>Ga0272442_10000746_pt1 | contig 50946 bp, 47 predicted proteins | sample SSMForm2O_FD_200262 | JGI IMG/M metagenome (GOLD analysis project Ga0272442, IMG submission 200262) | Marine sediment archaeal communities from Little Sippewissett salt marsh, Falmouth, MA, United States - SSM-Form-2O | ecosystem: Environmental > Aquatic > Marine > Wetlands > Sediment ... | reverse complement strand
AGGACGCCCCCCCCGACTCCGTGCCCAGCATGGACGACGTGATCACCGCAATGGACAAGGCCGCCAAGAGCCCCGAAGGCGAGGAGACCGGCTGGACCGGCCCCGTCAAGCTGGCGCTGGTCTTCGCGGGGCTGGCCGTCCTGCCCAGCCTGCTGGTCATGATGACCGCCTTCACGCGGATCGTCATCGTCCTGGCGTTTATCCGCCGGGCGCTCACCACGCAGAACATCCCGCCCACGATCGCCATCATCGGCCTGGCCCTGTTCCTCACGCTGTTCACCATGGCCCCGACGCTGTCGGCCATGCACGAGCAGGCGCTGCGGCCGTACTTGAACGACGAGATCAACTTCAAGGACGCGGCGGCACGCGGCAGCGACCTGCTCAAGGACTTCATGCTGCGGCAGACCCGGCCGAGCGACCTGAGCCTGTTCGTGGGCCTGGCGAAGATGCCGCCGCCGAAGACGCGCGCGGATGTGCCGACGTACGTGGCGATTCCATCGTTCGCGGTGAGCGAGTTCCGCACGGCGTTCGAGATGGGCTGCCTGCTGTTCATCCCGTTCCTGCTGGTGGACCTGGTGGTGGCGGCGATCCTGCTGAGCGCCGGGATGATGATGCTGCCGCCGGCGATGATCTCGCTGCCGTTCAAGATCATCCTGTTCGTGCTGGTGGACGGCTGGCACCTGCTGGCCGACGCGTTGGTTAACAGCTTTCACTGAGGCGAAACATGGACGGAGAAGTGGTACTGCATCTGGGCCGGCGAACGCTGGAGATGGCGCTGATGCTGTCGGCGCCGGTGCTGGCGGTGACGCTGGTGCTGGGCTTTCTGGTGGCCATGCTGCAGGCCGTCACGTCCATTCGCGACATGACGCTCGGGCTGGTGGTCAAACTGGCGGGCGTCGGCGCGACACTGCTGATCTGTGGCGCGTGGATGCTGCACCAGGCCGTCGGGTTTGCCAAGGACGTGATGTACCAAGTGCAGGCGCTGGGACAGTGAACCCATCGTGGATCGTCAACTGTGGATTGTGGATTCCTACAGTCGAGCGTCGGATCCTTTTCGACCTTCGACCTTCGATCTGATGGCTGGAAGACATGGACGTCTGGATTGCCTTGTTGCTGCCGTTCCTGCTGCTGCTGGCGCGGGTGAGCGCCTTCGTGGCCGTGCTGCCCGTCTTCGCCCACGCGGGGACGCCCATGCGCCTGCGCGCAGGCGTGGCACTGATGCTGACGGTTTTCTTCGCGATGCTCCTGCCTCGCCCGCCGGTGACGGAAGTCCACTGGGCCGTCGCCGGCATTCTGCTGGCCCGCGAGGTCCTGTGCGGGCTGGCGCTGGGGCTCGCGGCCCGGCTGGTCTATCTCGGCGTCCAGCAAGCCGGGCGGATCATCGATCGGCAGATGGGCTTCGCCATCGCCAGCATCGTCGACCCGGCCACCGGCGAACAGGTGCAGAGCGTCTCGCTGCTGTTCGAGATTACCTTCCTGCTCTTCTTCCTGGCGGTGGGCGGACACCGGCTGCTGATTCTGATCATCGGGCGGAGCTTCGAGGTGTTCCCGGCGGCCGCGACACCCGACCTCGCTCAGATGGCCGAGGCCGTGACGGCCGCCGGCACGGAGATGCTGCTGTTCGCGCTCAAGCTCTCGGCCCCGATGCTGGCGGCGTTCGTGGTGCTGTCGGTGGTGCTGGGCATCCTCGCCCGCGTGCTGCCGGAGATGAACATCCTCCTGACGAGTTTCCCGCTGCGGATTGCCTTGGGTCTGCTGATGGCGGCGGCGCTGATGCCCGCGCTGCACGACTTCGCCTCCAACCTGGCCCACTGGCTCAGCCGGTATCTGATCGCATGAACAATGGGATAGCCAATGGCCGACCGTCCCGCATCTGAAGCCACGGAGCAGCCGACGCCCGAACGCCTCCGCAAGGCGCGCGAGGAGGGGCGTATTCCGACCAGCCAGGAGGTCGGTTCGGCCATGATGATCGGCATGCTGCTGCTCGTGCTGGGGTTGGCAGGCTCCGCAACGCTCGCGTGGCTCGCCGACCAGACGCGGCGCGGGCTGTCGCTGCAGGCGCCCGGCGGGCGTGGCGACCTGACCGTCCTCGCCGCCCTTGACGCCGCCGGCGGATCGGCCATGCTCCGCATGCTGCCGTATCTGCTCGCCGGGGTGGTGGTCTCCGTTCTCGCCAGCCTCGTCGCGGGGGGGTGGGCGTTCAGCCCTAAGGCGGTCCGGCTCAACTTCAAGCGAATCAACCCCGTCCAGGGCTTCAAGTCGATGTTCTCGAGCCGCAGCTTCGTCCGCCTTGGCGTGTCGCTCACCAAGATCGTGGTCATCTCCGTCATCGTCTATTTCTGCTTCCGCGGGCGGGTGGATGAGTACCTGGCGCTTCGCTGGGGCACACCGGAGGGGATCATCGCGGGCATCGGCAGGCTCGTGCTGGGGGTGGCCGGGCGGATCGCCTTGGCGCTGGCGGGCATCGCCATCCTCGACCTGCTCTTTCAGCGATGGAAGCACAAGAAGGACCTCCGCATGACCCGGCAGGAGGTCAAGGAAGAACGCAAACAGCACGAGTTGTCGCCCGAGGTCCGCGGGCGGATTCGCGGTATCCAGATGGAGCTGACCCGGCGGCGAATGCTGCAGGAAGTGCCGATGGCCGACGTCGTGGTGACGAACCCGACACACGTGGCCGTGGCCCTGAAATACGACGCCGGAACCATGGGGGCGCCGGTCGTCGTCGCCAAGGGACCGGATCTGGTGTGCCAGAGGATCAAGGAGATCGCCAAGGCGCACGGCGTTCCGATCATCGAGCGGGCGGAGCTGGCGCGGACGCTTTACGCGGCCGTCGAGGTCGGCGAGGCGATTCCCGAGGCGCTGTTCGTCGCGGTGGCCGAAGTGCTGGCGATGATCTACCGGTTGCGCCGGCGGCGGCTGGGCGGACGGACGACCGGGCGGGGGGCGGATAAGCGATGAGCGAAGACCCGGCCAACCTGAGCGGCACGGCGGGCCCGGTCGCCGCGGGCGCGGTGCGGCCGTTCGCGCATCACGACGTAGTGCTCATCATCGGCGTGGCGCTGGTGTTGACGACGCTGCTGATCCCGCTGCCGACAGTGTTGCTCGACATGCTGTTGGCGTGCAGCCTGGCCATCTCGCTGGCGACGCTCGTGGTGGTGCTCTCGGCGCGGGAGTCGATCGAGTTTTCCAGCTTCCCGTCGCTGCTGCTGCTGGTGACGCTGTTCCGCCTGTCGCTCAACGTCGCATCCACGCGACTGATCCTCAGCGACGGCGACGCCGGACGGATCATCCATACCTTCGGGCACTTCGTCACCCGCGGCGACTTGGTCATCGGGCTGGTGGTCTTCCTCATCCTCGTCATCATCCAGTTCGTCGTCATCACCAAGGGCGCCGAGCGGATCAGCGAGGTCGCCGCCCGGTTCAACCTCGACGCCATGCCCGGCAAGCAGATGGCCATCGACGCCGACCTCAACGCCGGGCTCATCGGCGAGGAGGAGGCCCGCGACCGGCGGGGAAAGATCGTCCGCGAGAGCGAGTTCTACGGGGCCATGGACGGGGCCAGTAAGTTCATTCGCGGCGACGCCATCGCCGGGCTCATCATCACGGCCGTCAACCTGATCGGCGGCTTCGTCGTCGGCATGCTCCACAACCTCTCGGCCGCCCAGTCGGTCCGCACCTATTCCATCCTCGCCATCGGCGACGGGCTGGTCAGCCAGATTCCGGCGGTGGTGATCTCGACGGCGTCGGGCTTTCTGATTTCGAAGACGTCGAGCCAGCGCGACCTGAGCCAGGATTTGGCGCGGCAGTTCATGGCCCGCAGCCGGCCGGTGACGATCGCATCGTTCCTGTTCGGGGCGATGATCTTCGTGCCGGGCTTCCCGAAGCTGCCGTTCGCGGGGCTGGCGATCGGCACGGCGCTGCTGGGGCGACGGCTGAAGCGAATGGAACAGCAGGCGCGCCACGCCAAGCACAAGGCCGAGAAGAGCAAGGCGAAGACGGAGGACGCCCCCGTTGAGGAGTTGCTCGACGTGGATCGCGTGGCCGTGCACGTGGGCACGCGACTGATCAAGACGGTCGATCCGCGCCGCCAGAGCAGCCTATCGCACCGCATCGGCCCACTGCGGCGGAAGTTCGCCGAGCAGTACGGCTTCATCCTGCCGCTCATTCGCCTGCGTGACAGCATGGCCCTCGAGGCCACCGGATATGAAATCCGCATCCACGATCACGTCGTCGGGCGGGGGACGCTCGAGCCCGACAAGCTGCTCGCGATCGATCCGGGCACCGTGCAGAAGCCGGTGGATGGCCAGCCCACAGCCGAGCCGGTGTTCGGTCTGCCGGCGCTGTGGATCGAGCCGGATATCAAGGAACCGGCCGAGCTCGCCGGCTACACCGTCGTGGAGCCGGAGTCGATCCTGGTGACGCACCTGTCTGAGATGCTTCAGCGTCACGCGGGCGAGCTCCTGTCGCGAGACGACGTGCAGACGCTGGTGGACCGGCTGAAGGAACGGCAGCCCGCCCTGGTGGGGACCGTCGGAGAGGGCGTGCCCGTCGGCTTGCTGCACCGCGTGCTCCAGAACCTGCTGCGGGACCGGCTGCCCATCCGCGACTTGGCGCAAGTCCTCGAGACGCTGGCGGACCACGCGTCTCGAACGAAGGATCCGGCGACGCTGACCGAGCTTGCGCGCAAGGCGCTCGTGCGGACGATCACCGAGGTGCACACGGACCCCAGCGGCCGCGTGCCCGCCGTCGTCCTCGCCCCGCCGACCGAGTACGGACTGCGAAGCGCCGTCCGCAAGGAGGCCGATGGCGACGGGCTTGAGCTGCCGCCCGCGCGGGCGATGGACCTGTGCCGACGGGTGGCCGACGCCTGGCAGGAGGCGATGGGCCAGGGACGCGAAAGGACCGTGCTGCTGTGCGACGCCCGACTGCGGCCTCACCTGGCGAATCTTCTGTCGCGGCAGGTGCCGCAGCTCCCCATCGTCGCCTACGACGAAGTCGCCGTCGGGGCGAAGGTCGATTCCGTGGCTACCGTGACGCTTGAACCTGAAGAGGCCGATGCCTTGCCGGCCACGGCATCGTAAGGAACGAAGGACATGCGAAGGATCGCGATGCGAGTGGCGCTCCTTGGGCTGTTCGCCCTGGCGTTCGTTGGCTGGGCGTGCGGGCTGACGCCGTTCGCCTGCACCGTGCGAGCGCTCGTCGGCGCGGGCGTGCTGTATGTGCTGGCGAGACTTGCCGGACGCGTGATTGTCGCGGCGCTGGCGGACGCGGCCGCCCGGACGGCTGCCGAGGGGCAGGAGACGCAGGAAGCTGAATCGTGACCTCTCCGTACGACAATACGGCGGTCGATGAGGTCCCACCCGTACCGGACGGGTCGGCCGAGGGGCAAGTGCCGGTCGAGGTGCTTCGCGCCCGGATGGGACGGGCATACGGCCAGCAGAACCGGGCGGCGCAAGAAGAGAAATGGATCCTCGACCACCTTCCGCTGGTGCGCCACATCGTGCACAAGGTGGGGGCAAACGTCCACGGGGCGATGGATGAGGAAGACCTGGTCTCGGCCGGTACGCTGGGCCTGATCAAAGCGGCGAAGGCCTACGACCCCACGCGTGAGGCCGAGTTCAAGACCTATGCCTACATCCGCATCCGCGGGGCGATCCTCGACGAGCTGCGCGGGGCGTCGTTCGTGCCGGTCGGCGTCCACGGGCAGCTTCGTCGAATCCGGGAGGCGTACCAGGCCTACACGGCCGAGCACGGGGGCCCGCCTGACGACGAGCAGCTCGCCGCGCGGCTGGGAATCGCGCCCGCCCAACTCTACCGAACGCTGGAAGAGGCCCGCAGGCAGCACTTTCTTTCGATCCACGGGCTCACGGATGACAAGCCCGCCCTCGAGGTGTTCCTGCCGCCCGAGCGCCGGCCGGGGCCGGATGAGCAGGCGTCCCGCAAGGAACTACTCGAGCGCCTGGCGGCCGCCATCCGGGAACTGCCCGAGCGCGACCGGACGGTGATTCTGCTCTATTACGATCGTGACCTGACGATGAAAGAGGCGGCGGCCGTGCTCGGCGTGACGGAATCGCGCATCAGCCAACTGCATGCCGGCGCCGTATTCAAGCTCGCGATGAAACTGGGGACCGCATGATGAGCGACACAAAGGACTACGCCGTTCAGAACACCGTGCACGAGGTCCCGCACCTGACCCCGTTGGCAAGCGCAACGCGGAAACGCAAGAGCCGCAACGGCCGGCCGAAGCGGCGGGCGCCGCGCAAGGGACCGCAGCCCCCCCCCGACGAGCCCATGGGGGATGACGAAGAACCGCGAGGTCACGAGGTGGACCTGTTGGCGTGACCCGGCAACGACGTGAGAGGTGAGTATGACGAACACAGCGGTGGTTCTGAAGAAGGAGCAGGTTCGCCCGGGCGGAACCCGCCGCCTCGGTGTTGTCGGCGGCGCCGTCGGCGCGGCCGGCGGGGCGACCACAGCACGGGCGTCGGTTCGAATCCTCCAGCAGAACGGCGACGGCGCGGTTTTGGAGATCACCTGCCCATGTGGGCGGAAGACCCTCGTGCAATGCCAGTATGCCGCGCCGCCCGACGGCGAAGCCCGGCCCATCCAACCCGGACCCTCCCAAGGAGAGCAATGATGACTCGAAGCACGAAGTGCATGATCGTTCTCGTCTCGGTCGCGACCCTCGCCGGGTGCGAGGCCCTCACGATGTCGGCGCCAAAGCCGCCCCAACGCGCCGAGACGACCGAGGCGCCGCCGCCCAAACCAACATACCTCAAGGACATGGTGCAGGGCAACGCCGAGACGCCCGGCCCGACGGCCGTGGATAGCGCCATGGTGTGGGCCCGCAAGTACACCGAGGCCACCGAGCGCGTGATGGAACTGGAGCGCGAGAACCAGCGTCTGACGGAGCAGAACCGGACGTTGACGCAGGAGGCATCGGGCCTGAAGGAGCAACTGGCCCGTTCGCAACGTGAGATCGATGCTGCCAACGCCATGCTGCTCGAGACCCGAAGCGAGTTGAACAAGTGGAAGTCGGACGTGCTGGGCTACCGAGAGGAAATCCGCCGCGCCCAGCAGGTCATCATCGACTACCAGGTGCAGATCGTCCGGCTGCTTAACGGCGAGGTATTGGCCGGGGCGCCCACGACCCGGCCGGCGGCCGTGTCGATCGTTCCGCGCGAGGAAGAAGGGAAATGATGACGTGGCGCTGTAGAGGCATTGTGGCGGCCGCTCTCGCGGCCGCGGCATGTGGCTGTCGGCCGTCGCCCCCGCCGGCGGCGAATATCGGGTTTCACCTGTCGTCGTCGTCCGACGTGGAGCGGCTGGGGCGCGTGGTGTTCGTGGAACTCGACTATGAGCCCTCGCACGTGGCACAAGCGGGTCAGATGACCTCGGCGCTGCACTTGGCGATACAGTCGCGGCACTTGTTTCACATCGGCGTGGTGCGGCGGGACGCGCCGGTTTGCCGCGACCTGCCGCTGGCGAAGCGCGAGCCGCTGACGCTGGGCGAGCTGTCCGCCCTGCGCGAGGCGCTGCGGTGCGACGCCGTGCTGCTGGGCAGACTCGTCAGCTTCCATCCCCATCCAAGGATGCAGGTGGGATTGTATCTCAATCTGCTGGACCTGCGTGACGGCAAGGTGGTCTGGGCCCTGGAGCACATTTGGGACACGGCCGACCGGTCGATGGAGGCGCGCCTGCGGTGGTTCTCCAGGACGAAGCTGCGTCGTGGGTACGAGCCGGCTGACTGGCGGCTGGCGACGATGAGCCCGAGCCTGTTCGCGAAGTTCGTGGCGGAAGAGGCGGCCGATACGCTGATGCCGCCGCCCCCGGCGCCGAGGCCACAAGAGGAAGCCCGCGCACCGGTGAACACAGATGAACGCGGATACGAGAAAGAGCATGACGTGCGCTAGCAGCGCCGGCCGGTCAGATGTCTCTCGCTACGGGCGATGCCTGCCGCGCGAGGCCTCACTGCTAAGGCCATGTTTCGTAAGCGCTTACCTCTTCTCGAAGCCCCGCGGCGTTGGCGCAACGCAGGAGAGCGACTAAAGTGTCCGGCGGAAACCCCGAAAAGAAAGGTGCCCGAACTGCTGCACGACCACTGACATGCGTATCGACCCCGCACAACCGCTGAACCCTCAGGCCCTGCCGGGCGGCAAGCCGGCCGCGCAGAAGCCCGCTGAGCCCAACGCCGGCGCAGACGCCAAACCCGTCGTCGACGGCGTCGAGATCCGATCACGGCACGCGGCGCTGCTTCGCCAGGCTGCCGTTGCCGACGAGATCGATCAGGCCGCCATCGCCGAGGCCCGCCGCCTGCTGGCCGAGGGGAAACTCGACACGCCCGACGCCGCCCGTCGAGCGGCCGAGGCCATCCTGCGGCTTGGCCTGTGACGCCGCCACCTTTGGCGGCCGCATCTGCTCAGCCGGGGGCGCCCCCTGTCGCCAAGGTGGGCTGATCGCGCTGCCTCCTCGCGTTCAACTTCGGGGCCCACACGCGTGACAACCGGCGGCCGACCTTCGGGGGAAGGGACGCGAAACACGTAGAGAGGCACCTTCTAACAACTAGGCGCAGTTTTCGAAGATGGCTTCTTCCACGACCACAGGTGACCTCTCGGCTTCTCTCAGGTATTCTCCTTATGGGTCTGAGCACGCCTCTGGAGTCGCCTTTCGGTGCTCTTCATTGGTGTTTTGCAGGCATTGAGGACTTTTTTGTCAAGAACCATAATCCATGAATTCTGGTTATTGGGAATTTCCCCCATGGCGGCTCAAGTCCCCCAGTTTGCCATCGATAATGCCCGTTGAGCAGAGATGGTCCGAACCTGCGTTGGGTGCGGGCCGAGGCGACACTGAGCCCCGTGGGAGGGTCCAGGTCAGCCATCAGGGACACACTAGAGGAGACGGGACATGCTGGCAATCAAGAACAACCTTATGGCAGAGAACGCCGCTCGCCATCTGGGCAAGAGCTATGACGCTCTGTCCACGTCGGTGGAGCGGCTCGCGTCGGGCCTGCGGATCAACGGTGCCCAGGACGACGCGGCCGGCCTGGCGGTTCGCGAGCTGATCCGCGCCGATGTGGCGCAGCTCCGACAGGCCGCACGGAACGCCGCCGACGGCATCAGCATGCTGCAGACGGCTGAAGGTGCGATGGGCCAGATCGACGAGATCCTGGTCCGCATGAAGGAACTGGCCGAGCAGGCCGCGACCGGTTCGTACTCGTCCGAGCAGCGCGACATCATGAACAACGAGTACGCCGAGCTGTCGGCGGAGATCACCCGAATCGCCGAGAGCACGGACTTCAACGAGAACAAGCTGCTCGACTCGACGACGGCGATCACCATTCACGTCGGCAGTGGGACCATCACGGTCACCCCGCAGGAGATGGATGCGACGACGCTCGGCGTCAACACGACGGTCGCCGCGACCGAGACGCACACGAACAACTACGGCGTGGCGTCGGCCGACGACGACTACGTCACGATCGACGCGGGCAGTGACAAGGACGAGCTCCACTTCCAGTTCACCGGCGAGGCCGCGGTGGATATCGCGTCCCTCGGCGCCGATGGCGCGATGTCGCTGAACGACCTCGTCCAGACGATCAACGACGAGGCCGGGTACGCGGCCGCCTTCGCCGCCTATGACGCCGACTACGGCACGTACAGCCTGCAGCTCAAGGCGCAGAACGCCGGCGCCGGCGCCGACCTGACGATCACGGACACGAACAACCCGGATCGTCTCGCCGCGGCGGAGTTCACCGAGACCACCAATGGCGCCGACGGCACCGGCAACGATCTGACCACGACCAGTGGTGCGACGTCGGCCCTGGCCGCCGTCGAAAGCGCCATCACGGACAAGGACACCTACCGCGCGAAGCTCGGGTACTGGATGAACCGGCTCGAAGCGGCCGAATCCGTGCTCAACATTCAGGCCGAGAACCTTCTCGCCGCCGAAAGCCGCATTTCGGACGTGGACGTGGCGACGGAGATGGCGGGAATGACCCGCAACCAGGTGCTCGCCCAGGCCGGCATCGCCATGCTGACCCAGGCCAACACCATGCCGCAGATGGCCATGCGGCTGCTGCAATAGCGTAGCGACCTGTGGACTTAGGGAGCGGCTCCGTTTTAGGACAAGCCCGCACCCATGCTCCCGCCCGGACGGAGCAACGCCTTCTCTAGGTTCGTTTGTGGCTGGGCGCCCGACCCCCGATGGGGTCGGGCCCTTTTTTGCGCTGAAGGCCCCGTGATCAGGCCGTTTGCCTCAAGGATTGCCCGGGCGAATCGATAATGGGAGTGGACCCAGCCCAGCCACGACGAACAGGAACGAACCATGGCCATCCAGATGTCAGGCGTCTTCACCGGAATCGACACCGACACGCTCGTGTCGCGCGTGATGGCGATCGGTGCGCGCCCGGTCGCCCTGCTTGAAGTTCGTAAGGAGGAGTACGAGTCCCAGCAGACGGCCGTGCAGGACATCGAGTCGCGGCTGAGCCAGTTCAAGAGCCTCGTCGATGACCTGCGCGACGCGGCCGCCCTCCGCGAGGTTTCGGCGACGAGCGGTGATCAGGAGGTGCTCAGGGCCACCGTCGGCGAGGGCGCCAGCGAAGGCTTCCACAGCATCACGATCAACCAGATGGCCCAGTCGGCCCGCAGGGTCCACGACGGCGTAGAGGCCCTCGACACGCTCGTGGGCGCGGGCGCGTTCGTCTACACGCACGACGGTGTAACGCGCACCATTCAGGCCACCGAGGACACCACGCTGGAGGACCTCGCCAGCCTGATCAACAATGATGCCTCGAACCCCGGGGTCGTGGCCAGCGTGCTCGAATACGACGCCGGCGGCTCGGAGGTGTTCCACCTCGTCCTCGCCGGGAAGCAGAGCGGGTCGGACTACGGCATCACCGTCGAGGCCGAGACCACGCTGTCGGGCTTCGCGGCCGCCGATTTCGCGGAAACCCAGACCGCCCAGGACGCCCAGGTCCGGGTCGACGGCTATCCCGCCGGCGACTGGATCGAGCGAAGCGGCAACGTCATCACCGACGTCATCCCGGGCGTGTCGCTGCGACTGCAGAGCGCGGGCACGACCACGCTGACGCTGACGAAGTCCACCGACGGGCTCAAGACCGACCTGCAGAACCTGATCTCGGTCTACAACGGTCTGGCCGACAAGATCGACCAGTACACCGGCTACGATGAGGACGAGCAGTCTGGTGGTGTCCTCCAGGGCGATGCCACGATCAACAGCGTGCTCAGCACGCTTCGCCGCCCGCTGACCGGAACGGTGGACGGCTTCCTCGACGGCAGCGACGCTTTCGCGCTCGCCTCGCACTTCGGCATCGAACTCAACGACGAATACCGCTTCGAACTCGACGCCTCCACCTTCAACGACGCCGTGGACACCGACTACGACGCCGTGCTCGCACTCATCGGCGCCGCCAGCAGCGGGACGACGGACAGCGACTACATCCAGTTCGACACCGCCGGCGACACCACCGACGCCGGCACGTACGAGGTCCAGGTGAGCTTCGGCCCCACGGGCAGCGTCACCCAGGCCCAGATCCGCCGGGTCGGCGAGACCGCCTGGCGGAACCTGAACTTCGACGGCAACACGCTCACCGGTCAGATCGGCACCGACGAAGAGGGCCTGAAGCTCACGGCCGTGTGGGACGGCGTCAGCGGCACACAGACCGCGGACGTTCGCGTCCGCCGCGGCTTCGCCGGCACGCTGTACAACGCGGTCGAGTCGATGCTGAGTTCCACCGGACTGATCGAGGGACGCAAGGACCAGATCCAGGAACAGATCGACGCCCTCGACGCGAACATCGAGCGGCAGACCGCCCGGTTGGAAGCGCAGGAAGAGCGGCTGCGAGCGCAGTACGCCCGGATGGAGGCGACGCTGGCGAAGCTGGAGAGCCAGCAGAGCGCCATTGACGCCATGGTCCAGTCGCTCGAGGCCAACAGGGCCTCCAGTTCTGGCGGAAGCAGCAACTAGGGGGCTCCGGGGTGTCGCCCACAAGCCGCGGACCTGCTGGTCGGCGGGAGGACTTGTGGGGAGCACCCGGAGCCAGACGGTCTGCGGGCGCGACGGGTTGCCCGCGACCCGTGGTACCCGGATCGCGATCCGGTGCCGCGCTTCCGGGCGCCGGCCCGGATAGAGAAGGACAGCACCATGCAAGGCATCGCGGCATACAAGGAGCACGTCACGGCCACCCAGAGCAAGGGCGGCCTGGTCGTCATGCTGTACGAGGGGGCCATCCGGTTCCTCAAGCAGGCCATCGCCGCCATCGAGGCCGGCGACACGGTCGAGAAGGGCCGATGCATGGCCAAGGCCCGCGCCATCGTCGATGAACTCGATACCTCGCTCGACCTGGAGGTCGGCGGCGAGCTGGCCGTCGATCTGCGCCGGTTGTACGGGTTCATGCGTCGGCACCTCGCGGCCGCCAACGCCGCCAGGGACGCTGCCAAGATCCGGGACGTCATCAGCCTGCTCGAGGAACTCAACGAGGGTTGGAAGGCGGTCACCGGCTGACCCCGGCGGTCCTCCGTTTGGCCACAACTCCAGCATCCGGCCGTCCGGCCGGGCTCATTCACGCGCCTCTCCCCCGTCCGCCCGTTGCCGGCGCTGCGCCGCGGCCGTAGAATGCCGGCCGAGAAAGGGGCGTGTGGGATGAAACTGAATCAGTATGGCGTCTGTCGAAACCACCCAGAGGCAAGTGCGCATGTCACGGCGATTCGATAGGAGGTGGGCCATTGCCCTCGTCTGCGGCGCAATCGGCGCGAGCGTCCTTGCGAGCGCTGTGGTGTTCCAGTCGTATAGGACCACGCAAACGCGGATCATCATCGAATTGGATTGCCTCAAATCCGTCCTGGCCTTGTTTATTCAGGACAACGGCTACCCGCCGCAGAGCATTGAGGATCTGATTGGGCAGGGATATCTCCACCGCTCTTCGTCCGGAGAGGTTGCGGTTGGAGAAGCCGCGAAGGGCCGCTCGACGGAGGTGACCAGTCCTCCCGGCGACCTGACTTTTAGGCATCTCGACAAGATCGGCTTCGGTATCCGCGACGGGGTCTTCTCGCTGACGGCCGACGCGTCCGAACCCGTGCAGAGGACTGCAGAGGCGTGGTCAAGCCTGCTCAGAGCGATGATTCCGGAGCCGGCCCCCGCAGCGACCACGAACGGCGCGCCTGCGATGGGACAGCGGTCCGAGCTGATCGAATGACGTGGCGGGCGAAGACACCGACGTTTGCCGGCGTGTCGCCGCGGGGAGTAGAATGCCGGGCGAGAAAGGGGCGTGCGGGATGAAGCTGAAACACGCGGGCTTGCCTGTGGCGATTCGGGCAGGCCCCGGACTTCACCGGCGGGGATGGCTTGCATGAGAGCGAAGATCGCAACGGTCCTGATCGTGTGGAACGTCCTGGCGTGCCTGGCAACGGGGGCCTGGCTTGGCTATGCGACCATGGCTCGTTGGGGAACGCCGGCCAGAGTGAAGACCCTCATGGACGCGGATGTCATCGATGAAGCGAAGCTGCGCGAGCGTTCCCCCGCGCTGGCCGAAGACCTGCCGTCGAGTCTCGGCGACTGGATTGTTGAGCGCGAGCGGGTCGCTTTGCTCGCTGTCTCATGGACGTTGATCGCCGTGACGGGAGGCAACGCTATTCTCATGATCTCGCTTGCCGTCAGCCGGGGCCGCCCAGTGGAGGAAGCGGTGGGCCAAACCAGGGCTGGTTGGATCGTGGCGGCGATCGTGCTCTCGGCGGTCATACTCCTCCTTGTCGCTGTCATGTGGTGGTTCTTCGCACCAAGAGTTGTAGGTGCTCCCGATTCGCCGATGTATTCGCCACCAGCCACCCAGGAAGCCCCCACGTCTGCCCCGACAGCCGGGCAGGACGGAGATCCGGCGCTTTCCCACGGTCCCGAAGGCGAGGCGAACGAATGACGTGGCGGCCTAGCGCCGGCGGAGCCGGCGGAGGAGGCGGCGGACGGGCCCGCGGCCGGGCGCGACGCCCATGCCCTCGGCCAGGCGGCGGATGTCCGCCTGCTGCGGCGCGAGCGTCAGGGCCTTGCCGACGTACCGCCGCGCCCGCGGCAGTTGCCCCTTGCGGTAGTGGGCCAGCGCGAGGTTATACAGCGCCAGCGGATACTCCGGCCGCAGCTTGATCGCCCGGCGGCAGTGCTGAATCCCCTCGTCGATTCGCCCGTCCAGGAAGCAGCTCACGGCGAGGTTGTGATGCGCGGTTGCGTCGGAGGGATCGAGGTTCGTCAGCCGGCGGAAGATGCGGTTGGCATGCCGCGGGTGGCGGGCCTCGAGGAGCAGTTGCCCGAGCTGGCTGAGCACGGCGGGGTTGTCGCCGCAGCGACGAAGCTCCGCCAGGAAGTGCCGCGCCGCGCGGTCGCGCTTGCCCTGTCGCAGGTGGATCTGTCCGAGCCGCGCGTGCGCGCCGGGGCACTTGGGGTCGATGCGCAGCGCCTGCTGGAAGCGTTCCCGGGCGGAGGCCAGGCGTCCGCGTTTGAGGGCCAACTCGCCGAGGCGGAACACGGCCGACGCGTTGCGCGAATCGCGCCCGAGCGCGAGGCGGAACTGCCGGCCGGCCTCGTCATCGTCGCCGAGCTGCATGAGCAGTTCGCCGTAGTCGATGCGGACGGCCGTGTCGTCGGGCGACAGGGCGAGTTCGGCGAGGTAGTAATCGCGTGCGGCGCGCAGGTCGCCCTTGGCCCAGTGGGCGTCGCCGAGGCGCGCGTTGACCTCGGGGTGGGTGGGGTCGATGCGAAGGGTCTGCCGCCAGCAGTCGATGGCGCGGTCGTACTGGCCGATGTTGTAGAAGCTGTTGCCGATGTTGTAGTAGCACAGCGGGCACTCATCGCGGAACAGGCGGGCGAGGTAGAACATCAACTCGGCCTTGTCGTGCTGGTCAAGCTCAGCGTAGGCGGCGATGCGGTTGCAGTAAGCGGGCTCGTACGTCGGGTCGATCTTTTCGATCCGCTCGAAGCAGGCGAGGGCCTCGGCGTAGCGCCCGAGGCGGTTGAGGTTCGCGCCAAGGCTGTTGAGCGTTTCGATGTCGTCCGGCGACAGGTCGAGCGCGCGACGGAAGGCGTCGGCGGCGCGGGCGTAATCGTCGAGGGCCTCCAGCGTGAGGCCGAGGTTGAAGTGCCACGAGGCGTTGTAGGGGTTGACATCGAGAGCGGCGCGAAGCTCGGCCGCGGCTTCGGCGAGGCGTCCGTCGTCGTAGAGTTTGCGAGCGCGTTCCGCGCGGGATTCGGCTTTAACCCAATCGTTCATGGCGAGCGATCCGTGGGGCTGCGTCCGGGCCTCCGTTCGCCGGGCGGCTAGACCCATTCTACCGCTGAACGCAAAACCCGACAACGGACAAAGCGCCCCGCAGCAGGTAAGATATGCGGCATGGAGCGCGACGCGTATCTCGCCCTCGACGACGCGGCCTTGCTCGCTCAGTGCCGGTCGGACGCGTACAAGGCGTCCGGGCCGGGCGGGCAGCACCGCAACAAGGTGTCGTCGGCCGTGCGGCTGCGGCACGGGCCCACCGGCCTGACCGTCCACGGCGACGACTCGCGCTCGCAGCACGAGAACCGGAGGCGGGCGCTACAGCGGCTGCGCATGCACCTGGCGTGCGACGTGCGGCAGGGGTTTGACCCGGCCCGGGTCGAGGCCCCGGCACCCGTGGCGGCGTGCGTGTTCACCGCCCGCGGCGGGGCGAACGCGGGCGGACGACGGTTGCGGATCGGGCGGAAGGACCACCGCTTCTGGCGGGTGGCGGGGTTCCTGCTCGACGCTCTCGACGCCTGCGAAGGGCGGCTGTCCGAGGCGGCGGCCGTGCTGGGGATCACGACGAGCAATCTGGCGAGCGTGCTGAAGCAGGACCGGCAACTGCACGCGGCCGCCCAGCGACTGCGGAAGGCCCACGGCCACGGGCCGATCGTGTAGGCAGCCGGCCTTGACGCCGCTTCGCCGGGTCCGGTAGAATAGGACGTGTCCGAGAACGGTTTCCGCTGCATGCACCCGGACCGGCGACCGCAAGAAGGCAAGGGCGTACGGTTTGGGCGGCACTCATCCATACGATCATCATTCCCCAGCAGGAACCGGTCGCCGAGGCGCATTGTAGGCGGGGGCCGGTTCGTCCGCATTACGACGGGTCCGTGTACTCTCCGCGGGCCGCTGCGCCGCGACCCCGGGCGCGGCATTCCGAGAACACCATCGAGTGAGGAACGTTATGGCACGCAGAGGTCGTCGCCGGCTTGGGGAGATTCTGGTCGAGTGGGGCGCCGTGACGCCGGCGGGGGTGGAAGAAGCCCTGGAACATGCCCGTTCCGAAGGCATGCGCGTGGGCGAGGCGCTGGTCGCTCTGGGGCTGGCGGATGAGGAGGATGTTACCAAGGCGCTCGCGACGCAGTACGACATGGAGTACATCGACCTCGAGCGGAACGTCGTGGTGGCGAGCGAGGCCGAGCAGCTCTCGGAGGATCTGATTCGCAAGCACCTCGTCCTGCCGATGGGCAAGGAGGACGGCAAGCTCAAGGTCATCATCACCGACCCGCTGGACCTGGAAACCCTGGACATGCTGCGGTTCCGGCTGAATTGCGAGCTGTCACCGTGCCTGGCGTCGAAGACGCGCCTGCGGGGGTTCATCGACCAGTTCGTCCGGTCGGACGTAAGCATTGACCAAGCCGTGCACGACCTGGAAAGCGCCGATTCCGAGCTGGATGCCGGGGATGAGGAGGGCGACGAGGAAGCCGCTCCGATCATCCGCCTGGTGACGATGATCATCACGGAAGCGGTGAACATGCGGGCCTCGGATATCCACGTCGAGCCGATGGCGGACCGCGTGCGCGTCCGCTATCGCGTGGACGGCGTGTGCCTGGAGCGCGACAACATCCCCAAGCGGATGCAGGGGTCGGTCATCAACCGACTAAAGATTCTGGCGGGCATCGACCTGGCCGAGAAGCGGCTGCCCCAGGACGGGCGTATCAAGATGCCGGTCAGCGGCAGCGAGATCGACTTCCGCGTCTCTGCCCTGCCCAGCTATCACGGCGAGAGCGTCGTGCTTCGAATCCTCCGGCCCGAAAGCGTTCGAATCGGTATCCCCGCGCTGGGCTTCGAACAGGACGACTACCAGCGCTTCCTGAAGATCATCAAGAGACCCAACGGGGTCTTTCTCGTCACGGGACCCACCGGGTCGGGCAAGACGACGACGCTGTATGCCGCGTTGAACGAGTTGAACCGGCCGGACCGGAAGATCATCACGGCCGAGGACCCCGTCGAGTACAACTTCACCGGGATCAACCAGGTCCAGGTAAACGAGACCATTGGGCTGACCTTCGCCGCAATCCTTCGATCCATGCTGCGCCAAGCTCCAAATATCATTCTGGTCGGAGAAATCCGAGATTTGGAGGTGGCGGAGGTCGCGGTCCAAGCGGCGCTTACTGGACACTTGGTTTTCAGTACACTGCATACAAACGATGCGCCGGCGGCGATTACCCGTTTGATCGACATGGGCGTGAAACCATTTCTGGTGGCCAGCAGCATCCAAGCGATCATGGCACAGCGGCTGGTCCGCGTGATCTGCAAGGAGTGTCGGGAAGAGGACCCGGAACCGGACCGGCAGACGCTGAAGATTCTGGGGTTCCGGCCGGAGGAGATAGAGTCGAAAACCTTCTATCGCGGAAGGGGTTGCAGCGCCTGTAACGGTACGGGCTACCGAGGCCGAATCGGCATTTTCGAGTTGATGGAGATGGACAACAAGGTTCGGGAGCTGGCGTTCAGTCAGGCTACGCTGAAGGATCTGCGAGCGGCCGCTCGGGCCGGCGGGATGCGAAGCCTTCTGGAGGATGGCAGGAGCAAGATTCTCAACGGCGTGACGACGGCCGAGGAACTGGTGCGGACCACGCAAAGCGCTGAACTCATCGTTGATTAGCTCAGAGAGGGATTTTTTTGTAAAGTCAGCTTAGGTATAGGCTTACATCTTGTTTGTTCCGACGGGTGGGATCCGGCCGCGGGCCGGGCGCCTGCGGATCGCGAATAATTGAGCAGAGGAAAGCCGATGGCCACGCTTCAGATTGACAGGCTGCTGGAAACCTGTATCAAACGTGGAGCAAGCGACTTACACCTTCACGTGGGTCGTCCTCCGACGCTGCGTCTTCATGGTCGCCTTCGTCCCCTCGAGACCAAGATCCTCGAGCCCGAGGACACCATCGGGCTGATGAAGGCCATAACTCCGGAGCGTGCCCAGCAGGAACTTCAGGAGCAGGGCGGCACCGACTTCGGCTTCGAATTCGGGCGGGCCGGGCGGTTCCGAACGTCGGTCTTCCAGCAGCGGGGGAATATCTCGCTGAGCCTGCGGCTGATCCCGTCGAAGATCTTCAGTTTCGACGAGATCGGGCTTCCGACGATCGTCCGGAGCCTGTGCCGCCGGCCGCGCGGGATGTTCTTGGTGACGGGGCCGACCGGCTCCGGCAAGACGACGACGCTGGCGACGATGATCGACTACATCAACACCGAGTTCGACAAGCACATCATCACCATTGAGGACCCGATCGAGTACTACCACTCGCATCGCAAGTCGATTGTCAGCCAGCGTGAAGTCGGCGTGGACGTGCCGAGTTTCGCCGAGGCATTGCGGCGCGTGCTGCGTATGGACCCGGACGTGATCCTCGTCGGCGAGCTCCGTGACCTGGAAACCATCGAAGCGGCGCTGCGGGCGGCGGAAACGGGCCACCTCGTGTTCGGCACGCTGCACACGACGACCGCTCACCGGACGGTGACGCGAATCGTCGATATGTTCCCGGTGGATCAGCAGGAGCAGATTCGCGTGATGCTGGCGGAGTCGTTGATCGCGGTGTTGTGTCAGACGCTGGTGCCGCGGGCGGACGTTCGGGGCATGATCGCGGCGTTTGAGTTCCTATACGTGACAAACGCGGTGTCGAACCTGGTCCGCGAGAACAAGACGTTCCGGATTCCGTCGTCGATCCAGACCGGCAAGAAGCTGGGCATGCAGTTGCTGGACGACCACCTGTTCCGGTTGTACCAGGACGGGAAGATCTCGGAAGTGGATGCACGGGATCGGGCACAGAGCCCGTCGGAGATGCACGAGCGAATCGAGGCGGTCCGGCAAGGCGAGCCGGTGAGCGGCGGCACGGTCGCACGCGAGCCGGCGCTCAGGAAGTAAGCGATGGAAGCGACGAAGACCCCCAGAATTGACGATCTTCGCGGGCGTCCCCTCGGTCGCGTGCTGGTGAAGATGGGCAAGGTCACGCGCGACCAGGTGCACGAGGCGCTGGCCGTTCAGAAGGAAGAGGGCGGCCCGCTGGGCCAGATCCTGGTGGACCTGGGGTACATCGACGACCGCACGCGGGCGCTGGCGCAGGCGTATCAGGTCGGCATGGAGTACGTGGACCTGTCGAGCATCGACATCCCCGAGGAGGTGATCCGCCAGATCCCGTCGCAGATGGCGAACGCGTACAAGATCGTCCCGCTGGAGCACGACGAAGTCACGAACCGGCTGGTGGTGGCGATGGCGTCCGCGGACAACTTCCACGCGACGGACGATCTGCGGACGCTGATGGGCTTCAACGTTTCCGCGAAGATCGCCGACCCCGAGCACCTGAACGCGGCTCTGGCGAAGTACTACGACGTCGAGCCCGAGTCCATCGGCGACCTGATCAACGAGATCGCCGGGGATGAGCAGTTGGCGGTACTGCAGGATCGCGGCGAGAGCATCGACCTCGAGACGATCAAGGAGATGGCGGAGGCGAACCCGGTCAAGCGCCTGGTGAACATGGTGCTGCTCGAGGCCATCCGGAACCGGGCCTCGGACATCCACTTCGAGCCGTTCGAGAACGAGTTCAAGATGCGGTACCGCATCGACGGGCTGTTGTACGAGATGCTGCCGCCGCCGAAGTCGATCGCGGTGGCGGTGGCGTCGCGCCTGAAGGTGATGGCGGATCTGGACATCGCCGAGCGGCGCGTGCCGCAGGACGGGCGGATCGAACTGGTGGTCAACGGAGCGCCGGTGGACCTTCGCGTTTCCGTGTTGCCGACGATGTTCGGCGAGAGTGTCGTCATGCGCGTGCTCGACCGTTCACAGGTGGCGCTCGACCTCGAGAAGGTCGGCATGCGCGACGACGATATCCGCATCTTCCGCCGCCTGATCTCACGCCCCAACGGCATCGTGATCGTCACCGGCCCCACGGGCTCCGGCAAGACCACGACGCTGTACTCCGCCCTTCGCGAACTCAACGACGTGGCGACGAAGATCCTCACCAGTGAAGACCCCGTCGAGTATGACATCGACGGGCTTATCCAGGTGCAGATTAAGGACGATATCGGCCTGACGTTCGCCCGCTGCCTGCGGCACTTCCTGCGGCAGGACCCCGACATTGTTCTGGTCGGCGAGATTCGCGACCTGGAGACGGCGGAGATCGCCGTGCAGTCGTCCCTGACCGGCCACCTGGTGTTTACCACGCTGCACACCAACGACGCCCCGTCGTCGGTGGCGCGTCTGCTGGACTTGGGGCTCGAGCCGTTCCTCGTGACGGCGACGCTCGAGGGCATCGTGGCCCAGCGGCTGGTCCGCATCATTTGTCCGCGCTGCAAGGAGGAGTACACCCCGACCGAGGAGATGCTCATGGAGTTGGGGCTGAGGCCGGAGGACGTGTCGGGGCGGAGTTTCTACCGCGGGGCCGGTTGTGAGTACTGCCGCGGCACCGGCTACAGCGGGCGAATGGGTATTTTCGAGGCCATGATCATGGACGATGAGCTGCGCGACCTGATCGTGGAGCGGCGGAGCACGAACGTCATCCGCGCCGCCGCGCGGAAGCGCGGCATGCGGACCCTGCGCGAAAGCGGCATGCTGGCGATCTATGACGGGCTGACGACGATCGAGGAGATCGTCGCGCAGACGAGTTACGAAGACGCGGACCGAGGGTAAGCAGCGGTCCGCGCGTTCGGGCGCGCCCCAGCGAGGGCCGAGGCCCGAGAGGAGCCGAAGATGGCGACGTTCCTGTACGAAGCGATGAACAGCGTCGGGCAGCCGGTGAAGGATGAGGTGGAGGCCCCCTCCAGCGAGGAGGCCATCACGAAAATCCGCGCGCTGGGTTACTTCCCGACGAAGCTGAAGGAGAAGGCCGGCCGTAAGGGGGGCGGCAGGTCGTCGGCGGCGCGGGGCGCCGCGGCGGCGGGAGCGGCGGCGGCCGGCGACGGCGCACAGGCGGGCGCCGCGCGGCGAAAGGTCGGCCGCGTTCCGAAAAAACTCCTCACCCAGTTCACGCGGCAGCTTTCTACACTGATCGACGCGGGCCTCCCGATTCTGCGCAGTCTGCGGATTCTGGAGCAGCAGCAGAAGCCGGGCATGCTTCGCGTGGCGATCCGCCTGGTGGCCGAGGACGTCGAGGGTGGGGCGACGCTTTCGGAGGCGATGGCCCGCCATCCCAAGGTGTTCGACCGCCTCTACACGAACATGATCCGTGCCGGCGAGTTGGGCGGCGTGCTGGACATCATCCTCCAGCGCCTGGCGGACTTCATGGAGAAGTCCCAGGCCCTCAAGCGGAAGGTCATCGGTGCGATGATCTATCCCATCGCCGTCATCACCTTCTCGCTGACCATCGTGACACTGCTGCTGATATTTGTCGTGCCGAAGTTCGAGAGCATCTTCTCAGGCCTCGGCGAGGACCTGCCGACTGTCACGCGGGCCCTGATCAACACCAGCAAATGGGTCAAAGCCGGCGGCTGGGCGGCGATTCTCGGCGCGCCGGTGGCGATTTACCTGATCCTCCGCGCGATGAGGGCCAACGAGCAGGGCCGGTACTACGTGGACCAGATGAAGCTCAAGACCCCGATTCTGGGGCAGATCGAGTCGAAGTCGGCGGTGGCGCGGTTCACGCGGACGCTGGGCACGCTGCTGACGGCGGGCGTTCCGATCCTCGAGGCCATCAACATCACGCGCGAGACCTCGGGCAACGAGGTGCTTTCGCGGTCGCTGGCGGAGGTGCACGACGGCATCCGCGAGGGCGAGAGCTTCGCCGAGCCGTTGCGGCAGAGCCGCGTGGTGGACCCGATGGTCGTGAACATGATCGACGTCGGCGAAGAGACCGGCGAGCTGGACAAGATGCTGATGAAGGTCGCGGACACCTACGACGAAGAGGTTGAGACCCTCGTGGGATCGCTCACCAGCATGATGGAGCCGGTGATGGTTATCATCCTCGGCGCGATTGTGGGCTTCATCGTCCTCGCCCTGTTCATGCCGATGGTGTCGATGATGAACAGCCTCCAAGGGGGCCGGTAGCCGATCGAAAGGACCCGCCCATGGTTTGGCGAACGAGACGGACAAGAGTCTGGCCTTCAGGCTTCACCCTGGTGGAGTTGCTGGTGGTCATCGTGATCATCGTGCTGCTGGTGGGCATTCTCGCCCCAAGCATCATGTCGGCGATCAAGCTGTCGTACGCGACACGGTCTCAGGTTCGCGTGACGGAGCTGGCTGGCGGCGCGCAGAAGTATTTCATCGAGAGCGGCAACCGGTACTACCCCGGGCAGGAGGACTCCTCGTGGCAGGGCACCTACACGGGCAGCCAGGTGCTCGCGGCCGAGTTGTTCCAGTATGACTACAGCGAGATCCCCGGCGAGCCGGACCCCGAAACGCTCTACAGCTCATGCAAGGTCGATCGCACCAACCCCGCCAACAGCGACCTGTTCGACCCGCAGCAGGTGAGCGGTAAGTACAGCGACGGCAACCGCCCCAACTCGCTGTCCGACCGGTTCGGCGCCAAGCCGATGGCCCTGTTGTATTTCTCCTCGCGGAAGGGGCAGTCGGGCTTGTCGCAGTTTGAGGAAGACGACAACGAGGCGTATCTCGTGAACGACGGCACCTCCGGCGACACCTTCGACGGCTGGTCGGGCGGGTCGTTCGGCGACTTCATCAAGAACGAGAGTCTGGGCAACGATACGCCCTACGGCAGCGGGCAGTTCCTGCTGATCGCTCCGGGCATGGACCGCAAGTACGGTACCAGCGACGACCGGAAGAACTGGTAGGAGCCGGACATGCACATGAGGCCGGACATCCTGACGGGCGGGCGCATGCGGCGAAGCGCCCGGCGGGGCTTCACCCTGGTCGAGTTGCTCGTCGTCATCGGGATCATCGTCTTGCTGCTGGGCATCCTCGCCCCGGCCATCATGCAGGCTCTGCAGATGGCCGAGCGGGGCCTCTCGCAGTCGAACCTCAACATGATCGAAGCCGGCGTGAAGGCCTATTCGGTGGACTTCGACGACGCCTACCCGCCCAGCGACGGGGCGGCGGCGGGCTACTCCGGCTGGGACGGCAGCGAGCTGTTGACGCTGCTGCTGACGGGCTACGGCCCCGATACGGGCAGGAAGGGCGAACCGTCGTCGAACCTGTTCTCCGACGACGGCTGCGAGGGGTGGGGCTTCCGGTTGAAGCTGCGGGGGCGGGTGTACGGCCCGTTCGCCGGGGTCGAGGGCCTGCCGATGACGCTTAAGGGCAACGACCGCCGCGTGTTCACCGACAAGTTCGACAACGTGATTCGCTACTACGTGTACGACAAGGACACGGACTCCTACGACGCCGCGGACGACGACGATCCTCCGAGCGATTTCAGCGCCTACATCAAGGACGGCTCGGGCAACTACTACCGCAGGGATTTCCTGCTCATGTCCGAGGGCGCCGACGGCCAGTGGGACGACCCCGACGACAGGAACGACGATGTCACGAACTTCACTCAATAGCGGCGATGCGCTTCGGCCGGGCTTTACGCTCACCGAGATGATGGTCGTGCTGTTCATCATGGCCATCGTCCTCGCGTTGGCGGTGGGCGTCAGCCGGTACGTGATGGAGAAGACGGGGCGCGACCAGACCGCTGCCACGCAGAAGGTGTTGGTGCAGGCGATCCACAAGTATCACGACGAGAACGGCGAGTGGCCCGACGGCAATGGCGGCGACAACAGCGGGCAGACGCTGCTGACCGCGCTCAAGGGCTGCCAGCCGTGCAAGGATGTGCTGAACTCGCTGCCGGACGAGGCCCTCTCGGCCGGCGACGACGCGGTCAAGGACGGCTTCGACAAGGAGATGCGCTACGACAGCGACGGCGGGCGCGGCGGACGGCCGGTCCTCATCTCCGCCGGCCCGGACGGCGATTTCGACGACGACGAAGACAACATCCGCTCCGACGACTACTAATCCGTGGAGCTTCCATGAGCGCAACGCAGACACAGATTGAGGCGGCGCCCGGCAGGCGGCCGGCCGCCGGCGGCTTCACGCTGGCCGAACTGCTGGTGGTGGTCGGGATCATCGCCATCGTGGCGTCGGTCGCGCTGCCGAGCATCGCGACGATCTTCAACGCCGGCGCGGACGCCCAGGCGTTCAACCTGCTCTCGGCGCAGCTTTCGGTCGCGCGGGCCGAGGCCGTCCAGGGCGGCACGTTTGCCGGCGTGCACGTGCAACTGGCCGACCCGGATCTGGACCGAAACGAGGGGCTTGAGGATGCTTCCTTCTGCGCGGTGATGGTGTACGACGGCACGGACTTCTCGCTCCACGACGACTACGAGTCTCATCGTATCCCCGGCAACATCGCCTTCGGCGAACTCAAGAGCGATTTCGTGGACGGCTCGGGCGACTATCAGGGCTTCGTGGATGAAGCCGCCGTGAGCGACTTCACCACGTTCACCATCGTCTTCTCCCCGGCGGGGGCGGCCGTCAAGCGGGTCGAGGGTGGAGACGTTATCTTTGACAGCGGCGGACTGTTCGCCGGCGGCGACCAGGGCTTGTGGGACTGGGACCTGACGGGCGGCGCGTCGGGCGAGGCGGCCGCAACGGCCGTGACGATGTTCGAATACACGGAGTTCATCGCCCGCGATGCCGGCGGCAAGGCAGACTACCTCAACGAGGGCGGGCAGTTCCTGCCCCTGAACGTCTATACCGGCCAGTTGTTCCCAAGAGAGTGATATGAAGCGGCACACGCGACAATCCGGGTTCACGCTGGCGGAAGTGCTGATCGCCATTGCGATTCTCGGCATCGGCCTGTCGATGGTGGCGATGCTGTTTCCCGCGGCCATGGCGGAAGACGTGCGCAGCACCGAAGACGTACTGGCGAGCGTCATCTGCCGCAATGCCTTGGCGGCCGTCCGCGGGAGCATCGCGCACGACGACCCGGGCAACCCGTTCGCGGCGGCGACGCTTGGCAAGGCGCCGCTCACGCCCGACCTGTACTACCCGGCCGATGGAGCGGGCGACTCGGGGGCGCTGGCGGCCGGGCGGCAGATGGCGTCCGGCAACGACTATCAACTCGTCCTGGTGGCGTTCCGCAAGAGCGTCGGCGGCGCGGTCGGCCTCGCGGACAAGGCCGCGCAGATCGTGGACTTCGAGGACCGCAGCCGCGCCGTGATCGCGGGCGCCGCCGGCCAGGTGCAGGTCGGTTCGCCGGTGATCTGCCGCACAAGCGGGCGCTGGGCGCGGATCGTCGCGGCGGAGGTCGATGGCGCGACGGATACGGTCACCGCGATGCTGGATCGCTGGCTGCCCCCCGCGGCGGGCGAGCCGGTCTATGTGCTGTACGAACAGGGCGCGTCGCGGAGCCCGGCCCTCGGGCTCCTGGTGACGCGAACGGCTCTGCGGGAATAGGCGGATCGATATGACCTTATCTTACGAACAGCGGATACGCGGCACGCGGCGCCGGCGCCTCGGCCTCACGCTTACGGAACTCGTGGTGGCCGTCGGCGTGCTGGTGCTGCTGGTGCTCGGCTTCGGCGTGGTGCTTTCGCAGAGCCAGAAAGTGGTGGTGGGGGCGCAGGAGGTGATCCGCGCCAACACCACGGCGGCCGCCATCCAGGATGTCATCCGCGAGGACATCCGCCAGGCTTCGCAGTTCGGCGTCCTGCACATCGAGCCCGATAAGCTGGTGGTCCTTCGGGCGGGCGTGTCGCACAGCCTGACGTCCCCGGTGACGGGCATGGGCTCCGTGGTCAAGTACGCCCGCACCAGTAGCGACGTTCTGTATCGGCAGGGGTGGATCCTCAGCGGCGACGGCACTGGCGGGTCGCCCTCCGGCGACGTGCAGAACTATGACCTCGCTGACATCCAGGGCATGTCGCCGGCCGAGGCCCAGAACTTCGCTCAGACCATCGCCTCTGCCGCGGACCCGTCGCTCACCGAGGAGCCGGCCTCCCTCACCGACATGAACGCCCTGTGGCAGTTCCTGGCAGGCGACTGCACGGACCTCAGCTTCGAGTGGGCGACGGGCAACGGTGGGTCGCTGATGTGGTCGAGCGGCACGCAGACGTGGACGCGCGACGACGAGTGGCCGACGGCCGTCAAGATGCAGTTCACGGTCGTCGGCACGTCGTTGCCCGAGGAGATCGCCAGCCAGCCGTACGAGGTGATCTGTCCCCTGGCCCAGTAGTCGCGGGCCGGTCAAAGAAGGTGTTCCATGAGACGCAAGCGAGATTCACGCGGTTCGGTGCTGCTGCTGGTGGTGGGGTTGCTGACGATCATCGCCATGCTGGGCGGCACGTATCTGCTGGTTTCGCGGCTGGAGTCGCGGACCGCCCAGGCGCTGGCCGCCAAGAACCAGGCCGACCCGATCGCCCGCGGCGCCGTCTCGAGGGCGTGCGCCGTCCTGAAGGCTGACCTGTATCTGGACCCGGACACGCCCGGCAACCCCGCCGACGACGCACCCTACGCCGACGTTGCGGGATTGGTCGGCAGCGACCTGTGGAAGGTGTGCATCGACGCGCCGGGCACGGACTTCGACGCCCACATCGCCGATGACGCGGGCATGTCGGACTTGTTCGGCACCAGCGGCACGCTGGTCGATACGGACGGCGACGGTACGGACGACGCCTACCTGATCGACACGGGCATCCTCGATTTCAACGGCAACCGGTACCACGTGGCCGTGAAGCTCACCGACCTCAGCGCGCTGGTGAACATCAACATTGCCTTCCACACGAACGTCGCGGCGGCGGGTTACCCGAACTACAGCGCCCCGATCCGGATCGACATGCGGCCCTTGACGACCTCCTCTGTCTTTGCCGACATCAACCGGGCGCGCGGCAGCGGCACGTGGATGACGCCCAAGGTCGTGCACGAATCGATCGCGCTGCACCCGCTCGAACCGACCGGCAACGGTCGCCCGCTCTCGATCGGCGATGAGATGTGCCTGCGCTACGTCGCCCTGGGCTCCCCCGCGGAGGCCGGGCGGCTCTGGCCCATCATGCAGCCCGTCGGCTCCGCTGAGCGGTTGCTGCTGACCACGCACAACTGCGCCCGCGCGCTGCCCCGCTACGCGACCGGCACGATCAAGCGCCGGCTGCTGATGACCGATACGGCCAACGAGGTCGAGTCGAATTCCGCGTGGCTGGCCGACGAGCTCGTGGCGGCGGGCGCGACCAACGACGAGGCCGCCCACTTCGTCGTCAACCTGATGGCGTACCTCGCCGGCGCGGAGAAGAGCCTGGCGTACAATGCCAAGGCCTATCACAGCGTCAGCAAGCGCCCGTTCATCACCGAGGCGTACGCGCACTTCATTCCGGAGACCGCGCCCGGCGCGGGCGACCACATGTGGCTGGCGGCCGTGGAGTTGTACAACCCCTTCGGCGAGGCCATCGGCTTGGCGTCCTACAAGCTGGCCGGCACCGATCTGAGCGGGAACATCGCCAGCGGCGGCAAGCGGGTATTCTACAACTACGGCGGCGCGGCCACGGGCCTGGGCGACTTCCCCGGGGCGAGCTTCACGGGCGACCGGGTGGACGATGCGGACTTCACCTTCTACGGCGTGGGGACGCAGACCGTGGCCCTGACGCGCGGCAGCGTGCCCATCGACGAGGTGACCGACGCCGAGGTCGGACACGGCAACCAGCAGACCCCCGCTTCTCCGGCGGCCGTCGATGACGTTCGGCGCGATGATGACGCGACGAATGCCCGCTGCACCGTGGCGTTGTATAAGGACTTCGCGGCCCACGCCCTGGGCGCCGCGAACAACGTGGCCTGGAACGACATCACCACCGGCGGCGCCGAGACACTCAACGGCGGGTTCGTCGTTTACCTTCCCGGCGCGCCGCCCGCCAACCTCGGCGACCTGTCGCAGATCTTCATCACCGGGCCCGTAGAGGGCGGCAAGGCCCTGCCTCAGGCCCTGCGCGACCTCGTCGCCACCCCGGCCAACAACCTGTCCCGCTGCCGCCTGAACTTCCTCGGCGCCGACACCGCCGGGCCGGTCAACTACCCGGCCGTGCCGTGGGCCACCGTGGTCGCCGAGCTGCTTGAGCGGATTCCGCCCGACGAGACCCGTGACGAGGGGCTGCCCGTCACCCAGCGGTCGCGCGTCTATGCCCGCATCAATGTGAATACGGCGACGGAGGAGGTCCTGGAGTTGCTGCCGTACCCGGCGTACCTCGACCTCGATGGCAATGGCAGCCAGAACGGTGGCGAGCCCTCCGTCAGCGACGCGGACGCGGCCGCCGCCATCATTGCTTACCGCAACGCCAACGACGGAGCCTTCGCCACGCCGGGCGAGGTCGCCGTGCCGCTGGGGCAATATGCGGACACGCTGCTGGGCGCGGGCAGTCAGCCGGCGCCGGGCTACTTGGCCGCACGGGACTCGGTGTACGCGGCCGTCAGCAACTGCATCACGGCGAGCAGCGACACCTACGCCCTGAACATCGTGGTGCAGTTGAGGGATGCCGACGACGAGGTCCGCCGGCAGTGGGAGTACGTCTCCGTCATCGACCGGAGCAACTGCCGCGACGAGGACGACTGGCCGAAGGTCGCCCTGTTCGCCGAGGTGAAATAGGCGTTCCCGGGGGGCGGAAGCCTATGGACACCCCCTTTGCGCCGGATATGATGAACGCGTCCGGCTGGCTGAGCGCGGCCGGTCGTGGAACTCCGCGGGCGTAATTCAGTGGTAGAATGCCAGCTTCCCAAGCTGGACGTCGTCGGTTCGAATCCGATCGCCCGCTTGCCCTGAGCTTGTCTCAGGGCTTGCATGAGGGCCCGCCATGCGGCGGGCCCTCATGCAATTGAGGAATCTCCGAACCGGCGCATCGCCGAGCGCGGCGAGCCGATGCCATGTCGGTTCAACGCGGCAGTCGCCCGCGGTTACGGGCGATAGTCGACGGGCCAGCGGCCATCCGGGCGCGGCCCGCCGAAGAGCACGTCGCCGACGACCTCCACGCTGCGGGGCGTGACCCCGAGGTGCACGATCACCGTCTTCGCCTCGGCCGGCACGGAGAACGCTTCGTACGGGGTGTTGGCGACGAGGATCACCTGCCCGGCGACCCGCGTGCACAACTCGCGGACCAGTGGCAGGATCGACCCGGCGCTGCGGCGCGTCCAGTTGGTGACGATGACGAGGTCGTGCCCGGCCGCCGCCTCCAGGGCCTCGCGCCGCTCGGCATCATCGCCGCCGGGGCTCAGCTCGAAGTAGCTCAACTCGCTCGAGTATCGCAGCAGCGAGTCATGGAGCACGGCGGGCGGCCAGCGGTCGTCGTTGGGGCACAGGAACGGCTCGAACGTCTGCTCGATGAGCAGCCCCCGAGCGCCGCGCGGCAGCGGCAGGGCGCCCTGTTCCTCTCGCAGGACGAAGACGTCCGTCGTCGAGGCCCGCCGCTCCGCCTCCAGGACCCGCTCATCGCGGAGCACGTCGTCCACGTCTTCGGCCCAGCCGGTGTCGCCGAACAGCCCGAGGTCGTACTTCATCGCCAGGATCCGCGCCACCTTGCGGTCGAGGTCGGATTCGCGCAGTTTGCCGTCTTCCACCCACCGCCGCACCTCGGCGATCACCTTCGGCAGGTACGGCGTGATCGGCTCCGGTGTGGACATCCGGAGCAGCACCATGTCCGCCCCGGCCGCCAGCGCCTTCGCCGTGCCGACCGGAACGCTGTCCCGCAGCGTGATCCCGTTCATGCCGATCGCATCGGAGGTGATCACGCCCTCGAAGCCCAGCTTCTCGCGCAGCACGTCCTGCAGGATCTTCGGCGACAGGGTCGCGACGTTGTCCGCGTCAAACGCCGGGTACACGCTGTGGGCCGTCATGATTGCCGGCAGCAGGCCCCGCTCGATCAGCGCCTTGTACGGCAGAAGCTCCACGTTCCACATCGTGTCACGGTCGGTTTCGATGATCGGGATCACTTCGTGCGCGTCCACCGACGAGTTGCCGCGCCCGGGGAAGTGCTTGCCCGTCGCCGCCACGCCGCCGTCCCTGAAGCCGCGTGCGGATTCGGCCGCGTACTCAGCGACGACCTCCGGCCGGTCCGAGTAGCTGCGGGTGTTGATCTCCGGGTTGGTCGGATCGACGTTCACGTCGAGGCAGGGCGAGTGGATCATGTTCGCGCAGCACGCCCGGGCCACGCGCGCGATGCTGCGAGCGACCTCGTAGCACAGCGACGGGTCGCCCGAGGCGGCCAGGCCCATCGGCGGGGGATACACCGGCCCGCCGCCATTCTTGAGGTCGCCCGAATATTCGCCCTCCTGGTCGAACGCCATGTGCAGCGGGATGCCGGACGGACGGCCGACGGCGAGGTCCTGGTAGCGCTTATAGAGGTGCCGCAGGTTGCCAAGCGAGAAGCGTTTCAGGTTCCCGCTGCCGGGGGCGACGCGGTGCGTGCCGCGGCCGCGATCGCACGCGAGTCCGTCTTCCTGGTAGCGGATCGACGGGTCGAGTCGGAGCCCGCCGACGTTGTGCGTGCGGATGGCATCCTCGTAGATCGGATGGAAGACGGACCCGCGGCAGTGGAGCGTAAGCGTCGCGCCGATCTTCTCATCGAGGCTGAGCCTATCGAGGAGGGCCTCGACGAACGCGTCCTTCGTTTTGTCGGTCATGGTTGATCCTGAGCGGGTGGCGTTGTTAAGGCGGCAGACTGTGCCCGGCGGGTCCGGCCGGTCCGCGCTTCGCCGCCCGCGCAAGCAAGGCCGGAGCAAGCATACGGTAGCCGCAGTCCGAGAGCAGTCAACCCCCGCCCTCATTCGCGGAAAGGGCCCAGTTGAGCTGGCACTCTCGCGGGGTTGCCGGTTCAGTGGCGGCCGGCGGGGCGGATTGCCGATGATAGCCAGCGCGGTCGCCATACGGTGGCGGACCGCGCGAACCGAAGTCGGCACCCCCGGAGCTGCCACGCGACATGAACCTGACCGAGCGAGAGCAACGCATTCAGACGGTCTGCCTGCTGGTGCTGGCGGGGTTGGGGGCGGCCGCCGGGCTGTGGTGGTTCCGCCCGGTGCTCGTGCCGTTCGTGCTGTCCGTGTTCTTCGCCATCGGCCTGACGCCCGTGGTCGATTTCCAGGTCCGCCGCTGGAAGCTCCCGCACGTGCTCGCGGTCGCGACCACGCTGCTGCTGGCGCTGGTGGTGCTGGGGGGCATTGGACTGCTCGTCTCGACGACCGTCCGCCAGATGGCCGCCAACGCCGACCGATACGCCGAGCGGCTGGGTGAACTCGCGGAGCGCGTTTCGGCATGGCTGACGGCCGCCGGCGCCCCGGCCCCCTCCGTCGGGGGCGGGCTGTTCGGCCTGTCCGCCGAGCGCCTTGGCGACCTGCTTCTGCGGATTGCCAACGCGGTGATGGGCATCCTCTCGGACGGCGTGATGGTGTTCATTTTCCTGTGTTTTCTGCTGTTCGGGGCGCGGACCCGGACCGGCCCGGCCGCCGGGCTATGGGGCGAGATCGAGCCGGCCATCCGCAACTACATCGTCGTCAAGATCGCGTTGTCGGCGGCGACGGGCATCCTCACCGGGCTGCTGCTGTGGATGCTGGGGGTGGACCTGGCGATGGTGTTCGGGCTGCTGGCGTTCCTGCTGAACTTCATCCCGTCGATCGGGTCGATCGCGGGCGTGCTGCTTCCGCTGCCGGTGGTGCTGCTCGACCCGGAAGCCACGTGGGTGACCGTCGTCGCCGTGCTCGCCCTGCCCGGCGGCGTGCAGTTCGTCATCGGCAACATCCTCGAGCCGCGGATGACCGGCAAGTCGTGCCGGCTGCACGCGATCACCGTGCTGCTGGCGTTGATCTTCTGGGGCATGCTCTGGGGCGTGGTCGGCATGGTCCTGGCGACGCCGATGACGGCGGTCATTCGTGTCTTGCTCAGCAAGAGCGACGTCACGCGCCCGATGGCCCGACTGCTCGCCGGCGACGTGGGGGCCGTCGTCTCCGGCGCGGGCAGCGGCGACGCCGACCTCAACCTCGACTGACACCTCGGCGGTCGCGTGTCGCCGGCCCGTCGGCTGCCGGAAACGCATGGACAGGGCACGGAACGCGGCGTATCTTGGGCGGGTCGCCCGCGCGACGGATCTGCGGCTTGGCGACAAACTCTGAAGTTGGCATCGGGAGGCGAGATGAGCGTACCCGAACACCCGCAGTTGGGCGGTGTCCCTACAGTTCCGGCCGCGATGCACGGCGATCTCCCTTGTGGTCCGCGGACCGCGGCCGGGCCGGGATGCTCCCCGCAGAGAACTCGGCGACATTGCTCCGGCGTGGCGTTCGCGTTGGAGGGTGGTGGCCGGGTTGTCGGCATGCTGCCGCTGTTGGGCGCGATTGTCCTTGTCCTGTTGCTGCCGGTTTCGGCGTTCGCGACTGATCTGCCCGAGGGGTTCGTCGTTTACAGCAGGGGCGACGCACGGAAACGTATCCTCTGCAGGGCGCGGATCGGCCCGGGCATGACCGAGAAGCAGATCCGCGCGACCGAGCGGGTGATCTGTGTCAAGGGGGACAAGGGCGGGGACATCCAAGCGCAGGTATCATTCGATGGGAAGTGGGTCGCCTTCAGCCGATCCCTGGGCACCGCGCCGAACAAGTACGGCGGCGACGACTACCACGCGTTCCAGTGCTGGGACGTCTATGTCGTGCGAATCGACGGCAAGTTGCCGGCCGAGCCGATCCGCATCGGCCACGGGTACTGGCCCAGTTGGGGCGACGACTCGACCAAGCCGGATAAGACGCTGTACTTCTCCCATGTCGAAGGCCACGCGCGCGCCGCCACGAGCATTCTTCGCGTGGCCGTCAGCGAAGATGGTAGGGTGTCCGATGCTCAGGAGGCGGTGCGCTTGCCGGGGAAACGCGGCTTTGAGGGCTTCGTCATGGCGGCTCCGAACGGCAGGTTCGCCGCCGTGCGCTACAGCGGCAAGATGTACGCCGAACACTTCGCCGGCCCCCTCGCCGGGCGAAAGTTCATGATCGCCGGGGGCTGTCATCCGCACATCACCGCCGACAGCCGCTGGGTCTTCCACGCTCAGAACGCGGTCGGCCGCGCCGACGGGCGGGACTTGAGACACGACGGCGATGCTGCCGGTCGGTACCACTACGGCTCGTCGCCTGATATGCAGTGGTTTGTCAGCCGCACCGACGGTGGCGCGGGCGACCAGAACCACGGGCGGGACGTGTGGCTGTCGCGCATGGTCGCCGAGGAGGATCGCTTCGCCATCGAGCGCGTGGTGCGCATCACGGACGACGGGTCGTGGGTGGATGTCCATACGAACGGTTCGCCGCGGATCGAGCCGTCGCAGCACACGGAGGTCGCATCGGATCGCACGGTCCGCGCCGAATCGCGAGCGCTGGCCTGCCGGCGAACGCGGGACGACGAAGTGTTCGTCTGGCGAAATGGGGCCGCGGCGAACAGGATCTACGACGAAGACGGCAAGCCGCTGGTCAGTTGTGCCGTGGAGGACAAGGGCATGGCACGGCCGGGCCGCTACCACGTGATGGACTTGCGCCACGGCGGACGGTTCCTGGCCGTGGACGCCGATGGCCGTCTGTACGGCGCCGTCACCGATGCGAACGCTCTGTCGGTTGAGGCATTGGTCACCACCGCCGAGTCCGACCAGTCCGGCCCGGCGCGCATCGTCAGTTTCAGCCAGGACACCAGCAGGCGAAACTTTACGCTCGGCCAGGAAGGCGATCAGTTGGTCTTGCGGCTTCGCACGACGAATACCGACGACAACGGCAGGAAGTTCGAGACTCGGCTCGGCCGCATCGAGCCGGGCTGGCCGACGCATGTCGTCGTCAGCTACGCGCCGGGGCGGCTGGTCTGGTGGATCGACGGCGAGCGGCACCGTACGGGAAGGGTTGTCGGCGATCTGCGCAACTGGTCGGCGGACGCGCGACTTCTGTTCGGGGACGAACTTACCGGCGGGCGACAATGGCTGGGCCTGATCGAGCAGGTGCGCCTGCGCAGCGCTGTGACCACCGACGAGCAGGCCGATCGGCGTTGGCGTGCCGTGCGGGAGATGCTCGAGCGGCGCGAAGCCGCCGATCCGCTCGTCGTCGAAGCGACGCTCAAGTCGTCCACCACCACGCCCCGGGTCAACGATCTGCCGTATCCCGATCACTTGGTGCATCACGTCTATGGCGTGAACAAGGTCGTCCGCGGGTCACTGGAGGCTGAGCGCATCCTCGTTGCCCAATGGGCGGTGCTCGACGGCAACCGCCTCGACGCGGCGGATCTGCGGCCCGGCAGCCGGCACGTCCTGCACCTGGAGTCGCGAAAGCTGCACGACCAACTGAAGGGCTACACAGCCGGCGAGCCCGAGGATGGTGACGCGCTGGCGCTGCCCCTGTACGTCGACGTCGGCGGCTGACCACGAACCAGGAAGCCTTCGCTCATCCCCCGGTTGCCCGTTCGGCCATCCGGCGACTGTGCGGGCACACGATTCCGTCTGCCGGCTTCCCCCGGCCGGCCCCGGTTGCCGGGCGGCTCGGGCAAAGAGGTTGCCCCGGCCCGGCCCCACGCGGATAATGCACACACCGGCCGCGCGGGCGGCCCCGTGACATTTCTCCCAACGGAAAGGCTCCAACGATGAACGCATTTCGCAAGGCCATGCTGGTGGTCCTGGTGACGGCGGCGGTCGTGCCGGCCGCGGGCGGGCCCGTTGGCTGGTGGCGGTTCGAGGGCAAGCCGGGCGAGTCCGCCGACGGCGAGAAGGTGCTCTCGACGGTCAACCCCGACGCGATGACGGGCGAGGGGCACAAGTCCCAAAGCGAGAATGCCAAGCTCGAGTACTCCGCCGACGTCCCGGGCCAGTACGTGTGGGACCCGATCGCCCGCCGCTACCGGGAGAACGCCGCGTCGATGCGCTTCGCCGCGTTCCAGGCGAAGACGGAGGCCGGCAACCTGTTCTCGTACTGCGACTATGTCGAGGTGCCCGATTCGCCGCTCTCGCGCCCGTCCGGCTTCACCTTGGAGGGCTTCATCAAGCCGCACGAGGACGGCAACCTCAAGTGGTGCGACATCGTCGGCAAGACGCGAAGCTGGAACATGGTTTGGGGCGTCGATACCGAGGACTACCACCCCGGCGGGCGGCTCAAGATGCGGTTCAAGCTGCAGGTGAAGGGACGCAAGATCATCCAGCACCGCGACGCCGACAGCCCGAACCTGAAAGACCGCAACTGGCACCACTTCGCCCTGACGTACAGCCCCGCGACCGGCGAGATCAAGCTTTACTGGGACTACAAGCTCGCGGATGAGTTCACCACCGAGGACCCAAAGCAGCGGCAGCTCCTCTACGACCCGATGAAGCCGGGCAAGACGTATCCGCTGCTCATCGGCGGCCGCAAGGACAAGGGCTGGAACGGCTGGCTCGACGAGATTCGCCTGTCCGATGCACCCTTGCCGCCGGAGAAGTTCCTCCGCGCGACGGCCGAGCAGACGCCCGGCGGGCCGAAGGAGGAGCCCGCTGCCGACGCGCCGACGGCGGACAAGGAGCCAGCGCCCGCGCCGAAGGAGACCCCCGCGCCGGCGAAGGCCGAGTAGCGCCTGACGGCGTCCGCCGAACGGTGCGCCGGGCGGGGCGTGCAATCTGGCCCAAAGGGCGCGTTGCCGGCGCCCCCGCGCCCGCGAGAAGTCCGTCGGTGGGTCGGTTCGCCGGCGGATTGGCCGGCCACGCCGTCAGGCGAAGAGCGTCCCCGCGGGGGGCTGGGGGACGTGGCCGGCGTCGTGGAAGAAGCGGACGGCCTCTTCGAGCGATGCGAACACGCGGGTGGCGGTTTCGGTGATGAACGGCGACGGCTCCGCTTCCGGGCGCCAGATCACGAACACGTCGCGGGTGGCCTCGTGGGCGTGCTGGAGTTCACGCTCGACGCCGGAGGAGATGCCCGGCCGTCCGTCGGGCAGGGCGGGGATGAGCGAGACGATCATGTCCGCCTGGTCGATGAGCTTGAAGTCCCGGGCGTAGATCTGCCCGTCGATGTCGGGCAGGATCTCCAGCAGTTGAGCGGTTTCGAGCTGGGCGCGCTCGCCGGGGGGGCCGGTCTCGATGGTGCGGTGGCCGTCCTCGGCCGCCCGCAGCGCCAGGCCGGCCAAGGGCTTCTCCTCGAGGTCGCCGGGGTCGAAGCACGTGAGGTGCCGTTTGAGTTCGCGCCGGAACGCCTCGATCTCGGAAAGCGTCGCGCCCGCGCCTTCGGCCGACACGTGCGACATCGGGTAGCTCAGGTACGCCGTCTTGTGCTCGGGGTGGAGCATGAGGCGGACGAGCACCTGGACGGCGAGGTCGTCGTCGCCCCGGGCGAGGATGTAGAAGCGACGCTGCCCGCCGCGAGGGGCCGCCGACGGGCGGACGATCTCGCTGAGCAGCTCCGTCGCCATGATCTCTTCCTCACGCCAGACCATAAGGTCCTTGAGCGTGTGATCGATGTGGCCGTCGCGGACCAGCCGCCAGTGTACGCGGTCGATGTTGTCGACGAGCACGACGTACAGCTCCGCGTCGAGGGCGGTCATCTGGTCGTAGTCGAACGCGTAGAACAGGCCGTGCCGCCAGCGGAACGTGGCGTGCGTGTTGACCAGGAGGTTCGGCTGCGTGCGGCCGGCGGCGAGAATATCCTTGAACACGCTGCGGCGGAGGCTGGTGAGGCGCGACAGCGGCAAGTCGAGGATTCGGCCGGGCGCGACGTCGGGGGCCTCGGCATACATCATGTCGCCGACGTGGCAGACCCCCGTCTCGCATCCCCGCTGGCGGGCGAGGTGGGCGGCGCGCTCGAGGAAGGGCTTCTTGTCCAGGCCGACTTGTCCGGTGACGACAACGCGCATGCGCGGAGTGTAGCTTGCCCGACGGGGCGAATCAACGAGCGGGCGAGGGGGGTCAGTCCGAGACGTTCGGATAGGGGGGCAGCTCCGGGATGGGCGGCAGCTCGGGAAGCGCCGGCGGTGGCTCCGGCGCGGGACGCGTGGTCGGCGCGGGCGGGCCCTCGAGTTCGGCGATGCGCGTGCGGAGCGCGGCGATCTGTGCGTTGAGCTGCTTCTTCTCGGCCGTCAGGGCGTCGACGCGCTGCCGGTAGCGGTCCCGCTCGGCCGGGGCGCCCCGCAGCGCCTGAAGTTGGCGCTCCTGCTGCTCGGCGACGAGCTTCAGCGTGTTGACCTGATCGACCATCTTGCGGTCGCGGTCGGTGAGTTCGTTCACGCGGTCGCGGAGTTGGGCGTTGCTCTCCTTGAGCGAGGCGATTTCCGCCTCGAGTTCGCGAACGCGGCGGCGGAGGGCCGGGGCGTCACGCGTGGTGGATCCCCGGTCGTCCTCGGCATCGGTGGCCGCCGGCGAGGCCCACGGCCATTTCCAGCCCATCTTGGCGCCTTCGCAACCGGCGAACGCCAGAAGGAACGACAGCGCGATTCCCCGGATTCGACGAGTCATGCCCGCGATTCTATCGTCGTCGCCGAGCCCGGGCAAGCCGTGACGCGGGGCATGCCGCCCGGCCGCAAAGGGTCATGCCCCGGCGCGCAGGGCCCGCTCGATGGTCTCCTGCAGAGCGCCGCGGGCGTTGGTCGAGACAACGCGGCCGTCCTTGCCGACGACCCAGATGCTGGGGATGGACTCGACGCCGTATTTCTGCACGGTCGGGTCGTTCCAGAACATGCCCGAGTACGTGTGGATCCAGCTCATCTTCCGCTGCTCGACGAACTCCTTGAGTTCCTCCTTTTGGCCGGCGCGGTCGAGGCTGATGCCGACGAATTCGACGTTCTTGTCCTTGTACTTGCCGTACAACTCCCGCATGTGCGGGATTTCGGCCACGCACGGGTCGCACCACGTCGCCCAGAAATCGACCACCACCACCTTGCCCTTGAGGTCACCCGGCAGCGTGACCTTCGTGCCGTCCAGCTTGGTCAGCTCCGCCGCGAACGGCTGACCGACGTCCGGGCTGCGGCCCAAACGCCGCAGAACGCTGCGGACCTCCTCGTTGTCCGCGTACTTCGTCTCGAGCTCCTTCACGAGGTCCATCACGAGTTGGCGCTGCTGCGTATTCAGGGCCAGGTACAGCGCATGCACCTTGCCGACGGCGGCCGCGGGCGTCTCGGCGTAGCGGGCGTCGTACGCCTGGATCGCCTTGACGGTCTCGGCGTCGTTCTCACCCGGCGGCTTCGCGCCCGGCGGGCGAAGGGCGTTGAGCGTGACGTAGAAGTCGGCCTCGACCTTCTCCGCGGGCGCGGCCGAGGAGCCGGCAATCCGTCGGGCGACGGCGATCAGGCGATTGTGGGCCTTTCCGCTCCTGTCGCCCGTAGCGAGGAAAGCGGCCGCGCGCAGCATGTGCCGCCGGGCCTCGTACAGGTTCTCGGCCTCGGGGTACTGCTTCTCGATGTTCTCACCTACGGTGATGACATCGAGCATCTGTTTGATGAACTGGTCTCGCTGCTCGGTTCGAGACAGGGACAGGTCGGGGCGCGAGAACAGCCCTTCGAGCTTCTGGAGAGCGGAGCGGGGAACTCCCGCCGGCGCCGTGGTGGGGGTTTGGGCGACGGCCGCGCCACACAAGGCGGCCGAAACGAAAACCAAAAGCCAAACGCGTTTGTTACTCATCGACGTCTCCTTGGGGTCAGCCCATTATACGAACGGAGCGCGCGGTCCCCAAGTTGCGTCAAAACGGATGGATGGCGAATGGTCTCCCCCGGGCGTCCCCACAGCAACCGGGGCGACGTCAGTAGAGCTGGTTTCTTCGCGGGGCGGCCGAGGCGGTAACGGAGAGCGTCTGGCCGTCTACCTCGAAGGTCAGATAGATCGTGGCGCTCTTGGTGCAATCGACGCCTTCCCAATTCGGCCCGATTTCGAAGAGGGCGTAGAACGAGAGTACCTTCACGCCGTCGTCGCCGCCGAGCAGCGTCTGGGTCTGCGTGCCGGCGCCGGTGGTGGTCTTGTAGAGTAGCGACTGGCTGGAGGCGTTGTACTCGTAGCGGACCTCCGAGAAGTCGCTTTCGGCGGGCGGAACGATCTTGACCACGTCGGAGCCGGCGTAGGGATCGACGGCGGCCGCCGTGCGAAGCTCACGGGCAACCCGGTTGACCACCACCCGGGCGGCCTGCGTGGCGGCCGCGATGTCGGCGTTCTCGGCGCTGTTGACCATGGCGGCGTGGATGGCGACGCCGACGGCCGTCAGCAGCGCCGACAGGATGATCAGCGCCATCAGCATCTCCGCCAGCGTGAAGCCATGTTGTCTCTTCGGGCTGGGCATGGTTGCCTCCTTCGGAGGCGCATTTGGCTATTGGGGCAGCACTTCCTCGTAGGTATCCGGCGCGGGCACGAACGCCAGCGACTTGATGAACCCGGCCGGATCGTCATCCGCGTTCTCGCGGTCCACATAGATGTCCACATTCCCGCCGACGCTGGTCAGCGTGTCCGCCAGGCCGATCACGGAGCCCTTCACGGTGCCCTCGGCCGTGCCCGTGAAAGTCAGTTGGTCGGCGGCGATGGAGCCGTTGATGGCAGAAAAGTGCCCGGCGAACGTCACCCCGAAGCCGGGGGCCAGAACGAAGGTCCCGGTCTCCTGCTTGACGGCCGCGAACTCCGCCGTGTCGGGCAGGGCCTCGACGCCGTTAGCCACCACGCCGCCTTCGAACCTGAGCTGGCAGGCACTGAGCGGCTCCTCGCTTTCCTCGGTGACGACCAGGCCGTTCAGCGTGCACTTGGCGGTGAACTTTACGTCATTGGGCGCCTCGATATACACGACGCCGTTCAGGATGATGTCGCTGGAGAACGTGGGGTTCGCGCCGGCCGGGATGCGCACGTTGCTCAACTCGCCCTTGTTCGTCGGGTCGCTCGGCTGAAGCGTATAGGTCGCCAGCGAGGCCAGCGGAGCCACATCGTACTCGGGGAAGTCCGGCTGCCCAATGCCCTCGTGGACGTGCTGTTCGATCTCCTCGAGGGTGGTGCACCCGGCCACGGTCGGCCCGCCCGAGATGGTGATGTACGTGCCTTCCTCGGCCGTGTACAGGTCGCCGCTGATGTTGGAGTTGCCCTCGGCGTACAGGGCGTCGAGGTGCGAGGTGGTGGCCGACAGGACGCTCGCCTCCTGCGGGTAGTTCACGCCGACGATATTGGCGTTGCCGAAGACGCGCACCTGTCCGCGAGATGCGATGCCGAAATCGAACACGACCGGCAGCTTGGGCTCCAGCGTCAGGTCGATTCTGACGTTGCGGGTCAGGTCGCCGGACCGCCCCTCCACACGCAGGCGGACGCACGTGTCGCTCACGCGGGTGAAGGTCGAGCAGAAGCCGCCCGCCGTGGACTCGATCTCCGGGACGAACACACTGCTGCTCGTGCTCACGATGCTGCCGGCCGACAGCCCGTTCGCGCCTTCCAGCGCGCCGGCGAGCACCTCGCGAAGGTTCTCGCCGAAGGTCTGCTCCGTAGTCGTTCCGGGCAGGCGCACCCACTTGAGGGTGCGCAGCATGAACTCCAGCCCGCTCTCGGCGGCCAGGCGCGCGTCGAGGACGCGGCGCGCGTTGTCGCTCTGCTTCATCGCGCTGTCGTTCGAGGCGACCAATCCGATGGCGATCGTGCAGAACACCGTCAGCAGCACCAGCGCGAGGATGCTGGCGACGCCTGCCTGTTTCGTGTTTCGTCGCATCGTTCGTCCTCCGTACATCAGTTCGTCTCCTCGCGCTTCGCCCTTTTCGGGGCGAGGCTACTGGCCGGATGGCCCCTCCCGGTAGGTGTCAGGAATCAACGCCAGCCCGATAGGGCAACTGAACCCCGCCGGCGTGTCGTCAGCGCCCTCCTGATCGATGCGGATGTCGCAGTTGCCGTGCATTGTCAATTCGCGCGCCGAGAGATTGATCACATATCCCTTGGCTGTGAGCGAGGAGTGGCCCCACATGTCGATCTTGTCGGCCGCCACGCAGCCGTTGACGCTGCTTCCCTGCCCCTTGAAATTCACGCCGAACCCCGGGGCCAGCAGGAACGTTCCCGTCAACTGCCGCAAGTCGTGGAACTCCGGCGTATCGGGAAGCGTCTCAACCGGGTTGCTGGTGACCTTGCTCTTGAACGTGATCTGACAGGAGCTGTCGCCGGTTCCCTCCTCGGTCGCGATCACCCCGTTGATGACGCAGTCGCTCTTGAACGTGATATCGTTCGGGGCCTCGATGAACACCACGCCGTTGATCACGCAGTCATTGCCGAACTGCGTATCCGAGTTCGCCTTGATCCGGATGTTCGTGTACGTGGCTTTGTTCGCCTTTTTGTCGCTGATCTCCTCCGTCGCGAACGGCTCGAAGATGGACGGGTCCACCTCCGGAAATTCGGGCTCATCGACGTCTGCGTGAACATGGTGGTCCAGAATTTCGTCAGGGTCCGACGCGCCGCCGATGCTGTTGTTCTGTCCCTTCAGCTCAAAGGCGTCGATGTCTGCCGTCAGGCTCGCGTCGCCGTCCACCGTCACGTGGCCGTGGACATCGATGGCCGTGCCCGCCATGTACGTCGAAAGCACGCTTGCCTCGTCGGGCTCGTTCACGCCGAGGATCTCGGCATGTCCCCAGAGGGCGATCGGCCCCCGCGAAGCCACGCCAAACCCGAAGATCGCCGCCGGTCGCGGGCTCAGCATCAGGTCCATGGCCACCGTGCGGGTTACTTGGCCGGCTCTGCCCGTCACCCACAGACGGCAGGTGCCGTCGTAGGCCAGCGGCGAAACGTGCGCCGAAAACGTCTTGCCCTGCCCGGCCTCAATGGACGGGACGTACACGCCGCAGGCATCGCAGGAAACGACTTGTCCGCCCAGGTTCGGCGTGCCGTCCAGCGCCTCACTCAAGTACGCATGTAGTTCCTGGACGAACGTCTGCTCCGTCGTGGACGTCGGCAGGCGGATCTCGGCGAACTCGCGCAGCAGGTATCCCATTCCGCTCTCGGCCGCGAGGCGAGCATCCATCGTGTGCCTCGCGTTGGCGCTCTGGCGCATGGCGCTGTCGGTGGTTGCCACGAGCCCGACCGCCAGCGTGCAGAAGACCACCAGCATTGCCAGGGCGATGATGTGCGCGAATCCGGGCCGGCGCCGTTCGCCGGCGGGGCGGGCGCGCATCCACCCGTTCCTCTCGTCCATCACTCGTCCTCCCTTCTGGCCACGAGCCAGCTTGTGCTCAGGATGTCCCGCCCGCCGTACCGGACGGTGACCTGGACGTCGATGACGTCGCTGGCGCCCTCGGCGACGGCCTGCGTGAGGTCGCTGGGGTCCCGCCAGGTCAGCACGATCTGTTCCGACCAGCCGGCCATGTTGGCCATGGCCATGCCTTGACCGTCGCGGGGGGGCTCGTACGTGATCCCGTTGCCGTCGAAGTTGCTCAGGTCGTCGAGGTCGTCGATAAAGACCTGCGGGTCGGACCCGTCCGGGCCGGGCGGGTTGCCGGCATCGCCGGGGTCCTGGTCGGAAAACGGCAGCTTGAGCGTCCACTCGCGCAGCTCCTGCGCGATGAAGACCGCCTGGGTGAGCTTGCGCCCCGCGTCGTTGACATGCGTGGTGGACGCGGCCGCGACCATGATGGCCGCGACTCCGATGCCGACAATGGCGGTGGCGACGGCGACTTCGACGAGCGTGAATCCGCGCCGGCCTGCTCCTGGGCCGCCCGCGCGTCGGCGGATTGTGCGAACCATCACGTCACCTCGATTCTCCTTTCGGGGCTCACTTCTTCACCAGGCTTGACAGTTTGAAGATCGGCAGGATGATGCTCATGGCGATGAAGCCGACCACGGCGCCCATGATGCAGATCATGAGCGGCTCGATCATGGCCGTCACCGTCTTGATCTGGCTGCGCAGCTCCTTGCTGTAGAACTCCGACACGTCTCGCAGGACGGCCCCGAGCTTGCCCGACTCCTCGCCCGCCGAGATCATCTGCACGACGTTCCTGGGCAGCATCGTCTGCCGCGAGAGCGGGTCGGCGATCTTGCTGCCCTGCTGGACGGCGTTGTGGACGCGCATCCACAGGCGGCGATAGACCGTGTTGCCTGACACGTCGGCCGTGATGGCGAGAGTCTCGAGCATGGGCACGCCCGCGCTGATGAGTTCGCCCATCGTATGCAGGCCTCGCGTGATGTACAGCGCGCGGAACATGCGGCGGAACAGCGGCACACGGAGCTTGAATTCGTCCCACTTCACGCGTCCGGCCGGGGTGCGGATGAGCTGGAGGAACGCGGCGAACGCCGCCACCGTGCCGCCGAGCAGCGCGTGCCAGTACGAGCGAATGAACTTGCTCAGCGACATCAGGATCAGCGTGGGCTTGGGCAGCAGGGCCTCCTTGCTGGCGAACAGCTCCGTGAACTTCGGCAGCACGAAGGTTAGCAGGAAGATGGTCGTGCCGATGGCCATCACGGCGATGATGACCGGGTAGATCATCGCGCCGCGGACCATGCGGCGGGTCTCGATCTGCTGGTCCATATACGCCGCGATGCGTTCGAGCATGTGCCCGAAATTGCCCGACAGCTCCGAAGCCTTCACCATGTTGACGTACAGCGAGTTGAAGGTCTTCGGGTGCCGCGAGAGCGCCTCGCTGAACGGCTTGCCCGATTCCACGTCCTGTTTGATCTGGAGCACGATCTTGCGGAACCGGGCGTTCTCGATCTGGTCGGCGACGCCGTCGATGGCGTTGCGGATGTTGATGCCCGCCTTGATCATCACCGCGAGCTGATTGGTGAAGTTATGGACGTCCTTGAGCCCCGGGCCGGTCTGGATGTTCAGCTTGGCGAGCTTCTGTAGAATGCCCTGGGCGCCTGCGCCGGCCGGGTCCACCGACAGCACCATCTGCCCCTGGCTGCGCAGCGCTGCCGAGGCCTCCGGCGCGGACGCGGCGTCGATCAGCCCGGTGCTGATGCCCCCGCCCGCGTTGCGAACCTGGTATTTGAAGCTCGGCATTGCTGGCTCCCGTGCGTCCTATGCGCTCATCGCCTGGTGGAGCGTCTCCGGCCGGACCGCCCGGCTGAGCGCCTGCTGGCGACTGATGTACCCGTTCAGGTACAGCGCCTTGATCGAATCGTCGAGCGTGCACATCCCCATCCGCCGGCTGGTGGCGATCACGTTGGGGATTTCGTGCACGCGGGCCTCGCGGATGCAGTTGCGGACCGCCGGCGTGCAGACCATCACCTCGCATGCGGGCACCATGCCGGGGCGATCCATGCGCTTGAACAGCACCATCGAGACCACTGCCTGCAGCGTGTTCGAGAGCTGCGAGCGAATCTGGCTCTGCTGCTCGGCTGGGTATACGTCCACGATCCGCTCGACCGTCTGGGCGGCGTCCTGGGTGTGCAGCGTCGAGAGCACGAGGTGGCCGGTCTCGGCGGCCGTGATGGCGGCTGAGATCGTGTCCAGGTCGCGCATTTCGCCGACCAGGATGATGTCCGGATCCTGCCGGAGGGCGTGCTTGAGCCCGCTGGCGAAGGTGGGCACGTCGGAGCCGAGTTCGCGCTGCTCGATGACGCACAGGTTGTTCCGCAGCTCGTACTCGACGGGGTCCTCGATGGTGATCACGTGGTGCTTGTACTTCTGGTTCATGGCCTCGATCATCGAGGCGAGCGTGGTGCTCTTGCCGGAGCCGGTCTGCCCGGTGACCAGGACGAGCCCGCGGGGCAGATCGACGAACTGCTCGATCATCGACGGCAGGTTGAGCTCGGACAGCGCCGGGACGCGGTCGGGGATCGCCCGGAAGGCGATGGCGATCGTCCCGCGCTGGTAGTGGGCGTTCACGCGGAATCGCCCGAGCCCTTTGGCCTCGATGGAGAAGTCCACGTCGCGGTTCTCGACGAGCTTGAGCCACCGCTTGTCGCCCAGCATGCCTTTGACGAACTGCTCGATTTCGCCCTCCTCGGCGGCGGGGTAGTTCTCCGCCGGCTCCAGCACCGTGTGGATGCGGAACAGCGGCGGCATGCCGGCGACCACGTGCAGGTCGCTCGCCTGGCGGGTCAGCGCTTGGGTCAGTAGTTCGTACAGGTCGATCACTGTCAGGTCTCCGTGACGCGCATCAGTTCGTCGATGGTGGTGACGCCCTGGGCCACCTTCTCCAGCCCGTCCTGGCGCAGCGCCTTCATGCCCTGCTCGCGGGCCATGCGCCGCAGGTCCGTCAGGTCCGGGTTGCCCGAGATCACCGCCCGGAGTTCGTCGGTGACTTCCAGCAGCTCGTAGATGCCGACGCGTCCCTTGTAGCCGGTCTGCCGGCACCGGGGGCACCCGGCGCCCTGGTACATCTGCTTGATCTCCACCCCGTACTTTCGGTAGTACGCGACGACGTTCTCGTTGGGCTCGCCGGCCGGGCGCTTGCAGTGCTGGCAGATCCGCCGGACCAGACGCTGCGCCAGAACCGCGTTTACCGACGCCGCGATCAGGTACGCTTCGATGCCGATGTTGATCAGGCGCGTGATGCTCGACGGCGCGTCGTTTGTGTGCAGGGTGGACAGCACCAGGTGGCCGGTCAGCGAGGCCTGCACCGCGATGCGGGCGGTCTCCTCGTCGCGAATCTCGCCGATCATGATGATGTCGGGGTCCTGCCGGAGCAGGCTGCGAAGGGCTGCGGCGAACGTCATCCCGATCGACTCGTGCACGTTGACCTGGTTGATCGTGCCCAACTCGTACTCGACCGGGTCCTCGCACGTGGAGATATTCAGCTTCTCGCTGTCCATCACCTGAAGGGCGGAGTACAGGGTAGTACTCTTGCCGCTTCCGGTCGGGCCGGTGACCAGCACAATGCCGTTGGGCTGCAGAATCTGCCGGCGGAATGACGCCAGCATCTCGTCCGCCATGCCCAGGTTGCCGAGGCCCACCATGATCGACCGATTGTCGAGGATCCGGATGACGCACTTCTCGCCGTGTGTGGTCGGCAGCGTGCTGACACGCAGGTCCACGCTGCGCCCGTGCACGGTGGCGCGGATGCGCCCGTCCTGCGGCAGCCGCCGCTCGGCGATGTCGAGATTCGACATGATTTTCAGCCGCGAGATGATCGCCGCGTGCATGCCCAGCGGGGGGGCCTGCTGCTCGAACAGGATCCCGTCAATCCGCCGGCGGATGCGGAGCCGCCGCTCGCCCGGCTCGATGTGGATGTCGCTGGCGCCGTCCTTGACGGCCGATGAGATCAGGTAGTTGACGTACCGGATGACCGGGCTCTCGCCGGCCATCTTCTCCAGGTCCGTCACCTCCTCGTTCTTGTGGTCCACCACCTCGACCGCATCCTCGGTGATGTCCTTGATGATCTCCTCGACCTGCTGGCCGGGGCCGGTCGAGAGCTCGTCGATGGCGCGCGTGATGTCGGACGCCAGCGTGACGAGCAGTTGGATGTTCGTGCCGAGACGGCGCTTGAGGTCGTCCACGAGGAAGATGTCTGCCGGGTCGGCGATGCCGACGGCGATGCCGCGCTCGTCCGCGCGGATCGGGAGCACGTGTTTGGCCTTGAGGTACTCCGGCGGCAGTCGCCCGAAGACGCCCGGGTCCACCTCGCCCGCCGAGACCCGCGAGAAGGGGAGTACGAAGTACTCGGCGACCGCCTTCTGGGCCTCGGCCTCGTCGATAACCTTCGCCTCGACCAGCGCGCCGAGGACGCTCAGGCGGGGGTTGGTCTTCTGACGGCGCAGGGCCGCGTCGAGCTGCTTCCGCGTGACGCGACCCGACTCCAGCAAGGCGCGCTCCGGGCCGCGCGGCGCCCGGGCGTCCGGCTCGTCGGGACGCCACAACACGTCGAAATCGACCTGCTCGGCTCGCGCGTTGCGCTTGCCGGGCGGCGCCGCTTCGAGTTGTTCCGCGCCTTTCGGCACCTGTGGTACGCCTCCGTTTCCTCTCCTGTCGGCCGGTACTCAACCGGCGTCGGCCTTACGGCAGTTGCAGCAGATACTCCTGGTCCTTCCACGTCAGCAGGACCTCGTCCGTCGCGATGTCGCTGACCGTCCACCCGTTGATCCGCTGACCTTCCATCAGCAGGTTCTTCGAGATCATGGCCATCGCGCCCTGCTCGCCGGTGAGGATGCTCTCGAGCACGAGATCGCGCGCCGCGGCCATCGCCTGCTCCCGCTCCCGCGCCTCGTCCCGAAGCATCTTCGGTGGCTTGGGCGGCGTCAAATCGGCGGTCGGCTCCGGCGTCGCCAGCGGCGGGGCGGCGTACTCGAACGGGTTGACGTCCAGCTTCGATAGCGGAATCTGCCGATGGCGCGACTCGAGGTAGAACGTGTCGATCACCGCCTTGTCCTTCCGCGCGAGCAGCTTCCGGCTTTCGGCCGAGCTGCTCAGCGCCGACAGGGCGCTATCCACCCGCGACTGCGTCTGGCTCTGCTCGGCGGCCGCCTCGGACGGCCCCGCCTTCAGGCTCAGCATGTACACGCCGACCAGCCCCGCGGCGAACAGCCCCACCAGCAGCAGGCTGCCCCGGCTGAGGTTGAGCTTGGGCCGGCCTCTGGACTTCGCGGGGGCCGCGGCCTGTGTGGAGGCGGAGGGCATCGCGAACGGATTCGCATCCTCCGTCTGCCCCGATGCGGCCGCGTCGCCGTTCGGAATCCCGGTATTCTCATCCGCCATCGGTCTATCCCTTGTTGTCCGGTTCGAAGAACACGAACACTTCGAAGTCGGCCTGCACGTGGCCTTGCGGCGAGTCCTTCAGCTTCTCCAGCGTCATCTCTTGGATTCGCATAATCCGCGGCTGGTTCTCGAGCGCCTGCAGGAACGTGTAGAAGCCCGGGAACCCGCCCTCGAGCTGCACGGCGATGGGCTGCTCGCTGGGTCCGTTCGGCGTGGTCAGCTTGGAGTCCTTCCGTCGCAGCGTCCGGATACTCTTGGTGACGAGCTGATTCGCCTCGGCCAGCCGCCAGACCTCTTCCAGGACGCGGTCGATCTCCTTCTCGTTTGGCAGCTTCGCCTGGAAGTAGTCGATCGCCTCACGACGAGCCTCGATCTCCTTCTGCAGATCGCCGATCGTCCCCGTCACCTGGTTGAGCGCCCGGAGCTTCTCTTGGTTGGCCTGGATCTCCTCGATCATCGTCGCCTTGTGTTCGTTGATGGGGCGCAGCACGAACCACCAGGCGCTGACCGGGATGCACATCAGCACCACGGTGAAAATGGTTTCGCGAAGGCCGAACTTCATCTCGCGCCTCCCTTCGCCGGGCGAAGTGCCACGCCTTCCGCGCTCTCCCCGCCCGCGCCGCCGACGTCCGGTTCCGCGTCGGGCGAGCTGCCCTCGATCTCCCGCACGACCTCGACGGCGTCTGCGTCGTGCTTGAGTTCGACTTTCACCTGGAACTCGCGCACCGGGCGTTCGTCAGCCTTCTTGTCGACGATGGTCTCTTCGCTGTAGACGAGGTCCACCGCCCGGGTCAGCGGGTTGCGGGCCAGGTTGGCGATGAACCGGGCGACCTCCACGTCGGTGGGGGCCAGCCCCGTGATCTTCATGCTGACGGCCATCCGGGCCGCCTGCCTGTCGGCGGCCTTGGCCTTCTTTGCGAACTTGGTCTTCCGCTTCGACGAGGAGGCCTTCACCTCCTCCGTCTCCAGTTCGAAGTCCTTCAGGAAGGTGTGGTCGGGCAGGGCCCGCGTGACCACGCCGAGCAGGGCGCTTCGCGGCACGCGTTCCATCAGCGACGCCGTCGCCAGTGCCTTGGCTTGGAGGCGGTTCTTTTCGCCCTCCAGTTCCTGCATCTTCGAGATCAGCTTCTCCGCATCAAGGTACTCGCGCTCCAGCCGGTCCTTCACCTCCTGGGCGTGGCTGCGGCTCCGCTCGCACACGAAGTACGCGCCCCCCACGCCCCCCATCACTACCGTGAACAGCCCCAGGCATAGCAGGTTCGCCCGCCGTTCCACGCGGCTTCTGACGTAGTCATCCGGAAGCAGGTTGACGGTACTCATGTTCTTGTCCTCATGCCGCAAGTCCGGCGCCGAGACTCAGCCCAACGGCCACCGCCCATCGCGGCTGCGGCTGGCGGCGGTCCACGCCGTCGCCCGGGCAGGTCACGCCGCCGACGCGAATCAGCGGGTCGCCCACCTGGGCGGGAAGGTTCAGTCGCTTGGCGATCGCCTGGCACAGCCGGCGGTCGGCCGCCTGCCCGCCCACGAAGATCGCCCGCTCCACGTCCTGGTTGCGGAACACCGATTCGTAATACCGCAGGCATTTGGTGATCTCGCCGGCGAGCGCATCCAGCGGCTCATCCAGCATGCGGTACAGCCCTTCCTGCTCCTCCGGGCCAAGCAGCCCGTTGAGCAGGTCCTGCCGCAGGGCGTGGGCCTGCTCGGCGGGAACCCCCATTGCTTCGGCGACGGCCGCGTCGAGCCGCTCGCCCCCGTGGGGAAGATTCCGGGCGAAAACCATCCGGCTGCCGTGCGAGAGCACCACTTGCGTGGTCTTCGCCCCCAGATCAACAAACAGGATGGCCCGAGAGGCGTCCGACGCGCGGCGGAACAGCCGCGAGAAGCACTCCACAATCGCGCACGGCTCGACGTTCACGCCCGTCACGTCGAGTTTGGCGCGGTGCGCCATGTCGATGTACGACTCTACCACGTGCCGCGGCGCCGCGACGGCGATTACCTCCTGCTTCGGCTCGCCTTCGACGTAGATGTCGCCCGCCACCACGTGCCGCACGACCGCCTGCTTGACGTCGTAGGGCAGCTTCCCCCGCAGTTCGCCGATCACTGCCTCGCCCGTCCGCTGGGGGGGGACCTTCTCGATCTTGATGTGCTGGACGATGGTCTCCTCCGCCGGCAGCGACAGCACCGCCTGCGTGCCCTTGAACCGCCCCGTTCGCATGATCTCGCGGATGCCCTCGCTGAGCCCCTCCAGGCGCGCGGAGCGGTCGTCGCCGCCGGCCGCGGGCACGTCCGCCGCGCCCGAGGCCGTCAACTCCACCGCGTCGTCGGAAAGACGCAACTGGGCCAGCTTCACGGAGCTGGATCCGGCGTCCACTCCGATCGGAAGCTGTTTGCCGCGGATGATCTTAAGGGCCATCGCTCTCTCCAACCGTGGGGTGGGCTCGATTGCCCGGACGCCGCGCTTGCGCCTTCGCGGCCGCGCAGCGAGAGAAGACCCGATCCGCCGCCTCTCTCGAGCGCCGCCGTGCGCCGCTCAGAAGGGCGCACGTGGCCGCCCGGCGACCGGGTCCTGGGGTTGCCGTGGTTCGCCTGTGCAGGTTCTTCCTATTGGGAAACATACGTTATGGGCGGAAAACCGGCCATTCCCGCCGTGTCATGCGTGAGTATGGTTCATATCGGACGCGGAAGGGACCACGTTGATTAGTGCGTACGGGCCGGGCGACGGAATTCAGGCTTCGGCCAGCAGATCCGCGAGAATGGTGTCGGCGACAAAGAGGGCCTCGGGGGCCAGGCGGACATGAGACGAGGTGATGATCACCGCGCCGAGATCGGCATATCGGGCCAGGCATAGGGGAAACGCCTGAACGGGGTCGCCCCCGTACCGCGCGGCGAAGGCCCGTCGGTCGGCGCCCTCGATGAGGAGGAGGGCGAGCATGAGCGCTTCGGCCATCGCCGAGCGGCCGGTTAGGCGTTCCGACTCGGCCGGCGGCAAGCGCCCGTTCCCCAACGCGGCGACGTAGGCGGCGAGGTCGGGCCGGTTGGTCCACCGCCGCCCGTTCAGAAAGCTCGCCGCGCCTGGGCCGACACCGACGTACGCCTGGTTGTGCCAGTAGGCCAGGTTCTGCACGCACCGCCGGCCGGGGCGGGCGAAGTTCGAGAGCTCGTAGTGCTCCAGCCCCGCCGAGGCCGCCGCCTCGATGGCCGCCGCATAGCAGGTGTGCTGCTCAGCCTCGTC
>Ga0272442_10000745_pt1 | contig 50990 bp, 34 predicted proteins | sample SSMForm2O_FD_200262 | JGI IMG/M metagenome (GOLD analysis project Ga0272442, IMG submission 200262) | Marine sediment archaeal communities from Little Sippewissett salt marsh, Falmouth, MA, United States - SSM-Form-2O | ecosystem: Environmental > Aquatic > Marine > Wetlands > Sediment ... | reverse complement strand
CCGGCGAGTTGTGGTATGCGGCGAGGCTAAGTTCCTCAGGGACGGAGCCGTAGCGAAAGCGAGTCTGAATAGGGCGTTTTGTCGCATGCTGCAGACGCGAAACTGAGTGATCTACCCATGGCCAGGTTGAAGTGTCCGTAACAGGACACGGAGGACCGAACCCACTAACGTTGAAAAGTTAGGGGATGAGCTGTGGGGAGGAGTAAAAGTCTAATCAAACTCAGAGATATCTCGTTCTCTCCGAAATAGCTTTTGGGCTAGCCTCGAGTAAATTGCGCGGCGGGGGTAGAGCACTGGATGAAACGAGGGGTCTACCCGACTACCTCCTTCAACCAAACTCCGAATACCGTCGCGTGTACCTCGGGAGTCAGACTGCGGGGGATAACCTTCGTGGTCGAAAGGGAAACAACCCGGACCGCCGTCTAAGGTCCCTGATCCATGCTAAGTGAATAAGGAAGTCGGATTGCGGAGACAGCCAGGATGTTGGCTTAGAAGCAGCCACCATTTAAAAAGTGCGTAACAGCTTACTGGTCGAGCAACCCGGCGCCGATAATGATCGGGACTAAGCATGGTACCGAAGACGCGGATCCCGAACTTGTTTCGGGATGGTAGGAGAGCGTAGCTGTCGGCGTTGAAGCGGTACCGCAAGGAGCCGTGGAGCGGCAGCTAGTGAGAATGCCGGTATGAGTAACGAGAAAACAGGTGAAAATCCTGTTCGCCGAAAGCCTAAGGTTTCCTGGGGAAGGGAAATCCGCCCAGGGTTAGTCGGGCCCTAAGTCGAGGCCGAAAGGCGTAGACGATGGACAGCAGGTTAATATTCCTGCACTGCGCGCGGCGGTTGAGCCGCGGTGGACGCATCTACACACCGGATCCCACGGTTAGTCGTGTGGGTTGGGGGCCCCGTAAGGGGCCAGCTCGAGGCCGATTGGTTGCCGAAGTCCGGAACGCAGGTGCCGAGAAAAGCTCCGCGAGGACAAAGCGCGCATCCGTACTAAAACTGACACAGGTAGGCGAGGAGAGAATCCTAAGGCGCTCGAGAGAACCGTTGCTAAGGAACTAGGCAAATTGACCCCGTAACTTCGGGATAAGGGGTCCCTCCCGGCTGGGCATCTGGATTACTGGACGCCCGGCTGGAGGGCGCAGAGAAATGGCTCTGGCGACTGTTTACCAAAAACACAGGACTCTGCTAACTCGCAAGAGGATGTATAGAGTCTGACGCCTGCCCGGTGCCGGAAGGTCAAGGAAGCAGGTTATTGTCCTTCGGGATGAGAAGCTTGTGACCTAAGCCCCGGTAAACGGCGGCCCTAACTATGAGGGTCCTATGGTAGCGAAGTTCCTTGTCGGGTAAGTTCCGACGTGCATGAATGGCGTAACGACTGGAGCACTGTCTCAGCAACGGACTCGGTGAAATTACAATGACGGTGAAGATGCCGTCTACCCGCGGCAAGACGGAAAGACCCCGTGAACCTTTACTGTAGCCTGGTACTGGCGTCTTGTGTCACATGCGTAGGATAGGTGGGAGGTTTTGATCTGTCGGTTTCGGCCGGCAGGGAGCCAACCTTGAAATACCACCCTTGTGCCACGAGCCTCCTAACGGCATCCCGTGAATCCGGGTGCCGGACCGTGCTAGGTGGGCAGTTTGACTGGGGCGGTCTCCTCCCAAAGCGTAACGGAGGAGTCCAAAGGCATCCTCAGCACGGTTGGCAATCGTGCGTCGAGTGCAAGGGCATAAGGATGCTTGACTGCGAGACCCATAAGTCGAGCAGATGTGAAAGCAGGGCCTAGTGACCCGGTGGTTCCGTGTGGAAGGGCCATCGCTTATCAGACAAAAGGTACTCCGGGGATAACAGGCTGATCTCCCCCGAGCGTACATAGCGGCGGGGAGGTTTGGCACCTCGATGTCGGCTCATCACATCCTGGGGCTGAAGGCGGTCCCAAGGGTTCGGCTGTTCGCCGATTAAAGTGGTACGCGAGCTGGGTTCAGACCGGCGTGAGCCAGGTCGGTCCCTATCTGCCGTGGGCGCAGGAATCCTGAGAGGATTCTTCTTCAGTACGAGAGGACCTTGAAGGACCAACCTCTGGTGAACCAGTTGTCCCGCTAGGGGCACCGCTGGGTAGCTATGTTGGGAACGGATAACCGCTGAAAGCATCTAAGCGGGAAGCCAACCTCAAGACTAGGATTCCATGTCCCTTCGGGGACGGGAGCCCCCATCCAGACCAGGTGGTTGATAGGCCGGGTGTGTAAGTCCGGAAACGGGCTAAGCTGACCGGTACTAATGGGCGATTGCTTGATCACATTCGTCCCGGGCCAAGGACCCGGAACGGAAGCCGTCCGGCAAAGGGTTCGGTCGAACCCGCAGCCGCTATCCCTATGCGTTGTGCCTCCGGCGCGCCCGCCCGAAACGGCCGACGCGCCTGTGGCGGTGTCCATACGCTGCGGGCCACACCTGTTCCCATCCCGAACACAGAAGTTAAGCCGCAGCGGCCGATGGTACTGCATTCGCGGGAGAGTAGGTCAATGCCGCCTTTTACGAAAGGCCCGCAGCGGAAGCTGCGGGCCTTTTCCTTGCGCGAGTTCGTGAAGCCGGCGGCCGCGGCTATTTGACCGCTTTGGAGGCCCCCTTCGGCGCCGGCGACAGGGCTGTGTCGATCACCATTGTCTTGACGAACTTGAGCTCCTGGTCCTCGGGCATGGGAATCGTGCTCGTGCCCGTCAGTTCCAGATGGTGTGAGACGAGGTCGCCGTTGACGAAGTCGTACTCGACCTTGCCCGTCTTGGTCATCACCTTGGGGTCTGTCGGCGAGCCGGCTTCGAGCACCGTATCTGTGCCGGTCACTTCGATAACGGCCACCCGGCCGTTCTGGGCGTTCTTCACTTCGGCGAGGCAGCAGTATACCTGCTCCTTCTTCAGGCTCCGGGCGCCCATAATCGGCAGGCCGTACACCTTGCGGCTGACGGCCCATTTCTCGCCGACGGCCACCGGCTGGTCCGGGAGGTAGACAAACGGGCCTTCGAAGAGCTGCTGCAGGCCCGCGTTGATGGCCGTGAGCGTCTCCTTCTTCTTCTCGGGACTGTCGAACTTCATCTTGGCCTTCTCGACGAACTGCTCGGCCCCGGCGAAGCGCTTGACCGCGCCCGACGCGTCCAGAACGGCCCGGAAGGTGATGTCGTTGAGCACGTCCAGCGGCATGTTTGGGAGGAGTGTCTCTGGGTGGTCGCTGTCGACCTCCTTGACCAGTTGGCCATCAGCCGTCACTGTCGCGAGGACGCGCTCCAGCGTTACCTTGACGAGCTTCTCTCCTTTGCTCGGGCCGGGCTCCACCGTCAGCGACAGCTTCAGGTCGGACGAGAGGCCGGCGACGGTTTCGTGGGCCCTGCTTTCCTCGTGGATCTTGTAGGTAAGCAGATCCTTCTCGCCGACCGTGTACGTGTGTTGGATGGCGATTCTCTCGGTGGGAGGCGTAGCCGAGGCATCCTGGGCGGTGGCGAGGCCGGCCGACAGCAGAGCCGCGGCGACGGCGATGGTTTCGAGCCTGGTCATACGGAGCTCCTGTTGGGCCGTTGTGGGACGCCCGAGGGCTCAAGCGTCCAAGGCATTATCGGCCACAGGGGCGGCGCGAATCAAGTCAACCCGCTTCAGGGGACGGGTCACTCGGGCGTGTGGTCGGCGGTCGCGGCCGCGGCTACCTCTGAGGCGTAATCCAGCGCCAGCCCCACGACTTCCTCCACGTCCAGTCGCCCGTCGGCGTTGATGTCGTACTCGGCGGCGCGCGCGTTGATCTCCTCCTCGACGCCGGTCAGCAGCGCATCGCGTTCCTCCACGTCCAGTCGGCCGTTCGCGTCGCGGTCGTACTGGTACGTGTAGCCCTCGATCTTCCTCTGCATGCCATCGCGCATGAGATCGCCGAACACGGCGCGCTCCTCGCGCGAGACCTCCCCGTTCCCATCGGCGTCTGTGAGCTTGGTCATCTCATCGCGCATCCGCTGCATGATCTGCGGCAGCCTGCGCATGGATCGCCCGAGTTCCTCGTCGCTGATCTCCCCGTCACCGTCCTCGTCGATCAGCCGCTCGCGCATCCGCTCCCCCAGCTTTGCCAGCCGGCCCTGGAAGGCGTCCACCTCGGCCTTCTCCTCGTCGCTCAACTGTCCGTCGCCATCCGTGTCGAAGTGCTGAAGCTCCATCTCCAGCCGGCGCTCCTCGAATTCCTCGCGGCGCGCCTCGCGCCAGGCGTCGAATTCCTCGTCGCTGAGTTGTCCGTCGCCGTTCTCGTCGAACCCCTGCAGCAGGCCCTGCATGCGCCTGGCCGCGGGCGCCGCGGGCGCGGGGGCGGCGACACCCCCGCGGCGGCCCGGGAGCTTGCCCGACAGCAGGGCGGCGTTGGCCTTGTCCCGCTCGTCGCCGGTCAGACGGCCGTCTTTGTTGGCGTCAAATCCCGCCATGACGCGCGAGCGGAGGTCGCGGCGATACGCGTCCGCCTCGAACCAGTCGATCGTGCCGTTGCCGTTTGCGTCGAACTTGGCCAGCGCTGCCCAGGTGTCGAACTTGCGGACGAAGGGCTCCGCATGGGTGGCGTTGGCCGCGAACTCCTCGGCCGTCAGTTCATTGTCCACGCCGCCGGTGGCCAGGAACCGAATCCGTTCCGCGCCGGGCACGTAGGGATCCACCGCCCCGCGCAGCACGTCCTGCGCTGTGACGCGCGGCGGGGCAGGCGGAGGAGCGGGTTGGGTCGCCGGGGGTTCGGCCGGCTGTCCAGAAAGAAGGGCAAGGACCATCGAGGCCGTCAGTGCGTGGCTCATGGCGAACTCCTTCAGTTCGCAGCGATGCTGTCGCGAGATCGCCGGCGGTGCTACTGCTCGCCGCCCGGCTCGGCTTCCATCGTGCGGCGCTCGCGCATGGCCCTGAAGCCCGCTCGCATCTCCTCCCGCGACACTCTGCCGTCGCCGTCAGCATCCATCTTCTGTCGCCATTCCTCGATGCGGGCTCGCATCTGCTCGCGTACCGCGCCGCGCTCCGCTTCGGAAAGCTCGCCGTCCCCGTCAGTGTCCCATTCGGCGATGAAGGCTGCGCGGCGCTCGGCCAGGCGAGCCCGGAAGCTCTCCCGGATCGCCGACTTCTCGCCCTCTTCCAGTTGGCCGTCCGCGTTCGCGTCCCACTTCTCCATGAAACGGGCCTTCGCTGACTCGATCCGGGCCCGCCACTCTTCCTTCGCCTGCTCCATGCTGGCGGTCTCGGCTTCGCCGAGTTGCCCGTCGCCGTCGGCGTCGAAGCGCCGGACCAGGAAGCGGTCTCGCATTTCGGCAAAGCGCGCGCGCATCTGTTCCTGAGCAGCCGCGCGTTCCTGTTCGTCGATCTCGCCATCCTGGTTCGCGTCGAACCGTTCCATGATCCGCCCCCGCATGCGATCGGCGAACTGCCGCATCGAGCGCTCGGCGCCCTCGCCTGTTCCGGGCGCAGCACTTGCGCCCGCGACGCCGGGCATCGGGCTGCCCGCCCCGGGGGCGGGCGCCAACTCGACGATGTCGGGTTCCGGGGTCGCGGTGCCGGGGATTTTCCCGGCCGCGAGAGCGACGTTCGCCGCGCGGCGCTCCTCCCCGGTCAGCCGCCCGTCGGTGTTCTTGTCGAACGCGGCCAGCATGCGCTTCCTGAGGTCGCGGCGGTAGGCGTCCGCCTCGAACCAGTCGATCGTTCCGTTGTCGTTCTTGTCGAACTTGGCGAGGGCGTCCCAGGCGTCGAATTCGCGGGCGAAGCCGCCCGCCCGCCCGGCGTCTGCGATGAACTCCTCGGCGCTCAACTCGTTGTCGGCCCCGGACGCCTGGAGGAAGCGCATCCGTTCCATGCCCGGCACGTACGGATCGATCGCGTCCTTGCAGAGGTCTCGGACCGTGACTTCGGGGGCCTGAGCGAAGACGCCTGAGACGGCAAATAGGGCCGACAGAAGAGGCACGGCGAGGAGGGCCGCGTGTCTCGTAGTCATCGGCTATTCCTTTCCTAAAGATCCGACCAGTGAACGGCCTGTGATATTGCCAGTACGCACGAATCGCCGCTCGGTTACAAGAGAAGAATCGGCCGGCCTTGACGTATCCAGGTAACGGGCGCCCCCGACGGGTATTGCCGGGAAACCGCTTCGGCGAGGCCTTGCCTGGCGGGGGGTGGGCGGGTTGCGGCAATAGGCCGGCCCGCGGAGCGTTAGACGAGGACGACGGTAGCCGCGTAACCTGTGTGCGCCGATTGCGTACGTTATGGATGGGTCGGGTCCGGAACGCCGAATCCCGGGCCGACCGCGGGAGCATTGAGTGAGCATTGCGGAGGTCCTGCTTGAGAAGGGCATGATCTCGCCGGAGCATCTGGCGCAGGCGATGGATCTGCGCCGGCGCGACGGGTTACGCCTCGACCGCGCGCTCGTTCGGCTGGGGTGCATCAGTGAGGAACAGCTTCTTCAGGTACTCAGTGAGCAGCTCTCGATCCCCATCGTGGACCTGTCGAGCGCGACCATCGAGGTCGAAACGCTTCGCAGCCTGCCCGCGCGGCTTGTGTATCGGCGCAATCTCGTCCCCGTCGCCCGGAAGAACGGCAAGCTGACGGTCGTGACCAGCGACCCGTTCGACCTGTACGCGTTCGACGAGGTGCGCCTACTGACCGGGCTGGAAGTCGAGCCGGCCCTCGCGCCGCACGACGAGATCAACAAGGTCATCAAGAAGCACTACGGCGTCGGCGGCGATACCATCGACCAGATGATGAGCACCGACGACCTGGAGGTCGTCACCGAGGGCACGGAGGAGAACGAAGACCTGCTCGAGATGGCGCAGGAGGCGAGCGTCATCAAGCTGGTCAACGAGATCTTCCTCGAGGCCGTCAACGAGCGAGCCAGCGACATCCACGTCGAGCCGTTCGAGGACCGTCTCGCGATCCGCTACCGCATCGACGGCGTGCTGCACGACGCGTCCGTCCCAGCCCAAATCAGCCGCTTCCAGGCCGCCATCATCAGCCGCATCAAGATCATGGCGAGCCTCAACATCGCCGAGAAGCGCCTCCCGCAGGACGGGCGGATCAAGCTGAGGGCCGGCAACCGGCAGATCGACGTGCGCGTCAGCGTGATCCCGATGCTGTTCGGTGAGGGGATCGTCATGCGGCTGCTGGACAAGTCGCAGGTGCTGTTCACGCTGCCGCAGCTCGGCATGGCCGAGGACACGTTCCACAGGTTCGAGGACCTCATCGCCCGCCCGCACGGCATCCTGCTGGTGACCGGCCCGACCGGCAGCGGCAAGACCACCACGCTGTATGCCGCGCTGCAGGCCATCGTCTCGCCGGAGATCAAGGTGCTCACCGTCGAGGACCCGGTCGAGTATCACCTCGACGGCGTGAACCAGATTCAGGTGCACCCCAAGGTGGGCCTGACCTTCGCCCGCGGGCTGCGGCACATCCTCCGACACGATCCGGACGTGGTGATGATCGGCGAGATTCGCGACCTCGAGACGGCCGAGGCCGCCATCCAGGCGGCGCTGACGGGCCACCTCGTGTTCAGCACGCTGCACACGAACGACGCCGCGTCGGCGGCCACGCGGCTGCTGGACATGGGGGTGGAGCCGTTCCTGGTCACCAGCACGCTGGAGGCCGCGATGGCCCAGCGCCTCGTGCGGACGATCTGCACCGAATGCAAGGAAGCGTACGACCCGGACCCGGACAAGCTGCCCGAGGATTTCCGCTTCGAGCCCGGGCAGAAGCTTTACCGGGGGGCCGGTTGCCGGCACTGTCGCGGCACGGGCTATCACGGGCGGACCGGCCTGTTCGAGCTGATGGTCGTCAGCGACTCCGTCCGCGACCGGGTGATGTCCCGGGCGCCGTCGAGCGCGGTTCGCGCGGCGGCCGTTGAGTCGGGCCTATGCCTGCTGCGCGAGGACGGCTGGGCCAAGGTGCGGGCGGGAATCACCACGCCCGAGGAAGTCATCCGCAGCACGAAGATATAGCCTGAAAAGGACACGTCGCGGGCTCCGAGGAGCCCGGCCCAAAGGATGCCCACATACGAATACACAGCCCGGACGGCCGCGGGAGAGCAGATCGCGGGCGTGCTTCAGGCCGAGAACGAGCAGGCCGCCGCGCGCGCCCTCGATGAGCGGAGTCTGTTTCCGGTCCGCGTGGCGGAGCAGGCGGGCGAGGGCATCCGCCGCCGCGCGCGCAAGGTGCGCGGTCGGGAGTTGGGCGTTCTGTACGGACAACTTGCCGATCTGCTGCGGGCCGGTGTGCCGTTGCTGCGGGCGCTCCAGACGGCCGGACGCGCGGCGACGAACCGCCGGCTGGCCGAAGTGGTCCGCGCGGTCGGCGACGATATTTCGAGTGGCAAGACGCTGGCCGAGGCAATGGCTGTCCATCCGCAGGTGTTCTCGCCGCTGCATTCGGCGATGGTCCGCGCGGGCGAGGAGGCGGGGTTCCTCGAGGACGTGCTGGCGAACCTGTCGGACTTTTTGGAGCGGCAGGACGAGCTTCGCAGCAAGGTCCGGGGGGCGATGATCTACCCGGCCGTTCTGCTGACGGTCGGCGTGCTCGTGGTGATCGGCGTGCTGATCGGCGTGGTGCCGAAATTCAGGCAGTTCTTCCGCCCGCCGCTGCCGGCGCCGACGGCGATCCTGTTCGTGCTGAGCGACCTGCTGACGACGCAGCTTCCGCTTCTGTTGGGGCTGGTCGTGCTGGGCGTGTTGGGCGTGCGCTCGCTGCTGCGAAGCGAAAGCGGGCGGCGGCTGTGGGAGCAATGGCGGCTGAAGCTGCCCGTCGTCGGGCGGACAAACCGCATGCTTGCCATCACGCGCTTCTGTCGCATCCTGGGCACGATGCTCCGCAACGGCGTGCCGATCCTGCAGGCCCTCGCCATCAGCAAGGACGCCACCGGAAGCGATGTGCTCGCCGGGCACATCGACCGGTCCATCGAGAACGTCCGCGCAGGCGAGCCGCTGGCCGACCCGCTGCGAACCAGCGGCTTGTTCCCCGCCGAGATTCTGGAGATGATCGCCGTCGCCGAGGAGTCCAACCAACTTGACAAGGTCCTCGTCGAGATCGCGAACACCGTCGAGCGGCGGACGAACCGGCAGGTGGACGCGGCCGTGCGCGTGCTCGAGCCGCTGATTCTTGTGGTCATGGCCGTCCTGGTCGGGTTCATCGCGTTGGGGCTGGTGTACCCGATCTTCACGATGGCCAGTGCATTGGAGTGAGCGGCGGCGCGCCGCGCCGCTACGTGACGCAACGCGAACGCATGAGAAAGGGACAGGTGATGACACACACTCGAAGACGCTCGGGTTTCACACTGGTGGAAATCCTGCTGGTCGTGGGGCTCATCGCAATTCTGGCGACGACGGCCGTCGTGCTTCTGAGCGGCCGGACCGATCCCGCCAAGATCAAGATTACCAAGACGAGGATCGCGAAGGTCATTTCCGCGCTGCAGGAGTACAAGATGAACCTCGAACTGCCGCCGCCGGGCTACCCCGACCCGGAAGGCGACGGGCTGAACGCCTTGGTATCGAGGCCGACGTTCGAGGACGAGGCCGTGACTAGCCGCTGGCGCCCGCTGCTGACGACAGAGGATCTCAAAGACGCCTGGGGTAACGAACTGCACTACCGGCTGGAGGAGGATGCCTCCAGCGGCGTGACGATTACCAAGCCCCTGGTCTGGTCGAACGGTCCGGACGGCGAGGACGAACAGGGAGAGGACGATGACGTTCGCAGTTCGAACTGGCCGACGGAGGGGGTCTAGCCCCGGAAGCGCCGGCCGGCCCACCGACGTGGGGGTGGGCGAACGGAGCTGTCTCGGTCGTCCGGTCGGTCTGCGCGCGGGCTTCACCTTGCTCGAGATCGTCCTGACGATCTCGCTGCTGGTGCTGTTGGCGGGGACGGCCGTGTTCGCGCTGTCCTCCTGGCGCGAGGGGAAGGACTTCGCCGAGGGCGTGCGGCGGTTCGAGTCGCTGCTGCGGCGGGCCCGCGTGGAGGCGGCGCTGAACGGGCGGCGCATCCGCATCGAGCCGGACGCCGACACCGGCCGCATCGCCGTGACGTGGGAGGCCGACCCGCTGGCCGCACCCGGAGAGTACACCGATTGCACGGCGCTCGCATGGGCGGCCGAGGCGCCCGGCGACGTAGTCCGCGTCACGCGGTGCGAACTGACCGGACCCAGCGCGTACCGCACGCTGCTGATGGACGATTCGCCGGGCCCGGGTGACCGCAACGAGGCGCCCCTGGAGCCGATCACGTTCTCGCCGGGCCGGACGAGCGATTCGGCCGTGGTCGAACTCGCCCCGCTCGTCGAAGCCGAGGACGACGAGACGGCCGAGCGGGCGGTGATCGAGCTGGACGGGCTGACCGGCACGATAGCCACGCGGCTGCTGAACGAGGAGCAGCGCGAGGCGTTCTACGAGGAACTGTCGGAGCGTGAGCAGTTGGAGTAGGCCCATGGGCTGGCGGCAGACAACTCGACGCGACGCATCGCGAAGCGGGCTGGTCCTGCTGGAGATTGTGCTGTCGGTGGGCCTGTTCGCCGGGGCGAGCGTGGTGGTGCTGAGCAGCCTGGCGTCGTGCTGGCGGACGCTGGAATCCTCACGGCTGTCGGCGAAGGCGGCGGACCTCGCCGTGACGAAGCTCTCGGAACTCCAGATGGACCCGACGCTGCTCCGCGCGGAAGGCGCCGTCGAATACGAGGATCCGTTGCTCGCCGGCTGGACCTGGGAAGTGGCAGTCACCCCGGGCGAAGCGTTGGACCTCCAGGCACCGGCCATGCAGCGCGTCGAGATCGCCATTCGCTACGACGAGGCCGGGCGCGAGCATCGGCTCGTCAGCCTGCTGCCGGTTGAGACGCTCGAGCCCGAACCGTTTGACGAATACGGAGTCGGATATTGAGCAGCCCACGGCACATCGCGCGGGGTGACCGCCGGGCCTTCACGCTGTTGGAGGTCGTACTGGCGGTGGCGCTGACGGTCGTATTGGTGGGGCTGATGCTCGGCTTCCATCGCTACGTGCTGAGGGTTCGCGATGCGCTTGACGGACAGGTCGCAGCCATCGCGGCGGAGCGCGCCGTGATGGACCGCCTGACGGGGGAGTTTCGTGCGGCGATCGCGCATCCGTTCCTTCGCGGCATGGAGGGCGAGGCCACGTGGGTGTCGTTCGCCACGACGCGCATCCCGGCGGAGCCGGCGTGGGCGCGCGAGAGCATGTTCGAGGGCCCGATTCCGCCGGAGTACGACATCGAGCGGCTGAGCTACCAAGTGCGAGGCTACGAGAACGAGGACGGTGAGTGGGTGGTGGAAGGGCTGGAGCGGGCGTCGGAGAAGACCGACCTGGGGCGCAGTGAGGCGGAGGCTGAGGAAGCCGTGGATGAGGATGAAGAACCGCCGCCGGGGCTGCTGATCGCCCCCGACGTGAAGATGGTGTATCTTCGCTACCATGACGGCTCGCAATGGCTGGATCACTGGCCGCCGACGAAAGAGGATCTTGAAGCCGAAGGTACGGAGGAGGAAGAGGATCTGGCCGCCCGGGAGCGCCGAACGGCCATCGACCTGCCGCTCGCGATCGAAGTCAATCTGGGCCAGACGCCGAAACCCGAGGACATGACCATCGAGGACTACGCGGCCGAGTACGGGGCCTCGCGGCGCGTGGTCTACGTGCCGGGCGGGGCCCGCGCGTTCCGGTCGCTGGTCCGCCTGCCGGGAGCGTCGCGATGAAACGCACGGGCTCCATGCTGGCGGCCGTGCTGGTCATCATCGCCCTGGCGGCGATGGTGGCCGGCAGCCTGCTCTACCGCATGGGGGCGGAGTCCGCCGCGACGGCCGCCACGCGCGTCGTCGGGCAGGCCGATGAGGCCGCGATGTGTGGAATCCGGCACGCGATTGCCGTTCTTGAGGCCCATGCGAATGACGTCACCGTGTGGCAGGATAACGAGGAGCTGTTCCGCGACCAGTTCGCCTTCGAGGCGGGCGGCGACACGTGGTATTTCACCCTCTACGCCTACGACGGCGAGGACGGGGCGGCCGTTCGCTACGGCCTGACCGACGAGGCGGGCAGGATCAACATCAACACGGCCGCGGAGGATACGCTTCGCCGGCTCGTGGAGTCGGCGCCAACGATCCCCGTCGAGGAGGCCGATGCGATCGCCGAAGCCCTGATCGAGTATCGGCAGGCCAGCCCGCTGGCGTCCGTCGAGGAACTGCTGCTTGTGGAGGGGGTGTCGGGCGAGCACGTCTATGGCGAGGACGCGAATCTGAACGGGCTGCTCGACCCCAACGAGCAGGACGGGGGCGAGCGCTTCCCCTGGGACAACAACGACACGGCGCTGGATCCGGGGCTGCTGGACCTGGCGACGGTGATGAGCTACGACTGGGACGTGACCGACGACGGCCGCGAGCGAGTGAATATCAACGCCGACCTCGACGCCTTGAGCGACGTGCAGGGCCTGCCCGGCGGAACCGCCAGTTTCATCCGGCAATACCGCAACGACGGCGGCGTCTTCAAGCACCCCAGCGAACTGCTGAACATGGAACACCGACTGCGCCGCGGCCGGAACCGCGGGCGGACGATCCGGTCCGGCGTGACCGGACGGGAACTGCCCGTCGTCCTCGAGCAGCTGACCGTGCTGTCGCCGGCCGGCCGGCCGCGGCTGCTGCCCGGGCTGGTCAACGTCAACACCGCGGCGCCGGCCGTGCTGGCGACGCTGCCCGGCGTCGATGACGACCTGGCGGCGCGCATCGTCGAGGCCCGCCGCGACCTGGATGCCGAGGCGCTCTCGACGGCCGCGTGGCTCTACGGTGAGGATGGCCCGGGGCCGCTCGACGCCGACGAGTTCAAGAAGATCATGCCGCGCCTGACGTGGCGTGGGCGGCAGTTCCGCGTTCGCTGCGTAGGATTCGGCGCGTCCTCGGGACGGTACGTTGTGCTGGAGGCGATTATCGACCTCGCCGGCTCTGCCCCGCGCGTGGCCTACCTGCGCGACCTGACGCGCCTCGGCCTGCCCGTGCCCATTGACCCCGAGCAACTCGGATACGCCGGACCATGAAGTGGCTAGCCGACAAACTGAAGGGCATATCCCTGTTCCGCGGTCCGCGGCGTGTGGTCGCCATCGATTTCGACGCGCGATGTGTGAGGCTTGTCGCGGCCGAGCGGATGGGCAACGCTGCACGAATTGACCGACTCCTCCGCATTGATCTGCCCGAAGATTTGGATGCGGGCGATCCGTCGGCCGTGGGGCGGTTCCTGGGCGAGTCGCTGCGCGAGCATCGCCTCGGCGGGGCGGCGGCGTTGATGAACGTCCCGCGGGGCAAGGCCATCCTCAAGCCGCTCTCGCTGCCGGCCGGGACGCCCGACGACGAATTGCCGGGCATGGTGCAGTTCCAGGTGGCCAAGGAACTTCCCTTCCGCCCGGAAGAGGCGGCCATCGATTTCGCCTTCGAGACGCACTTCGATGTCGAGTCGGCCGAGACCGCGCCCCCGACGCGCGACGTTCTCGTGGCGGCGGTCGGCGTGCCGGACATCGACTACTACCGCCAGATCGCCGACGCGGCGCGTGTGAAGCTCTCCCGGTTGGGGCTGCGCTCGTCGGCGAACCAGGGCTGCTTGGCCGCGTGCGACGTGCCCGATGGCGCGGGGCCCGTGGCGCTCGTCCACTTGACTGCGGGCGAGACGGAGATCGACGTTATCGCCGAGGGGTCTCTGTCGTTCTCGCGGTCGGCCGTGGTGCACATCCCGGACGGCGAGCAAGGCGCCGCCCCGGCCGCGCTGCGGGCGGCTGTCGAGGACGTGGTTAAGGAGGTGCTGCGGAGCCTGCAGAGCTACCAGGCGGTAGGTCGTGGCGAGCAGTTCGCTCGCGTGTTGGTGGCTGGCGGAACCGGCGTCGAGGGCGAGGTGGTCCGCGGGTTGCGGCGCCGATGGGGCGAGCACTGCGAGTTGTTCGATCCGTCGTCGGCGCTCGAGATCGAGCATGCACCGGAACACGCGTCGGCATACATCGCCGCTCTGGGCCTCGCCATCGGGGATTGCCGTCGCGAAGTCTCGTTCGACTTCCTCCACCCCAAGCGCCCCGTGCGGCGGCGGGATGCGCGGAAAGTCCGGGCCGCCGTGATCGCGGCGGCGGCGGCCGTGGCGATCCTCGGCTCCATCGTCGCCGGGGCCGTCCACCTGCGGAACAAGCGGGCCCGCGTCGAATCGCTTCAGGTCAAGTACAACGGCGAGAATCCTGACAAGGTAGGCGGCTTGCGGAAGGAGGAGGCCGAGGTCGAGGCGCTTCGCCAGCGGGCAGCCGCGCTGGAGGCGTGGGCCGACCGCGGGCAGGCGGACGCGTGGCTCACGCATCTACGCAACGTCAGCGCGGCGTTCACGTCCTGCGAGAAGGCCTACGCCACGTCGCTCCGGGCCGAGGTAAGCGGTCGCGGCGCCGGGCGGCAGGTGGTGGTGATCGACTGCCTCACCCGCAACAAGGTCGAGACCACCGAGCTGCGCAAGCGCATGCATCTGGTGGGGTACGAATCGGGGCGGCCTGGCGGCAAGGCCCCCGGGCGCGGCGAGCGGAATTTCACCGACGGCACGCGGATCGAGTTGATCATCGATCCGAAGGATGATCTGACGCCGGAAGCGGTGGGCTTAGCGCCCCGGCCGTCGAATGACGTATGGGCGCGGCGCCTCTCGGGACGCGCGGAGTCCACGCCGGCGTCCGGAACGGGGGAAGGTTCTCCGGCGCCGCAGGCCGTCAGCTCGGGGGAGTACCGCCAGGTGGATCCGGGGGTCTTCCATCCCGGATCGCCCGAAGTCGAGCGGTTCCGTGGGGCGGCCGTCGAGTTCCAGGCTTACCTGGGGAGCGGCCGGGACGATTACTTCCTGCCGCACGCTCCCAAGGCCGCCTACAAGGCTGTAGAGATCATCGCGTATGTGAACCGTTCGCGGGTGACTCTGGTGGCGTACTTGTCGCGACAGTCGGAGGTCTATCAGCGCTTTCGGGAGAACTCGAAGGCGTTCTCACGCCGGCGGCTGGTCTTCCGGGGGCGGGCGTGGCACGTGAGTCAGTCCTGGCGGCCGAGCCGCGGCGGGACGGCTTGCCCCGCTGCCCTGATCATCGACACCGTGGAGGCTGCCCGATGAGCCGGCGCGAGAAGATCCTGGCGGCGATCGTCGGCGCTTGTGTCGCCGCGCTCGTGGTCTACATGATCGTGGACGGTCTGCTGATCGCTCCGTCGCGGGCGCTGGCCCACACGGAGGCCGACCTGACCCGGAAGATCGCAGAAGCTGCTGCGACCGTGTCGTCTCGCCCGCTCCACGACGCCCGCCTCCGCAGGATCTCCGAACGGACGCTGCGGGCCGGCGAGACCGAGGCGCAGGAGTATCTCTACCAACGGCTCAAGCTCCTCCTCCACGAACTCGAGAAGCGCGGCGACTTCCGCACGACCTCGCCGGTGAAGGTTTCGGCCCGGCCGCGCAGCGGACCCGCCGACTCAACCGTTCTCACCTGCGAGATTGACGTTGAAGGTCTGCTTCCTCGCGTCGTGGACCTGGTCTTCGTGCTCAGCCGCGAGCCGTATCTGGGCCGGGTCGAGGAACTCGCGTTCACGCCGGACCGCCCCGGGCGGGGCGGAAACGGGCAGGTCGCCGTGCGCGTTCGCCTGGCGACGCTGCTGCTGCCGGGCCAGCGCGGCAGGATCAAGCCCGAGCCCGGGGCCCCGGACCTGGAGGCGCTGCTGACATCCGGAGACCGTGGCGATTTCGATACCATTGTGCGGCGGAACATCTTCCTGCCGTACATGCAGGCCCGTCCGACGTATGTACGCCGAGAAACGCCAGCGCCTGCTCAACCGTCGCCGTCTCCGTCGCCGCGGCCGGCAGCGAGCCCCGTCGGCCGCTATCGGTTGGTGGGCGGCCTCACCCGCCGGACGGATGAGTTCTGCGTTGAGACCCGAGACGGCGAGGGGCGCAGGAAGTACTCGTACCACAAGCCCGGCGAGACTGTGGCGGGGTGGGAGGTGGTGGCTGTGGATCTGGCGCCCCGCCCGAACCCGAATCGCGAGGGGCGGCTGAGCGACTGGCGAATCATCGTCCGCCGCCGCGGCGAGTACCGCGCGGTCGAGGCGGGCGAGTTCATGTATCAGAAGCATCCGGTCAAGCCCGAGGACCTGCCCGAAGCGCTGCGGGTCACGCCGGCCGAGCCGGAGACCGCCGCAACGGGCAAGTAGCGCCCGTCTGGGCGGCATAGAAAGGGTCCCAGCAGGACCGGGAGAGCGGCGATGGGCAACGCGAAGGAATCGCTTAAGACACTGGCGTTCGTCGGTGTGCTGCTGTTGGCGGCGGCGGCCGGCGGACAGGACGCGGCTACCACCCAGCTGGCCACGCAACCAGCGACCCAGCCGGCGGCTGAGACTGCGGCGACACAGGCAGCCACGGATGAAGCGCCTGCGGCCACGAACGAAGCAACCACCGCCACGGCTGCGGACGAGCCCGAACTGGAGTTCTACTTCCGGTTTGCGAACATGCCGCTGACGGAGGTCGTTCGCCGCTTCGCGAGCCTCGCGGGCAAGCCGTTGCTGGGCGATCTGAACGTGCAGGGGTCCATGACGTTCTTCGACAGTCAGCCGTACGACTACGAAGAGGCCCTCGACATGCTCAACATCTTCCTGCGGCAGCGAGGCTACACGCTGACGGAATGGAAGCGATACCTGCGCCTGATGCCGGTCGCGCAGGCCGGCCCGCATGCCCCACCGTTCGCCGGGCCGGAAGCGGTCCAGGGGCTGCGCCCTGGGCGCATCGTGCAGGTGGTGCTGCCGGTGAAATACATCGATTCCCAGACGGCCGCGAAGGCCGTGGTCCGGATCGTGTCAGCATTTGGCTCCATTCAGCCGCTGCCCAAGGGCAACGGGGTCATCGTGATGGACTCGGTAGAGAATATTCAGCATATCCGCGAGGTGCTCGCGATCCTGGACAAGGCGGAACTGGGCGAGACGCAGATCGAGACGATCAAGCTGAAGCACTCCTCGGCCAAGGCGATGGCGGTCGTGATCAGCAAGCTGTTCCAGGACGCGTCCAAGGGCTACTACGATCGGAGACAGCGGCGGTGGGTCCCGCTGAAGAGTGGCGACGATGTCACTGCGCTGTTTGACGAGCGGACGAACATGCTGTTTCTCCGCGGCTCGGGCGAGAAGATGGTGCTCGCCGCGGAGATGGTGCATCGGCTGGATGTCCCGCAGGACGCAGAAGGCATCGCCGCCGATCTGCGGATCTTTCGCCTGGAGAAGGCCAAGGCCGAGGAGATCGCCCGCACGGTTATCCAGGCGCTGCCCCGAGCCCAGAGCCGCGGACGCGGACAGCCGGCTGAGACGCCCATCAGCATCGTGCCCGACGCGGCCACGAACCGCCTGGTGGTTGCCGCGCCGGCCGACAAGATGCCCAAGATCGAGGAACTCATCCGCGCGCTCGACGAAGCCGTCGAGGACGCGGGGCGGGCGAAGATCCTTCATCTGAAGTACGCCGACCCGCAGCAGATGGCGAAGATCCTTGGCGGGGCCACCGCCCGGCGGGACTCGCGCGGGCGGCGCATTGCCGGCCTCCAAGTGACGTCCGACACGCGGACGAACACGCTGATCGTCTCCGGCGACGCGGGCGACATCCAGGAAGCGGAGAAGCTTCTGGCGGAACTCGACCGCGAGATCGATCCTGAGGAGCGCACGCGGGAGATCCACGTTGTGCAACTCCAGGCGGGCGATGCTCGCGAGGTGGCCCGGTCGCTGATCCGACTGTTTTCGGAGCAAACCGGCGGGCGCCGGGGGGCGGCGCCGGACAGCGGCCTGCGCGTGGAGGCCGAACGCGCGACCAATAGCCTCATTATCTCGTGCGCGCCGGCCGACTGGACGATCATCAATGAGATCCTCGGTAAGATCAAAGAGTCGGTCGATCCGCTGACCACGGCGACGATTCGCCTGATTCCCCTGGAGTTCGCCAAGGCGGGCGAACTGGCGGGAACGATCAAGCAGATCTTCGGCGCGCGGGGCCGACGGCAGAAGCCCGGCGACGTGCCGGTTATCATCACCGCCTCCGAGCGGGCGAACAGCCTGCTTATCTCCGCTGCGGCGAACGACCAGGAGACCATCGCGGAGCTGGTCCGGGCCCTCGACGTGGACGCCGCGAAGGAGATTGTCGATCCGGTCCAGATCATCACGCTGAAGGCCGCGGAGGCCGAGCGGTTGGCGGAGACGCTACGCGCAATGATCCCCCGGCCGGGGCGCGGGCGGGCGCAGGAGGTATTCCTCCAAGCGGACGCGCTGACGAACTCCGTGCTGGTTCGGGCGCCCGAATCCGAGCGGCTGATGATCGAGCAGATGATCGCCAAGCTCGACAAGCAGACGCAGGAGGAGGGGCGGCAGACGTCGGTGAAGGTCCTCAAGCACGTTTCGGCGTCCTCGATGGCGTCGATGCTGGGTCAGCTGTTCCCCGGCTCGGCGTCGGGCGGGCGCGGGCGTCGGCAGGCGCCCGCGGACGAAGACCCGGAGCGCGTGGTCATCGCGGCTGCTCCGGGCGACCGCATGCTGGTCATCGACGCGCCCTTGAGCAAGATCCGGCAGATCGAGGACCTCGTCGCCACGCTCGATGCGGGCGACTCGCCGGTGGCGCTGAAGTACCGCACGTATCAACTCGAAAAGGCCGATGCGGCCGACCTCGCGCGGTCGCTTTCGCGGCTGTTCGCGGCGCAGCGCGGGCGGCCGCGCGGATCGGCCGACTCGGCGGAAATCGCGGCCCGGTTCGAGGCGAACGCCATCTCCAACCAACTGATCGTCGCCGCGACCAACGAGCAACTGGAGGAGGTCGAGGCGCTCATCCGCGAGGTCGAGGAGTCGGTCGTGCTCGCCGCCGAGACGCGGACCGTCCGCCTCAAGCACGCCAAGTCCGATGACATCGCCGACATCCTGACGGAGATGCTGCCGGACGATCCGGCCCGCGGGCGATCGCGCGGGCGCAACGCATCGGCGGCCGCGGGCGACGTCCGCGTGGCTTCGCTGCCCGCCATCAATGCCGTGGTCGTCAAGGGCCCGCCGGCACGGCTGGCCGTCGCCGAAGACCTCATCAAGCAGTTCGATACGCCGGACTTTGCCCAGAGCAGCACGGTGCTGAAGGTCGTCCGCCTGTCGAAGGCCCAGGCGCAGCCGCTGGCCGACGCCGTCGGACGCTGGCTGGGCGGGCAGACTCGGCGCGGGCGGAACGTTTCCGCCGATGAGGAGCCGGTCACGGTCACACCTGAGCCGAACTCCAACAGCCTGCTGCTTCGGGGCCCGGCCGCCGCGGTCGAAGAGGCCGTCGCGTACGTTCGCGAACTCGATGCCGAGGCCGAGGGCTCCGACGCGGAGATGCGGGTGTATCCGCTGGCCAATGCCGAGGCCGTCGCTGTCGCCAAGTCGCTCGGGCCGCTGTTCCGCGACCTGACGCGGCAGGCGGGCGGGCGCGTGCGCTTCGGCGGGCAATCGGCGCCGTTCAGCGTCGCCGCGGATGAGCGGACGAACAGCCTGATCGTCTCGACGACGCCGGCGCACTTCGCGTCGGTCGAACAGATCCTTCAGGACCTGGACAAGGCGCCGGAGCGCCCGGGCCGGGGCGTCGAGTACATCTATCTGGTCAACGCGGACGCGACGGAAGTCGCCACGGCGCTGCAAAGCTCGTTCGCCGACCGTCGCGGGGCGGACAAGCCGGTCATCGAGGCGGACTACTACTCCAACGCGATCACGGTGATCGCCAAGGAGGCGGATCTGAAGGAGATTCGCCGGCTGGCAGAGACGCTGGACGAAGCCCGCGAGGACAATAGCCTCACCATCCGCGTGGTGCCTCTGACGAAGATGCGGGCCCCCCAGGTGGCCGACGCCATCTCCCGGATCTACGGCCCGCAGACGGGCGTCAAGGTCATCGTGGCCGACAGCCTGCCCGAGACGCAGCCGGCGGGCGGGCTGCTCGAGCCGTTGCACTCGGTGGACGCCTCCGCCGGGGCCCCCGCGGCGCCGACCACCCGCCCGGCCGGCGAATCGGAAGCCCCGGCGCGCGCCGGCGAGCAGGGCGCCTTCGATGTGCCCGACTCCCCCCCGGTCACGATCGCAATCGATCGGTCCACCAACTCGCTGATCATCTCCGCGACGCGTCAGGACATGGAGAACATCCAGACGCTGATCGACCAGTTGACGATGACGGCTGCCGCGGCTGAGGCGGAGTACAAGATTTACATCGTCAAGCAGGCGGACCCGGCCGCCATCGCCCGCACGCTGGACGAGTTGTTCAACCCGCGGACCGTGCGGAGGGCGGTAACTCAGCAGCGGGGGCGGCAGCAGAACAATCAGCGGCAGCAACAGCAGGCGGCGCCCGCGCCGCCGCCGGTCATCTCCGTTGTCGCCGACACGCGGACGCGGAGCCTGATCGTGCGGGCGAAGCCGTTGGACTTCGAGATTATCACCCCGCTGGTCGAGCACCTCGACCAGTTGCCGATCTCGCGGAACGAGGTGCGGATCTTCCGGCTGAGGAACACGAACGCCACGGAGACGGCCGACAACCTGCGCGAGTTGTTCGGGCTGACGTCGCGGGGCGGATCTTCGCAGCAGGCGTCGCGCTCGCGCAACCAGCGCAACGCCGAGCAGCAGCGCGAGGAGGAAGTCCGCCGCATGATCGAGATGGAACTCGCCGAGGGCAAGACGAGCGTCGAGGCCGGCTCGGACGTCAGTATCACTGCAAACCGTGACACGAACTCGATCATCGTGGCGGCGTCGGCGGACGCCATGCAACTCATCGCCAAGCTCGTCGAGGAACTGGATCAGTCGGCGGCCGAGGGCGAGGCCATCCGGACGTATCCGCTCAAGAATGCGGAGGTTGCGCCGACGGTCTCGGCGCTGCAGGCGATCTTCTCCCAGGCGCCGGCCGGGACCCGTGGGACGCGCGGCGGCGCGGCGGCCGGGTCGCCCGACGCAAGGGTCCTCATCGCTGGCGACGAGGCGGGCAAGCTCATCATCGTCTCGGCGCCCGATGAGCGACACGGCGAGATCGCGAAAATCCTCGAGGAGATCGATGTCCGCCAGGGCGAGGACCAACTCGTGGTCCAGGTGTACAAGCTCCATCACGCCGAGGCGGAGCGCGTGGCCCAGGCGCTGAGCGCGACGCTGATCAGCGGCAGTACGGGGGGGCGCGGCCGGGCGGCCGCCGGCGCGGGGGCCATGCGCGTCAGCGCCGACCGCAGCAGCAACACGGTCATCGTCCGGGCGTCGAATGAGGATCACGAGCGGATCGCGGGGCTGGTCGAGCAGATGGATGTGGCCCCGACGGCGGCGCTGCCGCCCGTGCGTGTCATTCCGCTGAACAACGCAGACCCGGCGGCCATCGTGCCGGTATTGCGGGCGGTGTTTGGTGCGGCGCAGCAGCCGCGCGGACGGGGGCGGGCCGCGACCAGCCAGGACGTGGTGATTGAGGGCGACAGCGGCGCAAGGCTGCTGATGGTCCGCGCCGACGATGAGACGTTCGAGAAGGTCCGCGAACTGGCGGCCAAGCTCGACGAGAAGGCGGGTGGCAAGGCCACGCGGACGGTGCTGCAACTGGAGCATGCCCAAGCGTCCTCGGTGGCGGCGGCGCTGTCGCAGGCGTTCGGCGGCGCGGCTCGCGGAGGACGCGGCGGGCGGGGCGCGGCGGCGGCCAGCGAGGACGAGGCCGTCAGCATTGTTGCCGAGCCGATCTCCAACAGTCTGATCGTCACGGCCAACCCCGAGAACCTCCAGCGCGTGCAGAATCTGCTGGTGATGATCGACACGGACACCGGCGGCGTGCAGCAGGAACTGCTGTTCCTGGAGCACGCGGATGCTGACGAACTGGCCGGGGTGCTCTCGAAGATGGTGCCTTCGGCCGGACGGGGCGGGCGCGGGCAGAGCGCCGGAGGCGTCAGCATCGCGGCGCATCCCGGCAGCAACGCGCTGGTGCTTTCGGGCCCGGCGGCCGACCTCGTCAAGGTCATCCGCATCGCCCGGGACCTCGACAAGGCCGACACACGGGAGCAGACGGGCGTCTATATCCTGCCGCTGACCAACGGGGATGCCGTCTCTGTCGCGGGCACCGTCCGCGACATTTACCAACAGCAGGTGCGGGAGGGGCGGCGGGCGAAGCGCACCGTCGAGCCGATGGCCGTCACGGCCGACGAGCGCGCCAACGCCCTGATCATCGCCGGCAGCAAGGAGATGTACGACGAGGTTTCTGCCTGGGTGGAGCAGGTTGAGGGGATGAAGCGGACGCGCGAACCGCGGATCATCCGGCTCGAGTACGCCGACCCGGCCGAGGTCGAGCGGGCCATCCAGCAGCTTTTCGGCGGGTCGTCCTCGGCGGCGCCCGCGCCCTCGCGGCAGCGTGGCGGCCGGTCGTCGAACCCCGGCCCCGGGGCCGCCACGGGCAATCCGCAAGGCGCGGGCGGGCCGATCGAGACGACCGTTCTGGAACAGCAGCGATCGATCCTGGTCGGAGCGTCGCCGGAGGACTACGAGGAGATCCTTGCCCTGGTCAAGACGCTGGAGGAGGAGGCCGCGAAGGCCCGGCGGCAGGTCCGCGTGTTCACGCTGGAGAACGCGACGAACGTTCGCGTGGCTCAGGCGCTGACGCAGATGTACCGGGCGGCGGCGCGAGCCGGGCGGGATGAGGACGTCGTTTCGGTCACGGCCCTGGCGCAGACGAACGCGGTCGTCGTCGCGGCCGCCCGGGAGAAGATGGAGGAGATCGCGCACCTGATCGAGCAACTCGACACCGAGGAGATCGCGCCGGAACTCGAGTTCCGCATTTATCCGCTGACGCACGCGACGCCCGCGAAGATCCTGCCCGCACTTCGGCAGATGCTTCGCCAGGTGACACAGACGCGTCCGGGCGAGCCGATCGACGTACAGGCAGACGAGCGGACGCGCTCGATCATCGTCACCGCCCGCGGCCCCGTGTTCGACCAAGTCGGCAAGATTATCGAATCGCTCGACAAGCCGCCGGCGCACGTCAAAGCCGAGGTGCTGATCGTGCCGCTCAAGAAGGCCGACGCCGCGCAACTCGCCGACGTGCTCAACGAGATGCTCCGCCCCGACGCCGGCGGGCAGGTCACGCCCGAGGCCCGGGCTCTCCAGGAGCAGGTTCGCCGCCTCCGTGTCCGCAGCACCGCGCGCGAGGACATCCCCGAACTCGACCTGAACCAGCCGATTAAGATCGACGCCGATCCTGCCAAGCCGCAAGGCTCGAACGCTTTGGTGATCACCTCCACGCCGGACAACCTCAAGGCCTTGCGGGCCATCGTCGAGGTGCTCGACACGGTGCCGATCGCCGAGGGTGTGAAGGTTCGCCTGCTGCACCTCCGGAACGCCGACGCCCAATCGGTCATGACGACGGTGCGGGAGATCTTCACCCAGGGCCGGCAACTCAGTGGCAAGCCGGGCACCACCGTCGCCGGCCGCGCCGAACCCGAGACCACCAGCGGCAAGGGCCTGGCGAACCAGCTGAACGTCTCGTGCGATCCGCGGACCAACACCGTGGTCCTCAGCGGCATGGAGGAATCGCTCGCGCTGGCGGAGTTAATCGTCAAGGACCTGGACCGGCCGGGCCCGCGGCTGACGACGGATGTCCGCCTGTTCAAGCTGAAGCACGCGGACGCGGCGAGGCTGGCGCCGGTGCTGCGTGCCGTATTCACCGAGGCGACGGCCGCCCCGGGCACCGAAGGGCTCCGCACGCAGGTCACGCGGCTGCGCGTGCTGCTGGATGAGGCCGCCCCCGAAGACGACGGGAAGGTGACTGAACTGCCGAAGGCCCGCGAGGCGCTGACGATTCAGGCGGACGAGGGCACGAACATCCTGGTCGTCGCGGCGCGGTCCGACGTCATGCCGCTCATCGCGGATGTGATCGAGACGATGGACATCCCGGGCGCCGGGGCGTTGAACACGGTGCGCATCTTCCCGCTGGTCAATGCCGACGCCACGCGGCTCGCCGACGTGGTCAAGGGGCTCTACACCGGCCCGAACGCCTCGCTCATCCGCGCGGAGGACCAGCCGACGGTCGTCGTGGATACGCGAACGAACGCGCTGGTCATCTCGGCCGGCGACAAGACGTTCGCCATGCTGACCACGCTGCTCAAAACGCTGGATGCAAGAACGCCGGTTGCGCTGCACGATATCCGCCTGCTGCCGCTGAAGAACGCCGAGGCGGCCACGCTGGCGAGCACGCTGCAGAAGATGCTCGATGCCCGCGTGCAGCGGCTGGTCACGTTGGGCGCCCGCGACGCCGAGGCGCTCCGGGCGACCGTCGTCGCCGACGAGCGGAGCAACGCGCTGATCGTCGCGGGCTCCGCGGAGAGCTTCCAGATTGTCAAGGGGCTCGCCGAGCAACTCGACGGCGCCAGCCCCGCGCTCGGCGGGCAGGTGCAGCTCTTCCCGCTGATCGAGGGCAACGCGGGCAATGTCGCCGCGACGCTCACGAACCTGTTCAACCAGCGATACGCGGCCGCCCGCACGGCGGATGTGCGGCGGCTCAAGCCGGTCATTCTCGCCGATTTGCGGACGAACAGCCTGCTCGTGGCGGCAAATGCCGACGACACGGCCGTGCTGAAAGGCCTGCTGACGAAGCTCGACGTGAAGCTGACCGACCCGGCCGTTCGGCTGGAGGTGATTCCGCTGAAGTTCAACGACGCCGGCGTGACGGGACAGACGATCCAGAGCCTGTTTTCGGCCCGCTTGCAGAGCATGACGGCGCCGGGTCAGACGCCCGCGCCGCAGGACCGGGTGGACGTGGCGACGGATGCGCTGTCGAACTCGCTGGTGATCTCGGCGAGCAAAGAGAACCTGGAGTTGATCCGCGGACTGCTGGCGAAGGTCGATGTCGAGCCTGACGCCGGAACCATCGTCCGCATGTTCGAGATCAGGAACGCCGACGCCGGGCGAATCGCCGAGATGCTGCGGAGCCTGGTCAGCCAGGGGCTGTACAAGCCCGGGCTGGCGGCCGCCGGCGCCAACGCGCGGCTGGCCGCTCAGGAGAAAGTCGCCATCGAGGTCGATGCCCGCACCAACGTGGTCATCGTCTCGGCGAGCCAGACGAACCTGACCGTGCTGGAGCAACTCATCACGAAGCTCGACGGGATGGAGGGGATCACCGTCTTCGGAAATCTCCAGATGTACGTGCTGGAGCGCGCCGACGCGGTGCGCCTGGCCCAGACGCTCCAGCAGCTGTTCGACGCGAAACTGGCGGCCGAGCAGGCGGCCGGCACGACTACTCGGCAGTTCCGCGTGAGCTTCGTCCCGGACCCGCGGACGAACTCGCTGCTGGTGGCGGGGGACCGGGAGAGCTTCGCGGCGGTCGAGGCGATGCTCAAACGGCTGGACGGTGAGCAGACGCTGGCGGCGACGGACTTCCGCGTGTTCCATCTTCGGCAATCGACGGCGACGGCGCTGCGGCCGATGCTCCAGCAACTCTTCGACCGGCGGCCGACGCGGGGGCTGACCAAGGAGCCGGTGACGATCCTTGCCGACCCGAAGGTCAACGCGCTGATCGTCGGGGCGACGCCGGAGGATATCGAGCTGGCGGCGTCGCTCATCAAGCGGCTGGATGTTGAACCCGAGGACCCGGGCGTCAGCGTGAAGGTGTTCCCGCTGGACAAGGCCGACGCGACGCAGGTGTCGGAGACGATCCAGAGCCTGTACGAGGCGCAGGGCCCGACGGCGACGGCCGGCGTGGGCATCGGCGTAGACGAGCGGATCAACGCGCTGGTCGTCTCGGCCGGGGCGGCCGACCTCGCCCGCATCGAGGAACTGGTCGCGCGTCTCGACAGCGAGCAGGTCGCGCGTGTGACGGAGATCCGGGTGTTCCCGCTCAGGAACGCCGATGCCGCGGAAGTGGCGAGCATCCTCTTGGAGCAGCTCACCACCAAGCCCAAGCCCATGACGGCGGAGAGCCCCAACCGCCAGACGCTGCTGCAGTTCGTCACCGGCAAGGAAGGCCAGGACCTGGTCACGCGGGCGCTGCAGGAGGGCGTGCTGATCACGCCGGACACGCGGACGAACGCGCTGGTGGTTTCGGCGCCGGTCGAGAACATGCCGCTGCTGAAGCAACTCATCCAGGCGCTCGACGCCATCAGCCCGCGGTCGGCGGAGATCCGCGTGTTCACACTCGAGAACGCCGACGCCCGGCAGATGGCCGAGCTGCTGACCGAGTTGTTCCGCCTGACGGCGACGACGACCGCCGGCACGCGGCGGGTGGAATACACGCTGAGGGCCGCCACACAGCCGGGCGCGTCGGCCACGCTCGGCAGTGACGAGCAGTACGCCCTGAGCATCACCGTCGATGTGCGAACGAACAGCCTGCTGGTGGGCGGAACACGGCGATACGTGGAACTCGTGGCCAGCGTCATCGAGCAGCTTGATTCCAGCACCGCGCAGGACCGGGTGACGAAGGTGTATCGCCTGCGGAACGCGCAGGCGTCGGACATCGAGACGGCCGTACGGAACTTCCTCGACCAGGAGCGGCAGAACCTTACGCAGACGCTCGGGCAGGAGGGGCTCGGCGCCGCGTACACGCTGCTGGAGCGTGAGGTGGCCATCGTGGCGGAAAGCACGTCGAACACGCTGCTGATCTCGGCGAGCCCGCGCTATTTCGACACGGTCAGGGAGATCGTCGAGGAACTCGACCAGCCGCCGCCGCAGGTACTCATCCAGGTGCTTCTGGCGGAAGTCGCGCTCGACGACACGACGGAACTCGGCGTCGACTGGAACCTGTCCGGCACGTTCGGTGGTACCACAGCCGCGGGCGGGACGGACTTCGGCGTCTCGGCAGCCATCGCTCAGTTCGGCGGGCTGAACCTGACGGTCACCGGCGGCGACGTGGACTTCTTCCTGCGAGCGCTGGAAAGCCAGGGCCGCATGGAGGTGCTGTCGCGTCCGCAGATTCTCGCGGCCGACAATCAGCCGGCCCTCATCAACGTCGGCCAGAGCGTGCCGATCATCACCAACAGCGTGGTCACCGACGAGGGCAACACGCGGAACACGATCGAGTACCGCCCGGTGGGCATCATCCTGAACGTGACGCCGCGGATCACGCCGGACGGGTTCGTGAAGCTCGAGGTCGCGCCGGAGATCAGTTCGCTCGCCGATTCGAACGTGCAGGTGACCGAGGGCGTCAACGCGGTCATCATCAATGAGCGCAAGGCCGAGACGATCGTCTCCGTCCAGGACGGGCACACGATCATCATCGGCGGGCTGATCACGACGACCGACAACGACCGCGAGGACAAGGTGCCCGTGCTGGGCGACCTGCCGCTGGTGGGTCCGCTGTTCAAGAGCACCAAGAAGGTCCGCGAGCGGCGCGAGCTGCTGATCATCATGACGCCGCACGTGCTGAGCAACGTCCGCACCGCGGATGCCGTGACGAGCGAACAGGTCAAGCGGCTGAACCTGCTGCGCGAGATGAAGTGCGACCCGATCCGCCGAGCGGCATCGGAGGCCCTGCTGGAGATGTTCGTGCCGTGCGCGACCGGGGCGCCCGAGGACAAGCACATGCGGAAGATCGAGCCGGAAATCATCCCGCTCGAGATGTTGCCCGAGTTCGACGAGGAGTCGAACGTTACGCCCGCCCCCGGGAGGCCGGGCGAATGACCCGGGCGAGGGCATGGCTTCTTGCGGCGGCGGCCCTCGCGGCCGGCGGCTGCCCGGACAGCGAGCAGTCGTTCCCCGGCTTGGGCGGCGGAGCCGCGCAGGCCGGACGCGTTGACCGCGTCGATCTGCATGCCGCGCCCACGGCCATGAACTGGGACGATCGACCGGGACCCGACGGAATCGCCACGCAGGTGTATTTGTATCGCGTGACGAACGGAAAGGTGAGCACAGTGCCCGTGGCCGGGGCGCTGGAATTCGTGCTGTACGACGGCAACGTGTCCCAGCCTGAGATGGCCGGCCGCTCGCCTTGGCGGACGTGGCGGTTCGCGCCGGGCGACGTGGCGCAATACGCGGCGCGGAACATGATCGGCGGGCACTACGCGGTGCCGCTTCGTTGGGGTCCGCGGTCGCCCAGAGGCCCGCTGGTGACGCTGATGGTGCGCTACGAGCCGCGCCAGGGGAAGCCGCTGTCCTCCAAGCCGATGGGCGTCCGCGTCGGACAGTAACGGCTCTCACCACAGAGGCTCGGAGAACTCAGAGACAGGACGTGGGTGGTCCCCGACCGCCATCTATAGGCTCTCGACGATGCGCCGGAACGCTTCGGCGTTGTCGGCGGCCTGCCCGGCGTGGCAGTTGTTGAAGAAGGCGAACACCTTGTCGGCCGGCTCGTCAAGCTCTGTCCATTCGCGGGCCAACTCCGCTAGTTCCTCGTCGCTGTATTCGTAGTCGTAGCGGTCCGCGCCCGAGGCGTACCATTTGCTCGCGTCGCGCGAATGCAGCCGGACGTAGCCGGTCCCCGTCGTGGCTGTGGGCGGGCAGTGGAAGAGCGACGCGATGTCCGGAACGTCCGGCACCACGAGCATCACGTTCCGCTCGCGCAGGCCGGCGAGCGTCTCCGGCGATTGCCACGAACAGTGCCGAAACTCCACCGCCAGCGGCACGGCCGCGAGGTCTGCAACGGCGCCCGCGAGGTACTTCCGCGTGGCAATCGTCCGGTGGAACGACTGTGGGAACTGCAGCAGCACGCCCGCGAGCTTGCCCGACTCCCGCATCGGCGCGAGGGCGTCGAGGAACTCGGCCGCCACGGTCCGGTTGCCCTTGTGCGTGGTTTCCTGGTTGGCCTTGACCCAGAACAGGAACCCGTCGGGGCTCTTACGGTCGATGGCGGCGATCGTCCGCGCCGTCGGCAGGCGGTAGTAGGTGTAGTTGATCTCCACGCACGCAAACGTTTGGGCGTAGAGGGCGAACATGTCCCGCTTCTGCGTGCCGGGCGGGTAGAACGTCCCCACCCAGTCGTCGAACGAATATCCGCTGGTGCCGACGATGAACTGGCGCTGTGGATTCATGAGGCGGCCCTTTGCCGGCGAGCGGTGGGGAGTGTAATCCGCTCGGCCGCGAGTGTCACGGTGTCGAACTGCTCTTCCACCTGGCCCTCGACGAGGTACGGCCCGTAGCGGTCCAGCCGCACGCCGCGGCAGGCGTCGGGGAAGACGGTGGCCTCGAACAGGCCGAACTCGTCGTCGAAGGTGAGAAACGCCATCGTCCGGCCGTTGCGGGTCTCGACGGTGCGCCGGGCCTCGAGCACGCCTGCCAGGCATGCCCGCCGGCCGATGAGTTCCGGCAGCTCGCGGCTGGTCGCGTTCCCACGGCTTGCGAAGTCCCGATGTCCATCGGGATGGCACTCCTGATTTGCGATTCTTCTGTACCGTGCCATGATGTGCTCGCGGGTGGAGATGCCCAGGATTCGCCGCTCATCCCAGTACTTGCGCGATTCGTCGTAGTCGCCGGGCGGGTTGGGGAACACCGGTGCCCCGGCCGCGACGAGGCGCCGTTGCCCGGCCGGCCGGCGCTGTGACGGCAGTGTGGAGAGCATGTTGAGTTCCATCATCAGCACGGGCCGCGTTCGGCCAAGGGCGTCGAACGCCCCGCACAGGATGAGCGCCCGCACCTGCTCGGCCGCCAGGTTGGTTCGCGCGACGAAGTCCGCCAGCCCGGCGAACTTGCCGTCGCGCCGCCGGGCGTCCAGGACAGTCGCGGCGCCGACCGGCCCCAGCCCTGCGATGAAGTTCAGCCCCACGCGGATCGATTCACCCTCGACGCAGAACTCCTCCTGCGAGCGGTTCACATCCGGCCGCAGAAAGCTCACGCCGGACCGTTTCGCCTGCTCGACGTACACGCGCGGGGGGTACATGCTCTGGTTGTTGTTCAAGGCGGCCGCCCAGAACTCGATCGGGTGATGCGTCTTGAGGTACGCCAGGGCGTACGCCAGCACCGCGTAACTGCCGGCGTGGGCGCGACAGAACGAATACGCGTTGAACTTCGCCATCTGCACCCACATCGACTTGGCGTAGCTTGGGTCGATGTCGTCGCGGCAGCAGGACAGGAACTCGCGCGACAGCCGCAGCCGGGCGTCGTCGCTATGGCACTTCTGGATGGCTTTGCGGAAGCGGTCGGCCGTCGCCGGCGAAGTGCCCATCATGGCGGCGGCCACGAGCATCACGTCGTCCTCGTACACCATGACGCCGACGCTGTCGGCGAGGATGGGATCCACCTTGGGGTGCCACCGCGGGACAGGCTCGAGCCCGCGCCGGCGGCGGATGAAGGTTTCCTTCATTCCAATCGAGGCTGCGCCCGGACGGATCAGCGCCAGCGTCTGCATCAAGTCTCGCGCGCGTTCCGGGCGGAGCGCCCGAAGCAGATGCCTCATCGCCGGCGATTCCAGTTGGTTGCAGCCGACCGTGTCGGCCGTTTGCAGCGTGGCGACCGTCCCGGGGTCGGTCGGCGGCAGGCGCTCGGGGTCAATCTGTTCGCCCGTGCGCTCGCTTACGAGGCGGCACGCGGCCGCCAGCGTCGAGAGGCTGCGATTGCCGAGCAGGTCGAGCTTGATGAGCCCGACGTCCTCGACGCCGTTCTTGTCGTACTGGGTGATGGGCACGCCCTTGGCCGCCCGCTCGATGGGGGAATGGCGGTCGATACCCTTCGGCCCGAGGACGATGCCGCCCGGATGGACGGACAGATGATGTGGAAGCCCGAGCAGACGGCGACCCAATCGGACGATTTCCAGGAACTCCCCCGCGCCGTCGCCTGCGGATTCACCGAGGTCCGCCTCGTCCAGGCGCGAAATCTGATCGTTCGACATCCCGAACGCCTTGGCCGTCTCGCGGAAGGCCGACGCCCCGCGGAACGTGTTGTGCGTGCAGACCATGGCCGCGTGGTCCTCGCCCCAGCGGCGGAAGGCGTAGTCGATGACGTCGTCGCGAATCCGCCAGCAGAAGTCGATGTCCAGGTCCGGAAAGTCGTCTCGCTGTTTATTGAGGAACCGCTCAAACGGGATGTTGCAGGCGAGCGGGCAGACGTTTGTAATGCCCAGCAGATACGCCACGAGGCTGCTGCCGCCGCTGCCGCGCCCCGCGACCGGGGCGCCGAGCTTGCGGGCGTGGCGGACGATGTCCCACACGACGAGGAAGTAACCCGAGAAGCCCTTGGCCTCGATGAGCGAAAGCTCGCGGTCGAGCCGGGCGCGGAAGCCCGCCGGCGGCCAGCGGCCGTATCGCTCGCCGACGCCCGACTCGCAGAGTCGGCGCAGGTACGCGGCCGGGGTCAGGCTGTCGGGGCACGGGTAATCGGGGAACACGGGTCCCCGCGGCAGCAGGCGGAAGGCGGCGCAACGTTCGGCGATTTCGTGGTTATTGCGGACGGCCCGGGGCAGGTCGGCGAGGCCGGCCGCCAGTTCGGCGCCGCTTCGTAACGCAGCGCCGGGATGGGGCAACTCGTCGTCGGCGACGGCGTCGAAGGTCGAGCCCGTGCGGATGGCGGCGAGCAAGCGGGCGGTTTCGCGATCTCTGTCATTCAGGAACAGGGCTGTGCCGGTGGCGACGGGCGCCAGGCCGGTCTCGAGCAGGGCGCGGATTCGCGTGGAGGGCTGCGTGGCGGGATCGACGCCGACGTACAAGCGATTCTCGTCAGCGGCAATCCTGCCGGCCGGCGAGGTGGCCAGACGCTGCGCCGTCTCCGGGCCTTCGGCGATCAGGAACAGGCCCGCGAAGGTTCCCGATACGTCTGAATGCAGCCCATCTGAAATCTCAGATCTCAAATCTGGGATCTGAGATCCGGGATCTGGGGTTTGAGCTTTGGGATTTGGGATTTCCTCATCGTGAATTCGCGTCAGAATCCGGCACAGGTTTTCGTATCCGGCATCGTCGGCGACGAGCGCGACGAGGCGTTCGCCATTCAGCGGCAGTTCTGTCCCGATCAGCGGGAGAATTCCCGCCTCGCACGCCAGCCGATGGAACACCGGTGCCCCGTACAGCCCGTTCACGTCCGTCAGTGCCAGCGACGTATGTCCCAACTCCGCGGCCCGCGCGACGAGCCGCTCGACATGCGCTGCCCCTCGCAGCAGCGAGTACCCGCTCCAGACTCGAAGCGGCGTGATGTCTTTCTCAATCCGTCCCATTCGTGAAATTCGTGGACCATCACTTCGTCAGCGACGGCGTCCGCAGGACGAAGCCGTAGTCGTTCTGCTCCCGCCGGCCGAGCAGGTCGATCGACTCGCCCGTGACCACGGAGGCATGCCCGTAACGGGCGCGGATGGCGTCCATCGTGCCGTGTAGGTCGCGCCGCCGGCTGACGGGACGCGGCTCGAACAGTCGCCCGGCTGCTCCTTTTGGCGAGAAGCCCGACAGCACGATTCCCACGTGCCGCAGCGCCACGCGCCGTCGGTGCAGCCGCGTAAGCAGTTCCGTCGCGACGGCGTAGAGCTGCTCCTCGTCGTCGGTGGGCTCGGGCAGCGTCCGCCGGGCGCCGAAATCCTTCCAGTCGTCGTAGCGGATGCTCAGCTCCAGCGTTCGCACGATCAGCCCGGCCTGTCGCGCGGTCCGCGCCGCGCGCTCGAGCAGGTAGAAGATCATCCCGCGGATCTCCTTCGGGTCGCACGTCGGCTCGTGGAAGGTCGTCTCGCGTGAGATTGTCTTCGGCGGGCGCGGGCGAAGGTCGGGTACGTGCTGCACGTCGCGCCCGCGGCAGCGCTCGTAGAGCACCTCGCCGCGACGGCCGAACATCGAGCGGAGCATCGCGCGCGGAATCGCACGCAGCTCGCCCACCGTGCGGATGTTCATGTCACGGAGCTTCTCTTCCGTCCGTCGCCCGACGCCGAGGAGCTTCTCGACGGGCAGGGGAGCGAGAAAGCCCTCCGCTTGGTCCGGGCCGATCCACGCCACGCCGCCCGGCTTGGCCGACGCCGACGCCAGCTTGGCGAGCATGCGGTTGTCCGCCAGCCCCACGGAGACGGGCAGGCCGACCTCGTCGCGGACGACGGTTTGCAGGTGACGGCCGAGCGCGAACGGGTCGCCGTGGAGCCGCCGCATGCCCGTCGCGTCGCCGTACGCCTCGTCGAGGTACGTCTCCAGCCCGCAGGTGTATCGCCGGCAGATCCGCCAGATATGCTCGGCGAAGCAGCGGTAGATCTGGTAATCGCCGGCGAGCACGGCGGCCTTGGGGCAGCGGCGGCGGGCCTCGCGAAGCGACATCCCCGCGTACAGCCCGAATCGCCTCGCCTCGTACGAGCACGACGCGATGCACCCGCTGCCGACGATGACGGGACGGCCTCGAAGGGCCGGAATCAAAAGCTGCTCCACCGACGCGAAGAATGCGTCCACGTCGATATGGAGGATCAATTCGTACATCAACCTGCGATCTCGCTTCCTTCGAGCCGCTCAATCGCCAGTCGAAAACCTGCCTGCCGGTAGGCAGGTCGTCAATCGACAATCAGCTTATCGAGCCACCACTGGGCGGCCGGGACGTCGAGGTGGAGGTAGTAGGTCTCCTGCCCGGCCTGGACGCTGTAGTGCAGGGCGTGCCCGTCGCCGCCGCGGTCGGTCCAGCGTCCGTTGACCCGGTCGATGCGGATATTCCGTCGTCCCCAGCGGAAGCGCAGCGGTTCGACCGCCCCGCCGGAAAAAACCGCCAGCACGCGGATGGGTTCGTCTATCGCCTCAACGTTCATTGCTCGCCGCCCGGCTCCGCCGTTTTGTGAAAACGTTACTCTCTTAAAATAAATAACTTACGGTGCCCTCTGCGCTGCAGATTCTCGGAGAACGGATACCTGACAAAATGCTAACTTCCGTATCGACACCCGGCAAGAAAAAGTTGAACTTTCGGGGGCATTCCTTCTTTTTCGGAATCCGTGCGGTTGCGCTCTCGGCGCGGCTTGGGACGATCCGGCCTCGGGGGTAGCCTTGGCCGCCCGCAAGCGGTAGGATTTCCACGCGAGCGAGGCCCCGTCTGGGAACGGGACCCCGCGAACGACAGGTCCTGTCCATGCGCCGACTGAGGGTATGCCAACTGATCACCGAGCTCGTTCCGGCCGGGGCGGAGCGGTGCGTCTATGACCTCGCCGTCCACCTCGACCGCGACCGGTTCGACGTGCAGGTGGTGGCGTTGCGCGGCGGCGAGGTGGGCGACTGGCTGGGGAAGGCGGGCATTCGGGCGACGGCGCTGGGCGTCCGCGGCAAATGGGACATCGCCAAGCTTCGCGGCTTGACGCGCCTACTTCGTGAGCAGCGGATCGATCTGCTTCACACGCATTTGTTCCATGCGGATCTCGCCGGGCGGTCAGCGGCGTACTTCGCGTCCGTGCCCCGACTCGTGCACACGGTCCATACGGCCGAAGGGCGGTTCCGCCCGTGGCAGTACGCATTCGCGCGGCTGCTGGGCGGACACTGCGACCGCATTGTGTGCGTGTCGGATTCGGTGCGGAAGTGGCACGCGCAGCGAAGCGGGCTTCCCCGATGGCGCTATGCGGTCATCGGCAACGGTATTGATGCGGGCGACTACGCGCGCGACGAAGCGGCCCGCGCCTGCCGGCGTGCGGAGTGGGGCTTCGACGATGAGGACGTTGTGGTGGCCTACGTTGGGCGGCTTCATCGCGAGAAGGGCATCGATATTCTTCTGGCGGCCATGAGTCACCTTAGCGCGCGCGGCGCGCCGCAGCATCTGGTCATCGCCGGCGATGGTCCGGAGCGAGGAATGGTCGAGAACTTCGTCTCGCACGGCGAGGGCGGGCGGCACTGCCGATGGTTGGGGTTCCAGCGCGACGTGCGCAGCGTGTTGAGTGCGGCTGACGTGTTCGTGCTGCCCAGCCGGTGGGAGGGATTCGGACGGGCGATCGTGGAGGCGATGGCCGCGTCGCTGCCCGTCATCGGCACACGCGTGGCAGGCATCTCCGATATCGTGCACGATGGTCGGACGGGACTGCTGGTCGAGGGCGAGGATGTCGTGGGGCTCGCGGAGGCCGTCGAGCGACTCACCGGTGATGCCGATCTGCGGCAACGCCTGGGACGGGCCGGAAGCAAGCACGCCGCGGAGTCGTTCCGGCTCGACGACATGATCGGCGCGCACGAGAGGCTGTATGCGGAGGTGGCTGGCGAGCTGCTCGCGGGATGATAGCGGCGGCGAACGCGGCCGGCTTTCTTCTTACGCTGAGGGCGGCGCTTTGCCGACAACACGGATACGGCCGGGTCTGCGACCGCGGCGGACGTCCCGAGGGGGGCGAGGATGCTTCCGCACGGGCGTTGCGCCCGAGGCCGTGCAGAAAAACCGTGGCCCCAGATGTGGCGGCCCGCGATGGTAGGCACGGCCACAAGATGTGCAAGTTCGCAGCATGTAAGGGATTGCGTGAGAGAAAAATGCCCGCTGCCAGGATTTTTTTTGTTGCGTGTGTTCCTGGGAATGGTGTAGTTTCCCTGCGAACTCCTAACACAGACCATCATGTGGCGTAAGGGACCGGTTCGTGGCGTTCTTCGTGGGTGAGTTCGATGCGGCGATTGACGGCAAGCGACGGCTGTCGATTAGCGCGGCGCTTCGCGAGGCGGTCGACGCCGAGCAGGACGGCGACACGTTCATTTTGATCGTTTCTCCCGACCGGCACCTGTGGCTGTACCCGGAGCGGTACTACCAGCGGCTGGTGGGGGCCATGCGGCGGTCGCCGCTGCCGACACGGGAGCAGCGCCGCGTGGATCTGCTGTTTGCCATGGCCCGGAGGCTGAAGCCCGACGGTCAGGGGCGGGTGGTCCTGCCCGAGTCATCGATGCGGCGAGCGACGGTGTCTGACCGGGTCACCCTGTTGGGCAATCGCGACCACATCGAGATCTGGCCGACGGACGAGTGGCAGGCGCGGCTGGAGCAGGACCTGCCCAGCTATGGCGACATGCTGTACGAGGCGGCGGACCGGTTGCAGGCTGAGGCCGCCCAGAACCAGAAATGAGCAGCCGCGCCGCGGACGGTTCCGTTGCGCGGAGAAACGAAGTCAGGCCCGGTATGAAAGGATTCATATCATGCTTGTCCCCCAGGGAACGCGGAGGGAGACACACCGGCACGGACGCTCGGTCGTGTCTCTCTCGGAACTTCGCCGCAGTCTCGCGACGCCATCGGCTCTGAGTTCAGGCCACCGGCAGCGCCTGCTGGAACTGGCACACAGACTGGAGCGAGTTCGGTCCCTGGGGGGCGACTGGGCCGACGTGGAAATGTCCGAGTATTTCGCGGCCGCGACGGAACGCGACGCCGCAGTGGTGTGACGTGGGCAGCGATGGCGATGGAACGCGTCGCTGCCCACATCCCTGTCCTGCGGGACGCCGTCGTGGAGCGGCTGGCGCCGGCTGACCGACGCATCTTGCTGGACTGCACTGTGGGGTTGGGCGGACACGCGGATGCGCTGCTCGGCGCGGCCGGACCCGGCACGCAACTCATCGGCATCGATCTGGATGAGAGCAACCTGCGGCGGGCGAAGGAGCGCCTGTCGCGATTCGCGCCTCGCGTTCGGTTGTTTCAGGCGAACTTCGTTTCCGCCCGTGAGGTGCTCGACCAAGCGGACGTAGAGGAGGCCGACGCTGTGCTGGCCGACCTGGGATCGGCGTCTTCGCAACTCGACGACCCCCAGCGGGGGTTCGGCTTCGCGGCGGAAGGCCCGCTGGACATGCGCATGGATCGTCGGGCGAAGACCACGGCTGCCGATCTCGTGAATCGCCTTCGGGAGGCCGAACTCGCCGATCTGATCTACCGCCACGGGGAAGAGCGGTACAGCCGTCGCATCGCGGCCGCCATCGTGCACGCGCGGCGCGAGGACCCGATCAGGACAACGGGCGCGTTGGCGGGGATCGTGGAGGGGGCGATCCCCGCGTCCGCCCGGCGCGCCCGACGCGGCGTGCACCCGGCGACGCGGACATTCCAGGCGCTGCGGATCGCGGTGAATGAGGAGCTCGGCAGTCTGGACGGGCTTCTGGAGTTGCTCCCGTCGATTCTCTCGGTCGGAGGGCGGGCAGCGATCATCAGCTTCCACTCGCTGGAGGATCGCCGGGTCAAGCGGGCGTTCGCCAGTTGGGGGGCTCAAGGCAGCGCGAGAATCCTGACGAAGAAGCCGATAACGGCGGAGGCCCACGAGCTCCGCCGCAACCCGCGAAGCCGCTCGGCGAAGCTCCGCGCCATTGAGCGCACGGCGTAGGTTCGCGGACACGCACGGACGCGACAGATGCACCGGCCGACGGGCCGGCGGGAAGGAGCCACGGAAATGACATACGAGACGCGCATCGGGCTGCTGGTGGGGCTGGTTTTCATCGTCATGTTCGGGCTCGTGCTCAGTGAGTTGATGCGCACGGATATTCCCGCGACCGCCACCGCCGAAGCCGAGGCCGAGCGGCCCACCGAACTGGGCAGCACCATTCCGCCGGTTGCCGCGCCGTCGGCTGCCGGCTCCAGGCAGCCAACCGCCCGCCGGGCCGCTCCCGCGCGGACCCGCCGCGAGCCGGTGACCCTCACAGCCGAAGCCCGTGCCGAGGCGCCCACACCGCAGCCGGCGGCGCCACGCCACGCTTCCCGCCCCGTCGTGCATACGGTCGGGCCGGGCGATACGCTGACCGCCATCGCGCGGCGCTATTACGGGCCGCAACACGGCGACAAGCACGAGTTGATCTTCCGCGCCAACCGCAACGTGTTGGCGGACAGGTCGTCGCTTTCCGTGGGGCAGGCGCTTGTGATTCCGCCACTGGCGGGCTCGCCCGCGCCGGCGCCGGGGCAACCCCATCGGCAGGCGGCCTCCGTGGACCTCGGCCGCGGCCGCAGGTCCGCGGCGGCCCGCACGTGTACGGTCCGCCCCGGCGACACGCTGACCCGCATTGCCGGACGGGAACTGGGCGACTCTTCGCACGGGGCAGCCATGCGAATCTACAACGCCAACCGCGACCGCCTGTCCGACCCGGACCGTCTTACTGTGGGGATGGAGCTTCGGATTCCGCAGTAGAGGCCCGGGAGCCGCCCATGCGCTACGCCTTCGTCATCGTGTCGCTAACGCTGACTGCCGTCGGGCTGATCCTGGTCCGTCGGCAGGAGATGGTCGTCAGCCACCAGGCGCGCCTGTTGGAGGATCGCCGGCCGGCGCTCGAGCGGGAACTCCGTGAGGAGCATCACCGGTATTCCGTACGCGTGCGGCTCGACGAGATTCCCGAGCATGCGGAGCGCCTGGGGCTGAACTTCCTTGACCGCCGCGGCGCTGACGAGCCACTTGCCCGACGCGCTGAGCGCGCAGACCGCGCTCCCTACGGGCTGGACGGCGGACCGGGAGAGCGCCCGTGATGAAGCGGATGCCGCCGCGCTGGCGCTGCGAATTCGCCTTTGGCCTGCTGGCTGTGGCGATGGTGGGGCTGACGGTTCGACTGGTGCTGCTGATTCAGGAGCAGGGGGCACGAGCGGCAGAGCTCGCCGAGCGGCAGCAGCGGCGGGTCATCAGAGTGCCCGGTCGGATGGGAGAGATCTTCGCCCGCACGCGGAACGGATACGTTCTCGTCGCCGGAAGCAAGCAGACGCCGAGTTGCTTCGCCGACCCCGCCTTGGTGCCGGAACAGCGTATCATCGCCACGGCGTCCGAGCTCGGGGAAGCCCTGGAACTGCCCCCCCGGGATGTTCTGAAGTCGATCGTTTCGCGCCGCGAGAAGCGGTTCGTGTGGATCAAGCGCGACCTCCTCCCGGTCGAAGCCGACGCGGTGCGCTCGATCGGCAATCCGGCCGTCGGGGTCATGCGGGAGTGGCGGCGGTACTACCCCAACGGTCCCCTGGCGGCCACGGTCCTGGGCTTTCGCCACATCGACGGGGGCCCCGGCGGCGGACTGGAGGCAACGCTCGACCAATACCTCCAGGCGGAGGCGGGTCGGCGGGTGACGCTCGTCGATGCCGCCCGCCGGCCGATCTGGACGATCCCTGACGAAAGCCGCCCGGCGCGTGACGGCTTCGATGTCTTCCTGTGTCTCGACGCGCGGATTCAGGGCTTCCTCGAGCGGGCAGTCCGCGAGAGCGTGGCGCGGTTCGGCATCGAGGGACAAACGTGGGCCACGGGGGTCGTCGTTGAGCCCTACAGCGGGCGCGTCCTGGCGATGTGCTCCGTACCGAGCTTTGATCCCGGGAACGTCGACCCCGAACAGCTCGACCGCTGCGCGAATCGGACGGTTTCGATGCCGTTCGAGCCGGGCAGCGCCGCCAAGCCGCTGTTCGCGGCGGCGGCCGTCGAGGCAGAGCTGCTCACGTATGACTCAGAGCTCTTCTGCGAGAACGGCGTCTGGCGCGCCCCGCGCGGCGGGACGATCCGCGACCACGGCGAGAGCCACGGGGACCTGACGCTGACGGATATCAACGTCTTCTCGAGCAACATCGGGATGGGCAAGGTCGGCCTCCTGCTGGGTAACGAGCGGCTGCACGCGACCGCCCATGCGTACGGCTTCGGCCGGCCGACCGGCATCGGGTTGCCGGGCGAGGACGCCGGCATCGTTCGCGAGTTGGCCAAGTGGAACACGTACAGCACGCCGCGCGTGCCGTTCGGGCAGGAGATCTCCGTCACGCAGATCCAGTTGGCGATGGCGTTCTCCGCGCTGGTCAACGGCGGCGTGTTGCTTAAGCCGCGCGTCGTGGAGGAGATCCGCGAGGCGTCGGGCGAGGTCGTTCATCGGGGCCGGACAGAGGCCGTACGGCGCGTTCTTAGCGAGCGTGTGTCGGTCCAGACGCGCGAGGTCCTTCGCCAGGTAGTCGCGCGGGGCACGGGCAAGACGGCTCGGCTGTCGCAGTGGTCGAGCTTCGGCAAGACGGGGACGGCGCAGATCGCCGGGCCCGGCGGATATGTGGAAGGTGCCTATACGGGAACTTTCGTTGGCGGGGCCCCCGTGTCGCGCCCGCGGCTGCTGTGCGCGATCTCGGTCTACCACCCGGACGCGGAGCGGGGATACTACGGATCAAAGGTGGCGGCACCGTACGTCAAGCAGGTGCTGGAGCGGGCGCTGGAGTACCTGGACGTTCCATCGGACCTCGGCACCGCGTCGGCGGACGGCGCGCAGACGTACCTGGCCGGCCGCTGAGAAGCGGGCGCGCCGGACCTGCCCGGAGCGGGCGCCGGGCAGGTTGACAACGCGGGCGACGCCTGCGACAACGGGACCCCAGCGTTGGCCCGGGCTCTCGCCGCGCTCGTCGCGCGGCGATCCCGGGCAACGATTTGCGGGCAGCGCGAGGCGTCTTGGGATGCGGTTATCGGAGCTTCTATGTTCAGCGGGGGTGGACGCCGAACGCTACGGCAGGGACGTCTCCGTCCGCGGCGTCTGCGATGATTCGCGCCGCTGCGGCCGAGACGATTGCTTCGTCGCCGTTCGCGGCGTGCACGTGGACGGGCATGCCTACGTCGCGGACGCCATTCGCGCGGGCTCCACGGCCGTCGTGTGCGAGGACCCCGCCGGCGTGCCCAAGGGCGTCGCGTACGCCACCGTGGCCGACACCGCGGCCGCGGCGGGGCGGTTGGCGCAGGCCGCCCTCGACTGGCCGTGCCGCAAACTCACCTGCATCGCCGTCACGGGCACCAACGGCAAGAGCACCGTCACGCATCTGATTCGTTCGGTGCTTCAGAGCGCAGGGCACGCGCCGGGCCTGCTGGGAACGATCACCTACGAGACCGGGCGGCGGATCGTGCCGGCCGGCACGACCACTCCGGGGGCGGTCGAACTCGCCGCCCTCACCGAGGAAATGCGCGCTGTCGGGCGGACGCACCTGGTCATGGAGGCGTCCTCGCACGCGCTTCACCAGCGTCGCACGGATGGCATCGAGTTCGACGTCGGCGTGTTTACCAACCTCTCCGGAGACCACCTCGACTATCACGGGACGATGGAGAACTACCTGGCCGCCAAGCGACGGCTGTTCGAGTCGCTCGGCGACAGCGCGACGGCCGTGCTGAACCGCGACGACCCGTATTCCGAGGCCCTCGCCGCCGCGACGGCGGCCCGGGTCGTCTGGTATGGGCTGAGCCCCGCGAGCGACGTCCGGGCTCGTATCGAACGGATCGACGCGGCGGGCGCACAGTTCGCGCTGAGCGACGGCGAGGGGGAGGCGACGGCCCGCACGCCGCTGATCGGTCGGCACAACGTGCTGAATTGCCTGGCGGCCGCGGGGGCGTGTGTGACCTTGGGCGTGCCGCTTGCGCAAGTCGCGGCCGCCATCGAGCAGGTCGAACGCGTCCCCGGGCGCCTCGAGCGCGTCGCGGCGCAAGCGCCGTTCGACGTGTTCGTGGATTACGCGCATACCGATGATGCGCTTCGGAACGTGCTGAGTTCCCTGCGCCCGATTACGCGAGGACGCATCCTCGTAGCGTTCGGTTGCGGGGGCGACCGCGACCGCACGAAGCGCCCGCGAATGGGGGCCACGGCTGCCGACTTGGCGGACGTGGTGGTCGTCACTTCGGACAACCCGCGTTCCGAGCGGCCGGAGGCAATCATCGAGGAGATCCTGTCCGGCATCGATGAGTCGGGGCGAGCGAAGACACGCGTGGAGCCCGATCGGCGCGAGGCGATTTCGCTGGCCCTGCGCGAGGCGCGGGAGGGCGACGTGGTGCTGATCGCCGGAAAGGGGCACGAAAGTTATCAGGACATTGGCGGCAAGCGCATCGCATTTGTGGACGCCGAGGTCGCGGCCGAACAGCTGCGCACACTCGACGAGCTCAACGGAGGGCCGGCATGAAGTCGCTTAGCGCCGATGAGGTCTGCCGGGCCGTTCGCGCACGTTGGCTGAGGCGGCCCGCCCGCCCCGACATCACAGGCGTCAGCACCGACTCGCGGACGGCCGTCGAAGGGGACGTGTTCTTTGCGATTCGCGGGCCCAGGTTCGACGGGCACGACTACCTCGCCGCAGCCGAGAAGGCCGGCTGCTCGGCGGCGGTCGTCTCGCGGCGGGATGGGCCGGAAACGAGCGAGGGCTTTGGCCGGATGCTTGTCCCGGATACCACTCGGGCTCTGGGCGACTTGGCCGGCTTCTACCGCGCACAGCTCCCCGGGGCCGTCGTCGGTGTTACGGGCTCCAACGGCAAGACGACCGTCAAGCGCATGATCCATCACATCCTTTCGGGTCGGCTCGTCGGCACGTGTTCCCCCAAGAGCTTCAACAACCAGATTGGCTTGCCGCTGACGCTCCTGGCGGCCCGGCCGGGCGATGACTACGTCGTCTGCGAGATTGGCACGAACGCCCCCGGCGAAGTGGCGGCCCTGGGGGCAATTGCCCGGCCGAATGCCGTCGTCGTCACCTCTGTAGCCCCCGCCCACCTGGAGAAGCTCGGCAGCATCGAGCGTGTCGCCGTGGAGAAGGTGTCGCTGCTGGGCTGCGTCGCCGACAACGGCCTGGCGGTGATCAACGGCGACAGCGATCTGCTGGCGCGGGCGGCCCGCGGATACGAGTGCCGCGTCGTCCGGTTCGGTGAACGGGAGGAGGCCGAGCTGCGCCTGACCGGCTACGAACCGTCGGGTCCGGCTCAGCAGTTCCAGCTTAACGGCCGGCTGTGGGTGGAGCTGCCGCTCGCCGGTCGGCACAACGCGCTCAATGCCCTGGCCGCGATCGCCGTGGCCCAGCGGCTGGGTATCGGCCAGGAGGAGGCGGCCGCGGCGCTGGCCGACTTCCCGGGCACGGAGATGCGTCTGGAATGGCTGCGGGCTGGCCCCGTGACCGTCCTGAATGACGCGTACAATGCGAATCCCGCGAGCGTGGCGGCCGCAGCGCAGGTGTTGGTCGAGGCCCCCGGAACGCGGAAGGTCGCCGTCCTGGGCGACATGCTGGAGCTCGGCGAGGAAGCGCGGGCGCTGCACGAGCAGACCGGGCGCGAAGTGGCGGCGATGGGCGTCGATTTGCTCATCGGCGTCGGAGAACTGGGCCGATATACCGCACAGGGCGCGGCCGAGGCGGGCGCGCCGACGGAGGCGATCGACTCCGTCGAGTTGGCGTGCGCGCGCCTGCCGAAGTTGCTGCGCGAAGGCGACGTGGTGCTGATCAAGGGCTCGCGTGCGGTCGGGATGGAGGCGTTGACCGTTCCCATCCGCGCCGCATTCGAGCCCCCGCGCCCAAGCGATGAGGGCCGAGGTGCGGACTCGTGATTCACTGGCTGGTCAACGGGAAGCTTCTGCTGCTTCGCATCTCGGGCGCGGCGATCCTGAGTTTCCTGGTCGTGCTGATTCTGGGTCCGCGGACGATCCGGTTCCTCATCAAGCGCAAGCTCGGCGACCGCCCCGAATTCGACCACGCGGATCTCAACGCTCTCAGCCGGCACAAGTCCAAGACGCCCACGATGGGCGGCGTGCTGATGGTCGTCGCCATCTTCGCCTCGACCATCGTCTTCGCCGGGCTCGGCAACGGGTACGTCCGCATGGCGCTGCTGGCCCTCGTCTGGTTGGGGGCACTGGGCGGCGTGGACGACTGGCTGAAGCTACGCTACTCCGCCGGCACCGGGTCACGCGACGGACTGCGAATGTGGGAGAAGCTCGTCTTCCAAATCGGCCTCGCCGTGCTGCTCGCCGTGTACACGCGCGCCTACGGCCGCTACCTGGGTCCGGCCCAGAACTTCTACTTCCCGTTCGGCGCGGGGGCGGTGTACCTGTCCACGCTGGCCTATGTCATCCTCGTCGTTCTCACCATGGTCGGTTCGTCCAATGCCGTCAACCTGACCGACGGCATGGACGGGTTGGCGTCCGGGTGCACCGCGATCGTGGCGGCCGTATTTCTCGTCCTGGCCTGGATCGTCGGGAATGCCAACTGGGCACAGTTTCTGGACATGCCGCTGGTGGGGCGCGAGGCGGCGGAGATGGCGGTGATCTGCGCCGCCACCATCGGGGCATGCCTGGGCTTTCTGTGGTACAACGCGAGCCCCGCCCAGGTGTTCATGGGCGACACGGGCTCGCTGCCGCTGGGAGGGCTGATCGGCTATATTGCCGTGGTGACGCGCCAGGAGATCGTGCTGCTGATCGCCGGGGGCGTGTTCGTGATGGAGGCCGTCAGCGTGATCCTGCAGGTGGGGTACTTCAAGCTCACGAAGCCCAAGGGTGGGCTCCAGGGCAAGCGGCTGTTCCGTTGCGCGCCGATCCACCATCACTTCCACCTCGGCGGCTGGCCGGAAACCAAGGTGGTGGTGCGTTTCTGGCTGCTGGGAATCGTGTTCGCCGCATTTGCGCTGAGTACGCTGATGCTAAGATGACGGACTGAGGGCCGATGGCACGGATGCCGAATATGCCGACCGCTCTGCCCCTCGGGCGAAACCCTACCGGAAGGGGTCTGCTCATTGCGGCGCTCGCGCTGCTTGCGCTGGGCGTGGTGATGGTTCACAGCGCGGCCGCGACCCTCGCGCCGCCAGAGGCTTGGTACGTCCGGCGAGAAGTCCGGCACACGCTGTTTGCGGGGCTGGCCTTCCTCGCGCTCCTCACACTATGGCGGTTCGATTACCGCCTGTTCACCCGGGGACGACGCGCACCCTGGCTTGCGGTCGGGCTTCTGCTGTTTGCCTGGGCCTGCGGTGTTCTCGTGTTCCTGCCCGGCGTCGGGCATTCCGTCGGCGGATATCATCGATGGATTCGTCTCGGGCCCGAGCGCTACGCCATCGGCTTCCAGCCGTCCGAGATCATCAAGCTTGCGCTCGTGGTGTTCCTTGCCGCGTGGCTCACCCGCGACGGCGCGGACGTGCGAAGCCTGCGAACGCTCGGGCCGGCCGTGCTGGCCATCGCCGTCAGCCTGGGGCTCGTCGTGACCGAGGACTTCGGCACGGCCGCCCTCATCGCCGTGGCTGCCGCTGTGACACTGCTTCTGGCGGGGGCGCCGCTGCGCTATCTGCTTGCGGTGGTGGCCGCCGGCGGGGCGGGCTTCTACGCCTTCGTCTATCGCGTGCCGCACCGGTGGGGCCGGATCACGGCGATGCTGGACCCTTGGTGCATGGGCAATCCGAGCGCATATCAGCCGCGGCAGTCGCTGGTCGGGATCCTGACCGGCGGATGGATCGGCAAGGGCCCTGGGGCGGGGCTGCAGAAGATGTTCCTGCCCGAGCGGGCGACGGATTTCATCTTCTCCGTCTATTGTGAGGAGTGGGGGTTCGTGGGCGCGATCCTGCTGTTTGGAGTGTTGGGGCTATGGATTTGGCATTCGAGGCGGGCGGCGCTTCAGGCCGGTGACCACTTCGGTCGCGTGCTGGCCGGGTCGCTCGGTTTCCTCATTGCCTTCCAGGCGATCCTGCATGTCGCCGTGGATCTGGTGGCGGCGCCGCCGACGGGGATGGGTTTCCCGCTTGTCTCAGCGGGCGGCACCGCGCTGGTGATCATGGCCGCCGGCGCGGCGATGGTTATCTCGGTGACCGCGCGGGCACAGGAGCGCTGACTGTGCCCGTCTCCCCGAACGCACGGGAACACCTGATCGGGCTGATCGCCGCGCCCTTCACGCCGATGGATGGGGATGGCGATGTGAACCTTCCCGTCGTCGAGAAGCTGGCCGCGCTGTTCGCCCGGAACGGCGTCGCTGGCGCATTCGTGTGCGGAACCACCGGGGAGGGTCTTTCTCTGACGACGGAGGAGCGCATGCGGTTGGCCGAGCGATGGGTGGAGGCAGCCCAGGGCGAGTTCGCCGTCATCGTCCACGCCGGGCACGCCTCCATGCGGGAGACACAGGCTCTGGTCGCTCACGCCGCGGGAATCGGCGCGACGGCCATCGCGGTGCTGCCGCCCATCTACTACCGCCCGGCGTCCATCGCCGAACTCGCGGCGTATCTCGCGGAGGCGGCCTCGACCGCTCCATCGCTGCCCATGTACTACTACCACATCCCGTCGCTGAGCCAGGTTCACGTTCCCGTGTGCGATCTGCTCTTGGCCGCGGCGGACAGAGCGCCCAACCTCGCGGGGGCGAAATATACGTTCGAGGACCTCGCCGACTACGGGCGGTGCGTCGATTTGCTTCGTGGGCGCTTCGACATGCTGTTTGGGCGTGACGAGATGCTGCTCGGCGCGCTCGCCGTCGGAGGCCGCGGAGCTGTGGGCACCACGTACGGCTTCGCCGCGCCGCTGTATCTTCGGCTGATAGAGGCGTTCAACGCGAGCGACCTGCCGGCCGCACGGGCCCTCCAGGCGAAATCGCGGGAGATGATCGCGATCATGCGGCGCCACGGCGGACTGCCGGCCGGCAAGGCGATGATTCGGCTCGTCGGGATGGACTGCGGCCCGTGCCGACCGCCGCTGCGCACGCTCAGTGTCGAGCAAGCCGGCCGCCTTCGCGCGGACCTCGAGCCCCTTGGCTTCTTCGATTTCTGCTGCCGGTAGGTAACCGGCATGAACCTGGTTGCATCGCATCTCCACGACGGGTCTAATGGGAATCGGCCCTCTGCTCCAGGAACGCGGAGAAGAATGCATGAGCGAGTCGAACGGTAAGCCCCTCCATTTCACTTGGCTTGGGCTCGTGAACTGGCGGAACTTTACTAGGGTGGACGATATCTCGCTGGCGGGCCGTGCCTTTCTCGTGGGCCCAAATGCTTCCGGAAAGTCGAACCTGCTTGACGTGTTCCGCTTCCTTCGCGACCTCAGTTCCGTAGGAGGGGGCTTCCAGAGCGCTGTGGCGACTCGTGGCGGAGTCTCCTCCCTGCGGTCGCTGGCCGCGCGCAGATATTCCGATATAGAGATCAAGGTAAGCCTGGGGGACCGAACGAGTCCAAAAGCATGGCAGTACGTCCTGGGGTTCAACCAAGACAACCGGCGGCGCGCGATCATCCGTACAGAGAGGGTGCTGCGCAACGGGAATGAGATCCTCAAACGGCCAGACGAGAAGGACAATGAGGATCCCGAACGATTGACGCAGACCTACTTGGAGCAGGTGTATGCGAACAAAGACTTCCGAGACGTCACCGAGTTCTTCGCTTCTGTAAGCTACTACCATGTGGTCCCGCAGTTGATCCGTGAGCCCGACCGGTCGACGGGGCACACCAACGATCCATTTGGGGGCGATTTCCTGGAGCAGGTCGCCAAGACAAGCGAGCGGACCCGCGCTGCTCGGCTTCGGAAGATGCGAGAGGCCCTGCGAGTCGTGGTGCCCCAACTTCAGGAACTGGAACTGACCAAGGACGACCGGGGAACCCCCCATCTGAGAGGCAGGTACGAGAATTGGCGCCCGCACGGTGCGTGGCAGACGGAGGATCACTTCTCGGACGGCACGCTCAGACTCCTCGGGCTGCTATGGTCTGCGCAATCCGGAACGGGGCCGCTGCTCTTGGAGGAACCGGAACTCTCGCTGCATCCAGAGGCTGTACGCTACATCCCGCAGATGTTTGCGCGCGTTCAGCGAAAGACAGGCAGGCAAATCTTCGTCAGCACGCATTCGCCGGACTTGCTCAAAGACGACGGAATAGGCTTGGACGAGGTCTTCCTGCTTCAGCCGAGCGCCGAAGGGACGACTGTTACGCCGGCAGGTAGCCTGCATGAGATCCGCGATCTGCTCAATAGCGGCTGCGTCCTCAGTGACGTGGTAATGCCACGCACTCGCCCCGCTAACGTTCAGCAACTCGCGCTCTTCCCGGACCTGCCATGAGAACGCCGCGGCGAGTGCTTGTCGAATGCGCCGTGGAGGGAGCCACCGACGAGGCGGTCGTTCGGCGCCTGGTGCACGAAGCCGGCGCGGAGGTGGATGCCATCTATGGCGGAAACGGGAAGCCGCACCTGCTCAGGCGATTGCGGGCCTACAACAACGCCGCCAGAAGGTTCCCCTGGGTCGCGGTCGTCGATCTGGATAACGACGAAAGCTGCGCTCCTCCCGCTGCGAGGAAGTGGTTGCCTCACCCGAGCGCGAGAATGGTGTTTGCCATTGCAGTCCGGCAAGTTGAGGCTTGGCTGCTTGCCGACGCCGAGTCGCTCGCATCCTTCCTACGTGTGGCCAGGTCAAGTGTGCCGCGGCGACCCGAGGACGAAGAAGACGCCAAGAGGGCTCTGGTGAATCTGGCTCGTCATTCACGCAGCCGGAACATCCGAGCGGACATGGTTCCGAGGCCCTACAGCGGTCGTGCCGTAGGTCCTGCATATGTCTCTCGTCTGATTGAATTCGTCGGCCGTGCTTGGTGCCCGGACAGCGCTGCTGACCGCGCCGCAAGCCTCATGAGGACGCGCCGGAAGCTGGCTGAGCTTGTGCGCTTCGCACGGGACGACCGAAACCCCGCAGAATCGTGAGGTTGCCGCTATATATCTTCGCCGGGGGGGGAACGGGGGGGCACCTGTACCCCGGCCTGGCCGTTGCCGAAGAGTTGCTGCGGCTGCGACCGGGGGCGAAGGTCGTCTTCGCGTGCTCCAACCGGGCGATCGACCGACGCATTCTGGACCGTCGGCCGTACGCGGTCATCCCGCAACCAGTCCGCCCGCTGCCCCGACGAGCAGGGGAGGCGCTGTTGTTCCTCCGTGCGTGGCGGCGATCCGGGCGGCTCGCGCGCGACCTGCTCCGCGACCTCAGGCCGGCGGCCGTGCTGGGGCTTGGCGGATTCGCCGCAGGGCCGGTGCTGAAGCACGCCGAGCGGGCGGGCGTCCGCGCCGCGCTACTCAACCCGGACGCCGTGCCGGGCAAGGCCAATCGCTACTTGGCCGGGCGGGTTGAGGCCATCTTCACGCAATTCGACTCGACGGCGGAGCACTTCGGCTCGCGCGGCCGGGGGAAGGTGCGGGCGGTCGGCTGCCCGGTTCGCTCGGAGCTCACGGCGGCCGGCCGGGATGAGGCCATCCGGCACTTCGGTCTCGATGCTGACAAACACACGTTGCTGGTGCTGGGGGGGAGTCTCGGGGCGGAACCCATTAACAAGGCTGTGGCGGCGCTCGCGGCCGATTTCTCGCCGCTCGCGGATGCCTGGCAGATCCTGCATATCGTCGGTCCGGGCGCCGGCCGGGCCGTCGTCGGCGGCGCCGGATTGCCGGGCGACCGACTTGAGTATTGCGAGCACATGGATCTGGCTTACGCGGCGGCTGACCTCGCGCTGTGTCGCGGCGGGGCGGTGACCATCGCCGAACTCGCCGTCACGGCAACGCCGGCCGTCATCCTGCCGTACCCGCATCACGCCGACCGCCAGCAGCACCTCAACGCCGCGGCGCTCGCGGAAGCGGGGGCGGCTCTCGTCTGCGAGGATGCCATCGACGCCGCCCGCAACGCCGAGACGCTGCGTTCGGCGCTTCTGCCGCTGCTGTCGGCCCCGGGACGGCTGGCGGACATGCGGAAGGCAGTCGGTGAGCTTGCGAGGGGGAGCGCGGCCGCCGAGGTGGCCGGCTGGCTTGTGGGCTGACCGCGAGCTAAAGCAAATCGCCGGTTCCTGGCGATAACCCTACAGAAGCCCGGCGCATGCCCGGCGGGCCTGTGCGCGTGCGCCGTTCCCCGCGCGCCGGCCGCTTTGACACCGCGCCTACAAGGACGCTACGATGGCGACACGCATGGCCAAGGCATCGAGCAAGACCGCTGCTTCCTCCCAGCAGCCCCCGTTTGCCGGCTGCCGCGTGCATCTGATTGGTATCGGCGGGGCGGGCATGCGTGCGCTGGCCGAGATGCTGGTGGATTCTGGTGCCGAGGTCAGCGGGTCGGACATGGTCGGTGGAGCGGCCCTTGACGATCTTGCCGAGTCGGGGGCCCGGATCGCTGTCGGGCAGCGCGGGGAGAATGTTCCCGACGGCTGCGATCTCGTGGTTCGCTCTGCGGCGATTCACGAGCAGAACCCGGAGTTGGTCGCCGCGCGGCAGCAGGGGGTCGAGGTCCTCAAATACAGCCAGATGCTCGGCCGGCTGATGTCCCAACGTGTAGGCATCGCCGTCGCGGGTACCCATGGTAAGAGCACCACGACTGCCATGGTCGCGTATGCCCTCCGCGCCGGCGGCGCCGACCCCAGCTTCATCGTCGGCGCCGTCGTGGACCAGCTCGGCGGGCCGAGCGGCGTGGGGGCCGGGCGGCACTTCGTCGCCGAGGCCTGTGAGTTCGACCGCAGCTTCCTGAACCTCATCCCCCACTACGCCGCCATCCTGAACGTCGAGGAAGATCACCTCGATTGCTACCGCGACCTGGACGCCATCGTTGAGGCCTTCCGGGCCTTCGCCGCACGAACCCGCCCCGAGGGTGTTCTCATCGTCAATGGCGAGGATCGCAGCGCGGTGGCGGCCGCCGAGACGGCGGTCTGCGAAGTCGAGACGTTCGGCCTTGCCGAGGACCGCACGTGGCAGGCGACGAACCTGTCGGCTGATCGGGGAACCTACTCGGCCGACGTGACGCTCAGAGGCGAGGCCTACGGGCGTCTGGCGGTGCCGTTGCCCGGTCGGCACAACGTGTATAATGCCTTGGCGGCAGTGGCGCTGCTCCACCACGCGGGGCTCCGGCGGGACGCGATCTTCGAGTACCTGGCCGGGTTTGCCGGTGCTCGCCGGCGGCTTTCGAAGAAGGGCGCGGCCGGGGGCGTGATCGTACTCGACGACTATGCCCATCACCCCACGGAGATCCAGGTCACGCTGCGGGCGATCCGCGAGCATTACCGGCCGCAGCGGGTGGTGTGCGTGTTCCAGCCGCACCAGCACAGCCGCACGCGGTTCCTGCTGCACGACTTCGCCCGCAGTTTCGCGCTCGCCGACGAGGTGATCGTACCGGACATCTATTTTGTGCGGGACAGTGTTCGGGAGAAGGACTACATTTCGTCGGAAGACCTGGTCGCACAGATCCGCCTCAACGGCGGGTCGGCCATCTACCTGGAGAGCTTCGAGGCCATCGCGCGTCATCTTCAGGAGACACTGCGGAGCGGCGACCTGATGGTGACGATGGGGGCGGGAAACGTCTGGGAAATCGCGGATGAAACTGTTTGCCGGCTTGGAAGAAATCGTCCGACCTGACGAGCCGCTGTCGCGGCACACGTGGTTCGCTCTGGGCGGTCCGGCGACGTACTTCGTCGAGCCGCGCACCCTGGACGAACTGCGCGAGGTCGTCAAGCGCTGCCGGGAGAACGACGTGCCCATGTTCGTGTTGGGCGAGGGGGCCAATTTGTTGGTCGATGACGCCGGGGTGAAGGGCGCTGTCATCCGGCTGG
>Ga0272442_10000744_pt1 | contig 50993 bp, 35 predicted proteins | sample SSMForm2O_FD_200262 | JGI IMG/M metagenome (GOLD analysis project Ga0272442, IMG submission 200262) | Marine sediment archaeal communities from Little Sippewissett salt marsh, Falmouth, MA, United States - SSM-Form-2O | ecosystem: Environmental > Aquatic > Marine > Wetlands > Sediment ... | reverse complement strand
AGTGGTCGGCGATTCGGTGCGATACAGCTTGCGCAGGATGGTGATCTCTCGGTTGGGCACAGCGCAATTCGCCCTCATTTCACAGGACCGGTTCTTCCGTGCCCGGTTAGCCGAGGAGCTTGCGCAAGAATTGAGGACTTTGACGGCGCCTTTGTTGCAGGTGCGAGGTGTGGTCAGCAATGGCGACGCTACACGGCGGGCTAACAGCATTGAGGTCCTGGGCGTTGATAAACGTTTTTTCGATATCGGAGCGGGCCGGAATCCATTCGGTGATGATTGGGAGGAAGGTGTCGTCCTCAACGAGCCGTTAGCCGGAAGGCTCGACGTGGGAGCAGGGGATGAGGTCGTCCTGAGAATTGAAAAGCCGAGCCTGATGTCGCGGGACTTGCCGTTGACGCCGGATTCGGATTTATCGATGGCTTTTCGACTCAACGTCAAAGCCATCGCGACTGAATCGGAATTTGGCCGTTTTGGTTTACAGGCGAACCAGGCCGCCTCTCTAAACGCTTTCGTGCCCTTGGATTGGATACAGGGCAAGCTCGAACAGGAGGGCCGGGCGAATCTCTTATTAGTTGCCAATGCTCCCGATACGAGCCTGACTCTGGCAAAGGCAAACGAATCGCTGAAAAAGCATTGGCAACTGAGCGACGCGAGCTTTGAAGTCCGGCGGCTGGATCGACAGGACGCGCTTGAGATTCGTAGCCGGAGGGTCTTTATCGATGAAGCGTTGGGCGAAGCGGCAATAAGTGCCGGTGAGCGCACGGTAGGAATCCTGACATATTTTGTGAATGAGCTGCGCGTGGGGGACAAGGCAACACCTTACTCAATGGTGACGGCGATGGGGACTGGTGACATCGTGCCGCCGGAGATGAAGGGCGATGAGATTCTCATTAACCAGTGGCTCGCCGATGATCTTGGGGCAAAGACGGGAGAGACGATCGAGCTTCGTTATTATGTTCTAACGTCGATGAGAAAGCTTCAGGAGCAGACGATCTCATTTCGTATTCGGGCGATTCTCCCGATGGAAGAACCCGCGGTGGATCCCGAACTGATGCCGGATTTTCCGGGCTTGTCGGGAGTGGACAATTGCCGAGACTGGGATGCCGGGATTCCCATCGACCTCGACAAGATACGGCAAAAGGACGAGGATTACTGGGATACGTATAAAGGGACGCCGAAGGCCTTTGTGACACTCAATGCCGGCAGGGCAATGTGGGCCAACCGGTACGGAAATCTCACTGCCGTGCGCTATCCCTTCACGAACACTTCTACGGAAAATATCACCGAGAAGTTATCCCGCACAATCGATCCCGCTTCGGTGGGTTTGTTCTTTCAGCCGGTGCGCGAACGCGGCATGAAAGCGGGCGCCGGCTCGACTGATTTCGGCAGTCTCTTTCTCGGTCTGAGCATGTTTCTTGTGATCGCCGCAATCATTTTAACGAGTTTGATCTTTGTCTTCGGTGTCGAAAAACGCAGCGGGCAGATCGGTATGCTGCAGGCAGTGGGTTTTACGCCGAAGACGATCAGATGGTTATTATTTCTCGAAAGCGGGACGCTGGCCATGGTCGGAGCCGTTGCCGGGAGTCTCGTCGCTTTATTCTACACCAAGACAATGATTTACGGTCTTGAAACGATATGGCGTTCTGCGATAAGCGGTTCGACCCTGTCTTTCTACGCCAAACCGTTAACCTTATTGGGAGGAGGGTTGGGCGCCATTTTCGTATCTTTGTTTGCCATTTGGTTGACATTGCGCAAACAGGTCTCCCGGCCGGCCCGTGAGCTTTTGGCCGGGAACGTGCAGTGGCAATTCTTTACAACAAAGCGTCTCTCCAAAGGCAGGATCGGATTATGGGTTGCCATTATGGCGGTATCCGGTGCTGCGTTGTTGCTGGTCACGCTCGGATCGGGCGATAGCGGGTCCGTCTCCGCGGCATTTTTCGGCGCGGGAGCTTTGCTTCTCATTGCCGGACTGGGATTAACCCATACGATTCTCAAACGGTTAGGTGCTGCCTGGAACCGGGCAATGACCTCTCCGGTGGGTTTGGGATTGCGAAATTCAACACGACGTAGTGGGCGGAGTCTGGCCGTGGTAGGGCTTTTGGCATGCGGTATTTTTATGGTTATTGCCGTCAGTGCGAACAGGTATGCTCCTTCGAAGGATGTACGCCGGCGAGATTCCGGAACGGGGGGGTTCACATTATATGGTGAATCCTCCATGGGACTACTGCACGATTTGAACGACACGGCGGGACGGGAAGCGATGGGGCTGGATGATAATAATCTCGACGGTGTGGAAGTCGTGCAATTCCGGGTTCGTGATGGGGACGATGCAAGCTGTTTCAATTTGAATCGGGCGCAGAGGCCGCGATTGCTGGGCGTTCGGCCGGACCGGCTGCAAACGCGAGGTTCTTTCACTTTCGTCAAGCTCATCGAAGAGACCGAGCAGCAAGATGCTTGGAATGTACTTGAACGAGATTTGGGCGAAGATGTCGTTCCGGCGGTGGGTGATTATGCCACCGTGATCTGGGCGCTCGGCAAATCCGTTGGGGATGAGTTGGACTACAGTGATGAAAAGGGAAAGACTTTTCGATTGCGAATCGTCGGTATGATAAAACGTTCGATTTTGCAGGGCAGCCTGCTCATCGCGGAGGATAAATTCGTCGAGCGATTTCCATCCGAGGATGGATACCGGGTGCTTCTTATCGATTCGCCGGGGCAGAAGACCGACCAGGTAACGAACGTGCTTTCCTATGAATTGCGGGATTTTGGCCTCGCCTTGACGCCGACGGCCCGGAGGTTGGCGGAATTCAGTGCCGTGGAGAATACGTATTTGTCCATTTTTCAGTTGTTAGGCGGATTGGGGCTGGTTCTCGGTAGCGTAGGACTTGGACTTGTCGTCCTGCGCAATGTGCTCGACCGACGCGGCGAACTTGCTATGCTATGGGCGGTGGGGTTCGATAAAGTTGCGCTGCGGAAGATGCTCTTTCACGAACATAGCGGGCTGATGTTGTTCGGTCTGGCCTGTGGCGTCGTCGCTGCGCTGGTGGCGGTCGGCCCCGCCCTGAGCGCTCCCGGAGCAGATGTGGGTTATCTATCGCTAATTCTGACGGTTGCGGTGATTGGAATAAGCGGTATGATATGGATATGGCTGGCTGCGGCCTTCGCATTGAGTGGACAGATGCAGGACGCGTTAAGAAACGAGTAAATAGTGGTCAAACGATGAAAGAATCTGCGATTGCCAGAATAATACCGATTGTATTTGCCATTGTCGGAGTTGTGTTGCTCTATGTGTGGCTCAGCGCCGACGCGGCTATAGACTTAACCGAGCGGATCCCGCCGGTCCAACAGGACGGGCAGGCGTTGCCGGGAGAAGGTGATGTTATAAAGATTGAAGGTCAGCTCACCACGTTTGATGGGGAGCCGGCCGAGATCCCCGGCGCCTGGCCGCGATTCAGAGGCCCTAATTTCGACGCGATCAGCACCGATGATACGTCGCTCGCCCAAACGTGGCCGCAAAGCGGTCCGCAGGCCCTTTGGTCGATCGAGGTGGGGGAAGGTTTCGCCGGGGCGGCGGTTTTCGCCGGGCGCGTATATATGCTGGATTATGACCGCGAACAACAGGCGGACGTCGTGCGGTGTGTGTCCCTTGAGGACGGTGAGGATATCTGGCGATACGCGTATCCCTTGAAGGTCAAACGCTGGCATGGGATGAGCCGGACCGTTCCGGCGGTCACGGAGAAATACGTGGTGACGATCGGGCCGAAATGCCATGTGACCTGCCTGGATTCGATGACCGGTGAATTTCGCTGGATGTACAATCTGGTGGGGGAATTCAATACGAAGGTGCCGATGTGGTACACGGCGCAATGCCCGCTGATTGAGGATGGGAAAGCCATCATCGCCCCGGCGGGCGACGACGTTTTGATGATGGCTGTGGATTGCGAAAGCGGCCAGATCGTCTGGCAAACGCCCAATCCGGACGGCTGGATCATGACCCATTCGTCCATCATTCCGATGGAATTCGGCGGCAAACGCTTCTATCTCTATTGTGGGGGCGATCATGTCAAGGGCGGCGTGATCGGTGTTTCGGCGCAGGACGGGACGGTCTTGTGGAAGACCGATGAATGGAAGGTGCGATTTAGTGTTCCGATGCCGGTCGTGATCGGCGAGGACAGGATATTTGTCACCGCCGGATACGGTCAGACCGAATCCGGCTGCATGATGATGCGGCTCACCGAGACCGATGGTGCGATCTCAGTCCAATCGGAATTTCTTCATACGACCGATGTGTTCGGATCGATCCAGCAGACGCCTATTTTTTATGAGGATCATATTTACGGTGTCCGGCCGGACGGGCAATTGGTCTGCCTCGACCTGGAGGGCAACATTGTGTGGACCAGCACCAGCACGAACAAATTTGGCAGCGGACCCTATACTATCGTGAACGGGTTGCTTTATCTTATGGATGATTCGGGTGTATTGACGCTGGCCCAGGCCGACTCTTCCGAATATCTCCAGTTGGCCCAGGCCAAAGTGCTGGACGGACACGAATCGTGGGGGCCGATGGCGGCGGCCTCGGGCCGTTTGATCGTTCGCGATACGGAACATATGGTCTGTCTGGACATATCCGAGCCATAAGGGGGAGTCTTGTTGAAAATCTGAGAATTCTTTGCTAAGCTAAGAATGTCCATTCACAAAAGCTTGAAAGTGTCCAAATGAATAGAACGTCAGGAACAACAGATACGAAGGCCCTTGTGGGCGGGCTGGTCGGGGTGGCCGTCGTAGTGGCTATGATCGCCGTTGTCAGGCTCGATGTATTTGGCGATAAGGGCAGCGGGCTGAGCGAAGGTTACACCTACGACATCGCGGAATTGGCGAAAGTTGATCCGAACCTGATTCTCTACGAAGAATCCGCCGGACCGTTCGAGACCGGTTTGGCCGATTCTCACAGTATCGCCGTAGATTCGACAGGCTTTATCTATGTCGCCGGGGATCGAGCGATTCGCGTCTTTTCTCAGGATGGAGATGTGCAGCGACAGATCGAATTGGCCGGGGCACCGACGTGTTTGGCGGTGGCGGCAGATGGAACGGTTTACATCGGCCTGAAGGATCATGTGGAAGTTTACGACGCTCAAGGCCAGCGTCAGGCGAGTTGGGATCGTCTTGGTGCTGATGCTATTCTCACGAGTATCGCGGTGACGAAAGACCATGTCTTTATTGCCGATGCAGCCAACCGCGTCGTTATCCGTTACGATAGGGCCGGCAATCTCGTCAAGACCATTGGCGAAAAAGATGCGGACAGGAATATCCCCGGATTTGTCGTTCCGAGTCCTTATTTTGATCTGGCGGTGTCCGGCGACGGATTACTTCGCGTCGTCAATCCCGGCCGGCTTCGCATCGAGGCCTATACATTTGACGGAGATTTCGAATTTTCATGGGGCAAACCGTCCATGGACATAGACGGTTTCTGTGGATGCTGCAATCCGGTGAATATCGCCGTGTTGCCTGCCGGCGGTTTCGTTACGTGCGAAAAAGGTTTGGTGAGGGTGAAAGTGTATGATAGCGAGGGTCGATTCGTGGGTGTCGTCGCCGGTCCGAGCCAATTGGCCGGGAGCGGAGAACTCATCATCTGCGAGTTTCCCGAGCAATGTCAGGTCGGGGGCTTCGATGTGGCGGTCGATTCGGCTGGACGCGTTTTTGTGTTGGACACGGTGAAGAATAATATCCGAATATTTACGAAATTGAAAGGCTTGTCGTGAGAAACCGTCCGGAACAAGCTCGCAGCCGCAGGGAACTCTGTGCTGGAGCCTTGAGATATGCCACCCTGGGGCTCCTTATAGGAGGGGGGGCAGCCGTAGTCGCCAAGAGACAACGGCTTCTGCGTGCGGGTGTTTGCATGAACGATGGAATCTGCAATGGTTGTCAAAGTCTGGCCCGGTGTGATTTGCCTCGGGCTTTGACGGTTAAAAGAACGCAGGCGGGAGGCCATCATGGCAGATGAGAATAAGAAATTCGACCGGCGGAATTTTCTCAAAGACGGTCTCTGGGGGGGATGTATCGCCGCTTTGGGAATGGTGGCCGGTTCAGCGGCCCGCAAGCACAAGCGAACGGATTTGGTCTGGCAGATCGATCCTTACACGTGTGTGGCGTGCGGGAACTGCGCGACCCATTGCGTTTTGGAAGAATCCGCCGTCAAATGCGTCCAGCTATTCGAGATTTGCGGCTACTGCGATTTCTGCCCGGGCTATTTCGAGCCCGGGGCCAACGTATTAGAACCCGGCGCCGAGAACGAGCTTTGTCCGACCGGGGCGATCATTCGCAAATTCATCGAGGAGCCGTACTACGAGTACACCATCGATGAGACTCTATGCATCGGCTGTGCCAAATGCGTCAAAGGCTGTGCCGCCTTCGGGAACGGCTCGTTTTTCCTCCAGATCCGCCACGATCGCTGTTTGAACTGCAATGAATGTTCCATTGCCGCTGCATGCCCGTCGGGGGCGTTTCGACGAGTCCCTGCGGATCAACCCTATTTACTCAAGAAGGTGGACCACGCTTAATGATACGCTCCAACCGCATCATCATCGGCACTGCTTTCCTGTTCATCTCGTGCACTCTTGCGTGGGGTGTTGAGCGTTTTCCGCCGCCTGATTTCGAGGGCGGTTACGCGATGCCGAGTCCCACGACGCCGCATGCCCGACAAACGATCTACGAATATATCGACGTGGCGGTGCTTTTTATCGCCCTCGGACTGGCCTCCTATCTGGTTCTCAAAAAACGCAACAGGAGAGCGATTTTCGCTTTAATGATCTTCTCGATCTTATATTTCGGTTTCTGGCGACGCGGTTGCGTCTGCGCCGTGGGTAGCCTTCAGAATATCGTCTTGTCGATTTTTGACGCCGAGTATGTCGTTCCAACCACCGTCGCGGCGTTCTTTCTGTTGCCGCTTGTATTTACCCTTTTCTTTGGAAGGACTTTCTGCGCGGCGGTTTGTCCCCTGGGCGCCGTTCAGGATTTGGTGAACCGCCGTCCGGTGAAGGTGCCGGAATGGGCCGAAAACGGGTTGCGGTTGCTCGCCTATGCGTATTTAGCGGCGGCGGTTCTCTTCGCCGCCACCGGCAGCGCGTTTATCATTTGTCGATACGACCCGTTCATTTCCATTTTCCGTCTGAGCGGCAGCTTGAATATCCTGATCCTGGGGGGTTGCATTTTGCTGATCGGCGTGTTTGTCGGGCGACCTTATTGCCGGTTCCTCTGCCCATATGGCGTTATTCTCCGGCATCTCTCCCGGCTGTCGAAATGGCACGCGACGATTACGCCGGACGAGTGCATTCAATGCAGACTATGTGAAGATGCCTGCCCCTTCGGGGCGATAAAAAGGCCGACTATGAAATGGCCGGAAAAGGAATATCATGTCGCCAAAAAGCGATTGGCCTTACTCCTTCTTGTGTTACCTGTGTTGATCTTCCTGGGCGGATGGGCCGGATCCGGTATCAAGGCGGTAACCGCTCGGGCGCATGATACTGTTCGGTTGGCCGAACGGATTAGCCTGGAAGAGGCCGGCGAAGTTGAAGGCACAACGGATGCCAGTTCGGCCTTTCGGGCGACGGGCAAAGAAATTTCAGCCCTCTACGAAGAAGCGTCCAATATCCGGACGCGGTTCGGACTGGGCGGCTGGTTTTTTGGAGGATTTATCGGATTGGTGATTGGGCTTAAATTGATCGGCTTGTCCGTCTGGCGACAAAGAAAAGAGTACGAGACCGACAAGGCGAGTTGTTTAGCGTGCGGTCGATGTTTCGAGTATTGCCCCAGAGAACACCTCAGACGCAAAGAGATAGAGGAGGCGAGCGAAAAACTCTGATGGAAACTCACAATAACAATACGCCGGAACGCGTTCATGCGAATAGCCCGTGGTACCGATGTTCGGTTGCTACGGCTGTTGTCAGCGCTGCATTTTCTCTTATCGTCCTTTTCTTTCTTATCCTCAATTATGGTGAAAGCCGGGTCGTCGATACGGAGGACGAGGCGAAGCTCTTCGATTTAAGATCGCAGGTTTACGACCAGCCGGAAAATGAAGAGCTTCTATCCCGGGTTCGAGCGTTGGATTTGCAAATCAGACAACGTCGTTCCCGAGCGGTGGATCGTTCTCGCCAAGGCGGCTACCTGCTTTTAGGCGGCATGGTCGTCCTACTGACACATATCGGAATCGCGGGTGCGTTGAAGAAGCAACGGCTGATACCGCGATGGAGTAACGAAGGGCCGGATCAGCAAGTTCACGACGCGAAATTCGCCCGATGGGCGGTTACTGCCGGTATGGTCGTTTTCGGCTCAGGGGCGCTACTTCTTGCCTTCAAACCGTCGATAGAATTTGCCGGAACCGGCGAAGGAGGAGCATCTGTCGCTTCTGCGCAGGATCCCGGCAAAAACTGGCCGAGCTTTCGCGGATCTGAGGGACTGGGCGTCAGCGCCTATACGAATATCCCAACCCGTTGGGACGGCCAGACGGGCGAAGGGATTCTTTGGAAGGTCAAGATACCGTTGCCCGGCCACAATTCCCCGATTGTCTGGGGCAACCGTATTTTCCTCACCGGGGGCGATCCGAACGAGCTGGCCGTTTTCTGCTTCGACACCGCCACGGGAAAGCTTCTCTGGAGAGGAGACGTTACACCAGCGCCGTTGAAAGAGGGGGAAGAGCCGCTTGAGCCGATGGAAGACACCGGCTGGGCCGCACCGACGGCCGTTACGGACGGTCAGCGGGTGTACGCCCTCTTTGTCACCGGAGATATCGCCGCCTTTGATTTTAACGGTAAGAAGGTCTGGCAGAAAAGCCTGGGCACGCCGGAAAATGCTTATGGACACGCCACGTCGCTGGCGATCCATCGACATCTGGTTTTGATCCAATACGACCAGGGAGTCGTCGAAGATGGATTGTCTAAGATGATTGCGCTGGACGGTTTTACCGGCAAGGTCGCCTGGCAGACGAAGCGGCCGGTGGATAACTCATGGAGTTCGCCGGTTGTGGTTCGTATCGGCGAGGGGTATCAGGTTCTCACGTGTTCCGTTCCCCTGGTCATTGCGTATGAACCGTCCCAGGGAACGGAACTGTGGCGAGCGGATTGTCTGGGGGGGGAGGTGGCGCCGTCCCCGATCTATGCCAACGGGCTCGTCTTCGTTATTGAACCCTATAACAAGCTGGTTGCGATTAAGCCGGATGGGAAGGGCGACGTCACCAAGACGCATATTGCCTGGAGCGTCGATGAAGGGGGGCCGGATATCTGCTCTCCGGTCAGTGACGGCGAGCGGATCTATATGCTTGGGACCGAGGGTTTTCTAACCTGTCAAAAAACGTCTGATGGAACGAAAGTATGGGAGCATGATTTAGAGGAATTCTGCCTGGCCTCACCGAGCTTAGTCGGGGATAAAATTTATGTGCTCACCGAAAAGGGTCTCATGTTTATCATCCAGGCGGCGAACGAATATAAGGAACTGGCCAAGTGTGAGTTGGGCGAGGAGTGCCACGCCACACCGGCCTTCCTCGACGGACGCATCTACATTCGGGGCGTCGAACATTTGTACTGTATAGGAAGCCGGGATTGATGGAAAAGCTGGATTTGTCATTCGTAAATCAAGCCGTGGAAGAAATCGGCACGGGCGCCGAAGATGTCCTGGAGATACTCCAGGCCGTCCAGAGGCACTTCGGCTATCTGCCTAAAGAAGCGCTGGAGCGTGTCTGCGATTTGACGCAGATCACCCCGGCGGCGATTGCGGGTGTTTCGACATTCTATGATCATTTCAGACATCGTCCCGCCGGCCGTCATACCATTCGGGTCTGCATCGGCACCGCTTGCCACGTTAAGGGGGGGGGACGAATTTATGATGCCTTTCAACGTTATCTCGACATCCCGGATGAAGAGGATACGGACCGGCAGAGATTATTTACTATAGAGAAAGTGGCATGTTTGGGATGTTGTATGCTGGCTCCGGCGATACAGATTGATGACATTATATACGGGCACCTGACCAGCGAGCGGGTTTCATCGGTACTCAGGGATTTTGTTGAGCAGCAAAAGTGCGACGCTCAGCGAGCGAACGGGCGGGATTTCGCACAGAATACGAAGAACCTCAGCGAAATACGAATATGTTTGGATTCAAGCTGCGTGGCGGCCGGCAGCGCCAAAGTGTACGAGGCGCTACAGAAAGCCGTCGAGGAGACCCATGCGCCCGTTGTGGTTAAAAGCACGAGCTGTTCCGGAATGTCTTACCTGTCTCCGCTTGTAGAAGTGTTTTTGGCGGGTGGATCGTCATTTCGCTACGCCCGGGTACAGCCGCACGATGCCAAAGGTATTGTTCTGCGCCACTTCAGGCTGGGGGGGATTAAAAAAGTCACCCATGCTGTCTCGCAGGCCCTGGATCGTCTTTTAACCGATGAGGGGGCGGAGTCGGTGGCACGCTATTCCATTGACGTGCGGGACCGGCAGGTAGCCGATTTTCTCGGCCGGCAAAAACACATTGCAACCGAGCACCACGGCCATATCGATCCGGTGGATATAGATGATTATATGTCCCACGGTGGATTCGAAGCGCTTAAAAGGTGCATTCAAGAAATGAATCCCGAAGACATCATCTGTGAAATAGAACGGAGCGGCATGCGAGGAAGAGGCGGGGCCGGTTTCCCGACATACCGCAAATGGGCTGCGGTGCGAAGTGGGCAATCCGATCAAAAGTATCTCGTCTGCAACGGGGATGAAGGCGATCCCGGGGCTTTTATGGACCGGATGCTGATGGAGTCTTATCCGTATCGCATCGTCGAAGGGATGGTCATCGCCGCGTATGCGGTCGGAGCGAACAAAGGGTACTTCTATATCCGGGGCGAATATCCCCTCGCCACGGAGCGCATCGGTCAAGCGATTGAAAAATGCGAACAGCGTGGTTTTCTCGGCGACAACATTCTCAACAGCGAATTCTCGCTGCATTTAAAAATCGTACCGGGCGCCGGCGCCTTTGTATGCGGGGAGGAGACCGCCTTGTTGGCGGGTATCGAGGGCCGTCGGGGGATGCCGCGATTGCGACCGCCGTTTCCCGCCCAGAGCGGCCTCTGGGGCCAGCCGACCCTCATCAACAACGTCGAGACGTATGCCTCGGTGTCATGGATTATTCGCAACGGCGCTGAAGCGTTCGCCACACTGGGGACGGACAGCAGTAAGGGGACAAAGGTCTTCGCGCTGGCGGGCAAGGTGGAGCGCGTCGGATTAATTGAGGTGCCGATGGGGATAACCGTGCGGCAGATCATCGAGGATATCGGCGGGGGGGTTGCAGGCGGCTTGCGGCTTAAGGCCGTGCAGGTCGGAGGGCCGTCCGGCGGATGTGTACCGGCGAAACTGGCCCATCTGCCCGTGGACTATGAAACGCTGACCGACATCGGGACTATGATGGGCTCCGGCGGTTTGGTCGTTTTGGACGAAAACGATTGCATGGTGGACATCGCACGCTACTTTTTGGAATTCACCCAGGACCAATCGTGCGGTAAATGCACGTTCTGCAGGATAGGCACCCGTCGAATGCTGGATATTCTGGAGAAGTTGTGTGCCGGGCAAGCCGGCATGGCCGACATTGACGAGTTGGAGAAGTTGGCGCAGATGGTTAAGACGACGAGTCTGTGCGGCCTGGGCAAGACCGCGCCGAATCCGGTGCTTTCCACGCTCGAGTATTTTCGGGATGAATACGAAGCTCACGTCGAAGGGCGCTGCCCGGGTGGAAAATGCAGAGCGCTGATTCAATTCTCAATAACAGACGATTGCATCGGTTGTACGATCTGCGCGCAGCGCTGTCCCACCGATGCGATTGCGATCAAACCCTACGAGAAACACGAGATCGACAATGAAAAATGTATTCGCTGCGGGACATGCAAAGAAGTCTGTCCGGCGGATGCGGTTGAGGTTCACTAATCCATGCCGAAACTGTTTATAGATAATCACCACGTGGACGTCGATGAGGGCGCGACGATTCTCGATGCCGCCGAAAAACTCGGGATCGAGATTCCCACGATGTGTTTCATGAAAGGTTATGAACCTTCGACCAGTTGTATGATATGCGTGGTGAAGGTGAATGATCGGCCCGGTCTGGCCCCGGCTTGCGGTACGCCCGCCGAAGAGGGCATGCGTGTCGATACGCAGTGCGAGCAGGTCCAACAGGCACGGAAGGCGGCGCTGGAATTGCTGCTCAGCGACCACGTCGGCGATTGCCTCGGGCCATGTCATGTTATCTGTCCGGCCCAGATGAACATTCCGCTGATGATTCGCCAAATCGCCGCCGGAACGCTCCGCGAAGCGATAATGACGGTTAAGAAAGATATCGCACTGCCCGCCGTCTTGGGGCGGATCTGCCCGGCTCCGTGCGAACGAGGATGCCGGCGGGCCGCTATTGACGAAGCGGTGTCTATCTGTCTGTTGAAGCGGTACGTCGCCGACGTCGATTTGCAATCGGCAAGTCCATATGTGCCGGACTGCAAGCCCTCACAAGGCAAAAAAGCGGCGATAGTCGGTGCGGGTCCGGCCGGTTTGGCCGCCGCTTATTATCTCCAACAAGCCGGAGTGGCTTGTATCGTTTTTGACGACCGCGAGAAGCCGGGGGGGATGCTGCAATACGGGGTGCCGCAAGAAGAATTGCCAAGGGATGTGCTCGATAAGGAGATTGCCGTCATCGAGCGGTTGGGTGTGACGTTCAAAGCCAATACGCGAATCGGCACGAAAGTGTCGCTGGAGCAGTTGACCAGGGAGTTTGACGCCGTCTTTGTCGCCGGTGGCGCGGATGCGGAACCGTTAGGGCTAACGACAGACCGAAACGGCATTGAAGTGGATAGAAATACATATCAAACGAATCTTCCCAATGTGTTCGCCGGCGGCGATGCCGTTCGCAAACGAAAACTCGCCGTTCGGGCTGTGGCGGACGGCAGGGAGGCGGCCGTTTCCATCGTCCAGTATCTGTCCGGCCAGGAAGTCAGCGGGCCGGCTAAACCTTTTAATACCCGAATTGGAAAAATCAAGGATGATGAAAAAGAAGCCTTCGCCGCCTGTGCCCGTCAAGATCAGCGGGTGACGGCATCAAAAAGCGGCGACGGACTTACAGACGAGCAAGCCCGCCGGGAAGCCGCCCGTTGTCTGCATTGCGACTGTCGAAAAGCAGACCATTGCAAGCTCAGGCAATACTCCCAGATATATGAGGCCCGGCCAGGTCGATTCAAAGGCGAACGCCGGCTATTCGTCCAAAACATTCAGCATCCGCAAGTCATTTACGAGCCCGGCAAGTGCATTGATTGTGGTTTATGCATTCAAACCGCGGCCAAGGCGGGCGAGGAGCTTGGATTAGCCTTTATTGGCCGTGGTTTTAACGTTCGTGTGGAGGTGCCGTTTGATCGGTCGATGAAGGAGAGCCTCAAACGCTCAGCCGCCGAGTGCGTCACGAATTGTCCGACGGGCGCCTTGGCGTTTTCGACAGAGTAGCAAATTGATGAGCGAACAATATCGATTGTCAAAACGTAGTCCTGTTGGGGAATTTCCCTGTGAATGGATAGTGTCGTATGATTTTTTTGGAGACGTATGATGGGATTGAGAAATATGTACAAAAGCGATGTTAGGAGATTTTTGTTGGCTCTCGCCGTAAGTGTTGCCGCATTAAGTCTATGCGTCACGGCCCGAGCGGCGGATTGGCCGAACTATCGAGGGCCGAATTATGACGGCATATCGAACGAATCCGGCTGGACGGCGTCTTGGCCGAAAGACGGCCCGAAGGTGCTGTGGGAACGTTCGATCGGAACGGGATTTGCCTCGATGTCCATTCGTGACGGCCGGGTTTACGCCATGGGCAATATCGACGATCAGGACATTCTCTATTGTCTGGATGCCGACACGGGAAATGAGATATGGAAGACGTCCTACCCGTGTCCTTTGTTGAGCAAGAACCATGAAGGTGGCCCTTGCGCGACACCCACCGTCGAGGGCGGCGCCGTATATACCCTCAGCAAGAATGGCGATGCCATCCGTTTTAACGCGGCCACGGGTGCGATCGTTTGGCACAAGCGTCTCAATGAGGACATGGGTTTCAAACACCCCACGTGGCACTTTTCCAGTTCGCCTCTTATCATGGGTAATCTGGTCATTCTCAACGTGGGTACGTACGGCGTCGCATTGAACAAGACAGATGGCAGCCTCGTCTGGCAGAATGGCAAAGGAAAGTGTGGATATGCGACGGGGGTGCCTTGCACCATTAACGGTCAGGAATGTGTGGTGATGGCCGTCTCCGTCGAAGTGGTGGGACTGAATCCAACAACCGGCAAGGTGATGTGGAAGTTTCCATGGAAGACCAGCTACGATATCAATTCTGCGGATACGATTATATCGGGGGACACGGTGTTCATTTCTTCCGGATATGGCAAAGGCTGTGCCCTGTACAAAATCGATGGAAATAAGGTCACCGAGATTTGGCGAAACAAGAACATGAAGAACCAAATCAACTGTTCCGTCTTATGGCAGGGACACGTCTATGGCTTTGATGGACAAGTCAACGGTTCGGGCAAGCTGAACTGTGTTGATTTTAAGACCGGCCAAACGAAATGGTCGCAGAGAGGATTTGGAACGGGCTCGCTCATGATTGCCGACAAAAAATTGGTCATCCTGGGTGAAAAGGGCAAACTGGTGATTGCTGAGGCCTCGCCGCAGAGTTACAAAGAGCTTGCGTCCGCACAGATTCTGCCGAAAAAAAGATGCTGGACCATGCCCGTTCTGGCGAACGGCAAGATCTTCGCCCGTAATAACGCCGGACAGTTAGTCTGCCTCGGTGTCAGCGGCTGAAAGAGAGTTATATGGTCCACGGATCGCGGGTTTTTCGGAGCCACCGGCCCAGTTCGTCCGTGAGTTCGCGAACGACCTTGGGTCGCAAGTGGGCAATGTTGTTGAGTTGATAAGGGTCCTGTTGGTTATCGAACAACAGGACCTTTTTCTTTCCATCTGCTTCCGGGGTGATTGCAAAAGTGTATCGGTGGGTGCGCAGGCCCCGGGGGCCCCCGTGCGGACCCGAACAGTTCAGATACAACGCCGAAGCCGGCCGGGATCCCGATTGCCCGAGCATGATGGACGAATAATCGGTGCCCTCCACGTCGCTCGGCGTCGAATCCTTCAAGCCCATCAGCCCCAAGAGGCTGGGCATTATATCGGCGGGGGTCAATAGAAGATCGTCGCGATGCGGAGGGATGTTGCCCGGCCAGCGGATGATAAACGGGATTCCGATGGATTCTTCATATACGACGCTCTTGTGCATTCGATGATGAGAGCCCATCATCTCCCCGTGATCGGCGGCAAAGACAACAATTGTGTTCTTTTCGAGGCCCTGGTCTTTGAGTGCATCGAGAATCCGGCCGAACTGTTCGTCGGTGCCCGTTACCGCGGCGAAATAGTTCTTGACGTGCTGCTTCGCCTGCGGGTGGAGATTGTCAGGGTCCACATTCGGACGATTGAGCAGGTCTCTGTAGCTCTTACCCTCATACATCTTTACGTACTTGTCCGGCAACTGATCAAACGGGGTATGGGGTGGATTGGGCGCGATGAACAGGGCGAACGGCTTCTTCGGATCGCGATATTTGCCCTGCGGATTGCGGATGTATTCAATCGCCACGTCGGCTTCGTGTTTCGTGGACCATTCGTCAAAAAGGATCGGCTCGGTGCGTTTGGCGTTCGTTGTCCAGTAGCGCGGGTTCAAATGCTGGTCCCGGCAGTTATAGGCGTGCCAGAATGTAAAACCGTGCCGTCGCTCGGGGGGAACGAATTCGTCCCAGACGATGCCGCCTCCCGGCTTGCCGGGCCGGCCTCGCCGCCGACCGACGTAAGGCTCGTGCGGTTTGTCCAGATGCCACTTACCGAGATAGCCGAGGCAATAGCCGCTCTCGTGAAGGACGTCGCTCAGACACCGTTGGTTCACTTTCAGCATAACCTCGTGGGCGGAATTGCAGTTCGTCGTCACGCCATTCGAGATGGGATACTTACCGGTAAATAACTGGGCGCGAAACGGACTGCAAACCGGGTAGCTGCTCACGGCGTCGGTCAGCACCAGACTCTGCTCACAAAACGCATCCAGTCGTGGAGTGATGACCGGATCCTCTTTCATATAACCAATGGCTTGCCTGCGAAACTGATCGGGGAACATGAACACCAGATTCGGTCGCTTGACATCCTTCGGTTCTTCAGCGGCAAGGGAAGCGGTCCCGGAAAAGGCTATTGTTGCCGAAATCGCTGTTGTCTTTTTTAGGATATCCCGTCGGGATAGAGAACGACTCATTTCTATTTCCCTCAATTCTTTTTGAAATGGAACATAACCGCCCGGCTCTTGGGCGCGTCAAATGTGAAGCGGCCGGAAGCGCTTTCGCTCAAGGTTTTCTCTTGCTTGCTGATGATGTCATAGCGTTTAACGGTCCACGTGCCGGCCGCCAGGTTTGCGACGATGTTTTTGTGTGCTTTGTCGGTTCCGAGCACATACTCCCGGCCCGACCACGCCAGGCCGCGGAAATTCTCATGCAAATTCGAAAAGGTACTCAGATCGGGCGTCATCTTCCAAAATGTGATATGTTCGTCGATGATCTCGCGCAGATACTTCAAATTGTCAGCGGACGTGTGCTCGGTGGGATCAAAACGCCCCCGGAAATACTGGCCAAGTTTGTTGCCGGGCTTTTCACCAGTCGTGCCATAAGCACCGCCGAGAAAAACGCCTAAATGCGATTCAATTGTATCGTGCTCGGAGTGTTTGTCGCCTTTGCCCTCGTAGCTCAACTCGTCGTTGACCGTTGGCACGTTTCGCTTACCACCGTTGGGCTTTCGGCGCGCTTGCTGGATCACGTTTGCCGAGTCGGGCAGGTTGCGAATCTTCTTCTGGATGATCATATGGTCATACCAATCCGGCAGCTTGTCGAAATTCGCCGACCAGAGAGTGCGAGGATGCGAATGGACGCTGAGCGGTGTGGGATAGGGCAGATATTGCCGGATGATGCGCCCGCATCGAGCGATTTGCTCCTCCGAATATTTCGGCTTTTTGATCTCGTATTCGTTGCACAGACACATCCAGACGTTGGGGTAACTGCCGTATCGAGCCGCGATGTACTTGAGATATGGCAGATATGGCTCCGGATCGCCATCGTTATGGGCGGCGCGCAGAACGGCGCGCGACTCCTCCGTGTCGGGCCCGCACAGAATCAGGTCAGCGATCAGATCGTGTTCCCATGCGGTCTGCACGGCCAGATCGACTCGCTGGTGGAACCATCGGGGATTCGGACGCTGGCAATCGTCGCCGGAGTCGGAAAGTTCGCCTTGATCATCGAAGAACGGTTTTTCCTTCGGATTGACATAGCGGTCGCCGTACGGGGTGAACCGGAGTTTCTTGAAATACTCCGCATTACCGATGATGTCTTCGGCGATATCGTTTCCGCTGGGTTTGCCGCCCGCCTCATAGCCGGAGAGGAATGTATATTGCGTATTACCGAAGATATATGGATGCGAGCCGTCCGAACGCTTGTACCACCGCCCGCCCGGGCTGTCGTCATCGACGATCCAGAAGCCGGGATGGTCCGAAGCCGTGACGGTGATGTAATCGCCTTGTTTCTGCCCGCGAAGTTGTGGCTTATTGGAATGAACTTCAACAAGGTCCCAGCGTCCTGTTTTCGTCGGGCACAATCGCATCTTGAAAATGTTGCCGGACGTGCCGCCTTTGCCGTCCCCGTCCCAGAAGCCGTGAATCTTATACTCCGGCGTCCCGCTCTCATGCCGGAACCGCACCCAGAAATCCATATTTCTCGCCGGAATGTCCCTCGGCCTTTGCCGCGGCCCGACAAAACTCAATTCCACCACAGAATACAGTTCCCCCTGAGCCAATTCCTTACCGCATGCCGGTAGCGACATTATCCCAAACACTGCCGCAGCAAGCAAACAAAGTCCCTTATTTCCAGGTCGTGCCACGTTTATTTATCCTTTCACTGAATGAGGATCATCCATAATAATAATGTAAAGTATATAAGCCGGACGGAGGAAAAGCAAGTCGCCGGAAGGGAGCCGGCATCGTATGCGTGGGGGCCATTGCCAATCACGAGCGATCGATCGTCGCACCGTTGCCAATTTCGCCCATCAGCGCCGACCAGGGCTTGATCCGAGATTTCTCGTATGACTTCCAGTTAGCGGCGTCCGTCGGGCTTCCGTTGCAAACATATAACCAGATTCCTCCTTTGCCCCGGTCGTGGTCCGTTGAAAAGTACAGCGCATAGTCGTATGGGAAACGACTCACTTGCTCCATCTTCACCAACGTGGGGTAGTATGGCCCGGGCGTCGGCATTCCCGGAGGTCGCGATATCAATTTGCCCCGTTTCTCAAAAGTGAAGTGAGTATCTGAAAGCTTCTCTTTGGCCGGCCCGGGAACGTTAATTGCTCCTTCTAAAGCGATAAGGGGGGCACGGACCATTGGGCCCAAGGTTGCCATCACGACGAGAAGCTCGATGAGGGTAAAGGCCCGTTTTTTCCCGTTCGTCATATGCCTCCTATTTTTTTCAAACGCCGCGCTGTATTAACACCAGAAAACATTATAATTCTACAAGAAGTGCATGTAAAGCTTTTTCCTGGCGGTACAGGATTCCGATCAGATACGATGTGACTGAAAACGGTGATTTCAATGCCCGACTCTGAAGAAAAGCGCGCAGTGGCTCTCATTTTTCCACATCAATTATTCGAAAACCATCCCGCTCTCTCCGTGACTCGCGATCTCTATCTCATCGAAGATGGTCGTTTCTTCACCGATTTCAAATACCATAAGAAAAAACTCTTGTTCCACAGAGAATCCATGCTGGCTTACGAGAAAGAGTTAGTTTCTCGAGGGTATCGCGTCAGATACATCCGACACGAAATAGCAGAGTCCACATCCTATCTGGCGGAACTGATGTCAACGAAAACATTGAACGCGGTCTTTGTTGCGGATGTATGCGATCATAAACTAAAGCGGCGATTGCAGAGGGTATCGGCTCAAAAGCATAAGCGCCTGCACGTCATGGAGTCTCCCGGGTTTGTCACCACCGGTGAGCGGTTGGAGGATTTCTTCGCCACACGCGAGACGTTCTCGATGGCAAGCTTCTATATTCGACAGAGGAAGCACCTTGAGATTCTCGTTAAAGACGGTAAACCCATTGGCGGCAAATGGAGTCTTGATGCGGAAAATCGTAAAAAGCTGCCGCGCAACCTGCGCTTCCCCGAACCGAAGATGCCCAAGACCGCCCCAATGAAAAAATCGTTTTCACACATTGCCGCAGCGTATGGCACGAATCCCGGTTTTCTTGACGACTTCATGTTTCCCGTGACACGACGTGATGCCCGCCGGTGGCTCGATGATTTCATCGAGAACCGTCTCGTATGGTTTGGCGATTATGAGGATTCGATATCCGCACAACATGTGTTTATCTTTCATTCGGTCTTGTCGCCGCTGCTCAATGTCGGTCTCTTGACGCCGAAAGAGGTCTTGGAAAATATTTTCGACGCCGCGGAACGCCATGACATCCCGCTCAATAGTCTTGAAGGCTTCGTGAGGCAAATCATCGGGTGGCGGGAATTTGTCCGCGGCGTTTATCTGTTCATCGGAGATAAGCAAAGGACATCGAACTTCTGGAATTGCTCCCATAAGATTCCGACGGCCTTCTATGATGGAACGACGGGCATTGAGCCCGTGGACGTCATCATCAGGCGAGTCGCTCGTTGCGCTTATTGTCATCATATCGAAAGATTGATGATTCTGGGGAATTTTATGCTCTTGTGCGAAATTCATCCCGATGAGGTGTATCGTTGGTTCATGGAGCTTTTCATTGATGCCTATGATTGGGTGATGGTGCCCAACATTTACGGTATGAGCCAGTATGCCGACGGGGGACGGATCACCTCAAAACCTTACGTCAGTTCGTCGAATTATATCAGAAAAATGAGCGACTTCGGCAGTGGATCCTGGTGCAGGATATGGGACGGACTTTTTTGGCGATTCATCCAAAAACACGAAAACGTTTTCGCGGAGAATGCCCGATTGCGCGTGATGACGTTCCAGCTACGGCGCATGGGCAAAGAAAAGACACGCGAACACGTCAAAATCGCAGAGGAATTCCTGAAGCGCCTGTTGGATTAAATGGCACCCTTGGATTCCCGCCCATCGTTCACCGAACGCCTGACGTAGAAAAGAGGAGCCGCGCACCGTTTTATGAATATCTCTGGCCGTTTTACTCCTGGGGCAGGCGCATTTTCTCGTAGAACTCGGCGTATTTGTCTTTGTCCTCGGTCTGGCGGTAGGCGATCGCCGAACGGGGATGCTCGTTCAAAATGCCGGTGACGAAATACGGAATGATGTAGCCCCACTCGATCTCCTGTCGCATCGGGATCATATAATCCTGAATGACCTTGAGGACAGGTGTCAGATTGAATTTCGGGTTCTTCAGGAAACCGACCAACAGTTCGAGGCAGCAGTTGCCGGGGCCGCGACCGATGCCGAACAGCGAGCCGTCGAGGTAATTGGCATTGTGGATGATGCCCTCGATTGTATTCGAGAAGGCAAGCTGCTGGTTGTTGTGGCAGTGCACCCCGATGGTCTTGCCGGGCAGGTGCTCCTGGTAGAGTTTGATAAAATATTCAATTTGTTCGCAATAGAGCGCGCCGAAGCTGTCGACGACATAGACCACATCGACGGGGGTTTTCGCAAGCTGCTCGAGCGCTTCGACAAGGTCCGGCTCGATCTCCTTCGAAATAGCCATGATGTTGCAGGTTGTCTCGTAGCCAAGATCGTGGCATTTATGTATCAACTCGATAGCGCTGTCGATATACTTGACATACGTCGCGGCCCGGAACATGTCCACCGGACTTTCGTCGGCCGGGGCGAAGTGTTGCTCTTCGACGCGGTATGAGTCCACCATGACGCTGACCTTGACGTCTGACTCGATGCCTTCGATGATTTGCCGGATCTTGTCGTCATCACAATATTTCCACGCCCCGTAATCTGCCGGCGGGAATAACTCCCGGCTGCTGCGGTAGCCGAATTCCATGTAATCGACCCCCGCTTTAGACAGCGCCTGATATACGGCGCGGACAAAATCGTCGGTGAAGTAGTGATTATTGATTAACCCGCCGTCTCTGACGGTGCAATCGAGCACCTTGATTTGTTCTCTGAACATGTCTTAACCTTTACCTAAAATTCAATACAACTGTTTCAGCACTTTTCCAACTACGTCCGGCGCCACCTCAACCGCGTATTGTTCATTCTGACGATACACCTGACCGATTTTGTCGATCAGGACGAATCTCGGCCATTTGTTGATAGCTTTTTTGTCACGTTTTACTAAGTCAATGAGGTCTTTTTCAGTCAAATCCCCGGGTAATTTTACCGGCACATCCAATCTTTCGAGGATGGCCCGGATTCTCTCAAGCCGGTCCGGCTCGGAGAGGCCCAATTCGAGTTCGATCAAGCCGGCTGCAATGATCCCAATCGCCACGGCCTCACCGTGCAGCAACGCGAATCCACTGGCCGCCTCGACGGCGTGTCCGATCGTATGACCGTAGTTCAGACTCCTTCTTTGGTTCTTCTCGTTTGGATCGATCTCGACGACATCGCCCTTGATTCTACAGTTCCGGAGGGCGATTTGTTCGAGCACGTCCGGCTGACGCTCCAACACGTCATCGAGCCGGTTTTCGAGAAATTCAAAGTACTCGCTATCGGCAATCAATGCGTGTTTGACGGATTCGACAAGTCCCGCCCGGTATTGCCGCTCGTCGAGTGTTGTCAGCGTAGCCACGTCGATGCAGACACCGGATGGGTGCCAAAATGCCCCGAAGGCGTTCTTGCTGAGACTCGAATCGACGCCTGTTTTGCCCCCGACAGCCGAGTCGGCCTGGGCCAGGGTGGTCGTCGGGACTTGGAGGACGGGAACGCCCCGCTTGAAGACCGCGGCGGCAAACCCCGCGATATCACCAACCGTTCCGCCGCCAAGCGCGACGACCAGCGTATCCCTTCCGAGATACGCCTTCTCCATCGCCTCGATGATTGCGACAGCCGTATCGATGGTTTTGGACGTTTCGCCGGGCGGATTGATGATAAACGTCGGAACGCTCCTGTGGCCCAGGAGCGTGTGTAAGTGACCGGCAGAAACAAGATTCTCATCGGTCACAACAAAGGGATTGTACCCGTTGAAATCCGTTTCGATCCGGGGCCATAGCGTATCGAGTATTCCGGTACCGATTCTGATCGGGTAGCTTGAAGCCGGTGATGACGGGATTTTAATGTCGTGCTCTATCATGACACAGGACCGTATCGACTGCCCAAAAACTGGATTTTTAGCCTCAAAACATGGTTATCACTTCTCAACTAACAAGAGTTTTGCAGAATTGGAGTTAGGCATATATTATTTCAGAAAATCGATTTCATGATTTTCTGATAATAATCGGCGGTCAGATTATAACATGTTGCCCCATAAGATATTACACAGCGATTTTTTAGAAAGAAAAAATCAAGAGACAAGATTCTTTCTTTCCAAAAGTATGCCTAACTTCAATTTTGCAAAAGTTCAGAACTTAGTCTCACCATCAGTGAGAACCGGGAAATATAACGTATTTGCCGCAGGTGTGCAAGGTTTCCGACCATCAAATCGTTCGACAAGCAGGCCGGTTATGTGAAATTCATTGCCTTCCAACTGTATCTATGAGCATCGACATATTACTCAAATACGTTTGTTTGGGCGTCTTTGTTTGTGACCGAACCGCTCTCGCTCGGGTTTACGGTGGTTTTGTCAGACAAAGCCAGATCATGGAAACGGCGCCGGATTATCGATAAAACCGTCGGATCCGTTGGCTCCCTATCGGCGATGTTCGGTCCATGATAAGATGAAGCCATATCATGGAAATCGCGTCGAATCAGGGCTAACGTCGTCGTACTCGTTGGTTTTCCTTCAACAACATTTGATTGGATGTACGATTCATTCTGCGGTATGCCGTTGGCAAAGCGACAAACGCAATCCCATTTCCTTTCGGGCCGGTGGTGCACAAAGACTTCGGCACCGTCCTCGAAATGATTCATCTCGCCGTAGAGCGTCCCTGACGAATTCGACGGAATCCATTGCGGAGGAACCGGCAAAAGCAACGCCAGGTGTGCGGATAGATTGACGTCTGTATTGCCCATGCACATACAGTAATTCTGCCATTCCATGGGGCGATTGTGCATGGATAACAGCTCGAAGCTGTGAAACGCTTCATGCTTAAGCACGTCTCCATCCGCCAGGGCATAGAGGTAGATGGTTGCCGTCGGATCCGTTTCGATGACCTGCCCGGCAAGAATGAGGCTCAATGGAGACAGCGGCTCATATTTGACCGGGCCGATATTCTCACGCATGTAGGGGGGCAATTCGGCTAAGGCGCGGTCGATATTCGTTTGATTCATACAGCCTGCACAGACACAAAGGGCACATAAAACAGGTATGACTTTCATCGGTGAACCTCCCTGAATGTGGATCGGTCATTCTCCTCAACACCTTTGACCGTCCAAAATTCAAATCAACAAATTTCTCGAAACCTACAAAAACGTCTCAATACGATTGTGAAACTGATGAACGTTTCCTTCCAGGCGTTCTCGGTTGTTTTAGGCCGTCCTGCGAACAGACGACTCGACGATCGCACGATCACCTACGTTTGGAACAGACTCCGCCGGGGCGCAGACTGATTAAGCTATCCGCGATGTATCCAAACGCAGGTCCCTCGACTTCCTGATGAAGCAGTCATGGCCCAACCTCCTGGACATTTCATCACGTCTCCTTTCGTATCAGCAAACACACACCTTGCCAAATGCTGTGCGTCAAATGGCTCCTGACCCTCACATCCCCAAATAGAACACTTCCTTAGTTCATACACAATCAATAATCTGAAAATGAACGTCACAATACTACTATATGAGTTCGCTTGAGCAAGCTTTTGCTACGAAAAAAATCAGCTTTTTTACGTGAAATCGCTATTTTCGTGAAAAAGCCTATGTTTTAGGGTAAAAAAATCATCATCGAACCGTCCTATCCATAGACAGTCGGTCGTTCAGAGACAAAATAGTAAAAGCCTATATGATCGAAGACAAATTACTCATCTGGAGATGCAAGCACGGTTGCCGCGCTGCGTTTCAGCGTATTTGTGAAAAGTACGAAGGCGATTTGCGAACGTTGGCCGGAAGTTGATCTCAGGACATGAGGCTTAGGCGTTTTTGTTCTTGCCTTCAGAGTGTACTGCTGCTATATATCTCGATTTATGGAGACGCAATTAGCTGTACCGATAGCCGCGACAAATCCGGACCAGGCCAGACGGCAAATCCAGTCGGCGCGAACCGCCGGGGCGGATATCATCGAATTGAGAGTCGATTACCTTGAGAATCTTACCACCGAACTTGTCGAACGGTTGATTGCCGAGATAAGAAAGACCGATGAAAAACCGCTTCCGCTCATTGTGACCTGTCGCGACCGGGGAGAAGGCGGTGTCATCGACTATCCGCTGGCGTTCCGTGTCGAAATCCTCATCGCGGCATTGAAAGCCGGAGCGGAATTCATCGATGTCGAATATGAAAACTACCGATCCGCCGATATCCGGGAACGGGTACAACAGGCGCTATCGCAAAACTCAAAGGCCCGACTGATCCTCTCCGCCCACAATTTCGAGACAAAATTCGACGATATCAACAAGCTGTTTCATGAAATCTCTGACGTTTGCCCGGAAGCGATACCCAAGCTGGTCTATACGGCTAACCATATCAACGATTGCTTCGAGGCCTTTGACGTATTGAATCAAACCCGCAGCGATTGTATCGTCTTCTGCATGGGCGAGTCCGGCCTGATCAGTCGAATCCTTGTGAAAAAGCTCGGCAGCTTTCTGACGTTTGCAAGCATCGACGAGCAAAAGGCCACCGCGCCGGGCCAGTTAACCGTCGAGCAGGTCCGGCAATTATATCGATGTGACGACATCAATATTGAGACCGAGCTGTTCGGTGTCATTGCCGATCCGGTCGGCCATTCGCTCAGCCCCGCGATCCACAATGCGTGCTTTGCCGAAAAGGGGATGAACAAACTCTATCTACCGCTGCTGGTCAAGGGCGGATCGCTTGAATTTGATACATTTATCATTAATGCCCGGTTGCGTCCATGGCTGCACTTCCACGGCTTCAGCGTCACCATTCCGCACAAGCACAGCGCCCTCAAGTACGTAGAGACTAATCAAGGGTACGTTGAACCGTTAGCGAAAAAGATCGGCGCGGCCAATACCCTGCTCATCGGCCCGAACGAAAAACTGGCCGCGTACAATACCGACTACGCCGGCGCCCTGGACGCAATTACGGCCGGGATGGGTATCACGCGAGCCGACCTGATGGCTTTGCCGGTCGCCGTCGTCGGCGCCGGCGGCGTGTCGCGGGCCATCGTGGCCGGACTCAGTGACGCGGGCGCGAAAATCAAAATCTACAACCGCACGTTAGAAAAAGCGGAGAAGCTTGCAACTGAATTTAATTGTGAATTCGCACCGCTGGATGACGTGCAAAATATGGACGCTAAATTAATCGTCAACTGTACGAGCATCGGGATGCACCCGAAGATTGAGGCTACACCCGTCCCGAAAGAAGCTTTGAACGACAAGGTGACCGTGTTCGACACCGTGTACAATCCCGCTCAAACGCTGCTGCTCAGGCACGCACAAGACAAAGGAGCCAAAACCATCGACGGCATCGCCATGTTCGTCAACCAGGCCATGGCTCAATTCAGACTCTTCACCGACACCGACGGCAATCCGGACCTCATGCAAAAGGTGGTTTTGGAGCGGCTTAGCGCCTAACCGTTGTGGGATCAGGATTTCTCAACTTAAAACAAGAGTTTTGCAAAAGTTCAGTTAGAAGCAACTGTGCCGTTAACTTTGCAGATCGGCGGGATTCCGGGTTACTTGCCCTTACGAAAGGGTTTGAGGATTTTTACGCGATGCGAGTCTCGCCAGGATTCCCGCATTGGGAATATGCCTTTTTGCACGAAGCCCACTTCCTCGATGGAATAGAAGGCGTGCGGATTGAACGTCTTGATGAGTTCAACGATGTTGGGAACCTCCCGGCGTTTGGCAATGGTAAAAACAACTTTCACTTCTCCCACCGTACCGTGCCCATCGACGCTCGTGACGCCGTAGCCCTGCTCTTTCAAACGTTCGACGAGGGGCAAGGCGTCCTTCGCGGTCACCACCCGGATCAAAACGACGCCAAGACTTAACTTATCCGCGATGGTGATACCGACATAGTTTCCTAAGGCAAACCCGCCGGCGTAGGCGATATAGCACATGGGATTGGACAGATTCTTCATGATTTGCCCAATCGCCAGGAGCCAGATCAGAACCTCAAAAAATCCAACAATCGGGGCAAAATATTTCAGCCCTCTCGAAACGAAGATGACCCGGATCGTTCCCATGCTCACATCGACGACGCGCGCCAGAAAAATCAGGAAGGGTAAAGCAAACCAGGCATAGAAAACGGAAGCCAGCATCCAGGAGCCCCTTCAAAAAAGTACTGCTGCTCATATGTTGCACATTTTGTTGCGTATATTTTCCAGTTTACCGAAGACGACCAACTCATCACCTTGTTGGATCGTCATATCCGCCGGGGGATTAGGTGTGGTCGCATTATCGCGAACAATGGCCAATACGGTAATATCACTTTTTCTAAGGCCGGACTCGGCAAGGGGTTTGTTAATCAACGGATCGTTATCACATACATCGATTCTGGAGATGCCATAGCCTCCCGTTAAAAGAAGCAACTCTTCAAAGGACACCGGCTTAAAAAACTCTTTCTTTCGGGCCTTGGTTCTCACATAACGCGTCAGCTTAAATGCAATTCTTTTGTTGGTCGAAATCTTATAGATGATCAAGAACCCCAGAATAATGACGGCCAGGTTAATCCAGGGGACTATTGGATGGGGAATGGAAACCGGCAGGAGTGATTCCGAAAATCGCGCAATCAAAATCTGATTGGGATCCAGGGCGCTCGCGGCTGATGCAATCATCGTGACCAGTCCGGCATTCCCCAGCACGATGAGAATCGACGCGATCCGGCGACGGCGCGGGTCGCCGGTAATCAGCTCGGATTCCTTGGTCGTGAAGCCCGTCCCGCTAAAACATGAGAGCGATTGGAACTTGGCCAACGACCATTCCAGCCCCGTCAACTGGAACGCCACGGCTCCGATCCTCACAATAATAAACGACGCAATCAACACAATAATAAAAAGAAGAGCACCCATAACCGAAGCCTCGAAATATGTCTTTTCTTTGCCTTGTCTTCACCCCGTTCGACAAGCTCAGGGCAAGCTTTGACGAAAGTCGATAGGTATTATTCTACAGCCATTTCTTTTTCTTAAAATAGAGAACCATCAATCCGGCCGCGACAATCATAACCAGCCAGACCGCGGCATAACCATACTGCCACTTCAACTCCGGCATATGCTCGAAATTCATGCCGTAAATGCCCGCCACAAAGGTCAGCGGGATAAAGATCGTGGCGATAATCGTCAGAACCTTCATCACGGCGTTCATTCGGTTGCTGATGCTGGACAGGTAAATATCCAGCATACCGGAAACCATATCCCGAAAACTCTCTACCGTATCGATCACCTGGATGGTATGATCGTACACGTCCCTCAGATAAACGCCGGTGGATGCTTCGATCAAAAACGATTCGCTTCGGTCCAGACCGTTAATCAATTCTCTCAGAGGCCACACGGATTTTCTTAGGAAGACCATCTCTCGCTTGAGACGATGGATTTGTTGAAGCGTTCGCTCGGATGGGTCGCCGATCAGTTCCTCCTCCAGAGATTCGATCTTCTCACCGAGCTTTTCCAATATCCCGAAATAATTGTCCACGACCGCATCCAAAAGCGCATACATGAGATAATCCGCGCCCATTTTCCTGATCCGGCCTTTGGCGTTACGAATGCGATCGCGTATCTGCTCGAAGACGTCTCCGACATTTTCCTGGAAGGAGATCACAAAGTTCGATCCCAAAATGAGACTAACCTGTTCGGACACCACGGTCTGGCTTTCATCATCGAAACGGAACATCATTAAAACGACGAACAGATATCTTTCGAGATCCTCGAATTTCGGTCGTTGGCCCGTGTGCAAAATGTCCTCCAGCGTGAGTGGATGAAGGTCAAAATGTGTGCCGATGTCTTCGATAATTTTAACGTGGTGCAGGCCATCGATATTGATCCACGTCACCGTCGGCGTTGTTTTGAATTGGAAGCACTCTTCAATGCGATCGACCTGTCTTTCCTGGAAGGTATTTTCATCGTAATCGATGATCGTGATTCGTACTTTATCGAGTTTTCTCTCACCCACATGCACCAGCGTTCCCGGAGGCAATCCGGCTTTCTTTGCATTATATCTGACATGCTTCCGCTGCTTGCTTTTCAGTTTCATTTGTTTATTCCTAATTCTGCTTCATTCTTTTTGAGGTGAATTCCCGTTCACTTCTGTACTGATTTGATTTTCTCTTGCGACTTGCCCGTTTTTTTCAACATGACGCTTGTTGCGATCATGCCTCCGACAAATCCAAGAGTAAAGGTCATCAGAAGCAATAACACCCGCGGCATCGTAAATCTCATAAAAAGAAACCTGGTTTCAACCGCTTCCGTATTTTGAAGAGAAACGATCAGGGCCAACAACAGAATGACGATGATTAAAATGACTTTAGCTTTCTTCATTTCCTACCCTTTCTTTACTTGGTTCCGTTTCGCTATTATTGCTCGTTCCGATCTTGACGGCCAGATTTCTCACTATTGAAAGTGGAAAACTCACCATTTGTCTTACCCCTTCGATGGAAGAAAGGATTCTGACCTGCGTTCTGACTTCGGTGAAAAGTTCCTGGGCGACGATGCGCTCTTCAACTTCCCCGGTTTCTTTGACCATCGCCAGTCGGTGTAGAGCATACAACCCAATCACGAATGCAAACACGAAAAAGAAATCCCATTGCTGAAGGTTCAGTGTCGGCAGGATAAATTCTCCCGTAGGGCTTTTGTAGTTTAAGGTCCAGGCCAGTTCCCGTCCGGCGAAATAGTCGGCAAAGGTTCCGCCCAGAATGGGTGCGATACCAGCGGCGATTGAATTGACGATCGTATTAGTCGCCAGATATACCGTCGCCTGGCCTTTGGGTGCGAGCTTGAGACTTATGTTTCCCGAAGCCAGAGAGACGCCCGCTGATGACATACCCATGACCATATGAATAACGATCAGCAGCGGTATCGTCAAAAAGTACTTCTCCGGCATCGTGGTAAACGTCCATGCCAAAATTGTGCAAATGAATAACGGCCCGCTGATCGCCAACACGGATTTGTTACTGAAGCGATCCGTATATTTGCCCCAAATCTTGAGGAATAGAAAGTTCATCACCTGGCTGACAATCGACAGTCCGATGATAAACGACATGCTCAGGCCGAGCCGTTTGAGCATATAGACCATGAAAAACGGCCCGGCCAGATTAACGGCAAAATTCCAGGAGCACATGAAAGCAATCAGCTTTCTGAAGTTCTCGTCTCGGAAGGGCAGTGAAAGGAGTTTCATGATATGGATTCGTTCCTGAACCTGGGGCATTCTAATCTCCGGTGTTTTGGCTAAAAAGAACAATCCAAGCACTCCCGCCACAAAACCCAGAAAAAACAAAATTGAATAACCGGCTAATTCCTGCTCGGCAAACTGCTTTTTCCAAAAGTCTAGATACATCGCAGCGAGGATGCTCAGAGCGATTCCAACGCCGGTGGATATCCGCATTCTCTTAGAGAAAAACGAGCCCATGACGTTTTCCGGGATGAGGTCTCTCATCCAGGAATTCCAGCTACAACCTGAAACGGCACCAAAGGCCGACACGGCCGCTAATAAGATTAAGAGGACGGCGATGGCAATCTTCGCCGGAAAGATGAAAGGGCTCAGGGCAATCATCAACCAGCATAGCCTGCTCAATGCGGCGGCAACAACCGTAATCAGTCTCCTGTTGCGTACTTTTTCCACGATAAATATCGACGGTAACTGCAGCAACTGTGCCAGAGGACCGATAGCCGCCAGCAAGCCGATCACAAAGTTGGACGCACCGAGCTTAACGGCAAAGGCGATAATGAAGGCACCGCCCGTCAATATGCCCATAGCCTGCGAGGCGACGCCGTCTCTGATAATGTTCTTCAGCGCAACCTGGACCTGGTCTTCGTTCAGTGCCTCTTCTGCCTTGAACCACATTCTGGGCCTCCATGTCTTTGTCCGGACAAGCTAAAACAGTCTGATACCGGTGATCTGAATCCGCACTACTCTTTATTGATGATCCGAACAGGGAATGGTTCCGTAACGGAGCCTGTGTATAACGTCCTGTGCGGGAACGGTATTTCAATACCTTCGGCATCAAATCTTTCCTTTATTTCTTGCATGATCTTCTTACGTAGTGTGAGAAAATCGTTCTTCATACACCAGACTGCAAAAAGGAATTCTAAGGCCGAATTGCCGAAATTCTTGAGAAAGATGAGCGGTTCCGGCTCATCCAGGCAGTACGTATTCTTCTCGGCTACATCTCTTAGAATCCTTTGAACTCGCCCAACATCCTCCTTATAAGCGACTCCAATTTCAATATCCAGTCTTCGAATAGGGAACCGGGTGATGTTATTGAGTTGATTCTTGATCAGATTCTCGTTCGGGATTCTTACGAGCTGATTGTCAAACGTCCTAAGCTTAATCGATAGCAAATCAATTGAAAGCACAACTCCCGTGGTATCCCCCACCTTGATCAAATCCCCAACCTGAAAAGGCTGTTCGGATATGAGGAAAATGCCGCTTATGATATTGGAAACACTTGTTTGGGATGCGAAACCGATTACGATACCGGCTATGCCTGCCGCACCCAGGAAGGCCATGAGCGTGTAGCCCAACTGATACAAAATCGATATAATGATGCAAAGGCTGCCTATGTAGAAGATACCTTTTCGTAGGAGCATATTGGCTTGCGAGCTCAGTTTCTTCCTCGTAGTCCTACCAACAAAAGCGGATGCAAAATAGACCAAGGGAAAACCCACTCCGACAAGGATTAAGATCCGAAAGACAATGGCCATGTTCTTGGCCGCAAATATCTGTGACCACTCTACACTTGCACACAACATAATTAGAACCTCATTGCGACCTGTTAGTTTCTAAAAACCTGTTAACTGCCTGAACGTACCCAGACTCTTTTTCAGCAGAGTTGTTTTCAACGGTACGCGAGCTTCACTGATCGTGCCTTCTACCGTCTCATATTCAGGCGGTTTCCGGGCGTACTCGATTTTACTGGCGGCGTCTTCCCCCTGGAAACTTATGAGAACCTCATTCGTCCACAGACGCGTCATTCCTCTGAAAATGTTCAAGTATTCCACATGAACACAGAATCGCTCGACGTCAAATTGCAAGCCAGTGGTATTTCGAATACGAACGGGGCACACAACCCTGTGTGGCTTTGCTTCAATATCGGCTATCTTCCGGCGCGCCCGACTGCGTAATGAATAGCATAGTTCCCCGGTCATGAAATCGCCAAACCAAATATTGGAACGAATCACCGAAGGCTCCTCACACAGGACTATTGTCTCCGGTTTTTCCACAACGATTTTGGCCCATGCCGGAATACTGACGAAGAACAGCGCTTCCTGGCCTTTGGGTATTTTGACAGGGACATCAGGCCGTACAACGACTGGCCAGTCGGGCATGACCGGAAAGATCAATACCTGATCGCAGCTTTCTCCTACAACCCAGCGCCCCCAGTCAAGATTCGCTTGCTCAGGCCCGTTCATACAAGAAAATGAAGTGGTTTCATCTTCGACAGGTTCGGCTGTGAGGCGTTCGGCGGCCATGTGTATTTCATCATGTTCCCGCCTGAACCATAGAACCAGAGGACCGATTTGCGCACGGTAGAGCCTGCCTGAATCGAGGTGTTTCTTGGCTGCCCATAGATCCATTTGAGTTGCCTTAAATTAGATCATTACTCATTCTTCGCACAATCTGCCCATTCTGATATTTCCGCATTCAAACACCAGCTTTTGTTTATATCAGGATATCTTGCAGCGGAGCCATTCAAGGCTTTGTTCGACCTTACCGGGCGCTGCTTCGCATTCGATGGACATGACGCCGTCCCAATCGATTTCCTTGAGCAACTCGATGCAGCCGGAGATGTTGTCGGCGTTGACGCCTTCGCCGATAGACACCACGGAGCAGGCGATGCCCGTCTGCCCGCCGCGGACCGCATCGGCAAGCTCCTTGCTGACATCCTTGATGTGGCAATGCGAAAGCTTATGGCGGAAACGCTTCAGAAACGCCACCGGATCCTGTCCGGCGATGAAGGTGTTGCCGGTGTCGAAGTTCATCCGTAAATAGGGCGAGTCGAAGAAGCTCAGGATTTGCTCCATGGTATCCGGGTTAGTCGTATAAGGACCGTGTGGCTCGACGTTGATGATGATCTCGTAACGCTCGGCCCATTCCAGCACCACGCGATAGTATTGCTTCATCAGGGCCATGACTTCCTCATCGGTATATCCTTCCGGCTTGCGACCGCCGTCGGTGGTGTCCACGCACGGGCAGCCGAGCGCCTTGGCAAACTGGATAGCGCGAATCGTGTAGCCGATGCCCCGGTGCTGGCCCTCGGGGCACGACATCGGATAAGCGGCGTCCAGTTGCGAGGTCTTTAATCCCAGCGAATCCAGGTATCCTTTGAGTTTCAACGGATCGGAATGAAGCGGGATATGGGGATTGTATCCCAGCGCCTCGATGAAATAGTCTCCATCGATCGTGCCGAATTCCACATAGTCCATTCCGTGATCCCGAGCAAACTGGCAGGGGACCTGATACGGCACGTCGAAGTGCCGCCAGTTATCTACGTGCATCCCGAGTTTTATCATTGTCGTGCTCCTTTCAATTATAAACCTGCCTTAACGTTTTCCCCGCTTATAGAGCTCCACCTTTTTGTGGAGAGCTTCGATCCGATCATTATCCCGTCCCGCAGACGCTTGTACCATCGCCGATTCTATGGTGCTTACGGCTTGATCGAGCCGGCCGGCTTCGGCGTAACACATGGCCAGCGTTTCGAGAACCGAGATATCCTGACGCCCGGTTAATTGAGTCGCACGTTCGGCAAGATGAATCGCTTGATCGACATCCTTAACCATCGGGTCCGGATGCGTGGCCAGGATTTCAGCCGCGTCGTTTAGCGGTTCGGGCCAATTGGGGTTCAAACGCAGGGCCTCATGGAAGTTTTCAAGCGCCCCGCTCAGATCGCCTGCCTTTGTTAACATGCTGCCCAGGTTATAGTGTATTCTGGCGTAATCAGCTTTCGGCTGAAAGACCTGGCCGTAACGATTAATCGTTTTGCCCGGTGACGTTCGCAAACTCGGTGCTACACCGGATTTCGTCTGTAGGGCTTGACGAAGGCAGTTGATTGCTTCGTCCAATCGGCCCGTCGCCGCCAATATGCTGCCCAGATTATTGTATGCCTCCGTGTGGTCCGGCTTGATCTGCACGGCTCTGTGGAAATGATTGACGGCCTCATCCAGCTTGCCCTTTCTCACCAATGCGACTCCCAGGTTGCAATGGACATGAGCGTTTTCCGGATCGGCCGACAGTGCCCGGCGATAATGATCGATCCCCTCATCTAATTGTCTCTGGTCTGACAACATATCCCCCAGGCTGCTATGCGCTTCTATGCAATCCGGCGTGATTTGCAGGGCACGGTGAAAGGAGCGGATCGCCTCGTCCAATTTGCCTTGTGAGAAAAGCGTCAGACCCAGGCCGCAATGCGCCTCGACATAATCGGGTTGAGTCCGCAATGCCCGTTCAAATTGGCCGATTGCCTCATCGAATTTACCCTGCCATCGAAGCACCGAGGCGAGATTATAACGCGCGTGGATATAGTGAGGCTCGATCTGTAAGGCCGCTTTATAGTGCTTGATCGCCTCATCCTGATTGCCTTGTGCAATCAGGATCCCGCCCAGACTGTTGTGCGCCTCGGCAAAATCAGGTTTGATCTCCAACGCCTGATATAAGCACGTGAGAGCTTCATTCATTTCCCCTTTGATCGACATCGCAACCCCCAGATTGCAATGCGTGTTGGCGTGATCGGGTTTGTCCCGGATGGCTCGGCGGTAGTGGTCTATGGCTTCATCTAATCGACCTCGGCCCGCCAGCGCGTCGGCCAAACTGCTGCGGGCTTCGGCGTAGTCGGGTTGGATCTGTAGGGCCCGGCGAAAAGACCGAATCCCTTCATCGACACGACCCAACTCTACGGCGGTAGCCCCGATCAGCGCATGAACTTCGGCGTCGTCCGGAATCATCTGCACGGCGCGAAGGGCCAGTTTGTATCCTTCCGCAAACTTGCCCGCCCATCGGAACACTCTCGCTAAGTTGCGCAGGGCGCCCCCGTGAGCTTTCTCGTCGAGACGGTCCTCGATCTCTGTCGTTATTTGTCGGATTTGCGTTTCATTCCATCCGCTCGAAAAATGGACAATCTTCCCGTTGTTCATCGTTTCCAATAGAAGCAGGGCGAGTCGGCGATTTGTTTCTATCGTGGGGTGAACGTGGTCGAGGAACAACGTTTCGCCCGGCGTGGCGTGCGCCGACAATCGTTCGATAAGACCGACAAAATCAACCACGGGAACAACCTTTTCTCGACCGACTTCCCTAACGATCTCGACCATGCCTTTCGTTGCACGAAGGGGACATATGTCCTCATCAGTCGCCCGCATGAACGCCGCCTTAGCTTCATCGTACCGCTCCATTTTCCACAGGATACGCCCGCGAAGATAATGGGCCTGTGCATAGCGGTTATCTATCGTTGTCGCTTCATCGAGCATCGACAAAGCCTGATCCCATTGGTTTGACGAATACGCTTCGTCTGCACGGTCGTACAATGTATGCCATCGGCGACGATTGGTGTCACTGAGCCCTTCACGGTGCTCGCTCTTGAACGGTGAACAGTCTCGTATATTCGCTGCGGGAGTGACTAAAATCACCTCGGCGCCGACGGACCACGCAATATCTACAGCGCGCATCAGGTTATAACGATAATGATCGAGAACGCGTTGATGTAATTCATCGTTGCGAAAATAATCTTCCGGCCCAACGGAATCCGCCAGCATGGCCTTAACCTCAGCAGATAAAAGGGTGCGTTGTTCATCCGGATCGCCGGGATGTTCGCCGAGCCTGTTGACGGCCCTTTCCATAACCGTATAGATACGCATTCGACTCGCGATAGCTCCCAAACCGCGCACCACCTTGGGCATTTCAATGATCCGGCTGTACGTTCGACGCTCCAAAAACTCGTTGTGGCCCGAGTAAATGATGAATAAATCCGGCTTGTACCGGATCAATTCTTCCATCAAGGCCGTCACGCGGTAACTGGCATAACTCACGCCCCCGGCGTTAATTACTTCCCACGAACGAGAAGAATCCGCTTTCGGCAACATGGCTCGCAACCATCCGCAGAACGAGGTCGTATCATCGTATGGCCGACCGAACGTTGTCGAACCGCCCATGCAGAATATCCGGCAGGTGTCGGAAGATTTACTCGCGGAGAAGTGCTGAAAATTGAAAGGCCCCAGCTTGTTGCCCGCCGTCACCAGGATGGATTGACCGTCCGGGCCTCGTTGTTCGACGAAAAGCGGGATCGTTGATGAAAATCCTACATAAGGATCTCTATCATACAAAATCGGACGTACCCCCAAAATCCCGAGGACGATTTCCACAAGTGTGAAGAAGGCGACAATAGTAATGACCGCAAACAACAGGCATTTCCAAAAAGGTAGTTTGGGAACGGTCCCGGCCCCATCGGTTCTCTCGCTCCGAGCTTTTCGTCGAATTGTCTCTTCGTTTCGGTCGGGCGACATCTGCACACCCCTTGTCTGCTCTCATTCATTGGCCGGAACAATCGGAACATCATCATACTCAGGCCGAGCACATGGTTCCAGACTTTTCCGAAGCTTGTTCTGCTCCAGCGGGCTTGCTTCCAGGCAGCCAAGCGAGACCAAACAAGGCCGATCCGGACCGTCTTATACCATTTTTTTTCAGCGGTTTCTTAAGAAAAAACGCGAAAAAACCAAGCTCCGCTGTTTCCTGCCGTCTGTTCCAACATCCGATATTTTCCGCATCCAGCGTTCCGGAACAGGAAAAAGAAAAGGATCATGCCGAGCCGCCCCGACAGAGACCTTCCATGAATGGAAAGACTCGGGATTCGATGCGATCGAATGATAAAAATAAGCTACCCATTTTCAACAAAATGTATTATAATAGAGCTAATCGTTGGTCTTGTACATCAACGAGATAACGCGATCTACGGAGGGCGGGTACGATAGCTCAAAATTGGAACTTTGGCTTTGGGCCGTCGTTTTCTCACCAGGGAGTCTCAAGGGGATGAACCAGTGCGCTCGTCTGGCTGAAGCTTTGCGGATTGTGTTTTGCAGGGCGCGGCGGGACCAGGTTATGCGCTTAGAACAATCAAAGTAGGGGATCTTGTGATGAAAAGCAAAGTCAAAACTGAGAACGATAAAAGTGCCAGAGGAACTCGTACTTTCGTCATGGCGTTGATCGTCGCCGGCCTCATGTGCTCATCCGTTAATGCGTTGGATCTGATGGGACCTCCGGCTTGTGTCCTGCAAAAAGGAGAATATCGGAATGGTTTAGAAATTGCATTGTGTAATCAGGACCTGGAGACGTCTATCGGCGGCTGGAAGCGATATGTGAACGGAGTGCTTGACGATTCGGGAAGCGTCAGCCTGGGCGCACTCGATAACTTCGAAACCTACCGAGGCTATGTCACTGTTGGATATAGCCCGTACCGTTCCTGGGAAATCTTTGGACGATTAGGCGGCGTCACCGGAACGCTGGGCGATGAGTTTTGGTCGGAGGGTGAGGATTTCGAGAGCCACCGGGAACTGGCCGTTAGCGGCGGTGTCAAAAAAACCTTCTTTGAAGAATTGGCCCTGTCCATCGGGGGATTGGTGCAGGCCAACTGGATGAAATTTGACGGCCAACTGGATGCGCCGCTCAGGCCCGGCTTCCTTGACATCGATATGCTTGAAATCCAGGCTGCTCTGGGTGCGACGTATATGTTCTCAGATCGAATCGCCGTCTATGGCGGTCCTTTCGTCAACGTGATCTACGGTGATATCGAATATACTTACAGCGTAGAAAGCGCCAGCGACCTCGTGAACTGGCAATTTGACTGGGATATCGAGGATGATTTCAACTACGGCGCTTATGTCGGTACTCGAATTATGCTCAAACGGAATTGCTCTGTCAATATTGAATACCAACAAACGAGCGACGCATACACGATCGGCGCCGGCCTGATGTTGAGGCGGTAAGTCAAAGCAAGCTATTCTTCATATTGCTGTCATCAACGCCATAAGCCATCTTACGGGATTGTGAACACCATCGAATAAGACCTTCCCTTTGCGCGTGTTCTGAAGTTGCACTCCAAATTTCACCTTCGAAAAAAAATGTTACCTACCCACAATTCAATGCCTATACTAATATAGAGGCCGGAATACGAAGATTACGGCCAACAGGCGAAACGAGTACAATGCAGATCGGACTATTTGATCCGGCACCTTCATCGAAGGAAGAAAGGAGATTAACGATGGAAACGACAGCTTTTTTATCAAAAAGTCATAAGATTGGGTTTTTGAGTCTAATTTTCATGATGATCGGTCTGGCGACACCGACCGCCTTCGCGCTCGATCCGATGGGCCCGCCGGTGGCCGGGATGGACGCAGGACAAATGCAAGTTGGGGTAGAATATTCCAAAAGTACGATGGATCTGGATTTAAGTGATGGGACATGGACCGAGCTCCTGGATGGAGTGTTTTCTGCCGCCGGAGATGCGATTCCCTTCAAACTCAAGAATTTCGAGGCGCATCGGGCTTATGCCAACATCGGGTTCGGCCCCACGGATCGTCTCGAAGCTTTTGTCCGCGTGGGCGGCACCGAAGCCGAGTTCGGCGATTCCATATGGCTGGCCCAGGAAACATTCGAGAGCAGCACAGATTTTGCCATCGGTGGAGGTTTGAAAGCGACCTTTTATGATGATGGCGCTCTCAAGGTCGGCGGGCTGGTCCAGGCCAGCTGGTCCGAATATAATGGAACGCTGACGGGTCCCACATTGCCTGCGGCGGATCACGTGACGATTGATCTGACTGAAATCCAGGCGGCCGTCGGCGCCTCCTATACATGGGCCGAGCGCTTTTCGATCTACGGAGGGCCGTTCTTTCACTTTGTCTCGGGGGATTTGGACGATACGTTTAGTGAGGTGGACGGGATCACCGGAGGGCTCTTAACGTCGAAATACTCCTGGGAAATCGATGAAGATTCCGCCTTCGGCGGTTATTTCGGGGCTCAACTGGAACTGACTGAAAATTGTGCTTTCAGTGTCGAATACCAGTTCACCGGAGCGGCCGACGCCGTCGCGATGAGCTTGTTGTGCAGGAATTAATCGCATCCTGCTTGACAAACCGCTCAAAATATGCCATAGTGGGATAGTAACGAGACTTTTGCAAAATTGGAGGTTAGGCATACTTTTGGAAAGGAAAAATCTGTTTTCTTGATTTTTTCTTTCTAAAATCCGAAGAACACTGTAGAGTGCACAACATCTAACATCTTATTTGGCAATGTCTTATTTCAAGATTGTTGATTATTTTCAGAAAATCATGAAACAGATTTTCTGAAATAATATATGCCTAACCTCCAATTTTGCAAAAGTCTTAATAGTAACAAACTGGGGCACAAAGTCATGTTTTGCTGGAAGTGTAAATACCGGGGAGGCGGGCGTATGATCGGGCACAAATTCACTCAAATGTTGGCGCTATGGGTTGTTATTGGCGTGGTCATTATCACCGGATCCACCTTGCACGCCAGAGAAAATCGTAAGGCCTCCTCTTCGAGATCGTCGTCAAAGAGCAGCGGAAGTCGTCGCAGTTCGGGAGCAAGCTCTCAACGAATAACTTCTCCATCTCGATCCGGCATTTCCTCTCGACCGACGTCCAGGCCAAACATCCGCATACCGCAAATCACCACCCGTCAATCCAGAAAAACGACGTCCAGCATACGTCTGCCCGGAACGATATCTTCGGCGCGCACGTCGCGTTCGGGTGTGAGTTCAGCGAATCCGGGAAGCGCAAGGAGCGGGATTTCGAGAAAACAGGGGGGGGCACCTTCTCTCGGCCGTAGTGGGGTGGGCAGTGGAACTCGAGTGAATCGAAAGGCTAATACCTATCCCAGCTATCCCGGTTATCCGCCGACGCGACGGAGCCTGTATCATTATCATCGTCGTCATTATCCATCACACAGGATATTTTACTGGATCACGTGGCCGAATTGCTGCCGCCCCATTTGCTATTCGTGGGGACCGCATTACAGGTTCGGTTTCTTCTGGCCGTATTATCATCGCAAATTCATCTTCATCAGTCTTGGCGGCTATTGGCCGGACTATGATTACAGACGGTACTATTGGTATGGATGGCATCCTTACGATTGGTATGGGTATTATCCTCCGGGCTATGTCATTGCCGGGCCGACGTACAATTACTACTACTACAATAAGGCGCCGGAAGGTGAAGAACTCGGCGAAGCGCAGCAGGAGCTTGAAGAAAAACCACCGAAAGAGCCGGCGCCCGAGACGAGCGCAGACCGCTTCTTTGACCAGGCGGTGAAAGCGTTTGACGCCGGAGATTACGCCACGGCCAAACAGAAGTTCCGCGCGGCGATGTCGGCCTCGCCCGAGGATATCGTTCTACCGTTTGCGTATGTGCAGGCTCTCTTTGCCGATGGTGATTATCAGAAGGCGACTGAGGTTTTGCGCGAAGCGATGACGAGAGTATCGCCGGAGCAGGAAGGTGTGTTCTATCCTCGCGGCCTTTATTCCGACGAGAGCGCCCTTGAAGCGCAGATCGAGCAGCTTGAGCAGACCGTCGTACAAAATGCCGAGAACACCGACCTTGAGCTTCTGCTGGGTTATCAACTGGTGGGTGTCAGCCGATTCGATGAAGCCGGTGGATATTTGCACCACGCATCGCTTGACCAAACTAATAAACAGGCCGCTACGGCGTTGTTGGGTGTTCTGGAAAAACTTGAAACGACCCACAGCACGAACAGCGAATCCCAATCCGCGATTCCCGCCGGGCAACCTTAATGAGTTTTAGAACATTCCCATCCCGATAAACGGCAATCGGGATGAGGCTGCCACCCAGTAAATTTGATTCAGAAAGAGCGACAGCCTCAAGATTGGACAATCGATCTAAAGCTTGGGAAGGGTTGCATGCGACATTTTTTACAGAGTCCAGCCATCCCGGTAGGGGGGATTGACGAATTTGTCCGCTTCGGCATCGTTGGTGACCCGCATCTTTTTCACGTCCCAGATCAGTTTGCGATTTTGATTGCGTATCGCGAGAACGCCTAACAGTGCCATCTCCGTGAGGGGACCGCCAAAGTTGAAATTAGCGCTGGCCGGCTTACCGTTCTTACAGGCGAGTATCCAATCCTGATGGTGGCCCTTCGAGCGAGGCAGCGTCTTCTCGGGCGGAGTGTATGCTTTCATCTTGGATTCGGGCACGATCCGCATCCCGCCGGCCCCGTGGGAGCCGTGCATGATGTTGCCGTTCTGGCCGATGAGCAAGGCGCCCTCGCCGCCGATTCTTCGATTGTCCTCCATATCGTATGGCCGTGGGGGACGGAGTCTGCCATCCGACCAGGTCAACGCCACCGGCGGCATCTTGCCCCGGGCCGGGAATTTGTAGCGAACAACGGAGGCAACGGGGTAGGTTTCCTTCATAATGGCCTTGTCGAAATGCGTTGTGGTGGCTTCGATTTCGATGGTATCCGCTTCACCCAACTTCAGTGCCCAAAAAACCGGATCTAAAATATGACAACCCATGTCTCCCAGCGCGCCGGTGCCGAAGTCAACCCAACCGCGCCACTTGAACGGTAGATAAGCGGGATGATAGGGGCGCTGCGGAGCGGGTCCGAGCCAGAGATTCCAATCCAGCTCTTTCGGCACGGGCGGCGTCTCTTCGGGGCGTTTCATATTCACGGCAAAGGCCGCGCCGCCTGAAGGTCGACTGCTCCAGGCATAGACCTTTCGAACGTCGCCGATAGCGCCGTCCCAGACCCATTCGCACATCATCCGAATCTGCTCCGACGAATGTCCCTGATTGCCCATTTGGGTTTGCACATTGTGCTTGCGGGCCGCTTCTGTGATTTGGCGGACTTCGTGAATCGAATGCGCCAGAGGCTTTTCGCAATAGACGTGCTTGCCCATTCGGATCGCTCTCATCACGGCCCCGGCGTGGATATGGTCGGGCGTGGAAACGAGCACGGCATCGATGGACTTGTCCATGTCGTCCAGCATAATGCGATAATCTTTGTATTTTTTGGCCTTGGGATATGCTTTGAACATCTGTGCGGCCCGGCGGTCGTCCACGTCACATAACGCGACGATATTCTCGCTGCTCGTGCCCTTAATATTAGCCCGGGCGCGCCCGCCGGACCCAATCGCGGCAATGTTCAGTTTAGCGCTCGGCGCCTCTCGGCCCAGAACGTAGGCGGGAACAATTGTGACGGCCGCCGAGGACGCGGTGAATGTGCGGATAAATGTTCGCCGGGAAATGCGGTTTTCCTGTTTCATTGTAGCAGAACCTCCAATAGACAATCTGGTCGTTACTATTCCATAAGCAGGTTGAGAAAAATACATCCATCATCGGAGCATTCAAGCTAACATGAATGGAACCACAGCGTCAAGGATATATCTGTGCGTTTGACATTTCGAATCGACCAAACGTATAATCAATCCACGTTATTGACATCTTTGTTCGAACACACTGGAGTTGAATCAACGTTTCAGGAGAAAGGACACGTTTATGAAGAAGACAAATCAAATCCAATGCATTTTATTGTGTCTCGTCGTCATTCTCTGCTTATTGCCGACAACAAATGCTCAGGAGACGCAAGCCCGCAAGGTTCTTGAGGCGACAGGTGTTAAAGGGGGTTTGGTTATTCATGTCGGCTGCGGGAATGGCAAACTCACGGCGGCACTATACGCGAGCGAGTCCTACCTCGTTCACGGCCTGGACGAAGATGTGAAAAACGTTGAGCGGGCAAGGGAACATATTCAATCGCTCGGGCTTTATGGCAAGGTTTCAATCGAGCCGTGGAAATGCAATTATCTCCCTTATACCGACAATCTCGTTAACCTGCTGGTCTCGCATGAGCCGATGAAGGTAACGAGGGATGAGGTGATGCGCGTTCTCGCACCTCACGGCGTGGCATATATTGAAAAAGACGGTATATGGACGAAGATTGTCAAACCGCGGCCTGCAACCATCGACGAATGGACCCATTTTCTCCACGGTCCTGATAATAATGCGGTTGCCCACGATACGGTGGTCGGGCCTCCCCATCATATTCAATGGGTGGGCCGGCCGAAGTTTGCCCGTGCCCACGAGCAGCTCGCCAGCATGAGTGCCTGCGTTTCGGCGGGGGGGCGCGTGTTTTATATCATCGATGAAGCGCCGCGGGTGGATATCCGGCTGCCGTCGCGGTGGTCGCTTGTCGCCCGTGATGCCTTCAGCGGGGTGGTGCTCTGGAAAAGAGCTATGGGCTCCTGGGCGGATCAGTTTCGCAGATTCCGTTCGGGACCTCCCGATCTGGCGTTCCGGCTTGTCGCCGGGCAGGATCGTCTCTACGTTACTCTCGGGATCGATGCACCGGTTAGTGTGCTTGATCCGGCAACGGGTGAAACGCTGTGGGTCTATAGGGATACAGAATATACCCGGCAGATTCTATGTATCGAGGATACGCTTGTTCTCCTCATTGATACGCAGCCGCAGGTCACCGCGCAAACCGAATCTCAGATCAGGCGGGGCTTGAAACCGGCGCCCGGTGAGCGTTTGATCATGGCCGCGGATGCCTCGGCTAATAATAGCCTCTGGCGTAAGAAGGTTGAGTCTTTGATTCATCCAACTCTTGCCGCACAGAAAAACGCGCTGTTCTACCAGACACATGAGAGCCTTTGTTGCCTGGATATTCGTAATGGAGCGCCGCTATGGCGAACCGCGATAGCGCCAATGCAGCTTAAAGGTCATGAAGTGGGTTGGGAATCCCCGACATTAGTTGTTCAAGATGATACCGTTTATTCGGCCGATTTCAAACGAATGGTTGCATTGTCAGTTGAGGACGGCCGGCAGCTATGGGAAGGTTCATCCTGGTCGGGTTACAATTCTCCTCCCGATGTTTTTGTTATCGACGGATTGGTATGGACGAAGGACAAGAGCGTCACGAGGAACGCCTTTGAACCTGCCACGGGAATCCTGAAAAGAGAAATCCCGACAATCAAAGGGTACATGCACCATCGTTGTTATCGCAACAAGGCAACGGATCGCTTTATCCTCCTCGGTAACCAGGGTGTTCAGTTCGTCGATATCAACTCGGGCGAGATTTGGCAGAACTATTGGATCCGCGGCACGTGCCAATACGGCATTATGCCGGCCAACGGGCTGCTTTATGTCACCCCGGATTCGTGCGCCTGCAATCTTACGACAAAGCTAAACGGTTTCTATGCGTTGGCGGCCAACCGGAAACCTCCCGCCAAAGGGCAGAATGACGTTAGATTTGAAAAAGGACCCGCATACAGAAAAATCTCACATTTGAAATCTCAAATCTCAAATGCCAATGACTGGCCTACCTATCGACACGATTCAATGCGAAGCGGAATAACGCGAGCTAAGCTTGATCCTATGCTGAAACCGTTGTGGCAGGTTAAGCTCGGAGGCAGACTCTCAAGCGTTGTCGTTGCCGAAGGCAAAGTCTTCGTCGCGTCGATTGACACGCATACGATCCACGCGCTCGACGAAAAAAGTGGAAACACCCTCTGGAAATATACCGTTGGAGGGCGTGTGGATTCACCTCCCACTATTTACAAAGGTCGGGTGCTTTTCGGTTCGGCGGATGGATGGGTCTATGCGCTGCGCGCTGTTGACGGGCAATTGATCTGGCGTTACCGGGCGGCTCCGGAAGATCGGCGCGTGTTTGCTAACGGGCAGTTGGAATCAGTCTGGCCGGTTCATGGCAATGTGCTTATCAAAGACGGGGAATTAATCGTCGCTGCCGGTCGTTCTTCTTATTTGGACGACGGCATTTACCTCCATAGACTTCATCCGGAAACGGGCCGGCATTCATCCACGACGGTTATGTACAGCCCCGATCCCGAGAAGCGAAGGCAGCCTGCTGAAGCCGGCAAGGAAATGCGGGGCGTGCTGTCGGATATTCTTTTGGCGGACGGAGAAAACGTCTATATGCGACATGTGAAACTGGATTTTGAAAAGGGGACCGAAACGGGAACGGGAGTGCATCTTTTTACGCCGCTCGGTTTTCTGGACGATACCTGGTGGCATCGTGGCTACTGGGTCCTCAACGATGAATTTCTCTCGCACTGGAGCGCATGGTGGAAAGTCGGCAACGAAGTCCCGTCCGGCCGAATCCTCTCTTACAATGCTAATGCCGTTTTCGGGTACGGCCGCGATCAATACGTCAAAGGCAATACGGGCCAGTGGCGAGGCGGGGAAAAATACCAGCTTTTCGCCTATGATCGAAGCGCCGAACAGCAGGGTCATAAGGACACGATACAAGCGTCGTCGCGCCAAAACAGAAGACGAGCACGACAAACTTCTGCTCCAGCGGCGCTCCAATATCGCTGGACGACCCAGGTGCCTTTGTTTGTCAGGGCCTTAGTTGTTGCGGATGAAATGATGTTTCTGGCCGGACCGCCAGACCGTACCAAAACAAAGGAAGAACGCGGCGAGCAGGCGCTTCTACTTGAAAATCCTTTTGAAGTGCTGGATTCATGGGAAGGACGAAATGGCGCTTTATTGTGGAGTGTCTCGACCAAAGATGGAAAGAGGCTTGCCGAGTATAAACTCGAATCCGTGCCGGTATTCGACGGTATGGCCGCTGCGAACGGACGTTTATACATGTCGATGGCAAACGGTTCCGTTCTGTGCCTGGCTAATTGACAAAAGTGCTTAAAAAATCGAATTACAGAATGACGTTAGCGCCTGCAATACCCGCTGGTGCTTTTGCTCATCCGACATGAAGGCTCCGCGGGAGAGTTCAACTTGTACCCAGGGCAGCTCACAGGCATGAGCACGGATGATATACCCCCCTTTAAATGGTGTGTTTATAAAAACTCTATCATCGAAAGTACTTTCGAAAGATAAGACAAGCTTAGCAAACCATGTAGGCGAGCATGTTCCACCTGCATCACTTAAGCAAACATGAGGCCGTTCACAGCCAGGATCAGGACCGATCGGCGGACCGAACTCGGCCATGGTGTGGCAGTCGATGCCAAGTTTAGCCTCGTTGGCTAAAACAGTAAGTTTTTCATGATACGGTCGGTAGTAACGAACAAGAAGCATTCCAATGATTTCTTCTGATAGAGGGCGTCTGTAAACGGGCATTTCCTGACAAGTATGTGTCTTGATAATACCGTCTCGCTGGCGGTCGTTCTCGGCGCGGTTCAGATCGACAATCGCTCGGGCAACGTCTGTTGTGAGATAGGCCGTCACCTTTGATTCCAAAGCATAGATAGTTGCGGCTCCCTCATCGCCGTCGGTGGCAATCTGTTCCGGCGTCAGGATACAAAGATCCTCCACTTCCGGCGGCACAGTCAGGCCGGCGTGGGGTACGGAGATCAGCAAAGGCAGTTTCATCGATCGGGGCCTCTCGCGGATCCGTCGCGTCGGGGATCGGCGACACCGACGAATTGGTTCCCTTCACGCAAGACCAATTGAATACAGCCTAAATAAAACGAGTAGGCTTCGCGAGGATCGATGGTGAAGCCATGACGTTCGAGGGCGACGGGGATATCGCTACGCATATGCGGCGCCTCCAGAGAGACGGCCCCATCATGCGAGCAGTGCATCCGAGGGGCATTTACTGCCTCGAACGGCATTTGTCTCTTCAGACGCAGAAGAACCTGGGCGATGGCCGAGACGATCCGTTCGCTGCCCGGCGAGCCGATGGCCAGCCAGGGTTTGCGTTCTCGCATGACTATCGTTGGGGCTACGCTCGCCCAGGGCACGGCGTTGGGCCGCAGGTAATATGGGTGGCTCATATCCTCATCATCAAACGCCAGCATATAGTTGTTGTATAAAAATCCCAGCTCTGGGGTTGCAACGCATGATCCGTAAACGCGTTCGATGGATTGGGTCAAAGCAACAACATTTCCGACCTTGTCCATCACGGATAAATGGGTCGTATCCCCTGCGGTCCGTATTTGTCGTATTGACATGCGGGCAATATCTTTCGCATAGTCCACACTCAACATCCGCTTCCTCGTGACCTGGGCGTAGAAATTCGGGTCGAAGGGCCGGTCCGTACGATCGCGATTGGCCTGTCGTATCGCCTCCGCGAGCAATACCGCGCCTTCGGGCGTGTCGGCGTTGCGGTATTTCTTTGGAAAATGGCCAATAATGTTCAGTAGCTCAATGAGCGTTCGTCCCGCGCCGGGGGGAGGGAAGGTGACGATCTTTAAATCGTCGAATTCGGATCGGACCGGCTTTCTCTCAATCGGCATGGGGATTTGGGCAAGATCCTCAGCGGTAATCAGGCCTTTGTGAGCCGCCATGTCGTTGCAGATGGTTTCCGCAATCCGACCCGTGTAAAAATCCGCAATTCCTTCATGAGCCAGTCGTTTGAGTGTATTGGCCAAAACGGGTTGTATAAATAGGTCGCCTTCCTTGAAGGTCCGGCTGGCATTTTTCAGAAACAATCCGCCCGATGGGCGTCGTCTTAAGTACCGTTTCACTCGAAGAGTCAACCGTCGTTGCAATTCTGAAACGGGATAGCCGTATTCCGCCAGCCGGATGGCCGGGCTCATGACTTGGGAAAGGCTCAACGTGCCGTATCGTCCTAAAACATAATTCAAGACCGCCGGGGTGCTCGGGACGGTCGTGGCTTTATAACCTCGGCGGCGTCGTTTTTTCGATAACGTTTCAAGCGACGTTCGGTTGGGAGCGCGAGAAGACCCATCCAAAGCGAACGTTCGACGCGTCTGAGCCAGATGGATGAGCATCATGGTTTGGCCACCCAGGCCCGACGCCGCCGGTTCGCAGACGCCAAGGGCAAAAGCCGACGCGACTGCCGCGTCGATCGCATTACCTTCCTGTTCGAGCATCTGGACTCCCGCTTCCGTGGCCAGATAATGCTGGGTGCTTACCATGCCCCGGGTGGAGACGCCAATTTTTTGGGGCTTCGGGACCGCCGACGATTCGAGAGCTTCGAGCGATTTTAAATGGTCTTTGGGGTCGTGCAATGTCATTTTGTGTTGTCCTTCACCAGGAACTCCGCCAAAAGCAGGGTGCGCTGGAGCAAGCTGATTCGCTCGACGGCTTCGCGAGGTGTGTAAAGGTCCCTGGTAACGGGTCCGAGCCCGCAAACGGCTGCGACGGAAGAGGACACGAGGCCACAGACTGACGGCCAAAGAGAAGATTCCCGCCCGAACGGAATGTCCCACTGAGCCGCGACTTCGGCGAGGGATTCTGCGAGGCGCTGATTGGCCGGTCGTTTGGCCATTGGGGGACGGTCGGATAGCTGCTTCAAGTTCCATTTGTATCCTTCTTTGCCGAGGATTTCTTTGATTTGATCTTCGGCACGGTCTGCGACAGATTCTTCTCCATAGCTAAGCATTAACGTGACATCCACGGCGTGAGGCAACAACATTTCAAAACTCGACGTTTTCAGATCGCCGATCGCTATTGCCAATCGTTCCTCCCTGGAGGACAGGCTCGAAAGAGCATCCAATTTGGGACAGAGCCAACGCACCACGTCCGGCTTCTTGCGGAGTTGCCCCAGCCGACCCGGACTGTCTTCAACGTGTAAATGATACCGGCGCCAACCTCGCCGCTGGGTAACGACCTTATTCTCAAGACCGCACGGCCTTAAGACTAACACTTGTTTGGCCCGACCCGATGCCGTGCGAATGGTCTCTGCGCTCAGGCTGCAATCGCGTCCTTCGTCCGTATAATATAATACGCCGATCGGAAGCGAACGAAGACGTCGCAAGCTCTTGAGAGCTTTAAGGGCAGATTCCAACATGACTAACGGCGCCCGCGACAAACCGATGCCTTCTCCATAGAGCCATTCGGGAGTGCGTCGATACTCTTGCACCGAGACGTCATGCCCCAGGGGCACATCGGCGTGTCCGATGATGAGCGTTCCGTCGGTGAATCCAGGGGGTGTTTCCCAGGTCCAGGCGCTTTTGCCGTCGGTGAAAGCGCCCGCTTGTTTGAGTCCGATTTCCTCGAATCCCTCCGAAATTCGACGGATGACTTCCTGAACCCCGATCAGATCGTGGGTTCGGCTATGTCGGTTGGTCCATATTTTCAACCGTCTTTCAATGTCATCTCTTCGTTGCGTTAAAAAAGAGGCGATGAGCTGCCCTGAATCGGCCTCTTCAGTCGATAATCCCATCGGTCGCGGTGTTCCGAAATATCGCGCGCTGGCGACATCCACGAGATGATTGACTAAGGCCCCGAAATCCAGGCCCATTTGTTGGGCGCCTTCGATATACGAACCGAATTCTCCGAGACTGGGTAAGCTGTTGACCTCAAGAATGAATAAATGTCCATCACTATCCAGCCGCATGTCCACACGCGCGCAATCATAACAACCCAGCGCCTGAAACGCTCTCATGGAAAGCTCTTGGGCCCTTCGAGTAAGTTCTTCGTCGATTGGAGCAGGGCACTGCAATTCGATGTTTCGCCCTGACTTGTGCGTTTTATCCTGATAGGTGTAAATCGGGGGACCGTCCTTCCCGAAGAGAAGCTCTACCGGCGAGAACGTTTCCGGTGGATTGTTTCCAAGAAGTCCGACGTTGATTTCTCGTCCGGCGATAAAATGCTCGACCAGCACCGGCTGCTTGAAGGTTTGAAAAATCGCGTCTGCCGCTTCTGTTAGCTCTTCTTTGTTATTGACGATCTTGATGCCGAACGAGACGGCTTCGTTTTTGGGTTTAACGATCAGCGGATACGGCAGATCGACTTTGCTGCAATCCTCCCAAGAATTGAGAACGGTGAAATCCGGTGTCGGTAGATCGTGCTGCTGGAAGATCATCTTGGCCACGACTTTATCCAGCGCCAGACCGTGAGCCAGTGGGCCGGAACCCACATACGGGATACCGACCATCTCCAAAATACTCGGTACGTGAGCGTATCGGGCTTGTCCCTGTATTCCATAGGAAACGTTAAACACCAGGCCCGGGCGTTCTCCCTTCAGGACCCGCGGCATGAATTCTTCAAGACGGTCGATAAGGTCTTTATCACCCTCAAAAGTTTTGACGCGGTGCTTATGCGACCTGAGGGCGTCCGCAATCCGCTTGATGGTTTTTTTGCCGATGCGCTCACGGTTGGGGATTCCAAATAGATTGACAACATTTTGGGAATCCCGATTGTAAACAATCGCTATCTTCACAATTTCACCTTAAGCATCAAGTCCAGTTTGTCGGCCGAGACAATATCTAAAAGTACATTATATTTCCGAAGCATAGTATAGAATCGCCATGCCGGCGTCAAGCTCACCGGTCGGTTAGTATATACTTTCATTTTCCGGCATTGTTCTCCTTGAAAACCCAGCTTCCATTGTGTAAATTGTTCACTTCAATCATGCCTTGATCATTGCATTCCAGGGGGACGTTTTTCAGGATGCACTTGACCAGGAAAGTAGATCAACATGAATGCACTCGAAATTTGTTCTAACGCCAAAAAGAGTTTGTACTGCCGGTCCCGAAGGTTTAGGAATTCTATCGGCCGCGGCGGTGTGGCTTGAATCCGGCAAATCATGGGATTTTCGTGTCCGTGGGATTACCCAGGAGAAGGGATATGAGGAGCGCTTAAGCTGGGTGGATAAAAAGCTGAATGTGGGCGATACGGTGACCTTAAAAGTCGTGGAAACCGAAAAAACGGATGAACCAAAGCGACGGTATCGGATATCATGATGAATTAGCCCATGGGATTCCGCACTCAGGATCGAGTGACCGAGAATTCCTTCTTACGGGTGTTCATTTGGGCTTTCAGGCGGGCGATGATGGACGAATGCATCTGCGAAACGCGAGATTCGGACAAGTCCAATGTTGCGCCGATTTCCTTCATCGTCATTTCTTCGTAATAATACAAAACGATAATCAACCGCTCGGCCCGTGTGAGGCCTTTGGTTAGTAGGCTCTTGAGGTCACGCTTCTGGGCTTCGATGACGGGATTCTTGCTTCTTTCATCCTTGATAATGTCGATTTCACGAATATCCTTTTCACCCTCGCTGTCGCTGTACTTGGTGCTCAAAGAGACGAGGCTGGCCGCGTTGGCATCCCGCTGGAGTCGGCCGAATTCGTCCATGTCCATCTCCAGTTCTTCGGCGATCTCTTTTTCTGTGGGTTTACGGCCAAGATGTGTTTCGAGCGAGTGCACGGCCTTTCCCAACTGGTGCGCCCGGGCGCGGACCAGCCGAGGGACCCAGTCCATGCTCCGAAGCTCGTCGAGAATAGATCCCCGAATGCGAGGCGAGCAGTAGGTCTCGAACTTCACGCCGACGGACGGGTCGAATTTATCAATCGCATCCATCAAGCCGAAAATGCCGGCGCTGATCAGATCGTCCAGTTCGACCTTGTCCGGCAATTTACTGTGCAACCGCTCGGCGCAGTATCTGACCAGGTGCCGGTAGTGCTCCATCAGTAGATTACGGAAATGCTCATCACTGGTTTTGTGAAATTGCTCCCATATTTCTTCGATCGAGATTGTTTGCTCGGTCTTCACAAGCTTTCCTCCATGAAAAGCGACCCGGCTTGGGGGAAATCCAGGTTCTAAAACTCCAACAGATTAAAGACCCATA
>Ga0272442_10000742_pt1 | contig 51061 bp, 43 predicted proteins | sample SSMForm2O_FD_200262 | JGI IMG/M metagenome (GOLD analysis project Ga0272442, IMG submission 200262) | Marine sediment archaeal communities from Little Sippewissett salt marsh, Falmouth, MA, United States - SSM-Form-2O | ecosystem: Environmental > Aquatic > Marine > Wetlands > Sediment ... | reverse complement strand
CTGATCGACGTACTGGCGGTCAGCATCGGCTACGGCCTCCCCGGGGGCGGATTCCGGCCGGTATTGATGTCCGGCAATACGCTGCCGTCGAGCGTCACCTTCGTCGTCCGGACCGAGCAGGACGAACAGGAGTCGCTGGAGTTGCTGGTATTCCAGGGCGACAGCGACCGGGTGCTCAACAGCGAGTATCTGGGAACCGTCACCATCACCGACATCTCTCCGGCACCCAAGGGCAAGGTTCAGCTGAAAGTAACCTTCAGCCTGGACCAGGAGGGGCTGCTGGAGGTCAGTTCGGTGGAGCACCAGACCGAGTTCAAGAACACCGCCGCCATGGAAATGAAGCACGACGAGGCGGCCATCCGGAAAATCCTGCGGATTCCCGGGGATGAAAAGACCACCGAAAAGGTCGGCGTCCCCGAGAAGAAGGAAAAAGCCGATGAAGCCTAGTATTGCGCTCCTGGTCTGGCTGTCGGCCCTGGCGCTCTCCTGCAGCTACTCCAACGGCGGAAGCGACGGGGGGACCGGCGATGACGCCGGAGGGCGGCCGGACTACGATTCGTCGGGCAGCCTTCTGCTGGTGATTCCCGAAGGAACGCTGATGTGCAACGGGTTTTCGGAGGGGCGCACCGAGGCGGAGGAGCTGGCAACGCTCTCCATTCTCGAGCTGGCCCCGGGTTTTTACGTGCTGGATCGGGAGGAGGGGACCACCCAGGCGAGCGGTTTCATCCGGAGGGTGGTATTCGGCCCGGATCAGATCGTCGCCGAGCCTTCGGCCGCGACGGGCACCCTCGATGCGGTGCACAGCGGCTGGAGCACCTGGGACGACTGGACCTATACCTTCACCGTGCCCATGCGAATGGACGGCGCCCAGGCCGAGGCGCAGTTCCGGTTCAAAATCTCCGCGGAAAACGATGACTGGCCCCAAGAAGTGCACCTGGACCAGCCAGATAACCTCTGGAAAGCCACCGGCGAGTTCCGTTTTGAACCGGAGCAGGTGCAGCGCTATGCCCTCAGCGACCTTCCCGATCCCCCGGTGCGGGACATAACCGCCACCGGCGCCAACGGCGACCAGATCAAGCTGGCAGTCCGGCAGGGTCCCTACTACGAGTCCTGCCAGTGCAACGGCGAAACCGCCTGCTTGTTCCTCACCCGGGCGGAGCTGAACCTCGGTGAATACACCGCCACGGTCGACGACTGCCTCAAGCTGATCTACGTGGGCAGCCATCACAACTGGCTGGACCAGTACCTGGTTCTGCTGGATCCCCCGGCCGACGACGTCCACGCCGTCCGTATTATCGCCCCCAGCGTGTTCACCCAGCCGCCCCGCGACCCCGAATTCGTCTACCTGGACTCCAGCATGAATGAACTCCGCCGCGAATCCGACGTGACCTGGAATGAATAGGAAAACAACATGACCGAACCGCGCATCCCCGAGGAACGATTGCACAAGATCGCCCGGCGCAAGCTGATGGCCCTGGGCATCCAGACCTGGTTTTCCGAGGACCAGCAGGAGCTGAAGGGCGAGATCGTAATCAATCCGCCGATGGAATTGCTTGATCCTAACGACGCGAAGCCGATCCAAAAGGTGCGCTTCACCGTGTTGGGCCACGACCGTATGCGCTTCTTCGTGCCCGAGTCGCTGGCTGGACTCGATCCGCAGCCTTTCATCGATTTCAACACACTGGAGGAGCTGGTCAACGCTATCCGCGGCCAGTTGGGAGAGCCGGATCCGCCGGCACAGGTGAGCGAAGTTCCCAAAGCGAGCGAGCCTGCCGCCGGAGCCAAGCAGGGCATCGCTTTGGAAACCCTGTTCACCGCCCTGGGTAAGGACGCCCAGCTGGGGCCGGGCTCCACCGTCGCCAAGCAGATGACCATCGGCGGCAAACCGGTACGCTTCCTGGCCCGCTTCGAGCAGGGCAGCACCTTCGTGGCGCGGGTGGACACCGGGGAGGGCGTGGCCTGGAAGGGGCACTTCGACATGGCGATATTTCCCGGCGTGGAGACGTTCGTCGCCGAGATCCTGGGAGCCGAAGTGCCGGTCGAGGAGATTGCCCCGGAGCCGGCGCAGCCGGATACCGCCTTCACCGGGGCGGGGATCCCCGGCTACCAGATGCCGGTGGTGGGCGAAGAGTGGGTGATGAACATCCTGGTGGAGAAAGAAGACGAGCAGGAGACCCGCTACGTGAGCGTGAACATCGACGGGCAGCCCTACGGCGCCCCCCGGGTGCTGCCCTCCGAGGCGTTTTTGAAGACCTTCGTGTGCGTGGGCCAGGGCGTCTACCAGCTGCTGACCCGCATACTGGACGTCGCCCCCGACAAGGTCACCTATACCCGCCTGGATCACGACCGCCAGGAGGTAGGCAATCCTATCACCACGGATCTGGTGCCTTTTCTGGCCTCGTTCACGCCTGAAGCAGCCGCTTACTAGCGCCAGCAACACCTGTTCGCATGCGGACAGGTGTGACCTTGACAAGATTCACGTCTCGCATTAAATACCCTGATGTGAAGGGCCCCTGTAGCTCAGTTGGATAGAGCAGCCGCCTCCTAAGCGGCAGGCCACCTGTTCGAATCAGGTCAGGGGCGTAGTCGTAAAACCGGGAATGCCATGAAACCCTTTTTGTCGGTGACATCCGAATTGATCGAGTCATTCGAGAAGATCTTCCAGAGCGGTCTGCGCGGCACCCATCTGCTCTTTTCCAACCAGATGATCCGCGAGGCGTTCACCCGCGAAAAGCCCGTCGAGTTGCTTGCCGATCAATCCGTGGCCGAACGGGTGCAGAACGCCCTGTCCGATCTTCTGGACCGCGAGACCCTGGAGGAACAACAGGAGTACATCGAGGGGCTCGAGCTCAACATCCGTGACCTCCTGGTCCACCTGTATTTCGGCTTCCTGGACAAGTACATCAGCGAAGACGAAGAATCCCCGGAGGTTTTACACTGAAGCCTGCCGCATCGCCACGCGGGCGGATTCCCAGGTATGTCCACCGGGTCGTAGACCGCTTGATCGCGGCCGGGCACCGGGCCTACCCGGTGGGTGGCGGCATCCGCGATGTCCTGCTGGGTCGCCGGGTCGTCGACTGGGACGTCGCCACCAGCGCCCGGCCTGAAGACATGCTGGCGTTGTTCGCCCGGGTGATCCCCACCGGCATCGCCCACGGGACCGTCACGGTCCTGACCGGTCGCTCGCAGGTGGAAGTAACCACCTTCCGCGGAGACATCGGCTACACCGACGGCCGCCACCCCGACCAGGTGGTCTTCCTCAAGTCGCTGAAGGAAGACCTCAAGAGACGGGATTTCACCATCAACGCCATGGCCTACGACACCGCCGGTGACCGCATCATCGATCCCCACCAGGGCCGTCGCGATCTCAAAAAAGGCATCGTCCGCGCCGTGGGCGACCCGCTGCGCCGCTTCGCCGAGGACGGCCTGCGCCCGCTGCGCGCGGTACGCTTCGCCACTGTTCTGGAGTTCGAAATCGAAAAGAGAACCTTTACTGCCATCGGCAAGCGCCTGAAGGTTTTCCGCAAGGTGGCCCCCGAGCGGGTGAGGGTCGAATTGCAGAAGATCCTGGGTTCCCGCCAGGCCCACCGGGGCATCGAACTGCTGAACCAGTGCGGCTTGCTCGAAGAGATCATTCCCGAACTGAAACCGTCGATGGGATTCGCCCAGAACCGGTTTCACAAGTATGACGTTTATGGCCACACCCTCAAGTGCCTGGAACATGCCAGGGGCGATGCGGTGCTGAAAATGGCGGTCTTGCTGCACGACGTCGCCAAGCCTCAGACCGCCGAGGGGCCCGAGGGAGAGCGGACCTTCTACGGGCACGAAAAAGCCTCGGCCCGGGTGGCAAAGCGGGTGCTGAAGCGCCTGCGCTTCTCCAACCAGGAGCGCCAGCGGGTCGAGACCCTGATCTCCAGCCACATGTTCCATTATCTGCCCGAGTGGACCGACGGGGCCGTCCGCCGGCTGGTGCGCCGGGTCGGCCCGGAGCTTCTCGACGATATCTACGAGCTCCGCCGGGCCGATGCCTGGGGTCGGGGAGTGGGAATCCGCGATACGTTGGCCAATTTGACCATGCTCAAGGACCGGATAGCCCGGGTGATGGCCGAAGACGCGGCATTGAAAGTAACCGATCTGACCATCGGCGGAGAAGAGGTCATGCAGGTTCTGGGTATTGGGCCCGGTCCCCGGGTGGGCAAGATCCTCGACGCGCTTTTAGAGCAGGTTCTCGACGATCCCTCTCTTAACCAACCGAAAAAACTGAAGTCTCTGATTGAATCTCTGGGGCTCTGACTTTTCCACGTGTTTTCCACAGCCGGAAACAGGGTGTGAAACTTCGTCACACCCCGCTACCCCCCGGTGGTTCTGCATAAAAATCAAACCCATGGACTCCGCCTGTAAGTCTTTGATTAATATAGACTAACTTCGATAACGGGAAGATAGGCTCACTACCCTAAGCCATAGCCACAGGGTTATCGGCTAACAACCCATTTCTTATGTAGTTGTGGACAGAATGTGGAAAACCCGGCAAATCCAGTATTTCCGCGGGTTGTCACTTCACGACCCGGCGGCTCGCCTTGGCATTTAGAATCATCCGCTCGAAGGTCTGGCTGGCATCGGTGAGGATCAGGTGGACCGGGCTCAGATCCTTTGAAAATCCGGGAGAAGCCCCGCTGTCGCCGTAAAGTATGCAGATGGGCTTGTGCCTGACGGTCACCGGTACCAGCAGTACCTGGCGGGGACGCACATCGCCGAGTGCCGAGATGAAGACGTCGTTGATGGTGGTTTTGGGAAGACTGCCGAAATAGTCGGTGCCGGTCTCGCGCACCGTACGGAAAACCGACGGAGAATTCAGCGGGATCATTATCCCTTTGATTTGCCGGTTGGAGATTCCCTCTCCGGCACCCATCCAGCCCACCACGATGTCCTTCTTGACGATGAACATGGCGACCCGGGGCATGAAGGAAAGCGCGAAGCGGACCAGGATATGCGCCACCGCGTCGCGGTCCTTGGCCTCGCCGATCAGGATTCTGGCCTCCTCGGCGTGGGCCAGGGGCGTGAACTCGGGCTCCGTCTGCGGTGCCGGTTCCTCCGGCGGCACTGCTTGCTTCGATTCCTGAGTAATCAATTGTTCATCGACGATAATATCGACCTCTTCTTCTATCCGCTTGGCTGCCGCCTCCTCCCGGGCCTTGTAAAGAATATTCTCCAGCACCGATTTGGGCTTTTGGGCCGCTTCCGAGGTTTCAACGCCGGCCTGACTGCGAATGGCGTCGGTTATGGTACCTGACCTGGCTTCCTCCTCACCCTTCTTGCGGGTGAGATGGACGACGCCGCGGTCCTCCCCGCCGAGCCCGAAGAACAGTTCCTCCAGCTCGTCCTCGTCCTTCTCCACTACCTCCAGCTTGGTTCGGGCCTGCTCCAACCCGGCCGGCTTGTCCTCCACCTTCTCGGCTTTTTCTTCTTGCGATGCAGGCTCCTCGCTCGTGTCCGGAGGTGACTCTTCAACCGCCTGGACGGGCAAGCTGTCGGGGGTCTGGGAAAAGGCGGTGGTGGGCTGCTGCACCGGCTGTTCGGACTCCGCCGGGGGCTCTTCCTCGACCGGCTCGGCAGCCGGGCGCAGCGAAAAAGCCTCCGGAGGCAGGATCTTGTCCTCCGGCGGAACTCCGTAATAGCGGGCCATGGCTTCTTCGATCAAGGATTGCCGGGCCACCACCGGGGACGCCTTGTAGCCGCTGGCGAAGGCGATTTCCTCCAGGGCGGCCCGGTTGCTGGGATCGACCATGGCCACGTGCAGAACCCCCTGGTGCAGCATGATGGGAATCAGCCGATGGGCCACCACGGTATCGTTGGGCACCAGCCGGGTAATGAAAGCCGGCAGATTATCGAATTGGGTTCTCTCCGCCATGGGCAGCTTCAGCTTCGAAGAAAGAAAGGAAGCCAGCTCGTCGTCGCTCAGGTATTCCAAACGGATCAGGTTCTGAATCAGGGTCCCGCCATACTGGACCGCCGTGGTCAGGGCATGCTGCAGCTGAGATTCAGAGATGACTCCGCCTTCTACCAGCAGAGCACCGACGTCAGAATTCATAGCCTGGCTCCAACTATTCAAGCTGAAAGGCTATTTTCCACCTCAATTCTTGTCAAGAGAGAACACCAGCGCTAGAGTCTGCCCAGAGGATTATGGCCGGATCGACTAACAAGAAAATCCGCGTCCTGGTACGCAGCTTGGGCTGCCGGGTGAACCTGGCGGACGCCGCCGATGCGCTGGACCGCCTCAGTTCCGAGCGCTACCGGCCGGCCGAGGACCTCGCCGGAGCCGATGTGGCCCTGTTGAATACCTGCACGGTCACCCACAAAGCCGACCGGGACGTGCGCAAGATCCTGGGGGCCTGGATGCGGGATCGTCCCGACCTTCCGGTTGTCGTGGCCGGATGCGCGGTGATCACCATGGGCGAGACTTTGCGCGATTACCGGAACGTCTCCAGACTGGTACCACCGGGAGACCCGCAATCGGTGGCCGACGCCCTGGCCGAGCTCGGCGGTCCGGCCCCGCCGTCCGGCGGCCAAGCCAGCCCTTTCAGGCGCTTGAAACGAAGACGAGCGATAGTGAAGGTGCAGGATGGCTGCAACGCCCGCTGCGCCTACTGCGTCATTCCCATAGTCCGCGGCCCCGAGCGCTCCTGGCCGGTCGAGGAAGTTGTGGCCAAGGTAGACCGCCTGCTCAGGCTGGGACACCGCGAGGTCGTCCTGTCGGGGATCCACCTGGGCAGGTACCGAACCGAAAACGGAACTGATCTCGCGGGCTTGCTAAATACCCTGTCCCCGGTTTTCGAGCGGCGGGGGCCGGCTTGCCGCCTGAGATTGAGCTCGATCGAACCGATGGAGTTTTCCGAAGAATTGCTGGAGGCGATCTCGGCGGCCCGGTTCGTGTGCCGTCATTTCCACGTTCCGCTGCAGAGCGGCGACGACGAAGTGCTGAAGCGCATGGGCCGGCCCTACCGGGCAGACCAGTATGCCGAAGTCGTCCACTCGCTGCGCAAACGTTTCGAAGACGCGGCCCTGGGCACCGACGTGCTGGTGGGTTTTCCGGGCGAAAGCGAGACCGCGGCCGGAAACACCCTCAGGCTGATCGATTCGCTGCCGCTTTCCTACCTGCATGTCTTCACTTTTTCCGCGCGTCCGGGCACCCGGGCCGCGGGGATGCAAGCCCAGGTGGCCCATGAAATCATGCGGAGGCGCTCGGCCGCGCTGCGCGACGTCGGCCGGCGCCACTGGCATGATTTCACCCAACGGGGCCTCGGCCGGCCCCATCAGGTGCTTGCAGAAAAAAAAGAGCCGAACTCCTGGCTGGGCCGCACCCGGGAATACCGAAGGTTTCGCTTTGAATATCAGGGTGATATGTGCGAGGAGCTGGTGGAGGCCCGGGCCGAATACCTGGACGGCGACACGCTGGTGGGTGTAGTTTCTAGCCAGGTGAAACCATGAAACCACTGCACAACTGGCATCCTCCCCAGATTCGTTCCCAGCCCGGCGGCGCTTTATCCGGCGCGAGACCGGCGGAGCCGGAACCGGCTACCGAGCTGGTGCACATCGCCTCAAAGCGCATCGGTTACACATTCCGCGACCGGCTGCTGCTGCTGTGCGCCATCACCCACAAGTCTTTCGCCAATGAAGCGCCGCCGGAAGACCGCGTGGAGCACAACGAGCGCCTGGAGTTCCTCGGCGACGCGGTGCTGAACCTGATCGTCAGCCAGATGCTCATGAGCGCCAACCCGGAGGCCAGCGAGGGCCAGCTCTCCCGCATGCGGGCCTACCTGGTCTGTGAACGGGAACTCGCCCGGACGTCCACCCGCATGGGTCTGGGCGAGCTGCTCCGGCTGGGCCGGGGTGAGGAGCGCTCCGGCGGCCGTACCAAGAACTCACTGTTGGCCAACCTGTTCGAGGCCATCCTGGGGGCGGTGTTCGTCGACGGCGGATTCAGAGCGGCCCGGAAAACCGTGAAGCGCGCCCTGGGCAACCAGGTGGAGGTTTCCCGCGATTCGGCTCCTTTCTTCGATCCCAAGAGCAGGCTTCAGGAACTGTTTCAGCAGGAAGGCAAGGCTCCGCCCTCGTACCGGCTGGTGGCTCTAACCGGTCCCGAGCACAAGCGCAAGTTCACCGTGGCGGTATTCGACGGCGAGGGCAGGCACACCGAGCTCGGCCGCGGTGAGGGCGGGAGCAAGAAGGAAGCCGAGCAATCGGCGGCCCGCGATGTTTTGCGTCACATCGACCGGCATCTGGAGAACGGAATCCACCCATGACCCCGTCACCCGGAGAGGAGAGCCTCCCGCCGGGTTTCCGTTCGGGATTCGTGGCGCTGGCGGGCCGGCCCAACGTGGGCAAATCCACCCTGCTCAACGCCCTGGTGGGCGAAGAGGTTGCCATCACCACCCGGCGGCCGCAGACCACCCGCCGGCGCATCCGCGGCATGCTCAACCGCGGTTCCTGCCAGATCATCTTCGTGGATACTCCCGGAATCCACCTGTGGACCCAGGGCAAGTCCACCCCCTCGCTCAACAAGTACATGCTGGCCGAGGCCAAAGCCGCCCTGGGAGAGGTGGACCTGATCGTGCTGCTGGTCGATGCCGCCGGGCGCGGCGGGAGCCTGGAACCCGACGACGAGGACCGGCTGGTGCTGGAGGCCCTCCGCAAGGCGGGCCGCGAATGCCTGCTGTGCATCAACAAGATCGACCTGCTCAAGCAGAAGGAGAAACTGCTTCCGCTGATTCAGGCCTACCAACAGACCGGGATGTTCGCCGAGCTGATCCCCGTCTCGGCGCTGAAGAACGACGGTCTCGAGCGGCTGGTCGCCGCCATCGAAGCGCGTCTCCCCGAGGGCCCGCGCTACTTCCCCCAGGAGATGTTCACCGACCAGCCCGAGCGGCAGCTGGCCGCCGAGTACATCCGCCGGCAAGTGCTGCTGCAGACCGACCAGGAGGTTCCTTACCACTCCGCCGTGGAAATCATAGCCTTCGAGGAAGATCCGGATTCCGGCCTGATCGAGCTGCACGCGGTCATCTTCGTCGAGAGGAATTCGCAGAAAGGAATCCTCATCGGCAAGGGCGGCAAGAAGCTCAAGGCCATCGGCGCCGGAGCCCGCAAGGCCATCGGCCGGATGCTGGATCGGCGGGTGTACCTGGATCTTCGGGTCAAGGTTAAGAAGGGCTGGTCGCGGACCCCGGCGGGCCTGCGCAGCGTGGGCTACGAGGAGCCATGAGACCGCTGATCGCCATCGTGGGAAGACCCAACGTGGGGAAATCCACGCTGCTCAACCGGCTGGCGGGGCGCACGGTTGCGCTGGTGGCGGACACGCCCGGCGTGACCCGCGACCGCATCTTCGTGGAGTGCTCGCTGGCGGGTCAGAACGTGATTCTGGTCGACACCGGCGGCCTGGATCCGCACCCCGACGACGACATGTCCCGCGCGGCGGTGGAACAGGCCCAAACGGCAATCGAGCACGCCGACTTCGTGCTTTTCCTGTGCGACGCCAAAGACGGGTTGCACCCCATCGACCAGTCCATCGCCGACCTGCTGCGCAAGAGCAAGAAAAAGGTCCTGTGCCTGGTCAACAAGAGCGATCCCGGCGCGGCTTTCCGCGAGGAATGGGAGTTTTATCACCTGGGGCTGGAGCTGCTGCCAATTTCCGCCGCGCACGGAACCGGAATCGAGCAGATGACGCAAGACGTGGCCGAGCGCCTGGTGCGTCCGGCCGGCGAGGAAGAAGACCTGCACGATTTTCACCTGAAGCTGTGCCTGCTGGGCCGCCCCAACGTGGGCAAGAGCTCGCTGGCCAACGCGCTTTCGGGAGAGAAGCGCCAGATCGTCTCTACCACGCCGGGAACCACCCGCGACGCGGTGGACATCGCCATCCGCAACCGGGGAACCAGTTGCCTGCTGGTGGACACCCCGGGCGTGCGGCGCAAGCGCAGCGTAGCCGGGGGTCTGGAGCGCATGAGCGTGGTTGCGGCCATGCGCAGCCTGGAGCGGGCCGACGTGGCCGTGGTGGTGCTGGACGGCTCGGACCAGTTCGCCGACCAGGACGCCCGGCTGCTGCGCCTGGTGCAAGACCGCGGCCGGGGGCTGTGCGTAGTGGTCAACAAGATCGACTTGTGGAGATCGGGGCGCAGGAAAAAATACCTCCAGGATCTGGCCCGCGGGATGCGCTTCGTGGCCTGGGCTCCGGTGGTCGAGCTGTCCGCCCTGACCGGGGAAGGAGTCGATCGGCTGCTGCCCCAGGCCGACCGGGTTCAGCAGAGCGTCCACAAGCGGGTGGCCACCGCCGACCTGAACCGGTTCGTTTCCGATTCGCTCTCCAACCTGCAGCCCCCCCTGGTGCGGGGAAAGCGGGCCAAGATCTTCTACATCACCCAGGCCGAGGTCAACCCGCCCACCTTCATCGCCTGGGTCAACGATCCCGCCCGGGTGCCCAGAAACTACCAGCGCTACCTGGAAAACCGGCTGCGCAAGCGGTTTCCCTTTCCGGGCACCCCGCTGAGGTGGATATTCAAGAAGCGCCGCGCGCGCACCAAGCCGGGGAGGAAGAGACGTTGAAACGCCTGCGGCAATACCTCCAGACGCAGCTGGAACGGGTGCGCAAGTTCTTCCGCTGGCTCTACCGGATCCCCTACCTCCACGGGGTGCTATCCACCATCGGCAGGACCGGAAAGGGGTTCTACCAGGACGACGGCCACATCATGGCCGCGGCCATTTCGTTCTATGCCATCCTGAGCCTGATTCCCTTCCTGCTCTTGCTGCTGTCCTTCGCCGGCTACCTGCTCAGCCACTTCGAGCAGAACTTCTCCAGCCAGGAGGAGCTGTTCGCCCATCTGGTCACCTACGTTCAGGCGGTGGTTCCCTTCCTGAGCGAGGACGTTATGAGCCGGCTGCACGGGATGGTCTCCAATCGCCAGGCCTACGGGATCACCGGTATAGTGGTCCTGCTGGTCACCGCCGGGCTGGTGTTCCGCACCCTGGAACTGGCATTCGCCCGGGTCTTCAAGACCATGCGCCGCCGCTCCATGCTGACTTCCCAGTTGTTCTTCGTGGCTTTCCTGCTGGCATTGGGCCTGCTGTTCTTGCTGGTGCACTACCTGGGGGTGATATCCAGCACCTTCGCCACCGCCCGCGAGGTGAATCTGGGGGCCCGGCTGCAGGATGTTCTCTCGGCCAGCCCGTTCTTGAGGATTTCGGTCACCACCCTGATTGCCACGCTGGTGTTCGTGGTGCTTTTGAAATATTTCACCAAGGAGCGCGTGCGCATCCAGTATGCTTTCTACGGCGGGCTGTTGTTCTCGATCCTGTGGATGCTGGCCATCCGGGCCTTCGCTTACTACCTGTCCCACATCGCCCGCTTCAGCCTGCTGTACGGCTCGCTGGCCACTCTGGCAATCATCGTGGTGTGGATCTTCTATTCCTCGATCATCCTGCTCTTGTGCGCGGAGTTCACCTGCGTTCTGCAGGCGCGCAAGTACGGCCTTCCGGTCAATTCGGCAAGCGAAAACCCACCCGCCCGGTGAAGGCCGCGTAGGCGGGGAATGTCTCGAATTCGGTGAGCATGCCGTGGTACTCGGCGGCGAATCCCAGGGTGAAATTCTCGGTGACCAGATAGTCGAAACCGATGGCCACCGACACCCCCAGGCCCGAAACGACTTCGCCCTGGTCGGGGGTCTTCTGCAGCCAACCCATACGCAGCGACAGGAATGGGACCACCACCAGAACGTCGATGTTATACAGCAGCCCGATTCCCAGGTTGGACAGCGAGTAATCCGTGCCGTCGCCGATGAAATGCCCGGTATAACCGCCGCCGGCCGTAAAAGAGAGCACGTCGGAAAGGCCCAGGTCACAGTATGCCTGGAAACCCAGGCCGTCCGGCCGGTGGCTGTAAAACTCGCTCCCGTACACCGGACCGATCCCCAGCTTGAGGTCCCACATTTCGGCCCGCGACGGCCCGGCCCCCAACAGGATCAGAATCGCCAGGGGAATAGTCAGATACCTTGACACGTTGTAAATCGTAGCCTGACGGCCGTTTTTGATCAAATCAGAGTCAGGTTTTTGTTTGACAACCGCCGGGTGCCGAATTAGTCTACCACCCTGATTTTACTCGCCTTCGCCATAAAGGCACCCGGCTTACCGCAGGGTTTCCGGCGAAGGCGACCCGACGTAGCCTTGGCGAAGTCGGGTTACAGGCTACGGCGGGCTACGCCCCGGAGGCACTGTTGGCCAAGAAGGTATCCCGCAAGGAATTGAAAGAGCCGGACGAGTTCTTGTCGTTTACCGTCCGGGCTCTGAGATGGATGAACGAACAGAAAGTGGCCCTGATCGTCGGCGCGACGGCCGTGATAGTGGTCGTGCTGGGCACTTTCGCCTGGCGTTGGTACTCGCTGAGCAAAGAAAAAGCCGCTTCGGTGGATTTCATAAAGGCGCGCGAGATCTTAGACGCCCGGGTGATCCCCAGAGACGATGCCGCTGGGACCAGTTCGGCGGACGGTACTTTCTCCAGCCAGGACGACAAGTTCCGGGCGGCCATCGCCGAGTTCGAGCAGGTGGCCAAGAGCCACTCAAACAGCGCAACCGCGGCGCTGGCCACATACTACGTGGCTGAATACAGCCGCCGGGCCGGCGACTACGACAAGGCCATCTCGAACTTCAAGAACTACCTCAAGTCCGAGGGTCCCTCGGGCGAACTGGCCGCCTTCGCCGTGGAAGGAATCGCCGCCTCGCTGGAGGCCCAGGGCAAGCAAGACCAGGCGGCCCAGCAGTACCAGCGCCTGACCGAGCCTCCGTTCGACATGCAGCCGGACCGCGGGCTCTTTCACGTCGCCCGCCTGGAGCAAAAGGCCGGTCGCATTGACGAGGCGGTGCGCCTGTACAACGATATCGTCGAAAAGTACCCCAAGACCACTTACATGCGCGAAATCCAGGACCGGCTGAGCGTGCTCGAAAAACCAGAAGAAGCCAAGCCGGAAGAAGCCAAGCCGGAAGCACCCCAGGGCGACTCAGAAAAAGCGACAACCCCCACCAAAGGTTCCCCTTGAACCATTCTTCAATATCCCGGTGGATCATTGCGGGGCTCCTGCTCCCGGCGGCCTGCCTGTTCTCCTGCAGCCAGATCGGCAAGACCGTGTTCGCACCGCCTGAAAAAAACGTGCTGCCCGACTACCAAAGCAGCACGGCCAAGCACCGGGTGCTATCGGTCGTCTGGCGCAGCACCCTGGTCGATCCCGACAACATCTCGCTCGACAAGCACCATCACGGCCGGCCGGCCACCAGCCGGGACGGCCGCCGGGTATACGCCGGGGGGGTGGACGGAAGCTTCCACTGCTTCGACACCAAGAAGGGCAAGCTGGTCTGGCGCAAGCTAACCGAGGGCCCGGTCGAGAGCGAGCCCACGGTAAAGGACGGCACCGTCTACGTGGGCTCCGGCGACGGCAACCTGTACGCCTTCCGGGCGTCGGACGGCGAGTTGCTGTGGACCTACCGCACCGCGGCCTCCCTGCCCGGGCGCCCGGTGCTGGCGGGAGACAACCTGCTGGTCATGACCCACCTGAACAACCTGATATGCCTGGACGCCAACACCGGCAAATGGCGCTGGGGCTACCGGCGGGACGTGCCGGTGGGCCGGTTCCAGGTGAAAGGTGTGGCCAACCCCGGCGTCTCGGGAAACTCAGTTTACGCCGGATTCTCGGACGGAACCCTGGTGACTTTGTCTCTTAAGGACGGCAGCGTGCGGGAAGTCAAGCACCTGGCCGGCACCAAGGACCGCTTCCTGGACGTGGACACCGATCCCCTGCTGGTCGACAACACCCTGTACGCCGGCTCGTTCAAGAGCGGAATACTGGCCCTGGACCCCCAGAGCCTGAAGGAGCGCTGGAGGTATGAAGCCGAAGGCCCTTCGTCTCCGGTTTACCAGGACGGGCTGTTGTATTTCACCACCGCCAATTCTAAAGTGGTGGCCTTAGACGCCAAGGAGGGAAAACCGGTCTGGACCTTCTCCGCCCGCAAGGGCGGCTTGAGCCGTCCGGTGGTGGCCGACAACTGGCTGCTGGTTTCTTCCGAAGAATACTCCCTGATGGCCCTGGACCGGCGCAGCGGGGCCCTGGTGCAGCTCTTCAACCCCGGCAAGGGCGCCAGCGCGGCCCCGGTGGTGGCCGGATCGCGGATCTTCTGGGTGTCCAACGGCGAGACGCTCTACAGCATGGAGCTGGTCCGATGAGCGGGGCAGGGGAGCCGACCCTCCGCACCATCCGGGTGGTGGCGGCCCTGCTGCAGCGCGAGGACGGCAAAGTCCTCATCACCCAACGTCGCCCCCAGGCCTTCATGCCGCTGAGATGGGAATTCCCCGGCGGCAAGGTCGAACCGGGCGAGACCGACCAGCAGGCCCTGGCCCGTGAACTGAAGGAAGAGCTGGACATCCAGGTAAAGGTCGGCGCGCACTTCATGGGCCTCAAGCACGCCTATCCCGATTTCGAGGTGGACTTTCAGGTCTACTCCTGCACGATCATCTCCGGGGACCTGCACAAGCTGGCGGTGAACGACTACCGCTGGGTGGCCGTCTCCGAACTCGAGTCCTTCGAGTTCCCCCCGGCGGACCAGCCGACCGTAGAGCAGTTGCTCAAGTGAGCCATAGTTACCATAATCTGCATTAAGTAAACTAATGCTTCTCCACACCTTCCGACACCTCCGCGGAATCGGTCCAACCCGGGAACGGAATTTATGGTCATCGGGATGCCGGAACTGGGAGGACATGATCTCAGGCCGCGGCCGGGAGTGTCTTCCCAGAAGCCTTCGCGACTCGGCCCCCAAACAGATTAAAAATGACCATACTGCCTTCAAAAAGGGCGACATCCGGTTTTTGTCCGGCCGTCTAGCCCCGAAGGATCACTGGAGGTTCTACCGGCATTTCACCGATAAATCTGCTTTTTTGGACATCGAGACGACCGGTATGGATCCGGAGAGCTCAGTAGTCACCGTAATCGGCGTCCACAGCCCGAAGGACGGCACCAAGGTCTTCATCGATGGCTACAACCTCACAGACTTTCCTGGCTACATAGGGGAGTTCGACATACTGGTTACCTTCAATGGCGCCACCTTCGACGTACCGTTCCTCAAAAGCGCCTTCTACGATCTCAATCTTCCGCCGGCTCATATCGATCTGCGTTGGCTGGCCCGGTCGGTGGGATTGCGTGGCGGGCTCAAGGAAGTCGAACGCCAGATCGGCATCCAAAGGCCCGAGTCGGTGTCTGAAGTATCCGGATTCGATGCGGTCATTCTGTGGAATCATTACCGCAGGAACAATGACGACCAGGCTCTGCGCCGGTTGGTCCGCTATAATCTGGAAGATACCGTCAACCTCGAAAGGCTTCTGGCCGAGTGCTGCAACCGCATGTATGCGGCTCACCAGTATCTTGAAATAGAGCCTCTGGACATAAAGTCCAACATCTGGGCCACATACGTCGACGTCGACGAAATCATGCGCCGTGCCCATAAGTAGACATAATATATCTTATCGGACGTTAAATATATACGACTAGAGCTCGGCTTCCAGCTCCTCGGCCGACAGGTTCAGTGCGAACCAGTGCTCAATCTGCAGGCACCCCTGCTCGGCCCACAGCGTCCTTCCTGACACCGCAATTCCGCCGGCTTCGCGGGTGTCGCGCATCAGGCGGGTTTCGTGCTCACACAGCACCACGTCCAGCACCACCTTGCCGGCCAGCAGCCGGCGGTACTCGACCAGGGTGGCTTCCGCGTCGCTGGTACCCACCGGAGTCGTCTGCACCAGGATGTCGAAGGGCACCGATTGCAGCTCGTTGAGATGGCCGGAACCGGCTCCGAACCGCCTGGCCAGCACCTCGGTCCGGTTGCGATCGCGGCCCAGTATGGTGACCGACACTCCGGCCGCCACCAGGCTCTGGGCGATGGCGGCCGCGGTGGCCCCGGTGCCCAGGATCACCGCCTTCTTGCCGGACAACGAGCCCGAAGCCTTCTGCAGGGCCACGACCGCTCCCCGGCCCTCGGTCAGGCTGCCGCACAGCTGACCCTCGGCGTCCACGCTGATGGTGTTGACCACCGCGGCGGTCGAGGCCTTCTTGCCCAGAACGTCCATCATCGGCGCCACCTGCTGTTTCAAGGGCATGCTCACGCTGGCTCCCTTGAGGTCCAGGGCCTTTAGCAAATACAGGGTTTCGGCCGGCTTGCGGGTAATCACCGGCAGGTAGCAGGCATTTACCCCCCGGGACATGAACAGACGGTTGTACACCCGCAGGCCCGGCGAGGTCAGCACCCCGGAGCCCCCCAGCAGGACGTACAGCGCGGTGTCCTTTTGGGGCGGAAGCCTGAACAGCCGGAAATGCTCCTCGGACAGCTGTCCCACGTAGTTTCCCTGGCCGGGCTTAGAGGCCACGTAGGTCATGAACGAGCCAAAGCGGTCGTAGACGGCCTGGGACAGAAACCCGGCGGTTCCCCTGGCCTGAAGAACCATGGGCGAGGACGAGCGCCCGCCGATCTGCAGGAGCGGATCCATTTCAGCGGTGTCCGAAACCGGCATGGAGAGCTTGACCGCGTCCCCCCCGGCCGCCGACAGCAACGCCGCTGCCGCCCGGGCCTGGAACGCCGAGGCCACCTCGGTCTCGTAGCGTGAAACCATCACCTTGACGCCCAGCTCGCGGGCCGCGTTTATGAAGCTCTCCCTCCGGGATTCCTCGCAGGACAGCTCGATGTCCACCCAAGCCGGTTTGTCCTCCAGCAGGCCTTTTAAATACTCGAGCCGGCTCTCCTCGTCTCCGGTGTAGCTTCCGCCCTCTTCCTCCGGGGGGCAGGCTATTATCAGGCGTTGAGGGTCCACATCCAGGAAGGACAGCGACGACAACGGCTCATCCAGCAGATCCAGGCGGATCTCGAAAAGCTCGGCCCGGGGGTGGCGCGCCAGCCGCTGCTTGAGTTCTTCTTGTGTCCGTTCCGTGCCGGTTATGCAGAGCATCCTCAGGAATCCTCGTTGATCCGCCTTACCACCTCTTCCGGGTCTAAAAACACCGCGTAGAGCTCCGCCGGGTCGTACGCCCCGCCCAGATCATACAGCCCGGCGCAAATGGCGTCGAACCGGCACTGCCGGCAAACCGCGGCCTTCTCGTGGAAGAACTCGGTCTCGCGCACATGCCCCTTGTCGTCGAGGAAGTGTACCGTACGCTCCTCACCCTTTACAATCTTTCGGGTCTCGGTGGAAGCATGAGCGAATCCAGCCATGTAGCACAACGGCAGCCGTTCGATGCGGTAGGTACGCCCGGTGGACTCCAGAAAATCCACCGCCCGGCTCAGCGCAAGTTCCAGATCCGCCAGCTTGGCCACCGTGTGGGGATTTTCGGTCACCCGGTTCATGGTGGGATCGATATTGTTCCAGACAAAATGACGCACGAACGGAAACCGCTTTACTATTCTCCTTACCGTCTCATCCAGGTGATCGGCATTCTGCGCGCAAATGACCGTATTCACGTCGCAGGTCATCTGCAAGCGCCCGAGTATCGTGAAGGTCTTCTCCAGGTTGTAAAACGAGTCGGGATTGGAAGTCAGGTAGCCCTGCACCTCGGGCCGGAAACTGTGAACCGACACGTGCACATGCCCCAGCCCGGCCCGCTTGAACTCCTCCAGCACCCCTTCCTCGGCGGTTTTCTGGCCGTTGGTTATCATGCGGACATGAACGCCCAATTTCTTGATCCCGGCGATGATGGCCGGCAGGTCGGGATGCAAGCTGGGCTCCCCGCCGGTGAGTATCACGCCGAAGTAGCCGGTTTCCTTGAGCTGGCTCGCCTGCTTGAGCGCTTCGTCGACCGAGAGGGTCTGCTGGTTCTCGGGATTCGAGCAGAACAGGCAGTGCTGGTTGCAAATCCGGGTTACTTGTACGTAGCCTATATTCGCCATTGTTTACAGAATACCAATTATGTAAACTACGCTTTTTTCCGGGGCCGGAACTCGGACCAGCCGAACCGTTCGGGGTATTCACGCCAGGGTCCCTCGCACTGTTCTTCCAAGTCGCATTCTTCACAGGGGGGGCCCTTGCTCTTTCCCTCAGTACGACGATACTCCCGGTACTCTTCGATCACGCCCTCGGCGTCGAAGATCTTGGTTGAAGGCATGATGCGTTCCCCGATGTATTGCTCGTAACCCTTCATGAAACAATAGGGAACCGCCTCGGTCATCACCACCCTGCCCTCCCGGATGCCCACGTCCAGCGCCCGCTTCAAATAGGGCTCAAGCAGCTCGAAACGGGGAACGATGGAGGCGAAGTTGCGATCCTTCCCCGCCGACCCCACCGGGTGCACGAAGGCCAGCTGGTACTGGTCAACTCCCAGGGATACCAGCAGCTCGGCCAGCTCGGGCAGGTGACGGAAGTTCGACCGGGTGATCACCGTGTTGGTGACCGTAAGCACGCCCATTTTCTTCAGGTTCTTGATGCCGGCCACGGTCTGGTCGAACGACCCCGGCACCGTGGTCAGGTAGTCGTGGAGGGCGGCTATGTGTCCGTGCAATGCGGGAGAGACCTCCGTGGCGCCGGCGGCTATAACGTCCTGGCAGAACTTCGCATAGGAGAACATGCGGCCGTTGGTCTGGATTTGAATGGAGCGGTAACCCAGTTCCCGGGCCTTACCCACTATCTCGAGGATATCCGGATGCAGGGTCGGCTCCCCACCGGTAAAAACCACCCCGTCGCGGCCACGGTTCTTCTCCATGAACTCAATAATTTCAGCCAGTTCCCTTCGACCATAGCGCTCGCGTTTCATGCCCTGCACGCAAAACCGGCAACGGTTGTTGCAGGCGAAGCCCACCTTGACGTCGAGGCGATCGGATACCTGATCGGGAACGGTGCCCATAGGCTTAGATGCTATCACGGTGCTCACCGCTGTTCCTACATTTTCGATCCAGGCCGGTGGGGCCCCTCCAGATACCAGGCCATCTCCCGCTCGAACGCTTTGTGGGCGTCGACCGGCAATCGTTTTGCCAGTACGGCCGCCTGGGTGGCATCCGGCTGGTTTATTATCTCGAAGATGAGGTCGTAAAGCTGGACTTGCTCGATCGATTCCAGGGCCGGCCAGAGATGACCATTAAGTTCTGAAAGGTCCTTCCCGGCGATATACTTCTCGTGAAGCTTGTACTCCCGGGTGCTCGGTGTAATCGACAACGGGAAAGGAGTAGGAAATCCTCCGGCCTTCAGGACACCCAGGTAGGTCCTGAAAACATGCCGGTAGCTCTCCCCGCGGATGCCCACCACGAAGGTGCAGTGGAAACGCGACGTGTCGAAGCCCGCCTCCCGGCACCGGGCCACCGCATCCATCGAGGCGTCCATCCGGTACGTCTTCCCGAAGCGCTTCATCATTTTGTCCTCGGCGCTTTCGAATGGAATGGTCATGTAAGCGACATTCGCTCTCTTCATCTTGGCAATCATCTTTGGGGTAAGCCGGTTAGGCTGGACTCCCATCTCGAACTTTACTTCCACCGGGGAACCTCTGGCTATCATGGCATCCAGGAAACGATCCACAATGTCGGTTCGGAGCATTACGTTGGGATCCCAGTTTGAAAATGTAGGCACGTCGTATTCCTCGTGAATCCTTACGATTTCTGAGGCCACCTCGTCGGGATCGTTGACCACCTCTGTCCGATAGAACGAATTCACGCAGAAAGAGCACCGGTACTTGCACCCCAGGACCAGGCGGAACAACCATATTGGGGGGATCCAGCCCAGTAAATCCAGCCGGGGAAAATAATCTTCCGCATCCAGATAGCGACCCACATGCACGTCGTCCGCGCCCGAGGTAGCGGCGTGTTCCGGAAACAACGAAGGGTAGAACCCACCCAAATGAACCACCGCACCCGGAAACATCTCCTTGCAGAGCCGGACGACAGCATGAGCGGGCTCGTAATTGAAAGAAATACAGCAGGTTATGAACACTTCCTGGGGAGGCGGCATGCTCTCAAGATGCTGGCGGAGCCATTTCAGGGACCGGCCGTAACGGTATACTTCCCGCATTTTTTCGACCTTGATATCGCCGACGGGCTTTTCGTCCCACAGATTCTCCGGTCGAAGGCAGTCGGCAAAATCGCCATCCGCGTAGCCCATCATGTCGACAAAGTCGACCTGGTGTCCTTTGTCGTGCATATAAGTGGCGATCTGAACAAGTCCAAAGGGTATCGACTCGGCATACAGGCATACTTGTATAGGGTCCACTGCCAGGACCGGTGGGTTGATGAATAGCATCCGTTTGGTCATGCCGGGTCCATTCCCGTAAGAACATAGTAGACATTGACCTTGTCCATGACCCCTATCGGAAATGAAATCCTCCGGTAGGCGGGATCGAATTTGGATTCTAGCTCGCCGACAGGAGCGTTTTGAGAAATCAGGGCACCCAGTTCAGGGTAACACACCAGATCCTTGAAATGCAGTTCGTTGGTAATCAGGGGAAAGTCAACTTCAACCGCAATATCCAAGCCGGAGTCATCTATCCGGCGCATACGATGTATGGTCAGCAAGTCGTCAAGCTGGCTCGTTCCAGTTGAACCAAGATAGCTGATCAACCCGACTTCACCGACCCAGGAGGGAATATCCGGATTTAGAAAGTAGAACTTCACCTGACGTATTCCCCCGGCTCCCAGGTCTATTCCCAGTAAATGCAAAGACTTTCCGACAAACCGGTCCTCCGGTTTTTGAAGACCAACGAGTTTCCCCGCGAGGCTCAGTGACCGGTCGTCTTCCCGCTCGCCAAACTGCACGTACAGCTTAACTCGCCAGTTTTGTCTGCCGTCGTATGCCAGACCGAAAAGAACTTGCTCTACGCACGGATCTTCTGCCGTAGCCAGCAACTGCCGGGCGTATCCTGCTATCTTGTCCCCGAATGGTGAGCACATTGCGATTATCGTCTCTAGCACCGCAGAGGGGTCGGCGCGAAATCCCGGGAAGGCGTAAGAAAAGCGATAAAGGTGCAGACCGTCGGCATCCACGGAAAAAGATGGCTCGAATATCTCCGAATATCTCATACGGTCCTCAGCAAAAGTGTCCAGGAGAACCCTAACTACCCCGTCGAGGCGGTCGTCGGAAACTTTCAGGGATCCGGCCATCCATCCGAATAACTCTCGTACCTCGTCGATGCTGGTACCCCGAAGCGGCCGCTGGCATGCCGGATAATCCTCGTCTACAGGCGGACCGGCATTCCGACAGGTGGCCGCCCGGCCGCAGATGGCGCAGCGTGGATATGGAAATGATCTTCGAGCGTCCATCTTCAACTGGCCACCACGCACGCCTCGGCTAAGGCCGGCCCGGTAATGAATTCATCGCTTCCATAGATATCCAAATACTTCTGCCAGACTCCCTCACACTGCGGCATCAGAACGCAGCGCTCGCAGCCTGGAAGATAGGTCTTGAACTCCTTCCGCCGTACTTTCCAGTTGAAGCGTACCATTCCCTCCGGAACGTCCGGAAACGGGTCGGGGCGGACATGGGTGACGTCGGTGATCATGTCCCAGTTCTCCCCCACGTATCGTTTCATCAGCTCCGGGTTGGTCAGTACCGCCCAGGGCAGCTTGCACAGCGGGAAATCCGCGAAGTTCAGGCTCAGCCCCAGGCGGAGCTCGTTCTGGGCCACCAGATCCGTCACCGCGGGCGTGGTGAGCTCGAATGAAGGCACCCAGGCCTTGCTATTCTCTGCGTGCCAGGAGGGGCGTATGAAGTTGAAACGGATGTTGTTGATGCCGATGTCCTTCATGAAGGCCGAAAACTCCACCAGATACTCCACGTTTTTCCGGTGCAGGACCGTGTTGAGTGAGAGCCCGTCGGGAAGCCGGCCCCGGCGCCGCTGGGCCACCAGGTTGCGCAGCGCCCGGATTTTCTCCTCGAAGGAGCCCTTGCGAGTGGTGATTCCATCCTCGATCTTGGCCTGGTGAGAATGAATCGACACCGCCACCCGGGTGACCCCGGCGTCCAGCAAGCTTTCCAGCTTATCGGCATCGGCCAGCCGGGAGCCGTTGGTTACCAGGGATACCCGCCGGTAGCCCTGTTCGCGTGCAAACCGCACGATCCGTTCGAGATGGGGGTACAGGGTGGGCTCACCACCCAGAAAACCTATAGACTCGGCCCCACCGGCTCTGCGCTCGGTTATCTCGCTCTGGATGTCCGCCAGCTTGCCCCAGCGCCGCTGTTCGGCGGTGGTCTCGCCGTTGGAGCAGAAGCGACACCGGTTGTTGCACGCTTTTCCAAGGTTGATGTCTACATTCTTCATAGCGGTTCCAACTATGTCTCCCCTAGCCTCTGGTTGTCAAAAAAGACCGGTCGAACTCCGAACGGGCCAGCGGCCTGGGGACGTGCAACTGCGATTTCTGCAACCTGGAGATCCGCCGGTAAAGCTCCACGAACGCCTGGGCGGCCGGACCTTCCGGATCGAATTCAACGACCGGGGTCCGTCTCAACTCGGCCTCCACGATACCGGCTTCCCTCGGGATGATGTGAACCACCCGCGAGCCGATCAGTTCCGCCAGTTGCCCGATTCTTTCCTCCTCTCCAGGCAAACCCCTGAGGTTTCCGACCAGTCCGCCCATGCGCACTCCGCTGGGAGCATACCTGCACACCGAATGGGAGATGTTGTTGGCAGCGAACAAGGCCCGCGGCTCCCCCGAGGTAACCATGTATATTTCCTCGGCATAGCCGGCGCGCATGGGGGCCGAAAAGCCGCCGCAGACCACGTCCCCCAGCACATCGAAGATGATGCAATCGTAACGACTACGCAGGTCCTGCGGGTCCCCGACCAACTCCAGAGCCTTGGTGATACCGCGCCCGCCACAACCCGAACCCGGCGTAGGCCCCCCGACCTCGATGCAATCCACCTTGTACCGGCTGCTCATCAGACAATGCTCCAGACGCAGCTCAGCCTCCCCCAGTTCCTGCCACTGCTCCATTACCGTCACCACCCTGCCCTCCACCAGGCTGTAGCAGGAATCGCTTTTGGGATCGCAACCGAACTGGAGGACCCTTTTTCCGCTCCGGGCAAACAGGACACTCAGGTTGGTCACCACCGTCGACTTGCCTATGCCCCCCTTGCCGTAAAAAGCCATCAACCGCATCCGGGCACTCCTTGCCGTATCAGAGCGTTAATCAAACGCTCCACCAGAACTTTGACGCCGGAGAACCCCAGAAACGGCGCCGGGTGGATGGCGTGGCGACTGTTCGATGGGTAACCAAGTTCGACGAAGGGTGCCGCCAGTCTTCTCGATGCCTGACGGATGATACTGTTGCCCACGATCAGATCGAGCCGGCCGGATCCGCGGGCCGCGGCAAGGTGTTGTTCGAGCTGTGGAAGATAAGCAGGAACCTGCGGCCATTCGGTTTGCAGATCCGCCGTGGTGCACCCGCAGCCGGTGATCAGGAATCCTAACTCCTCAAGGAAGCCGCCCAGCGGCGGGAGCAACAAACGGTCGGCGAACACCATGACGCTCTTGCCCGAAAAAAACCGGGGCAGGATCCACTCCAGCGTCCGGGCAAGCCCGGAAACCTCGCGCTCGATGAACGCCTCGGCCGGTTCCTCCAAGCCCAGTGCCCGGCCGACCAACCGGATCCACCGCGCGGTTCCCTCTATACCCACAGGCAGATCGGTGGACAGGCACTCAGCGGAACAGGACCGGGCCAGGCTTTCGGCTCCCTTCCAGCCCCCGGCGAGATCTATGACCAGTTCGGGCCGCTCCAGCTTGCGTTGACTGGCAAAGGTGTCGCCATCGAGAAGCACCGTTTTGACCTTTGCGCCGATCCCGCCTAATAACCGCTTGAGTTCCTGCACGTTGCCCCGGTGGTCTCCTTCATTTCGATCAAACACGTAGCCGGTCAAAACCACGGATTTTTGCCTCGCCCGGCCCTTTCGCAGGGTCAGTTTTGAAGTTAAGCCCTCCAGGGCATCCAGGTAGCCGGTTACGTAGTCCTTCTCCAGGTTATGATCGGGGATCAGCACCAGGGGAATTTTCGACTTCTTTCCCAGATCCCGTAAAACCGCGGTGGCGTCATGCCCGCAGGTAACGATAGGGTTGCTGCGGGCTATGAAAACAATGCCGGGTTCGTGGCGCTCGATCACTTGACGGAGCTTCTTACTGAGTTTGTCCTCACTGCCCATCACGTAGTCGTGCATCTCCACATTTGTGCGGACCACCCGATGGGCCTGATCCCAGCGCAGCAGGTCGGAAAACAGGTCATGACCGCCGGCGATCTTCTCGGCCTTGTAGTAGCCGCAGTCGTGTGCGTCGTAAACCAGGTAGGCGTCGGGAACCGCGTTGACCGCCAGGTACACGCCGTCCAGGTACGGCGCGGCAAAGTAGTATGGAATGGAATATTCACCGGCGGGATCAACCACCCGGGTCATTGCTCGGCCCCCTTGAAGAAAGCATGATAGCGCCGGTGAAATGCGGCTTGCAGAACTCCCCTGACCATCCTGGCCGTATCAACCGCGCCCGAATATCCCGGCGAGAGCTGCCGGAGCTCCAGCGGACTCTTGCCGGCGGCGGTGACGCGCCGGTCGTGATACTTTTCCGTGTAGACCAGTTCGAAATCGCCGCGCTCCAATACGCCCATCAGTTGATCCGGGTCGTGGAAGCATGAAATCGAATCGCCCATCTGGGAGTCGAGCCCCAGCCAGCCAGACACCTCCGAATCCGCCGGCGCCTCTTCATCCGGCTGGACAAAAAGGTTCAGATCGATGCCCAGCCCAAGCTCGTGCAGAAGCCCTATCAGCGGAACGCCGAACCTCAGGTTGGGAGAGAGCCGGTTCTTCACCCCGCGGAGCCGGGCGACCAGCCCTACTCTCCTCCCCTGAATCCGGCTGCGTTCCTCCATGAACTCCTCCCGGGCCTTGGAGATCTCCGCGATCCCGTCCAGGTCGGCCGGCTCACTCCGCAGGCCCCGGTGAACGGCGTCCAGCCAGATATTGGTCCCTTCCACTCCATAGGGAAGCGGTAAACGGATGAACGGCCTTTCCATCTCCGCCTGCATATCGCTGAACATGATCCTGACAAACTCCCAGCAATTGGCGACCATCAGGGAGTTTCTGTTGATATCCTTGATCGTTTCGAGCGGCAGCCGCGGAAACACCAGCCCTCCCACCCGGATCCCCAGCCCGGACAAGGCTGTTTCCAGCAACCGGTCCATTTCTTGCCCCAGGCCCAGGAAACCCACCCGGTCAGGATCGGGGGCCAGGTCCGGGCGGGCCACCTGGCGGTACAGGTTTTTCCAGAAATCCCTCAGTTGCTGAAGGTATGGATGCTGGGTAGTACGGATGTCGTAGTATACCAACGGCACGGAATGTTTCTGCCGATAGGCGCTCAGCTTGCCTTGGACGTCCTCCCCGATGATGCGGTGCATGCACGAGTCGAAGAAAATGATGAGATCCGGGGGAGCCGGGGATTGCGCGATCTGTTCCAGGCACCGTTCCGTCCGTTCGTCCCCCATCACTGCGTCCTTGGAGGTAAGGCTCACATTGTAGCAGTGGCTCAGGTACCCCTCGGAGGGCAGCATCTGCCATGGAGCGATTGTCGTCCAACTCTCCTTGGCGGAGTAGACCAGGGAAAACAGGTTGAAGCACTCGCGGTCACACGAACTGACCACACCGATGTTCCCGTCGGTGTCAAACATCATCTCGAAGAAGCTGCTGTCGTCGAGTCGCTTGGTCCTGATGAAGTCGACACCCTGGTCCCGCCGCTGGTAGCCGGCGGGAGGATCGTCGCAGTCGAACACCAGCGAGAACTCCGGAGGCAGATTCCGTGAGAGCAGATAACCGAGAAACTCCTCCACCTGGTGCTCCGCCCTCCGGCGTTGAGCCTTGGTGCGCTCGTCCTGCAAAATCACCAGCGCGATCGGCCCCCAGGAAATCAGCGCATTCGCCGGGACCTCCCCCCCATCGGAGAGAAGCAGCCGCATTAAAACGCTCGCCCGCCGGCTCTGAAACCTTACGTTGAGATATCCCTCGTACTCGTCTATATCGCTCACGGTATAATCAAAGTAGCGGGTCTCACCGCGGACGAGCATTCCGGGGCAGAGATTATTGAACATGCGCTTTCCCCAGATGATGCTCTGGGAGTTGCGATTACGCCACTGCAGGAGGTTGGGTGGCTTTCCGTCCAGCAAGCGCGAAAGTCTCCCCGCCAGGTGCTTGGCCGCTCGTTCAAGCCGAATCTTTTCCTGCCCCTTGGCGGTCTTCCGGGTGCGCTCCGCAGCCACCACGCCCCCGCTGAAACCAAGTTCCACCGGTGATGATCGTGAACCCTCCGACCACAGGAAGGTCATGGGCTTGCTCTGATGCTCCAGTCGCCAGCGCATGCTGCCGTCGCGCACCAGCTCTACCCCTAAGACATTGTATCTACTCTTTTTTTGTACAAATTCGGCCAGGAACGGCAGAAGAACATGCGCCGAAGAGTAGTCTTTTTTGGCCCGCTCGTTCATTAACACCAAAAACCCCGTATATTCAAACTAAAGAAGGCACTTGTGATTGTCAACCGCAGCGTTGGCACGGTTGAATTCCCCCCGGGTGGGCGACTATAATAAGGCAACTCTGGGTTCTATGTCACAGAAACCGCACAGGATTTTAAGTGTTGTACCCAAAGAGCACCAGTGGCTGCGTGATCTTACAGCCGTGCTGTCGCGTGCCAAGATCCCCTGGCACAACGCAGTGCTGGCTGATCGAGTGCTCAAAATCCAGGTGAGCGGCAGAGACGAACCGTTTTTTGCACTGGTGGCGCGGCTCCCCGAATCGGATATGCCCGGATACAAGCGCACCAGCCGCTTCGTGATCGGCTACGACGGTTCGAGAAGCCTGACCGCCCAGCAGCGGGATTGGCTCGACCGGTTCTACGGGTGGCTCAGCTCGGCCGAGTCATCGTTGCCCCCGGAGCTGGAAGGTTTCGCCGCGATCGGAAACAGAATCGGAGCCCCGGAGGACATCATTCGCGGTATGTTCCCGTTCGTGACCGTCGAGCGTTCCCAGGTGGTTGAAGATCCCGGCCAGGGTGAGGTCCTGGAAGTGCTGGTACGTGCCACCTCGCGTTGCAACCAGGCCTGCCCGTTCTGCTCGGCGCCGCGCCATGATGAGCCAGACAGCAAGATTCTGTGGGCCTGCCTCCGGGCAGCCTCCGATCTGCTTCCCGGAGCTATGGTGTCCCTGACCGGCGGAGAGCCTACCCTGCGGCCCGCATTTTTGGCAGAGGTCGAGGCAACCCTGAGCCTGAACTTCAGCAGAGTCCAGATACAGACCAACGCCGTGCGTTTCGCCGACCGACTGGATCCGGGTTCGTTGCCCAAAAGCGACCTGCTTACGTTCTTCGTATCTTTGCACGCCCTGGATCAGGCAATCTACGACTCCTGCACCGGCACCAACGGGCAACTTCCTCATGCGCAGACCGGGCTTGTACGGATCCTGGAAGCCGGTCACGACACCATCGTCAATACCGTAATCTGCCGGGAAAATATCCACCACCTGAACGAAATGGTCCAGCGCCTCGCGGACATGGTCCCCGGCGACAACCGGCCGGTGATGCACTTCTCGGTGCTGATCTGCCCGGAATGGAATCCGGAGGCGGCTAAGCATCTGGTCCGCTATTCCGAGGTGGTCCCAGCACTGACCCGCGCGTCCGAAACCGCGCGGGGATTGGGGTTGAACCTGCAACTCTCCTCCACACATGCATCCCTGCCGGTCTGCCTGCTGGGCGGGGAAGCCGACAGACACTACTATGAAATCCAGCCCAACGAGACCGGCTATGAGGACTACGCCCGGCCCTGGGTGAAAGCCGACGGGTGCCGGGAGTGCCGCGAGACGCAACACTGCCTCGGGGTGCCTAGGCCGTATGCAGAGAAGTTCGGCTTGGAAGAGCTTGCACCATTAGAGGCGGAAGAGTAACCTGAATGCGGAGAGACTTATAGGTATGCCGCAACAGAAAATCGCCGTATATGGAAAGGGCGGAATAGGCAAATCGGTCGTGGCCACCAGCCTGTCCGCCATATTTGCCCAGCAGGGAAAATCCGTGCTCCACGTAGGATGCGACCCCAAACAGGATTCGGCCGTGCGGCTGATGGAGCGCGGAAAGGGGATCCAGACCGTACTGGAAGCATTGGGAGATGACCCGGTCGCGGTCTCTACGGGCCAGATCATCCATACCGGCCGCCTGGGCATACACTGCTGCGAGTCGGGAGGCCCCAAGCCCGGACTGGGCTGTGGGGGTCGCGGAGTGGCGCGCACCCTGGAGTTCATGGACGAGATGGAAATCGTCGAGGGGGGCGGCTACCAGGTGGTTGTATTCGATATCCTGGGAGATGTGGTTTGCGGAGGATTCGCCGCGCCTCTGCGCCAGGGATTCGCCGAGCAAGTCATTATCGTGACATCGGAGGAACCAATGGCGCTGTACGCGGCCAACAACATCTCCCGGGCCATTCCGGTGTATGAGAAGAACGGTGTGGTGCTGGCCGGACTGGTGGTTAACCTGCGGGGTAGCGATGATCACCTGGAGATGTTCAAGGCGTTCGCCGACAAGCTTTCCACGCGGGTGCTGGCGGTGATCCCCCGTGACCCAGAAATTCTGGCGGGGGAGCGCAAGCGCCTGACCGTCGTGGAGCACGCCCCAAACTCACCAGGCAGCCAAGCGCTCAAATCGCTCGCCCAAGAACTCGACGCCCTGGACAAGAAGCAGTTGTCCCTGCCCACCCCCATGGAAGACGAAGAGTTCTACCGGTTTCTGGAGAAGTGGTGAAAGGCGGCCAACCCCTCCGCGGTGTCAATACCGACGACGGCCAACTTCTCAGGCTGGAGGGGCGTTGCGTTCCAGCCGGCGCCCAAAGCCGCACACTGCTCTCCGGTCTGTTGGGCGTCTCGGAAACCGGCAACAAGTACCGCATCCGGTCGGTGGCCTGGGTGGATCACGCCGTGGAAGCCAGCGTACCCGTGGGCGACGCCGAAGTGGTCTTCCGGATCGAGCGCAAGGCCGAGAAGACGACCGGGCTGGTCACCTGCGAACACCTCATACTCTATTACCGGGGAAAGGACATCCCCTCCGACCTGGCCGAAGCCGTAGAGCGCCATGCGGCGGAAAGACTCGCGGGATACACCCTCGAATCGCTGGCGGAGGCCATCGCCGGAGACCCCGAACTGGGCGACCCGTCGCAGCCTATGCCGCCGGCCCGGGACGAGAGCGATCGACCCCAGTCGCTGCTGAATACCTGGAGCGAACGGGACGCCTACGCGGACTTTATCGCCTCCGGGGAATTCGCCCGCTCCCAACTCGATTCGCTGGACCCGTTTGACCTGTATACCTTCATCCAGCACGGCGACTGCGAGTGCCTGCACGTCAACCCGCACACCGGCGGGCATGTGGTCTGGCTCATCAACTACCCTTGGGACAATCGCATTCGCCACGGGATCGCCCTGGGCGAGGAGGTGGGCATCGACGCCGTGACCGAGGACGGAATGATCTCCTCCGATCTGGACGAGAACGACGTCATCATGGGCAACCCTCAGAAACTCGAACGGCTGCTGGCGCGGGCCGAGCAGTTGTACCGGCGGACCGGCAAGACCCTCTTCTTCAGCAACACCTGCACGCCGGTCGTCACCGGCGAGGACGTGGAGTCCGAGATCAAGCGCCTGAAGAAGAGGCTGGGCTGTCCAATCATGTACCTCACCGTTACTCCCCGCTCGATGGTCAACGTATTCCAGAACGTGCTGGTGACCCGGCGCCTGGCCGCTGAAAAGGAGTATACCGATCCGCCGCGGGAGCGCAGCGTGAACCTGATCGGCTTCAGGAACGATCCCGAGGTGAAAGAGTTACGCGAGTTGCTGGCCCTGGCAAACGTCTCCGTGAACTGTATCATGCTGCCGGATGTAACTTTAGACCTGGCCGAACGGCTCCCCCGGGCGGCCCTCAATGTCATCCTTCCCAACAGGCTTTGGCAGCACCTGTATGACCAGCTGCAATTCTCCTCCCGGATCCCCCACATCGCCCCGATGGCACCTTACGGGCTGGAGGGAACGTTGCGCTGGGTCGAAGAAGTATCCGGTTACTTCGGCAATCCGGATGTGCGCCCGGCATTGGCCGCACGCATGGAGAATATCCGGGACGAATTCGAATCACTCTGCAAGCAGACCGGCAAGCACCGGCTGGGATTCATCATCCGCAGCGAAGAAACTCACTTTTTCACCAATCCGGCCTCCGCCTGGGGAGTGCCGCTGATCGGGAGTCTCGAAGAGATGGGCTTCGGACTGGAATTCTACATCAAGGTCGAAGACCGTGAAACGGCCCGCAGGTCCTCCCGGGAAGTGTTCGAGTGCTTCCGGCAAGGCGATCACCACGTGATCAAGGCCTTCGACTCCATGGAGTTGATGAACCGCAGGATCGCTGAAAGCGCGGCGGCGACCTTCTTCACGTCGCATTTCTACGACTGGCGACTCACCTCCGCGGGCAAGAACATGTTCTCGCTGCAACATTTCGAAATGGGATTGCGCGGCGCGGTGCGGACCGCCCGGCGATTGCTGGGGATCTGCCAGACCCCCTTCTACCGCCGCTACCAGCGCTACCTGCGCCGTACTCCGGAAGGACTGCGGATGGAACCATGAGCCGGATGGATCCAGAAACCAGACGTGTGTTCGAACAACTGGCTGCCCGGCTGGACGAACAGGCCAATGAAGAAGACTTCTCTATGCGGGCCAGCTACTCCTACCTTCTGGGAGTCTACCTGGGGATCAATGCCATCCAGGACGGCTACCTGCTGGTGGAGGGGCCGGATTGCACCCACATGAAAACCCAGTACATTCAGGGCAACCACGACTGGCTTTCCACCCTGACCTCGGTTTCCAGCTTCCACCGCATCGCCAACACCGCCTTGCATCCCTCCAAGATGACCGAGTCCCGCGAAACCCCGCTGCGGGAGATGATGCAGAGGATCGCCTCGCGGAAGACGGTGGAGGCGCTCCTGCTGACCTCGATGCCCATGGCCTCGGTGACCGGGGTCGACTACGACAGGCTCTGCCGGGAGGTGTCCGAATCCACCGGGAAGAACGTCGCCACGGTCCCCGGCCGCTCACTGTCGGGCGACTGGCTGGACGGTTACGCCCAAACGCTCAAGACCCTGGCCAAGACTCTCGATCTGGGCAAGGGCAAGCCGCGCAAAGAGAATGTTGCCATAGTGGGTTATCTGTATGACCGCAACGAGGAGGACCATACGGCCAACCTGCGGGTCCTGGCCCGGATGTGCGAAGCACTGGGACTCAAACTGGTCTCCGTCTGGCTTTCGGGGCAACGCTGGGCCGAGTTAGAGAATGTCCGCGATGCGGGAACGATCCTGTCCCTCCCATACGGCCGGGCCGCCGCCCGGATGGTCGCCCGGCGCACCGGGGCCGAGCTCATCGAGCTTCCCCTGCCCTTCGGCCTGGAGGCGTGCGAACTCTGGATGCGAAACCTGGGAGAACGGTTCGGGGCCGCCGATCAAGCCCGGAAATATATCGACCGGGAGATGTCCAGAATTGCGCCGAGGCTGGAATGGGTAATCCCCTTCAGTTTCCAGAACCTCGAGGCCGGCTACGTGGGCGATCCCCATCTGTTGCCGGGGCTGAGGGATATTATCGAGCTTCTGGGCGGGCACCTGGGCTTCGCCGCGGTTACTAATCGCCCCGCGAGCGCCAAGGAAGCGCTACCCAGAACCGAAGGCGTCGAACTGCTAATTCATCCCAAGCAGCGCGAGTTGTTCCGGTTCCTGCTGAAGCACGCCCTGCAAAACGACCTCGGGCTTCTGGTTACCAACAACTACAGCGCCGGCTTTCCGCTGCCCGGCACAGCGGTTGTGGAGTTCGGGTTCCCCTCGGTCTTTTCCCACGCCTTGTTCGAGAGACCGTTTCTGGGCTTCCCCGGATTCATGGCTTTCGTCGACACCCTGGCAAACGCAATACGCCAGGGCGAGCTGTCCCGGGCCCGCAGCCTGATGCTCAAGACCTCCAAGTAACCGGCTTCAGGACTCCTGGGGGATCAACTCGTCTTCCCCGAATAACTTCACGTAGAACGGGTAGATGCCCGGGCACCCGGAGGCCAGGGCGCAGCGGTCGGCCCGGGGACAGCGCGCGCGCTGTTTCAGGTCCGCACCGACGGTCTTTCTGCCCTTTCCCTCTTCCAGCTGGCCCTTGTAGATCTTCACCCGCTCGGAGTCCCGCAAAGGAGCCGGCGCCGCCGTCTTCGACAGCCAGGGCCCGCAGTCAGGGAAGCGGTTAACCAGGAGGCAATGCGCGAACACCTCGCTGAGGCACCTCACCGCCTTCTCGAAAATCTCCGGGCCGACATCCTCCCGGGCGGCCTCGAGGGCTTCCACCGTCTCGGTCAGCGGGACCGCCACCGGCCGGAAAACTTCCGGATCCGGCGATGAAGGCGCCGCCAGGACGATGGACTGCACCGGGCCGAACTCGCTCGACCGGCAGAAGCGCAGGGTCTCGGCAATGTGCCGGTGGTTGCCCCGCGCCACCACCATGTGAGCCTTGATGCGGTCGAATCCGATCTTGCGCAGGTTGACCAGACCCCGGCGGGTCTCCTCGAACGCCCCTTCCCTCCCGGCGATCCGGTCGTGGATTTCCGCAACCGGGCCGAAAACCGGAACGTCCAGCAGGGTAAGGCCGGCGTCGACTGCCTGGCGAGCCAGGGTCATATCGGCCAACGGACCGCCGTGGGACCACACCTCGATTTCCAAAAAGCCCGCCTCGCGAGCCCGACGAAGAATCTCCACGATGTCCGGGTGCTCCAGAGGCTCGATGGCGGCGAAGCGCAGGCGGGTGCAGTTCTTCTCGCGCAGCATCCGCAGGGTTCTGTCGATCTTGGGCAGACCATCCACCGCCCAGGGAGCGCGGTTTTCCAGGTTTATGATCCGGGTCGTGCAGAAAGTACATGCGTTCTGGCACTTGGTGCGAATTACCAGATGCGCCCCGCCCGCACCCTCCAGACCGACCGCGCAGAGTTCTTCGCCGGAGTCCTGCTTACCCATCGGATTTGCCAGCTTGAATCCGAATCTGCGCACGTGGTTGATGGGCAGCCCCGGACAACCTTCGCGGTGCGCGCATCCCCGGCAACGGGTCGAAAACACCCGGTAGCGGTGCAGGATGAAGTGATCCACCAGATCGGAAAGCTCCCGTGATTCGGGCCGAACGTCCTCGATCACCACCTCGGCATCGGGCAATACGCACCTGGGCAGGTTGAGAATCCGAACCGCGGTACCGGACATGGGCTCCAGCGCTTCCACCGGGTTCGCTCCCCGCTTCTCGACATCGGAGAGGGAAAGAAATGTCTCCAGGGAAAAAACGATCCGGGAGGCCTGCCCTCTTACAGAAGCCGCATTCTCCCGAAGCCATTCTGCGGTGTCCCGGTTCAGGATGACCTCGATATCCCCCCCGGGCCGTTGCAGGAGTTCGTCGAGCTCGCTGGGATCTCCCGAGGCCGTCCGCTGTGACTCAGGACCGGAGTCCTGGCCTTCCCGCAGGCGCACCAACTCGTCGCAGAAGCCTTCGACGAAGCACAGCCGGCAACGCTCGGGGTCCCGGCAGGGTATCTCCCGCCCGGTGCGCAGGTATTCCTCGAACTCCTCCCTGCGACCCCTGATTTCGTCGTGAAACTTGTGGGGATCCTGGATGAGCTCCTCCAGTCCCTCCAGCAACTCCGGCGGCAGGCGGTTGGTCCAGATCACCGCCTCCCGTGACCGGGCCCGGGAAATGGCCTCCCGCAGCACGCCCAAAGGCGGAGTCTGGTCGAAAATGATCCTGTCCCGATTCTCCCAGGCGCGCCCGAACGGTACCGGCCAGAGGAGATCGAACTCGCCGATCCCCTGGTCCATGAAGAACTCCAGGATATCCGGGAGCTCTTCCAGATTGAGCCGGTTCAGGACCACATCCACGCTTACCACGACTCCCTCCGCCAGCAGATTATGCATGCCCTGGATGCTCTGCCGGAAGGCTCCCTCTACCCCCACCAGTTGATCGTGGATGGCCGGAGTGTGACCGTGCATTGACAGGGTTGCCTCGTTCAAACCGGCCTCCACGGCCTTGGCAGTGAACTTGCGGTAGGCGAACATCCTGCCGTTGGTGATCGTCTGGATCCACGTGTACCCCAGCTTCCTCCCATAACCGATCAACTCGAGATACTCCGGATGTATGCTGGGCTCCCCGCCGGACAGGATCAGACGCTCGGCGCCCTTCTCGATGCCCCGTTTCAGATCCTCGCGCAGCCGGCCGGCATCCAGCACCCGGCCGGTCTGCACGTCGGAGTCCAGGCAGAAAAGGCAGCGGTTGTTACAAGCAAAAGTCAGCCGCACCCAGTGGCGCTTCTCCCAGGCCGCCTGCTCCCTTTCTATGTCGTCGATGGTCATGCAGCCTCAGTCCCTGGGGACCGGCACGAACTCGCCGGTCCCGTAGAGTTCCGCATAGCGGCGCCAGAACCCCGAGCAGCATTCATCCCATTTGCACTCCCGGCACTGCTCGGCCTTCATCAACAGATGCCGCGTATCCTTGGGAGCCGGGCTCTCACGTTCGCGGTGCATGTGCTCGAAGCCCGGGATTATGCACATGGTCAGTCCGGATCCGCCAATAATCAGTGCAGCCGGGCGGGTCCTGTCCTGAACAACGCATTCTTCCCGCGAGTGGCATTTACTCAGTCCCGCGCGCAGGGGTGTAGCGAAATCGGAGATCCGCGGCATCAATTCCCGGTTGTCCAGTACACGCTCTACCGGCACAGCCAGGGTAAACAGGATATCCAAACGCGGTCCCAGCTCTGTGGCCACGAAATCAACATATTCGGATATGTGCCGGCAGTTTAGCGTCATGATGACGTGGCAGAGATCCAGGTCAGCCCCCGTTTTCAGTATGTTGTGCAGGCCCAGAATGGTTTTTTCAAAGGTTCCGGGAGCCCGGGTGATCCGGTCGGAAAGCTCCGCCTGGTGCGCATGCAACGAAACCAGGAAGGTCGTTTTCCCCTCTCCGGCGTCCACCAACCGTTTCACGTAGTCATACTCCCTCAATCGGATGCCGTTTGACTGGATTTCTATGACACCAAAGCCCGCATCCCGGGCCATCTCCACGTAGCGGGGCAATTCTGGATCGAGCGTAGGCTCGCCGCCGCTAAAAGTAAGGCGATCGGTCTTCCCTGCCAGCCGGGGCAGCAGCTTTTCCAGAGCGGCCGCGTCCGGCAATACGTTCCGCACTTCCGGACCGGTCTTGCACATCACGCAACTCTGGTTGCACTTGAGGGTTATCTTCACTTCGGCAAAGTTTACCGAGGTGCCATCGAGGAAAGCCGACAAGTCTCCATCTACCACCAGATCCCACCAGTGAATATCTGGAATCGGTTCTTGATCGCAAGCATCGATGATCTGAAGAAATTCACCCAGGACCCGGTCCTGCTCGGCGTCCGCGGGCATGTCCACCGCGTCTTCGGTCAACAAGGCAATGCTGAAGTTCTCGGTCTGCGCGCATGCCGGAATGCCGTCTGCCCGGCGTTTGAGTTGCAGAGCGAACCCCCGCCTATCCGGTCCGTTCACGCGCAGCACCAAAGAGTCGCCGCTCTGGGTAATTTCATCCGCGTCCCAACCCTCGCCGAGCACCCCCCGGGACCGCGCCTGATTGACGAACTCGTTGACGCATTTCTCCACCAAATTCATCGCGCCAAGCACCCTTTCTCACCCGAGTATTGCACGAATCCGCCAAAGCGTTCAACAGTCGATCTTGATCCACCGCGCCTCCGGTGCTATTTAATGCGAGTCTGTAACTGAGGAGTGGTAATATGGTTTTCGGGAAAAGGTCAGGCCCGTGCGTCGTCCTGCTTGGGCTGTTGTTGACATTCCTGTTGTCTGGCAACCCGCAAGTTCAAGCTGGAAAGTGCATAGGCGCAGACCGCGCCCGGGTAGTGCGCCTGTTCGAGATTCTCTCCTACCGACTGCAGAAGATGATCGGCGAATGGACAACCTCGTTACAAGCGATGCTGGCGGAGCTTCCCCGCCGGGCAGCCACGTTGGGTGTTTTCGTGTCCAAGGTTCAATTCAGGCACGAATCCCGGGAGACTGTTCGTCAACTGCTGGCCGGTGAGACCTACCAACCCGACAAAATCGCTGACGGGTTGAAGACGCTGATAGAAAAAGCGTCGTCACTCGCTCGACCAACCATCTTCGCAAAGGAGACCCCGCCCGAGTTGCAGCAGGAGTTCAAGGCGGAGACTCTTGCTGGTCTGAGCGATGCTTTCGCCCGCATTGCGGGTTCCTTCCGGGTCTGCCAGGCGGTTCGTCAGAAGAACCCAAAACAGTGCACCGCCATCGAGCCGCTGGACCCGTCGCTGGCAATTGATTGCGAAGAGTTGGCAATCTGGGTCGGCATACTCTTTCAAGACAATTGCTCCGATGCCGCCATCCGGCCGGTTGCGGACATATGGAGCAAGAAGATAGACAGGGATATCGATGTAGTAAGGGCGTTGTGCCAAGCGATCAATAAACGCAATCCCGACCTGTGCGCCAGCATGGCCAAGGCATCGCGCTGGGAGCAAGCTTTTTGCCGGGCCATGGCCAGCACCGGATACCAAGCCTGCAAGGATCCCGTTTTCAGTACGGAGGTTTCCCTTGATTGCCACAAAAAAGTCCGCATCCGGGATGTGATTCGCGGCAATACCGAGGCAGGCGTCCTGTCTAAGGAGTATTCCAGCATGCCCCTGCTGCTGCCTGCGCTGCTTGCCGTACGCAGCAGCAGGTCCTGCGAGCATCTGGCCTTTGATAAGTACGTCGAGCTTGTTGAAAAGTCGGCGCTTTTCAACGAATTCCGCTAGTGTCCTCCATGCCTTTTTGAAGTAACACGGTGATGTCGTCCAGCTGTTCGACGGCCACTCCGCGGGACAAAAACGCAGTCTTCAGCTTGCGGCTGGTGGTTTCGAAGAATTCCTGGCTGGAAGCATAAGTCAATCCGTTCTTTTCGTAGATTTCCATGACCGGATCGCTGGCGACCATCCGGTCAATGCGAACCGCACTCACGAGAGGAGCCAGTCGGGCAACCAGCACATCGACGTCCAAGGGCAAGACCGGCTGGATGAATGCGGTGGTGACCAATCCGGCCTCCCGGCAGGCATACAGGGCCTCCAGCCGGTCCTCAATCGGGTCGGCGCCGGGCTCGAACAGAAGACGGTAGCGGTCCTGATCGCTGGGAATGGAAAAACCCACCACCGCCCGGCGAAACCTCGCCAGAAGCTCGATATCGTCCATTATTCTCCGCGCCCGGGTAAGTACAGCAACGTCATAACCGGCTTCCAGCAGTACCTCGAGGCAGCTCCGGGTGATCCGGTATTTGCTCTCCAGTGGCTGATAGGGATCGGTCAATATGGGGCTCAGGCGCACGAATCCGGGGGGATGCTTCTTCACTTCATTTCGCAATACTTCGGCAGCGTTGACCTTGACATCGACGTAGTATCCCCATTGCAGGGCGGGCAAACCTTCCAGGCTGCGGGAAAGATCAGCCCGGTCGATAACGTTACAGAACGGACATCCGATCATGCAGCCCACGTAGGGATTGATGTAGTAGTGGCCTTTGCCCTCCGGTATCAGAACCCGATCCACCAGTATCTCGCGAACCGCACGCCGCCTGGACGTGGTGGGACGGTCCGGGTGCGGCAGAGAGCCCTCCCGCTCGTGCACCATGTCTACCAGGGCATCCACCGCCTCACGGCCGGCAGGATCCAGATCGGTGTCCGGCTCGAACGGACGGCGGGCCAGCACGTTGAACTCGCCGGTGCGCGCGTAGCATTTCTTCCGTTCGTCCCGCGCCTCGAACTCGACCAGCACGACCGAATCCCCCCTTTGCAGCGTTACCGAGATACCCTGCTCCGCGTCCCAGCCGACCAGCTTCCAGGGAGCGTCGGAGCTCTGTCGGATGAGCGGCTCCAGCAGCTTCTCCACAACCTGGTCCACGTAGCGCTTAACCGGCTCTGGATGCATTATCCACTCTCCTCGAAAACGTAGTGGCCGGGGCATTGGATCACATAGGGGCATTCCCGGCAGCGCCGGTCGTGCGCGCGCCGGTTGGAGAGAAAGGCCTGCAGGTTCTCCCCGCTCTCCCCCACGAACACCATGTCCCGCGAGGCTTTCTGAAAATCGGCCGCCGCGGCTTCCTCGTGCCCGGGCAGCAGGCACGGCGGGCAGTTGATCACCTGGATCCGGATCCCGGGAGTCAGGGAATCGAGCAGACCACTCAACACGTGTTTGAGCCATTCGGGATCAGGCACCTGGGAGGCCTGGGCCCGGCCGAAGGGAGTCACCACCTGCAGATTCCATCGTCGCACTCCGGCCTTTTTCAGCATCTCGGCCAGCCGGTGAACGTCGTCCAGGTTCGCCCGCACCAGGGTGGTGTTGACCGCTACGTTATCCGGCCCCATCTCGCCTAGAATATTATTCAGGCCCCCGACGGTCTGTTCGAAGCTCTCCGGAGACCCGGTGATATCGGCCTGCAATCCTGCATCCGAGGCATGCAGGGAGATCAATACCTCGTCGACTCCGGACTGCGCCATTTGCCGGGCAAAGGCACGATAGCTGAGCCGGCGGCCGTTGGTCACCACGGTGATCCGCTCGTAGCCCATCCGGCGGCCCGCGGCAACGACGTCGAACAAGTCGGGGTGCAAAGTGGGCTCGCCTCCGTCAATGTCCAGGAGACGGTAGCCCTGTTTCCGGTAGCTTTCCAGCGCCGCCAGCACTTCGCTGGTGTCGGCGTCCCGGGCGGGGCGATCGCCGACGGCACAGAACACGCAGTGGTTATTGCAGCGGTAGGTCAGGTTCACGATAACCTTGCGGTGCGCCTGCGGCGAAAGCACGCGCCTGAGAGAAGCCGTCGCTCGCTCCAGGAACCGGCGATCAAACTCACCGGTCTCGATTAGCGGCCGGCCGGTGAAACCCGCATGCCAGTCCTCCGGGACGTCTTTCAGATAACCCCCGTCCCGGCAGATGCTCTCCAGTTCGGTACCCGGCAGCGGCACCGCGAACTGGACCAGCGGCTGCGTGCCATACTGCTGCGCCAGCCACACCGCCATCTTGAGCGTCTGGTTGATCTCCTCCCGGGACTCACCCGGGACACCCACCAGACAATGCACCTGCAACCCCAGGTCTTCACTTTGGCACCATTCAGCCACCCGCTCCACCGACTCCGGATCGAGGTTTTTATGCAGAACATCCTTCTGCACCCGCGGGGAAGCCGACTCCAGCGACACCTTCAACTGTCCGGTCAGCCGAGAAAGTCGCCGGACATCTTCGTGCCGCAGCCGGTCGGCCCGCAAGCCATTGGGAAATTCCACCCGTAGCCGCAACCGCTCCAGTGTCGTCAACATCGCCCCAAACCTGGCTGGGTCCAGGTTGGCCACGTCGTCCAGAATCACCACCCGCTGGAGACCGAAGTCGCGGCACCAGCGCTCCATCCATTCTTCCACCCGCTCCCAGGGTACCGCCCGTACCTGCCGGCCCGCTGAGCCCAAACCGGGCCGGCCGGAGCAAAACACGCATCCGTAGGGGCAACCGCGCGAGGTTACCAGGGGCAGGGTTCTTTCGGGCCCGGCCGGAAACGGCCCCGGCCTAACCGGTGAGGCCAGGACCCGGCCGAGAAACGAGAAGGTGGATTCCATGTCCAGCATCCCAAACGCCGGCGGCGGCAGATCATCAAGGGGAAAAGCCTCGCTTTCCTCCCAGACCCCGCGCCGGGGGGGAGCTGATCCCGGCGACAGCCTTTCCAGCAGGCGCTCGCCTTCGTACTTCATCACCAGGTCGATCTCCGGCCAGCGTTCCAGCAGCCCGCCGCCTCCCAAACCGAGCTCATGCATACCCCCGGTGACCATCTCGGCCAGCACCCGTACTTGGACTGCGCTACCGGCCAACGACCGGACTACCTGGTCGACCCACAAAAGACCCCGGGCGGTTCTAAGGAACGTATCCAAATGGATCACCACCAGGTCGGCCTGTATTTTCTGTAGCGATGCCAGGAAGTTGTCGGGCTCGATGCCCAGCCAAAATCCGTCGGATTTCTCCTGTAGCCGCGCTGCGGGGGCGGTAAGGCCGTCATGGATCCTCGTGCGCCAGCCGGCCCCGGCCAGAACCGAGGCGGCCTGGCAGGTACCCAGGAAGGTCAGATAGGGATAATCTATAAAATCCCTCGAAAGCGGCAGCGGCGCACGTATTACTATTGCTTCAGCCATTCTCCCGCAGAATAGAAGCAGTTACCGGCGGGGTCAAGCGGGGGGCGGGTGCTGACAAAGCGGCGAAGTTGGGCTAGTATGCCGCACAGATGCACACCGCCAGTAAAAAGGCCCTGTTGAAAGTGGGCTACGCCTGCAACAACAACTGCGTCTTCTGCCACTCGGCGCCGCACCGGGGCCATGATTCCTCTCTGCAACAACTTTGTCAGAAGATAGACTCCGCCCGCCGGCTGGGCGCGGAAATGGTGGTTCTCTCCGGGGGCGAGCCCACCATCCGCCGCGACCTGCGCCAGATAACGGCAACCATCAAGGACTGCGGCCTGCAGCTCGGCCTGGTGACCAACGGCCGCATGCTGGCCTACCGGGAGCTGGCCGATGGGTTGCTCGACGATGGCCTCGGGTATGCCTACGTCTCGATCTGCGGGCCCGATGCCGCCACTCACGACCGGCACACCGCCGCGAAATCGTTCAACCAAACTCTCAAAGGATTGGAAAACCTCGCGGGAAAGATTGAAGATTTAACCGCCAACCTGGTGATCACATCCTGGAATATCCAACATCTAGAGCGCATGCCCGACCTGATGGCGTCGCTGGGGGCGGTGCGATTGAAGCTGTCCATGCTCGAACCGGAGGGAGCGGCACTGGACCGGTTCGAAGATCTGGTACCCCGGTTGGAATCGGCAACCCGGGCGGCTGTGAATGTGTGCGGCCGGAGCTCCGCCCGGCTGGACGGTTTTCCCCTCTGCCTGATCCCCGATGAGCTGCACGGGCTGGAATCGGGATTGCGCGAGGATGGCTTCTTCATAATGTCCGAGGCCTTCGAGGACCGGTGGTATCCAGTCGATGACGCCAACCGTTCCTACGGGCAACGCTGCCGGGCTTGCAGCCTGCGGAGAAAGTGCCGGGGCGTCTACCGGCAGTATCTGATTCGCCGGGGCGAGGGCGAACTGCGGCCCAAGTCCCTGCCGGTCTCCAATTCTTTCAACTTCGAGCCGCAGGGAGCTCCAACCTCTCTCGACCTGGAAAACTGCCCCATACGCGCGGGGGAGCAACCGCCGCCCGACCCGGTTCGCGGAATTCTGGTGGCTAGCGGTAACGGCCGGTACCAGCACCACCAGGCGCCCACCCGCGACTTCTCCGACGCCGCCGTCGCCCACAGCGTCAGGAAACTGGGCCAAGTGTACCGAAGCCTGTCTGACGACCGTCCGGAAGAGAACCTCAAGACCGACCTTGAGCGGCTGGTCCTGGCCGATGCCTGCCGGGAGTGCCCCATGAAATCCCTGTGTGGAGGTGCCTGGCTGCCCTCCGGAGAAACCAGGGGATTTTCAATCCTTATCCGGCGATTGCACGCCATGCTGGCGACTCTGACCGGCACGGTGCTCGACATCGGCTGCGGCCGGACACCCTACCTGGAGGCGATGGCCGCGGGACTGCAAAACGGCACCGTCAGTTACCTGGGCATCGATCCCGGCCGGGGCCCGGAGCAATTGCCGCCGGGGGCTCGCTTCATACGTTCGACTTTCGCCGACTTCGACTGGAATGAAGCCCCCTTCGACAACCTGCTGGCGCTTCTCAGCTTGAACCACCTGGCCTGCCTGCCAGACAGCATCGAAAAGATGGCCGCCCTTACAACTCCGGGCGGGAGAGTGCTGCTGGCAGACGACGAAGTGTTCGGAGTGGTCCGCGAACCGCGTGTGCTCCAGGCCATAGCCGCAGGAACCGATCTGTCCTTCGAGCACTTGACCAACCTGAGGCTGGAGGAAGCCCGGGAGTTGGCCGAATCCGCCGGCCTGCGACCGGTCAGTTGGTCACCCGCCGATCAGAACGGCTGTCCCGCCTGGCTTCTCGAATGCCGAAGGGAGTATTAACAGTTTTTCAGAAAGACAGTAAGGCGGGAAGGCTCTTACCAGGAGCCGTGCGAACCGTGGGATCCGTGCGAACCGTGGGATCCGTGCGAACCGTGGGACCCGTGCGAACCGTGGGACCCGTGCGAACCGTGGGACCCGTGCGAACCGTGGGACCCGTGCGAACCGTGGGACCCGTGGGAGCCGTGGGAACCGTGGGAACCGTGGGAGCAGTGGGTCAACTCCTTGTGGGACGGCGACTTCCTGCCGTTCTTCACTGATTTCCCCTTTTCAAACTTCATCGTCTTTCCTGACGCCTTGCCGGCCGCCAGGGTTCCCGCCGCTGCAAGCAGCACCAGGCTGGATGAAGATAAAATATCCCGACGCGTCAGCTTCTTTTCCTTCTCGGTAAGGAAAGCCACCGCAGCTTTCTCTACCTTCGGAAACTGTTCGTTGGACATATGGTCGGCCCTCCATAATAAACTATTGTTATCATTCTATCCGGGCCCCGGTCGGCTTGTCAAGGTGGCAAATTCCAGTCGAATGGACCCCGGGCGCTTCTCATGCTATTGTGATAACTGACGAATTTCAAAGAATATCCGTGACCAGCGGAAGCGAGATGTACCGAAATCATGCTATCTCCATACTGATTCCCTCTTTCAACGAAAGAGGAGGAATTCGCTACATCATGGAATCGGTCCCCGGCTGGGTAGACGAAGTGCTGGTGGTCGACTGCTCCACCGACGGCACCGACGCTATCGCCCGGCAACTGGGCGCCCGGGTCATCCGGGAACGGCCTGCCGGTTACGGGCAGGCCTACTTGACCGGCTTCATGCATGTCGGCGGTGACGTGATTATAACCATGGATGCGGACGGCACCTATCCGGTCAAGGCGGAGGAACTCGGTGCCCTGCTGGACCGGTTCATCGAAGACCAGCATGATTTCATCTCGGCCAGCCGGTTTCCGGCCAGATTCAGCCCGGAGGTCATGCCCCGCGAACGGGTACTTGGCAACCGCCTGATGACCTCCTGGGCCAATTTGCTTTTTCGGACCAGCTACAACGATATTCTCTCCGGCATGTGGATTCTGCGCCGGGAGGTGATCCCCAAGCTGGGTGTCACCAGCGCCAACTGGCTCTTGTCGGCAGAGATCAAGCTTGCGGCGCTGATGAATCCGGAGATTAGCTTCGCCGAGGTGCATATCCCCTACCGCAAGAGAATCGGCGAGAGCAAGTTTGCCCGGCCCTGGTACTCGCTCTACCGGGCCGGTTTCGAAAACGCGCTGTATCTCCTGGGCAAGCGGATATACGGATTCTTCAGGTAGCGGCAGAACCATCAAGAGCCTCGACCAGCAACTCTTTTATGCAATGGCACAGGATCAGGTGAACGTCCTCCACTACTTTTACGTCCCGGCTCTCCACGTGCAGTGACAAGTCGGCAATCTGCTTGACTTTCCCTCCATCGTTTCCACACAGGGCAATCGTCCGGGCGCCGGTGGCCTTGGCGTACTCGAGCGCCTTGATCACGTTTGCCGAATTACCGGAGCAGGAGAAGCCGATGACCAGGTCGCCGGTCTTGATTGTGTTTTCCAGCGGCCCCACGAAAACCTTGTCCCAGCCGAAATCGTTGGCGTAGGCCATCATGGCCGGAACGTTCTCGCTCAGGCAAACTGCCGAAAACCTCTTCCGGCGGCCGTAGGATACGCTCTTGGTCAAATCACAGTGCAGGTGAGAGGCATTGGCAGCACTGCCGCCGTTGCCGAACAGGTAAACCGTCCCGCCCGCCTGGTACACTTCCAGGAGCGTGTGCAGCACCGCTTCGACTTTCTGGCAGTCGATTTTTGCAAGGGCACCGGTGACCAGGTTGAAGTATCCCTCGATGCGCTGGCAGATTTCTTCAGAACTCATAGCAAACCAGGTTATTGAAACGTCATAAATAGTCAAGGAATAACACGTGGATAACAATGGTGAATAAAATCCACGGCTTCGGCAAGGCTATCGAAAGTCGCATCCGGTTGTACGTTTCGGTCCCCGTAGGGTGCCGGGCTGCGCACGGCGTAAGCAGTCATTCCGCAATTCTTGCCGGTCTGGATGTCCCGCCAGGTGTCTCCGATGATGAACGAGCCCGGCAGGTCGATGTTGAATTCCTCACTGGCCCGATCAACCATCCCGGTGCGGGGCTTGCGACAATTACAGTCGACTTTGTAGCGGGTGTTCTCTCCCGGGTATCCGGCATCGGGGTGATGCGGGCAGTAGTAGACCGCATCCAGTTTTGCCTTCTCCCGGCCAAGCAGGGTATCCATCTTCCGGTGGATCATTTCGACGGTCCCCTCGGAACACATGTTCCTGGCCACGACCGGCTGGTTGGTCACAACGATGGTCAACAGTTCCGAGGCGTTAATCCTGCGTATGGCCGCGGCCACTCCCGGGAGCAGATCGAAGTCCTCCACCCTGCTGATATAGCCCTTCTCCGCGTTGATGACGCCATCCCGATCCAGGAAAACGGCCCGTCGCCGGGTCCGCCGGTTCATCCGCGAGATCCGGCCGCTGGCATGGTCCGCGGATACCGCCTCCAACCGTCCCGGAGTGCCGACATCCTTCAGGTATTCGGCGGTCAGATATCCATACAGATTCATGCGGTCCACAATTCCGGGAAATACATCCCTGCCGAAGTCGGACGGCTTGCCGCCATCGATGGCGGCCAGGATCCGGGGCGACATGACGTACAGCGCCGCGTTGACAAGATTACGGTAGTAGATTCCGGGATCGTGCGGTTTGGGGTGAAAACGGGTGATGCGGCCGGCGGTGTCAACCTCCACCAGATCGCTGTCCTGGGGATGATCGTTGGGATGCAGCACCAGGGTGGCGTCGCCCGACCTCTGACGGTGGAAATCCACCAGGCGGGCGAGATCCAGGTCGAACATCACGTCCGCGTACAAGACCAAGAAGTCGTCTTTCAACAGATGCCCACAGCTCAAGACGGCGCCGGCGGTGCCCAGAGGGGTTTCCTCCTGCAGGTACTCGATCTGCATGCCCCGGCTCCGGCCGTCCCCGAAATGATTCCGGATGATCTCTCCGAGGTGCCCGGTGGCAAGCAGCACCTCGGTAAAACCGTAGCTTTTCAGCAATTCCAGCTGGTGATCGAGCAGGGGCCGCCCGCCGATGGGGATCATCGGCTTGGGAGTCTTGTGGGTCACAGAGCCCAGCCGGGTTCCCCGGCCCCCTGCCAGGATAACCGCTTTCATATCCCGATATTGGCATGTTAGTATGTCCGGGTTCAAGAACGGCGGAGCGGCGAATGAAAGTGCTGGTGACCGGAGCGACGGGTTTTGTGGGCAGCCACCTGCTTGACCTGCTGCTGACGCGGCCGGAGGTGGAGATTCACGCCACCCGGCGCTGGTCGTCCCGCATGCGTCTGGTAGGTCACATCCCCGGCATCGAGGAGCGTATCTCCTGGCACCTGTGCGACCTTACCGACCCCTACTCGGTCGAGGACGTGGTCGCCGCGGTCAAGCCCAGCAGCATCTTTCACCTGGGAGCCCAGAGTTTTGTTTCTCCTTCCTGGAGCGCGCCAGAGGCCTACTTCCGCACCAACGTGTTGGGAACCCTGCACCTGCTGGAATCGGTCCGCCGGATCGGGCTCGACGACACCCGGATCCTGCTGCCGGGTTCCGGCGAAGAATACGGCGATGTGCCCGAGGACGAACTGCCGATAAATACCCGGACCGAACTGCGGCCGGTGAACCCCTACGCGGTCTCCAAGGTGGCCCAGGACCTGCTAGGCTACGAGCACAACCAGACTTACGGGCTGCAGGTGGTGCGGTTGCGGGCCTTCAACCACGAAGGTCCCCGGCGCGACCGGGTGTTCGCCCTGCCCTCCTTCGCCTTCCAGATCGCGCGGATCGAGAAAGACCTGGCCCCGCCCGTGGTCAAGGTGGGCAACCTGGAGGCACTGCGCAACTGGACGGACGTCCGCGACATGGTGCGGGCCTACGACCTGGCCATTCAGCACTGTCCCCCCGGAGAGCTGTTCCTGCTGGGCAGCGACGAGTTGCTGACTGTCGGTGAATGCCTCGAGCATATGCTGGCGCTTTCTACCCGGGGCGATGAGATCCAGGTCGAAACCGATCCGGCGCTGGTCCGTCCGACCGAACCCCGCCGGCTGGTCGCAGACGTACTTCCTTTCAGAAAGCTGACCGGTTGGAAGCCGGAAATACCCTTCCAGGACACGATCCGGGACACGCTTGAATACTGGCGGAACCAGGTGTGAACACCGCCATCATAACCGGATCGGGAGGATTTATCGGACGCCACCTCCAGCCGGCCCTGGAACAAGCCGGCTGGGCGGTCGTGGGTTTGCCGCGATCGGTTGCAGATATCACCGATCAACGCCAAGCGCTTCAAAACAAACGCCCGGCCGAGGCGTTGATCCACCTGGCCTTCCCCACTTCAGCCAGCTTCCGGCGCGAACATCCGGAAGAAGCCCGGCGACAGGTCGAAGCTTCAACCGCCAATGCCCTGGAACTGGCCGAGGCCTGCAACGCCCGGCAGGTGATACTGGCATCCTCCGGCAAGGTCTACGGGAATCCCGGCCAACTGCCCACAAACGAGGATTGCCCTCCGGAACCGACCACTTTCCTCGGCGAGCTGAAACTGCTGCAGGAAGAAATACTTCAGGCCGGCGCCGGCCGCCGGGGGACAACCAGCCTGCGACTGTTCAACGTCTACGGCCCCGGGGCGCCCGCAGGCTTTTTGATCCCCCGCCTGATTGCCGGTTTCACCGACTCCGGCCGGCTAGTTCTGGGAGAGCTGGACCACCGCCGGGACTGGGTTCATCTCGACGACGTTTGCGCGGCATTCGTCACCGCGCTGGTGCATCCCGCCGATTTGGGGAACTTCCGGGCGCTTAACGTGGGCAGCGGCCGCTCGGCGTCGGCCCGCGAGCTGATCCGGCTGCTGGCCGGCCTCAGCGGCCGGAATCCGGAGATCGTCCAGGAGCAGGGGCGCCTGCGCCCGGATGAACCCGCCGAGGAGCGGGCCGACTGCGCCCGCCTGGAGGCGTTGGGCTGGCGGGCGGAAACCGATCTGGAGACCGGGATCAGGCGTCTGTGGGGCTCCGGCCCTTCCGGGTGATGAAGAAACCGAAATTCTTCAGAACCAGCGGTATCACCGTGGAAAAGGATCGTCTCTCGGTTTCCTTGATGGTAGACATGTAGTTCAGCCCGAACCACAGCTTGAAGAGTATGTTGGGTCTCAGCCGGATCAGCCGCTTGATCAGCGGGATCAACCCCGGATGTTTGACCGCGGTCTTGAAGAGCTTGTGGATATTCTCGACCCGGGAACGGTCCGGCCGCTCGAGTACGCATTTCTCCATGTAGGACCGGGGCAGCTGATCGCAGGAGAAGTTCCGGTCCAGTTCCCCGGTTTCCACCGCGATATCGAAAAGCTCGGTGCCGGGATATGGCACGAAAATGGAGCACCAGGGGTATTCGGCGCTAATGTCCACGTTCATCCGGATGGTCTCGAACATGTTTTCGAGCGTTTCGGTGGGGATCCCCACCATGTTGAACGTCCGGCAGGCGATGTTGTTCTTCCTGAGGATCGCCGCCGCCTTAATTATCTGCCGGTTGGAGATGTTCTTCTTCAGCACTTCCTTTCTTATCCGCTCGTTCCCGGATTCAATCCCGAAAAATATGCTGTGGCAACGGGCTTGTTTCAACAGCCGGCCGATTTCCTCGTCGATGATGTCGGCGGCCACCAGGCCGGAGAAAGGCAGATCGACCTTCTCCCGGTATAGCTCCAGGAAACGGGCGGCCCACTTTTTGGTGTAGAAGACGGTGTCCCCGACGAACAAGACCGTACGCAGGCTGGGATACGAATCAGCCACCGCCAGAATCTCCGCTACGACGTTTTCCGGCGAGCGCATGCGGTGAAACCTGCCCTTGCCCTTGTAGATTTCCTTGGCCTTGCGGTTGTAGCAAAAGCTGCAGTTATGCGGACAACCCCGGGAGGTGACGAACCCTTTGGTCTCCGCGTGACGGAACATGCGGTACTTGTCGTAAATGCTCCGGTCGGGAAAGGGAAGTTGATCCAGGTCCTCGATCAGTCGCCCCACCGGGTTCTTGTGAATCTTTCCGTCCTGTTTGTAGATCAGGTTGGGAACCTTGGACAGCGGCAAACCCCCGGTCACCGCCTGGTAATATTTCACAATGGTGTCATCGCCCTCCCCCACGCACAACGCGTCGAAGGGCCCCTCCGAGATGTATCCCGGGAAAAAGGTAGGGTGAGGCCCCCCGGCAATCACCGGCAGGCCGGGAAATGCGTCCTTGATCGCCCGGGACACTCTCACCGGAAACTGGTGGATCCCCGAGATGACCGTGAAGCACACCATCTTGGGAGAATGCCGTTCTATGTACGAGACGATCTTCCGGGTGTCTCTCTCGATGATCGCGTCGGTGGAGATGCCCTTCTGCCTGAGGGCGGCTGACAACGCCATCACGCCGATGTAGTCGTAGTAAAGCTCCTGCACAAAAAGAACATCCATAATCTACTCCGACCGGCAAGGTTCCCGGACCACCGGGTCATCCAGAACGATCCCGGCATCCCGGCATTCGGGGTTGGCGGAGATGGGTTTTCCGACCCGGATGGATACGTCGGCGTACCTGACCACTTCGTCGCTCATGCATTGCCAGAACTTGTCCGGGTAGGTGACCCGCAAACGGTAGTCGTCGCTGATGACGAAGATGTCTCCCGAGTAGTCCCGGCGATCGGCGAACTGACAGGTCCAGGCCGCAGTTCCGAACAGGTGCGGGCCTATAGCCTTCAGGACGTCACGGTACTGATGGTTGTCATGGTTCAGTATATGGTACAGTTCGTACTGGATATCGTACTGCACCAGGTAATTTATCTTTATGCCGCTGTCGGGATACTCGTCCTGTATAAACATATCGAGCTGATGAAGGTTGGTGTATACTCCCCGGGCCCGCGCGGCCCGTTGATCACCTGACAGCCACTCAGCGGCTTGCTGAATTCCCGCGTGAGGACGGTATCTCAGGTGGTCATACCATGGACTGTTACGGGGAGAAGAAACCACAATTACGACGACCATGAGCAAGAATGCCGCGACTTGATATACCGGTTTTCTCAAGGTCAGGCCTACAGCCAACATCAGCAATGGTATGGTGCAGGCGATCGTCACCGGCAACCAGAGGCTGGCCGTCATATCGGACAGGCTCAGAACAATCCCCACCAATGACAAACCGCCGCAGAGATATGCAGTCTTTCTTCGCTTTCCGGACAGATCCAGGCCGCCCGCTCCAACCGACAAGAAGGGTAAGAACACCAGCCAGTAGCGCACGTCGTGATCGAACTTCAAGAACCGGGTGAAGGGAACTATGAACATGAACAGAAAAGTAGCCACCAGGCTGATGAGCAGGGCTTTTTCCAGCGGGGATTTTTTCCGCCATGACATCAGGAAGAGTAGTGGCCAAGCTGGAGTGATAACGCCCAGCATACTGATCAATCGCTGAAGATATGCCGCCTCCCACTGGCGATACCAGGTGCAGGTCGGTTCCGGGGTGGTCAATGCCGGTAGATAATGCAGCCACCAGAGAATATCACCGTGATAGACCGCGCCGATGGACAGGTACACAACCGGGAACATGAGCAACCCGCCAAAGAACCGGGGGTTCCGGTCTTTCAGAACGGCGTAAAGCGCCAGGCCGGCCACGAAGATGAAATACTCGTGGCGAACCCATGGCAGGGCACCCAGGGCCATCCCCGCCCAGAAAAAGCTTCGGCGGGCAACCAGGAGATACAGGATCAGCGCGGCGTAGAAAACACCGACTATGTTTGAATGACCCGCCATGCTGGAAAAGATGTAAGCCGGTGAGGTGGCCAGGACCAGCGAGGCGATCCAGCCTTTACGGGTCAGCCCCTCGGTTGCCTTGCCCAGCAGGTAGATACCCGCCCCGGCCAGAACCTTGTGCCAGACGAGAAAAATTTTCCAGCCGAATCCGAACACCGGGAGGTACAGCATGGTGCCGGCCCATTTGAGCTTCTGGACGAATATTCCCGCGATCGGTTCTTCCAGCAGGATCCGGGTGTAGAGGTAAGCCTGGAAGCCCTCGTCGTCGGTGTAGTCGACCAAGAACATCAGAATGAGAGTGGAACCGCTGAACAGCGCGGCAATGATCGCCGGCCCGTGCCGTCTTGCTGTCGGCCACATCCGCATAAAAAAAACGTATTTGAGTTTCACATAGTTGTCAAAAGGTATACAATTCACCAGTTTGTGAGCAATTCGGCGCGGAGATCATCGATGCAGCGTATACTCCTGGCACGAGCAAACGCCCACACGGCTGACGCCATTGCCTTTTTCCCGCCGCTGGGGATCCTGTATATTGCCGCGGCGGTTAAACAGAAAACCGACCACCGGGTTTCGGTGTTCGACGACTGGAGTCCCGCGGGCATGCTGGGACGCTTCGAGAAGCGGCTGGCCGAGTTCGCCCCAACGGTGGTGGGATTGTCGGCCATGGCCCCCTCCGCCGGGCTCATGCACGCCCTGGCCGAATCGGCCAAGCGCTTCGATCCGGCGATCCTGGTGGTCGCCGGCGGCGCCCACGCCACCGCCAGCCCCGAAGATTGCCTGGACGATCCCAACATCGACGTCGCGGTTCTGCACGAAGGCGAGCAGACCTTCCTGAACCTGCTGTCGGCCCGGGAATCCGGACAACCTTTCGGCTCCATCGCCGGGCTGGCCCTCCGGGACGCGGACGGTGAACTGATTCGCACCCCCCCGGCGGATTTCATTCCCGACCTCGACCAGTTGCCCTGCCCGGAGTGGAACCTCATCGACCTGCCCTTCTACTGGAAGCACCGTTCGATCACCTCGGTCGGCCCGTCGCGATCCCTGCCGCTGTTCGCCTCGCGCGGCTGCCCTTTCGGCTGCATATACTGCCACAAGGT
>Ga0272442_10000741_pt1 | contig 51082 bp, 36 predicted proteins | sample SSMForm2O_FD_200262 | JGI IMG/M metagenome (GOLD analysis project Ga0272442, IMG submission 200262) | Marine sediment archaeal communities from Little Sippewissett salt marsh, Falmouth, MA, United States - SSM-Form-2O | ecosystem: Environmental > Aquatic > Marine > Wetlands > Sediment ... | reverse complement strand
CCCCGAGATTCGGACCGTCGGCGGTTCGTCCTTCGGTACGGAGGATGGTCGGCCGTCTGGCTCGTCACAGGAACCGGCCTCGCAGGCGCCGGAACGCTGACGCGTTTCCAGCTCCCGTTTCCGGTTGCCCTCACGCTGGCTCTCGTCCTCGTCGGCCTGGCCGCGGCAACGTTCCACGTCATGCGCTCTTTGCGGTCTTCCGATCCGGCGGAGGGTGACGGGCCGCCGGTCAAACGCAGCCACCACACAGCCACGCTTCCGGACGATTCAGCCGCCTCAGGCGAGAGGCCCGACACGTAGCCGCAGCCGACAGCAGAGCGCCGGACGGCCTCCTCAGGAGACGCCGCCCGGCGGCACACTCATCCATCCTCGTTTGGGTCCGTTTGCCGCTCTCGCACGGCCTCGTGTCGGAAGCGACGTCACCACCCATGCAACTCGCTCTACGGAAGCGTCAGCGCCCCGCAGACGGGAGCCTCGAAGTACTCTCCCTCGAAGCGGCCAAAGACAATCCCGTCGAACTCCGAACCGGCAGCCGTTCCAGGATGCAATCGGTACGAGAACGTCAACTCGTCGCCGGCTCCAAAGATGCTCATCCATCCGACCTCTTCAGTTCGTGCCTGTGCGTTCGTGTTGACCAGCTCGCCGGCCTCGATCACCTCAATCTGCCATCCCGTAAGGATCCGTTCTTCCACGGCCGGCGCGACGATTTCGCTCGTGAATCGGATGGTGATCAGAACGAAAACCGTTCCACTACTCTCCTCCAGCACCTCTCGAACGGCATACGCGGGCGTCTCGCCGACCCATAGGCCCTTCTGACAAGTCTTGCGGGTCCCGCCGTCCTCCTGCATCGTCAGCGTCACGACGTAGTATCCAGCCTCGTCGTACATGGCGGAGGCAAGCCCCCCCGTGGTGGACTCCAAGTCCGTCTCGCCGTCACCGTTGAAGTCCCATCGATAGATGAACCCAGATGTGGTTCCTAGACAGGATTCACAGATCTCAAACTCGACGAGTTCGCCCACACCCGGGTTGTACGTGGACGGCGTGAAGTCCGCATCCCACGCTGCCGCGCCGACGACGACACTAACCAACAGCAGGCTGGCAGCCAACGCGCAGACAAACACCCTGCTCTTATTCATTCCCCCTCCTTCTCATCGCACCTACGGCGCCACGCGGCGCCGATCCGCTGCCGTTACGGCAGCGGATCGTGCACCGAGCTTGCTGTCAGCCAGAAGGCTATTAGATCCTGTAGATCGCTCAACGTCACCGTCAGCCCCCCAGTATACGGAACCTCTTCGCCCGAAAGCCAGAGAGACACTGCATACTGAACCTGTTTGAAGGACACCAGTTCCTGCAGACACAGGTCCAGCACATCGTTCTCTACATCCCAGCGAGAGACGACGACAGGAATGGAAAGCGTGCAGGCTAGCGTGATCCGATCCTCACCGGCAATCGGAAGAGAGAGGCGGGGAGCAGAACTTCCAATCCATCCTTGGATCGTGGCCGGCGTGTCCGCAGACGGAGCGGAGGCCGGTGCGGTTAGCGTATACGCGATCTCGCGTTTCGTGTCCCGTCCCGACTCCACCAGCTTCTCGAGGAAGATCCACTCGATCATGCTGCCGCTCTCGCGTAGGGTCGCGCCGTCGTTCGACACGGCTGTGAACGTCCATCCATCAGGAATCAGCTCGGTGACGGAAAGCCCGTTGACCGTGTCAAACGCTGAGATCTCGATGCTCACGGTGAGCACCGCGCCAGCGGCCGTTCGATCATCCGGGAGACACGTCTCGATCGTGCGAACCACGTCGATACCGGAAACCACATCGACGGTCAGCCGGACCGTAGCACGAGCCCAATGATCGTCCGTAACGGTCAGGGTGACCTCATAGGTACCGGGTTCATCGTAGACGAACTCCGCTTCGGGGAAATCGCTCGAAAGGTCGACGATCCCGTCCCCGTCGAAGTCCCACTCGTATCGGTCGATCGCGCCGTCCACGTCGTACGACTCGGAGGCATCAAACACAACGGCCGTTCCAACATGAGCGACGACATCGGACGCACCCGATTGGATCTCGCTCTCAAGAACAGAGAACCCCGCCACTGGATCGTCGTTCTCAGCCGGAATCAGCGCAGGCAGGTCGATGGTGTGTGACCCACCTCGGAAGTCGACGTAGACAATCTCCGATCTTGTGTCCGCTGCCTTCCACGCCTCGGTGTCGTCGGTCTGAATCGTAACCTCGAAGACACGTTGCTCGCCGAGCAGCATCTGCGAAACTCTCCACGTAACCAAGGTTCCCGTCGCAACCGAACTGATCGACGTCGGACTCGGATCGGCGTCAACAAGCTCCAGCCCGAGCGGAAGGAACTTCTCCACGGAGATACTCGTCGCGGCGACATCGAATCTTAGGTGATCCGCAATCTGCGCCAGCGCATCATCGGACGGACGGGAGAAGAAAAGACCGTCCGTTTGCTCGGCGAATGCCTCCAGTAAGTTCTCGTTGATCAGATTGCCGATGCCAACGGAGATCATGATAATCCCAGCGTCCGCTGCGATTTCTCCCTCGATGTCCGGCTCGGCACCGGAGTTGCTCTGCCCATCGCACAGAAGAATCTCTACATGGATCGCATCGTCTCGACCGTACTCGATCAGCTCCATCCGTGCTTCCTGGAGGGCCTCACCGAACGCCGACTTCCCGCCGGCCGACAGGTTCGCCACCGCCGACTTGACGTTCGTGTGTTTGCTCGTCAAGGCAATGTCCAGCTGCGCCGCCGTGCTGAACGACACCAGTGCTACGCGGTCATCGCCTCCGAGTTGATCGATGACGTCGAGCGCGAAGGCCTTGGCCACCAGAAGGTTGGCCTCCGATGTGGACGACGTGTCGATGACAAGCACGCAGTCAATCGGATACCCGTCTGCTAGATCCCACGCTTCGAGAACAAGCTCGAGGGTCGCCGACTCGATGACCTCACCGGAGACCGCTAGCGTGCTGTCTCCCTTGGTGAGCGTCTGCTGGACTGTGAGGATCGACTCCTCCGCCGCAACCGTTCCCGACAACCCGATTACTGCAAGGAAAAAGACGGCGAGGGCCCCCGCCCTCGCCGCCGCGTGTTTGGTCGTTCTCATTCGTATCAACTCCCTACAGGAGCACAACATGCCTACTGTTCGCCCTGCTACTCTTCACACAGCCAGGTATCCGGATCACACGGACCGTACGGTTCGCCCGGAAGCGGATCGCAGATGGTCGTTCCTGTCAACCAGTATGCGATGATCGCCTTCAGGGTGTGGTAGTCCACCGTCTGGCCGCATGTCCACGGAACCACCTCATCCTCAAGCCAGAATGCGATGGACCGCTGGACCTGCTGGAAGGAGATCCTGTCCGACAGGGTGATATCCAGTGTGTCGTTCTCGACATCCCATCGAGAGATGGCTACGAGAACCGATACGCAGTCGGAGATGTCCACACCGCTGTCACCGGTCACAACCTTCTCCATGCAAGGCAGGGCGCTGTCTACGATACCGTAGATGTCGTTACTGCTCGCGTAGCACGGGTCACTCGCGGCAATCTCGATCGCTTCCGTCTGCGGTACCTCGACCTGGTAGATGATCGTCTTGGTCGTTCCAGCCGGCAGCTTCGTCGCGAACACCCACTCCACTGCGGACGGCTTGTAGTAGAAGCCATCATTCTGGACAGGGACGACCTGCCAACCCGTCGGGAGATCCTCCTCGAGGCCCACTCCGTACAGGTCATGATCCGACCAGACCTCCACCTTGACCGTGAACGTACTCGCCGCCTTGTTTCCTCCCGGGCCGTAGTAGTTCAGCAACACGTTGTTGCACGGAACCGGAGTGGAAATCGTACGCACGGCGTAGATCGTCGCTGCGGGAACAAGCGGGAGCTCCAAATCGACCGGCGTGCACGTGTAGGCGTAGGCCGACAGCTCCTTCATGTCGTACAGGTCTATCGTTGCGCCCTGCGTCCACGGAACCGCTTCCTGGTTCTGCCACATCTCGATCGCGCGCGCAAGCTGCTGCGAGCTGATCTTCTGCGACAAGCGGAGATCGATCCTGTCTTCGATGTCCCCTCCGTCGCCCGGCACAAGGTGGGCAATCGCCGTCTTCAGCCGCAGCGCATCGGTGACCTCGATCATCGAGTCTCCCTCAACCTCCATGTCAAACGCGGGAGACATGGATTGGAGAATCCCGCTGATCGTGAAACATACAGGAAGCGTCGTCGCGATCAGTCGGTCGCTGTCCGGAACGGTCACCTCGTACGAGATCACCTTCGTCGTGCCGGCCTTGATCTGCTCAAGGAAGACCCACTGCACTTCGTCGCGCTTGAACGCAGCCCCGGCATTCTCTAACGGCTCAATAGTCCAGCCAATCGGCCAATCTTCCTGCAGACCGACGCCGGCTAGATCCATCTCCGGTTCGATGCGGACAACAACGAGGAACGTGGAGCCCGGCAGCGCCTGGATCGTCGAGATCGTTCGCGACACCGACACGGCGAGCTCATCGATGAGCACCGTCTGGGTGATCCGATCCGTGGCCCCTTCATCATCGGTCACGCGAAGCGTGGTGCTCTTCGATCCGGCCGTAGAATACGTGTACGTGGCCGTCGGATCGCTCGTCGTCTGCTCGAACAGGCCATCGCCGTTGAAGTCCCACTCGTACGAGACGACAGACCCGTCCGGATCGTATGAAGACGACGCATCAAACGTGATCGAATCGTTGATGTGAGCCGATACAGGCGACATGTAGAAGGCAGCCACTGGAGGCTGGTTCGGCGTCGCCGAGATAATGATCGGGTCGATCAGATTCAGCGCAACCGTCGTCGGGGCCGCCAGGCTCCCGTACAGGAGTTTGACCTGCGAGATTCCCGCCGTGAATTGCGGGAACAACGACAACTCAAACTCGTCTCCGAGCGGACCAAGAACCATTCCATCGCCCAAGCCTGCCGACCACGTCCATGAGACGCTTCCCGTCGGCGCGGTCAGACTCCACGTATCTCGGAAGTCTGACGTGTCGTCCTGGACCTGGAACGCGGCGCCCGTCGGAACGCCTGCCAGCGTCATCGACGCTGAACCTTCTGTGCCCGATCCTCCTCCAAGCAGCACGAACAGCGACAACTCGCCGGTCACGGTGTTCTTGTACAAGAACAAGACTGCGGTGTTCGCTTCCTCGAACCCTGTCGAGGCCATACTGCCCACGTAGCCGTAGTAGTCCGCGGCCGACGTGGCACTCTCTAACGGTGTAACCTGATACTGCGTTTCCCCTTGACTGACAGCGAAGAAGCCCTCCTGCTGCGCCAAACCCGTCGCCGGAAGTAGGAGAACGACCACCGTTAGAAGGAGGAAAAGGCCAAGAGTATTGACCTTACACACCTTCATTGCTACCTCCTTTGTTGGCAAACTCAATCTTCGTTGCATGCTGATTAGAAATCCACAACACCTTAGCAGATCCGCGCCCTCGAAGTCTGTAACAGCGATTACGCTTTACTTCTCCCCCTTTCGCCGGTTCTCCACGCCACTTCACAGCGTCACCGCCACTTGGTAGAGAGCCGAGTCGATTGCCCCCTTTGCCGCTTCCAACGGATCTGCCGTCAAGAGGGAAAGGAGCGGGCGATCCTCAAATGTTGCCGTGGTAGTGAACTCCAAGTTCCCTGCCGCGTCGAACACCATAACAAACACAGAGGCCGTGGCCTCCTTCTCAATGCCGAATAACAGCCCAAGCGGGCCCAAGATGATTTGAAGAGACGAATCCAGGAACGACGTTGCCCCGAGAAGAAGCAGCGATCTTTCGGGCTTGTAGGAGATCGTCGTCTCCCAGCGAATCAATCGCATCACAACAAGGTGATTCGCATCGAGAGCGTTTGCCAACCGCTGCACGCCCTCCACCGTGACCCCGTTCCCGACGTATGTGTCGGTGAGCCGTTGTGCCTGCATCATCTCTCCTTGCGAGCAGACGTTCACTCCTGCTACCACGGAACACTGCTGCATTGCGTAGTTCTTGACGCTTTCAAGGTCTGCCGTCGGTACTGCTGCCGCTGCCTGTACGAACACCGCCACCTTCTCACGTTGTGCGAAAGCCGCCGTGCTCGTCAGGATAACGAGTAGCAGCACGACCAGCCCGTACACAGGCCGTCTGGATCGATTCGCCATTCTGTCCCCCCACCCATCTAGAAACCTTATGCTGTGAGGGAAGTCTAGCTTCGGCAGATTCTATGGGAAAGGAAGGGTGTCGACGCCTTGTCCAGACTTTGTCTAGGGCGTCACAGACAAATGTCCCCGCCGAATGAACGAACGTCTCTACCCGTTGACTGCTCCGGCCTCGCAACAGCGATGCCATGAGGCTCCACAAGAAAAAGCGGCGTCGCAATAGGACGCCGCCGCGTGACGTGCTGCAGTGCGTTTACATCTCGAGTTCGACTGGGTTCTGCGCCTGATGTGGGTGCACCGGACCGGCGTACACCTTGAGCTTGCGAAGCATCGCACGCCCCAGCTTGTTCTTCGGCAGCATCCGGCGTACGGCTTCTCGTACGGGAAGCGTCGGGCGAACCTCGATGAGATGTCGATACGTCATCTCCTTCAGCCCACCCAAGTACCCGCTGTGCCGCTGATACATCTTCTGGTCCCACTTCTCGCCGGTGAGATTCACCTTCTCGGCGTTGATGACGATCACGAAGTCACCGGTGTCGACGTGTGGGGTGTAAATCGGCTTGTGTTTGCCTTGCAGCCGTACAGCAATCTCGCTGGCAAGGCGCCCCAGGCGTTTCCCATCGGCATTGACGAGGATCCATTCGCGGTCCCACGTCGTCCCGATCTCTTCGTTCTTTGCCACAAACGTTCGTTGCATCGTTATCGTTGCTCCTCAAACCCTCAGCTAGAAAACGGATTATAGCCCACACCAATTGATGCTTCAAAGACTCCGCATGATCGTTTGCTCCGGCGCGGGGCCGATCGAGACAATTGAAACCGGAACACCGGCGATTGCCTCCACTCGATCCACGTAGGCCTTTGCAGCCGCCGGGAGATTCTCGAAACGCCGTACCGTATCCATTGTCTCGTCGTTCCAGCCGGCGACATCCTCGTAGATCGGCCGGCAACGATTCACGACTTCGCCGGACAGCGGAAACCGTTCGACCACTCGACCATCCAGTTCATAGCCGGTGCAGATCCGCAGGCTGTCGAATCCCCCCAACACGTCGAGCTTCGTCAGTGCAATCGCCGTCGCCCCGTTGACGCGAACGGCATAGCGCAGCGCGACGCCGTCCAGCCAACCGCACCGACGCGGGCGCCCCGTCGTTACGCCGTACTCGCCCCCCGCCTGTTGGAGCCGTTCGCCGATTTCATCGGATAGCTCCGTCGGAAACGGCCCCGCTCCGACCCGCGTCGTGTACGCCTTAGCGATCCCGAGCCGCTCTTCGACATCCGGGACCGGGATTCCGATCGACTGGCCAAGTCCGGCGAACGTAGTAGGAGACGACGTCACGAACGGGTACGACCCGTGATCCACATCGAGTAGGGCTCCCTGCGCCCCTTCAAATAGGACGTTCCTCTCCGCCCGAAGCGCTGCCTGAATCCGCTCGCTTGCATCCCCGATCGACTCAAGGATCGGTTGCGCCTGTTCGATCGCGTTCGCGGCCAACTCCTCCGCCCGAAAAGCCTGCACTTCGGTGACATCGGGCCACATCCGCTGCAGCAAGTCAATCCGCCACTGCAGTCGTTGCTGCAGTACGTCCGGCCGAAGTAGATCCCCGGCGCGAACCCCGATGTGCATCGCCTTGTCGCGATACGCCGGGCCGATCCCTCGCCGCGTCGTGCCGAACCGCGATCCGCTCCCTTCCAGTTCCTCGAGCAGTCGATGGTATGGGAGGATCAAATGGGCATTCTCGGCCACGTACACGTCGGGGGAGTAGCCGACATGCTCTGCAATTGCGTCGATCTCCTCACGTAGGATGGACAGGTCGATCACCACACCACCGGCGAGCACCGACATTGTATCGGGGTAGAATGCCCCGGCCGGTATCAGATGCGTCCCGAACTTCTTTCCCCGGTCGATCACGGTGTGACCGGCGTTCGGCCCACCGTTGAACCGAACGACCATGTCCGCACGACGCGCGAGGAGATGCGTGATCTTTCCCTTTCCTTCGTCGCCCCACTGCAGCCCGAGAATCGCCGTAGCCACCGTAGCCTCCTACTCCACTTCCGCCGTGCGCGTAACCCCGATGCGAAGCGCATGTCCATCGATGTCGATGTCTTTCGTGAACTCCGCGTTTTCATCAGCGGTCCACAAAACGTCTACCGCCAAAACCTCGGAAGAGATTTCCTCCTGACTGCGTCGCAAGGTATCCGTCACATCGCCTGCCTCCATCGCAAGCCGGATCCGGTCCGTGACTTCGAAACCGGCTTCCTTTCGTGCCAATTGCACGCGATGCACGACCTCGCGAACGAGTCCTCGCTCGCGGAGCCGTTCGTCGAGCCGCGTATCGAGCAGGACTCGCACGTCGGATTCCTCGGTCAACACGAATCCCTCGGGATGAACCTTCTCGAATGCAACGTCTTCCGCCAGGATGCGCACCGGTTCGCCGTCGATTTCGACATCCGCTACGCCGTCCGCCAGCGCGTCACGCAGCGATCGAGCCGGCTGTGCCTTGATCCATGCCGCCACGTTCTGTCCCGCCGATCCGAGGCGTGGGCCCAGGGTTCGGAAGTTCGGGATCGCCGCCTCCTCAAAGCGGTCGTCAAGCGATGGCACAACGTCCAATCCTTCGACGTTCGTCTCCGCTTGCAGCAGCGCAACGATCTCCTCGTGTAGTGCACCGGCCGATCGCTCCACGATCACGCGGGCAAGCGGCTGACGAACCTTGATCTGCGCCTGATTACGCGCTTGGTGGCACAGCGCTGCGATCCGCCGCGCCGCGACCATGTCCCTCTCCAAGTCCGCGTCCTCGCTCGAGGCTTCGACAGCGGGATATGCACGAAGATGTACGCTATCCGGGTCTTCCGCCGCGCGAAGCTTGCGGTACACGGCTTCCGCCAAGAACGGCGTGAACGGTGCAAGAAGCGTAGACAACTCGATCAGAACCTGGCGCAGCGTTTCATACGCCGCCACCTTGTCTTCCCCCATTCCGCCCTTCCAGAACCGCCGGCGACACAGACGTACGTACCAGTTCGACAGGGCATCGACAAACGATTCCAGCGCCGCCGTCGCTGCAACCACGTCGTACGCATCGAGGGACTCCACGACCGTGCGGGTCGTCGACGCCAACCGCGACAGAATCCATCGATCAATCACTGCCCTCGCGACCTCCGGAGCCGTGTGCTGCGCCGGATCGTATCCGTCGATCGACGCGTACAGCGCAAAGAAGTCGTACGTGTTGCGCACCGTATCGAGGAACTTATAGAGCGGCTCCTGGATCGCCGCCTCGCCAAGCCGCTTGGACTTCCAGGGAGCACTCGACGAGTAGAGGTACCAGCGGATGCAGTCAGCCCCGTACTGGTCGATCGCCTGCCACGGATCGAGGACGTTTCCCTTGCTCTTACTCATCTTGAGACCGTTCTCGTCCAGTCCCAGGCCGGTGCCGATGCAGTTCTTGAACGGAGCCTTGCCGTGGACGATGGTTGCCGTGGCAAGTAACGTGTAGAACCACCCTCGCGTCTGCTCCATCGCCTCACAGATGAAGTCCGCCGGGAAGCTGTCTGCGAACTGCTCCTTGTTCTCAAACGGGTAGTGCCACTGCGCCGTGTGCATGCTGCCGGAGTCGAACCACGTGTCAATCACGTACGGAACGCGCCGGGCTTCGCCCCCGCACTCCGAACAGTGGACGGCGATCCCATCCACGTACGGACGGTGCAGTTCGACGGCCTTCGCGTCCTCGGGATTCACGGCTCGCTCGACAAGCTCCTTGCGGCTGCCGATTGCCGTAACTTGACCGCACACGCCGCACACCCACAAGTTGAGCGGCGTCCCCCAGTACCGGTCGCGGGACAGCGCCCAATCCTTTAGATTGGCGAGAAAATCGCCCAGTCGTCCTTCTCCGACGTGCGCTGGGTACCAGTTGATCCCGCGGTTGTTCTCGATGAGCTCATCCTTCACCGCCGTGGTTCGGATGTACCACGAGTCCATCGCGAAGTAGAGAAGCGGTGTGTCACAGCGCCAGCAGAATGGATACTCGTGCTCGTACGGCTGCGTCCGCAGCAGCACGCCCCGCTCGTTCAGATCGGCGAGAATCCGCTCATCGGCATCTTTTACGAACACACCGGCGGCAAGCGGGAACTCGTCGGTAAACTTCCCCGCCAAATCAACCGGTTGAACGAACGGCAACCCGACGGCCTGTCCCAACTGGTAGTCGTCTTCTCCGAATGCGGAAGCAACGTGAACGATCCCGGTTCCATCCTCGAGATTGACGAATCCTGCTTCGTACACTCGGTGAGCCGCATCGTCGTCCGTCAACTCGTACGGCGGCCGGTATCGCACGCCGACCAGCTCTCGACCGCGAAACTCCCGCAGCACGGCGTGCGGCCCGTCGATCACCCGATCGACGAGATCCTTGGCAAGGATCAGCCGCTCGTCGCCGGCTTCCACTTCCACGTACAGCGCGTCACCGGCTACGGCGAGCCCGACGTTCGCCGGCAGCGTCCACGGCGTCGTGGTCCACGTGAGCAGGGACACCGTGCCATCCGTGTCAAACGACAGATCGCTGTCGCCGTTTGCCACCACCGGCATTCGCAACGTGACCGACGGATCCTCCACCGTGCGATACCCTTGCGCTACCTCGTGCGACGACAGGCCGGTTCCACAGCGAGGACAGTACGGAAGCGTCTTGTGTCCCGGATATAGGAACCCCCGATCGAACATCGTTTTCAGTTCCCACCAGACCGTTTCGATGTAGTCGTTGGTGTAGGTGACGTACGCCTTGTCGAAGTCGATCCAGAACCCCATCCGGCGCATCATCCGTTCCCACTCGGACCTGTAGCGCCACACGGATTCCTTGCACTTCTCCACGAACCGTTCGACGCCGTACGCCTCGATCTCCGGTTTGCTGTCGACGCCGATCGCTTTCTCTACTTCCAGTTCCACTGGGAGTCCATGCGTATCCCAACCTGCTCGGCGACCGACGTAGTGGCCTTGCATTGTCTTGTAGCGTGGGAATAGGTCCTTGTACACCCGCGGCATGAGGTGGCCGAAGTGCGGCTGTCCGTTCGCCGTCGGTGGCCCTTCGTAGAACACGTACCGGGGCTCATTCTCCGTCGCCTTCAGCGATCTCGCGAACGTATCGTGTTTCTCCCAGTACGCAAGGACATCCTCCTCGCGGGCTTTCGGCTGCGCCTCCAACTTCTGATACCGCTTCATCTTCACTCCTCGTACGAAAGCAACAAACCACTTCTTCCCGTCTTAGTACATCCGGCTCATGAGAGAATGCTGGGAACGCCCCGCTATCGGGGCACGGTAATATAGATCAGAAGCGGCATCGTTCGCGCTGGTTCGTGTGTCATCGAATCTCCCGACGGATCATAGCGTTGGTCCCGTTTTCCGTCAACCCTATCCACCGGCCGTACTACAGTCTCGCGCCGTGGTCTCACGGCGTGCATCCGGCGCGTGGCTTCATACGGCACCGGACAACCGTCACCTAACGCAAAGAGCCTGTTGTCACGACTGCACGCGTCACCGGCACGCCCGCTCGGGCACCGGGTCGGCTACGCTGATCGTATGCGCGCACGCCGGGTGATGCTGTCTGTCTTGAGTCTTCTCGTAGCCGCTTCCGGCTTGACCGGGTGCCTGTCGACCGGCGATCCGATCGCCATCCTGTCCGCCCCGGCGATCAGCGGCGCAGTCCCACTCGACGTTCGTTTCGATCTGTCGTACTGCACGCACCCCCGGGGCGTGCCGATGCAGTTCTGTCTCGACTTCGGCGATGAATCCAACCCCGAGTGCGGCTCCGCGTTCGATGTGCTCGTTCCGCACACGTACAACACGGCCGGCACCTTCACGGCCACGTTGACGGTCACCGATGACCGCGGAAACCAGGCGCATGACGCTCTGACGATCGCCGTCAGTTCAGACGGCCCGGCTGTCGGCACAAGCATCGGCGACGCCGCCCCCGATTTTACTGCGCACACCACCGACGGGGGAGAAGTCAGCCTGTCTGACTACGCCGGATCGGTGATCTTGCTTGACTTCTGGGGAGCCTGGTGCTCGCCTTGCCGCGCCAGTATGCCGCATCTCGACGCACTGGTCTTCGCCTTCGACGGCGAAGACGTTGTCGCCATCATTGTCAGCACCGACGCCCTGGAACGGGATGCCATCGACTTCCTCGATGCCGGCGGGTACGACGATTTCGTCAGCGTGTGGGAGCCGGGGGAAAAATCCGGAAGCCCAATCACAAAGCTGTACGGCCTCGACAGCGGTGCAGTCGGCGTTCCGCGAACATACCTCATCGATCGCCAAGGAGTGATCCGAGCGATCGAACACCCGCTAGACATCACGGAGCCAATGATCGAAGCGCTGCTTTAGCGTCGGCGGGGATGGGGATCCGGACGCAGCCACCGCATCACCAGGACCGATCCGAGGATGCCCACCGCGCTCCCGAACGGGAACACAGCCGACGTGCCGAAGCCGTCGGAGATCAAGCCGGCTGCCAGCGGTCCGACGGTTTGCCCCGCCGAAAACGCCGATCCTTGTAGCCCAGTCACCGTCCCCATGCCGTGCGTTCGCCCAAGCTCTGTACGGATCGCAAGCACCGCGGCCCGCGAGAAAGCGGAGAACGCCCCGACGCCGAGCATCAAGAGGCATATCCCAACGAAACCGTGCACCCAAGGGACGAACAGCAGCAGGATCGGAGCGCCGAAACTTCCGATCAGAACCTGCGGGTATCGTGGAATCCGATCGGCGACGAAGCCAAAGGGAATCTGGAGGATTCCGCCGGCGAGGAAGTACGCCGTAAGCACGGTTCCTACCGCTCCTTTACTCAACCCGGCGGTCGCCGTGGCGAACAGCGGGTAGAAGGCATTGAACCCTTGACGCCAGATCCCGCGGGTGGCGAAGTACACCGCAATCCCTTTCACGGATCGATCGCGCAGCAGGCGTATCACTGACGGCATCCCTTCTTTCGGAATGCGCTCGGCCTTGTGCGCTTCCCCGTGGTCCGCCGGCACAAACGCGACGACCAATCCAAGCGCGCACAAGCTCAACACACCCATCGCCGCGAAGGCCGCCTCGTACGACCATACCTCGCTGATCCACCCCCCAAGAAGAGGCCCAAGGCCCACGCCGGCGAACATCGCCGTGTAGAAAACGTTCATCAGTCGCCCTTCCCGCCCCTTCGGGGTGATGTCTCCCACGTACGCCTGCGCAATTGGTGTCACCATCACCGATGCCGCCCCCTGAAGAAAGCGAAGAAAGCCGAGCATCCACAGCGTACTTGCCGCGATGTACAGGAACGAAACCGCCGTGAATCCGCACAGCCCGATCACGAGAAGGCGTCGCCGTCCGATCCGGTCGGAAAGGCGACCGACAACGGGTGCAAACAGGGTACGTGACACCGAGAATGCCGCGAATACCAGGCCGATCGACACACCCTTGGCCGACATTTCGTCTGCGTACAGCGGGAGAATCGGTGCGATGATCCCGATACCAATCAGTGCTACCGACACCGAGACGAATAGGCTCGCGAACGTCCACTGCCATCCGATTGTACGTTTCCTGTGCATCACAGCAGCTCAGAGTACACCGGCCCATCGTCTGCTTCCACTCTGCACTTCTAGCCATCAATTGCGCGGAATCGCGGCACGGTCTAGAATCCGGCTACATGATCCGAAAGCGACGGTGATTGGATGAAGGAGAAGCTCTCACGGATTGTCACCGGTAGCCCTGCGGACTACACCGACCTGCGCTACGAGGAAAACCGGAAGACGCGAGTATCATACAGAGGGCGCGCCTTGTCCGAAGTCGCGTCCTACGCGACGTTTGGCGGACACGTACGTGCATATGCCGACGGAGGGAAGGCGATCGCCACGTTCTCTCAACCGGATCGAGCAGAAGCGATGGCCGCTTCGGTGGCCGCGTCGGCACGGACGGCGGCTCGTCACCGCGACAAGCCGCTACGGCTTGCGAAGTCACCGGTCGTCGACGAGGCGTTTCCGATTTCGTCCGACTCGCATCCGGCATCGGTCTCCATCGAAGAGAAACTTCGACTAGCCGCCCACTACAACGACATGATTCTTGCCGAGTCCTCCGTTGTCACCTCGGAGACCGACTACGACGAGTTCGTTTCCCGCCGCGTCTTCGTGAACAGCGAGGGATCGGTGATCGAGTACGATGTCGTGATCGTCAATGTCGCCGGACGGATCGTGACCAAGAGGGGCGGTATAGTGCAACGCGTTCGCTTTGCATTTGGCGGAAACGAGCATTTCGATCACGTAGTCGGGCGCGAAGATGACCTGCGCCGTTCGATCGAAATTGCATGCCGCCTTGTCGACGCACAGCCGGCGAAGGCCGGGCGATACCCGGTGATCCTCGATCCAAGCGAAGCGGGCTTGTTCATTCACGAGGCATTCGGGCATCTATCGGAATCCGACAGCCTGCAGAACAACCCGGCGTTCCGGGCCCGCCTGAAGCTCGGCGAGGTGCTCGCCGACCCAATACTGAACGTTTCCGACAACCCGACGCTTGCGGAGTTTCCGGGAAGCTATCGCATCGACGACGAGGGGGTGCGTGCGGTCCGCACGCCGTTGATCACGGATGGGAAGCTCACCGGACGCCTGCACTCACGTGAGACGGCCGCGGAGTTCAGTGAACCGCTGTCCGGGAACATGCGAGCGGTTGACGCGCAGTACACCCCGGTTGTACGGATGTCCAACATCCTGATCGAGCGGGGCGAGTCGACGTTCGAGGAAATGGTTTCTTCAATTGAGGATGGATACTACCTGGTCGGTGCAAAGGGCGGACAGACGTCTGGAGATCAGTTCACGTTCGGCGCGCAGTGGGGATTCAGAATCGAGGGAGGAAAGGTCGGGCCGATGGTTCGAGACATCAACATGTCCGGAGAGCTGTTCTCCACCCTCAAGGGAATCTCGATGGTCGGAGACGATGTAACGTTCGCCGAGCGGGGCGGTTGCGGCAAGGGATCTCCGATGCAACTCAACCGCATGTCCGGAAAGGGAGCACCCCACATCAAGATCGACGAAGTCACCATTGGAGGTGTCGCGTGAATCCGCTCATCGAATCCGCAGCAGCATGCGTCGATCACGCCGAGCTCTACTGTGTTCGGCAACATGAGATCGTCGTTCGCTACGAGAATGCTCGCTTGGAATCGATCAACGAAACCGACACGTCGTCCCTCGCTCTTCGGGTCATCGATGGCGGACGACTGGGTGCAACATACGGCGTGACTCCGGATCGCGCTGGATTGATCGACGAGGCAAAGCAGGCCGCCGTCCACGGAGACCCGGCGACATTCTCGTTCGCGCCAGACGCCGCTTATCCAGCAGTTGCCAATTTCAGCGAAGAGACGGCCGCGCAGTCCAGTGAGGACATCGCAACGCTCTGCGAGTCGGTGAAGGAGCGGATCCTGTCACTACGACCGGGGCTTCCTCTCAAGATGGAAGCAGGCACCGCGGTCCGCACCCTCGACATCGGGACGACACAAGGGGCGGATGCGACACATCGCTCCTCGGAAGCGTACTTGTGGTTTGGTGCGCCGTTTGCGGGAGCGGGAATCGGTCTCTATTCGGCCGTTGCCGGTGTCTCTCCGCTGACCCGGCCGGATGAGGTGATCCGCGAGTTTGCGCGGTGGTATGAATGGAGCGAGACCACGTCCACCCCGAAGACCGGCAGACTACCGGTGATCTTTGCCCCGGACGCGTCCTCGTTGTACCTATTGCCGCTCTGGGCCGGCCTAGACGGCGATGCAGTCGAGAAGAACACGTCTCCGCTGATTGACCGGATCGGTGACGCGATCCTCTCATCGAAACTCACAATCGTCGACGATCCGCTACGCGACGACGCCCCGGACGCACGGCCGTTTGACGACGAGGCCATCGCCTGCCAGCGACGAGTGCTCGTCGACCAAGGGGCGTTGACCGGATTTCTGTTCGATCTGCGGACGGCGGCCGCGCAAGGCACCGTGTCGACGGGGAACGGACTCAAGCGTGCGCTGTTCGGCGGCGGGACGGAAACGGCCCCGGCGCCGTGGCCGATGAGCCTTGTCGTTAAACCCGGTGACAGCACGTTTGACGCAATGATTGCGGATCTCGACGAGGGCTTGATCCTGTTCGGCGGACTCGGTTTCCACTCCGGCAACTATCCACAGGGCCAGTTCTCCATCCAGGGGGTCGGCTTCCACGTGAAGGGAGGACGCGTTGTCGGCCGACTGGAGAACACGATGGTGTCTGCCGACATCTACACCGACTTCGCGAACGTGCATGCCGTGAGTCGAGAGCAACGACGCTCGTTTGGGTTGCTCAACTCTGTTGCGCCGTACGTGATGGTCGACAGCCTTCAGGTGGCGGGAACATGAGTGACGACATCAGAATCGTAGAAACCCTGATTGTCCGCGAGGCCGATCTTCAAGAGCGGCTGTGGGCAATCTACTCGGTCGCGTTCCATCGCCTAAACGAGCGAACGCCGATCCACCACGGTGCCTTCTCCCGTGAGGAATTCGATCGGGTCCTCCAAGATGAGGACTTTTCGAAGTTTCTCGTGTACTCCGGAAGCCAGCTTGTCGGGCTGACCCTGTTGACGAACGAACTGGGGAAGATCCCTTGGGTCAATCTGTCGTATTTCGAAACCCGCTATCCGGAGCGTGCAGCGCAGCGTAAGATCTACTTCCTGCCCGCCGTCGTCATCGACCCGGAGTACCAAAACCTGCGGCTAATCGGGGCTCGCCTCCTGCAACAGGCGGTGACGACACTCGGCGAAGACGTAGTCCTGGCCGTAGATTACTCGGAAACGCTTCGGCACAGCCTTCCGGTGTTTGTGCAGCGCGGTCTCGGCCGCACGTTCAAGGGAGAGGTCCTCGACCGACTTGTCTATCAGATCTTCTACTACGAGAACCCTGCGTAGTCGATGAACACGCGGCCGCCCGGATTTAATCCGGACGGCCGTGTTGCCTTTCCCTCATTCTCCCCTATGGAACGGCGAGCACCGACCCGACACCGATTCCCAGCGCGTCAAGCGTCCCCGGCGCCAGTTCCAGTGCGTACTGGAATGTCGCACTTGCCGTATACGCATCCTCGGACTCGGCCGTCATCGTCATCCCCCCGAGGAACGTCCCGTCCGCGCCGAAGAACGCAATGTCCAAATCGAACAACACCGTTACCATCGTGAACGCGGACTCGATCTCCTCGTCGTAGACGAATAGGATCCCGCGATATCCGACCGTGAGTAGGCCCTCGGGAAAACCGCGGAACCCCGTCCATCGCTCGACTCCATCGTCGGCAAGGAGCACTGGGATCGACACGTCCGAACCGTCTGCTAGGGTAATCGTTACGGTATCCGGTTCGGTCGCTCCAAGGACGCCCACCGATGCTGTCTCCGGGTCCGCTGATGCCAGCGGTGCCGTGTCAGACAGCCCAGAGGGGTATACGGAAACCGCTGAATCGCCGACCCCGTTTCCATCCACGTCCTCCGGCGTGCTGTCGCCCCAGTAGTTGCCCACACCACTCACGGTCCACACGTTGTCCGTGCCATAGTCGGCCACGAGCGCCAACGCGCTGCCGAAGAAGAGGTTCTCACTGAACTGATTCCCCGTCGAGTCGAGGTTTGTGTACACGTGACTCATCGTGTTGTCACAGAACACGTTGCCGCGAAACGTGTTCCCTTCCGTCGTCGTTGCAGTGAACGTTTCGACAAACAGCAGCGCCCGAGACTGCTGGCTTAGCAGGTTGCCCTCGATGAGGTTGTACGACCCGGAGAGCTGAATACCAAACGCACCGTTCACGACGGTGTTCCACGCGATTGTGTTCTCGGTCCCTTCCGGCTCGATGACGATCCCCGCTTCGTGATCGGTGATCCCGTTTCGCTCGATCCGGTTGTGTGATCCAGACTCGATGAGTATTCCTTGTGCAGGCTCCATTGCCTCCGGAATCGCCTCAAGGACGTTATCGCTGATCACGTTTCCTTCGGAGTTCCCGGTGAGAACCACTGCCCCCACATTCGACCGGAACCAGTTCTCATGCACCATGTTATTGTCCGACGCGAGCAAGCGCACACCCACGTCGTTCACCGCAAACTGATTCGCATACACCCTGTTGTCGGACGACAGCGTCAGCTGCACACCGGCAAGGCGGTTGTTGTACACAACGTTTTCCAAGACTTCGTTTCGATCCGACCGCACCAAGTGGATTCCATGCTGGGTCAGGACCGCCGTCGAACGGTACGCGGCGTTGCCGATGACGGTGGAGTCCGTGACAAACGCAAGAAAAACCCCGTCCCCGCTGAACACGTCGTTGCTTGCAATCGTGACATTGTGGCTGTCCACAACACTGAGGTGTGTCGTCTCTTGTGCTTCGATTGTTTCTCCGTTGAGCCCAACGTAGTACAGCACCGGATACCCATTCAGTATTGTCGACGACTCGATCGTGTGGCGATATTCCTCCACCGCGTCGCCCAGCACCTGGATTCCCATTCCGGTAACCGACAACGCGGTGTTTCGAATCGTGATCGACGTCGACGATGTGAGTTCGATTCCGTTGATCGAGGACAGCACAGTACACTCCTCAATCACGCCGTTCGACGAGAAGCCAATCCGAATCGCTGCACCGCCCGTGTTGGTGGCCGCCTGCACGACAAGCCCGCGAAGCACGAAGTACCCGGTTACATTCTCCACCCGCACACCATACTCGCTCGTGCTTCCGTCGATTTCCCAGCCGGAGACAATGTACGGGTCATCCACAGTTCCGGATCCCGCGGTAACCCCGTTCGCTTCCGTCATGTCACTGTCGCCGAGAATCACAATCGGATCGTGCTCCGCCGCCGCTCCGGCGACGCCGGCAACGAAAAGAACCACCAATACAAGAAGGTATGCTTTTGTGCTCATTGAACCGACTCCTTACTTTATTCCGAATGCCACCCAGGATTGCGTACGCGTGCGATTATAGTCACAAGCCTACATCGACACCGAATCCCGCCGACGTTTCTCTACTGGTACCCGGCCGGCTTGTTCGGTTCGTGAACCGATTGTGTCGGGAATGTGAACCGGCAGCGGATTCGTCCGCGACCGCAGGGCCGTACGTCCACCGTCGGACGGTCAGCGACCCCCGCACATCTACGATCTCCCCAATACACTCCATGACATGACGCGTGGACGAGCATTCAGTGGGTGGGCTTCGATTCTCCTGTTGTCAGCCGTTCTCCTTGTCGCCCGGCAGCAAGGCGGCGTCTCCGATGTTGCATCCAACGTGCTCTCCGATGGGCACGGGCATGTCGGCGTGTACATGACATCGTACGCGATGACGAAGACATCGATCGTCGACGGCGTACTTAATGCACTCGACCGGGACCTGATCGATGCGCTCGTCATCAACGTCAAGAACATGCACGGCGAGATCACCTATGACAGCTCCGTCGCGCTCGCCGAGACAATCGGTTCGGACATCGACCGACTCGACTTCCCCACGCTGCTCGCAGAGCTGAAGGCGCGCGGCGCGTATCTGATCGCACGCCAGGTGTTGTTCTACGATCCAGTTCTCGCGGCATACCTAGGGTACGAAGATGAGTGGATTCCCGCCTCGGATCCCACGGCGGTCGCCTACAACCTTGCGATCGCGGCGGAGGTTGCCGAACTCGGGTTCGACGAGATCCAGTTCGACTACGTTCGATACGCCGATGGCGGTGAGCTGGTCGCCGCGTACGAAGAGCGCTACGAGGCTGTGACGTCGTTTCTCGAGCAGGCGCGGGCTCTCCTTGCCGAACGGGTTTTTGTGTCGGCCGACGTGTTCGGCCGCGTGTTGTGGTCTTGGAACGAACGCCTGATCGACCCGATCGGCCAGTCCCTTGAACAGATGGGGCCGCTTCTCGACTTCATCTCGCCGATGCTCTACCCTTCGCACTATGCCGAAGCCGCGTATCAGCAGGAACCGTATCTCGTCGTCTCCGACGCCCTCGCCAGCGGCCGTAGCCGCTACGATGTTGCGCTCCGGCCGTACCTCCAGGCATTCGATCGGGCCATCCCGTCGACAATGTCTCTGCAGACGTACATTCTCGAGCAGGTGCAAGCGGCCGTCGATTCGGGCGCGGACGGCTACCTCTTCTGGCATCCAGCGTGCGAATACGAGGTGCTATTCAGCGCACTCGAAGAGCGCGCTGCGCACGGCAAGAAGTAGGGCAATCGAAAGCTCCGTCCGACTGGCGTTCCCTCTCGAGGCGGTAGCATGACCGCGTTCTCCGTTGAGCATCGAGATCGCTCCTCCGACGCCCGCTCCGCTGTCCTGCGAACGGCTCACGGCGACGTATCCACTCCCGCGTTCGTGGGGGTGGCAACGCGAGCTTCGATCAAGGCCGTCGAACCCGCGGCCGTTGCGGATATCGGGATCCAAATGCTCATCTCCAACACATACCACCTGTACCTCCGCCCGGGAGCAGACACCATCGGCGAGTTGGGTGGATTGCACGGGTTCTCTGGATGGCATCGACCGACGATGACCGATTCGGGGGGATTTCAGGTGTTCAGCCTTGGAGTCGGGAAGACCCACGGCGTCGGAAAGGTCGCGTCCATCTTCCCTGACAACGGAACGGAACCGCGACATTCCTCACGACACCCAAACCGCGAGAGCTTGGTCCAGCTGTCCGAGGAAGGGGCGACGTTCCGGTCGATCATCGACGGGTCGCAGCACGTCTTTACTCCGGAATCGGTGATCATGACGGAGCGCAGATTGGGTGCCGACGTCATCCTGCCCCTCGACGAATGCACGTCGCCGCTTCACGACGCGGTCTATACACGGGCCGCGATGGAGCGAACGCACCGATGGGCACAGCGTGCGATCGCAGCGTATGAAACCACCCGGAGGGATCCGTCACACCCCAATCCACAGCAAGCGCTGTTCGGGATTGTTCAAGGCGGCGCGTATCCTGACCTTCGTAAGCAGAGTGCCCGGTTCATCGGATCGTTGCCGTTTTCCGGGTACGCCATCGGCGGTTCGCTCGGTCGATCCAAGGCGGACATGCTCAATGTGCTGGAGTGGACAACGCCGCTTCTCGGTCGTGAGAAACCGCGTCACCTGCTCGGCATCGGCGAAATCGACGACATTTTCGATGCCGTACTGCGCGGCGTTGACACATTGGATTGTGCCGCGCCAACGCGCCTTGCAAGGAATGGATCGGTCTTTCTCAAAGGAGCACCCAGGCACCGCATCAACCTGCGCAACGCAGCGTATGCCCGTGACGAGCGGCCGATCGATGAAACGTGCGATTGCCCAGCCTGTCGACGGCATTCCCGCGCGTACTTGCGACACCTATGCCGCGCCGGCGAGCTCTCGTTCTACCGCCTCGCAACACTACACAATCTTCGCTTCCTCGTTCGGCTGATGCATGAGATTCGCAAGGCCATTCACGAAGACCGTTTGTCTTTGCTGGCGGCGGAGTGGCGGAACGCCGGGGTTTCCTAGCCAAGAACGCGAAACGCCGCCACCGAGGAGTACGCTCCCCCGATCGCGGCGCATGCGTAGACAGCAGCGGTATCGTGTTTTCCGATCTACTACGGCAGGATCCGTCGCAACGAGTTCGTAAGCGACGCAACATCGAGCGCAGAGAAATCCAGTGTGAGCGAGACGCGATGGCTGCCGCCGAGCGGATGACTTGCGTAGGCGTAATCGATCAGGACGCCTTCGACATTCACACCAATCCCCGCCGTGATCGAGGTCGGACCCTGGGAGATCACGCCCAATCGAAGCTCCAGCGTCGGAACCGGCTCATACGAAAGCCCCACGTTGATGGATCCGGACAGATTCATGTCCAGCGTGGCGCGCACCGCATCCATGAACAGCGCAGTCGCCCCCATGCGGAACTCCATCAGGAATGCTTCTTGAGTGGCGTCGTAATTCATCGTGCCGAACAGGTTCCCCAGGACAAGTCCGAATCCGATGTCCCCAATCGTCAGACCGGCGAAGCTCATGTCGGCCAGGCCGATCTGCGCACCAAGATCGAACGCGAATCCGCTGCCGTTTCCTTCGCCCAACCTTGCTGTCACTGCCTTGAGGCGTGCCCCAATGGCGTAGTCAATTGGGAGTTGCGGGAGAAACGACATCGTGTCCGGGCTTGCGCCGAATCCGAACACAAATCCCGTGTTGCGATACGACAACGTTCCTGTTGACGCTCCACTGTTGTCGTATCCATCGATGTCGCCGCTTCCGAGAAGCAGTATCGCCACCCCCGCACTACGGAATGTGAGCGCAAACGCTGAGTAGTTCGCAAGACCAAGGTGCGACGAGTAGAACGAACTGAAGCTAATCCCGCCCGAGCCCGCCAGGCCTGCCGCGTTGTAGTACAGGGCCTCTGGCGTGTCCGATCGAGCCAGACCCGCCCCCCCCGCACCAAGCAGAGTCACTCCGGGAGTGATCTCGAACACGGTCACGGCCGTCTGGGGCAAAGCCGTCAGACTTGCCGCCACCAACATCAGGAGAAGGACTCCTGCCAAACTACCATACGTTTTCACGTTGCTCCCCCTCCCTCATCTTCGCTCAACCAGCAGACGGAACGGCTCGTCTCCGATTCTGGTCGTACGGCCGTCTTCGTCCTCCGCGAGGATGATGCAGTAGTACACCCCATTGGGCACGGGGTCTCCACCTGTCGTTTCGAGATTCCATGTGTATGTCGTGCGGCCTTCGCTGAGCTCCTCCTCAAGGACGAGCCGCCCGCGGATGTCGTAAATCCGCAGGACTGGATTTGTGGCCCCATCAAGCTCGTAGTCAAACGTTGCCTGGCTTCCTGCAGGATTCGGATACGCGAAGAACGCCGCACTGGCAAGGAACGAAACCACATCGGAGTACTCATCGGACTGCCCACTCGCATCGGTTACAGTGAGCGTAACGGTGTAGTTCCCTGTGCTCGAGTATGCGTGAACAGGATTCTGAACGGAACTCGTCGTTCCGTCACCAAACGTCCACGACCACTCCTCGATGCCACCCTCCCCACCGGTGCTCTGGTCGGTGAATTGAATATCCTCACCAACTTCGGGATTCGCCGGCGTGTACGTGAAGTGGCTATTGAGCTCCTGCGGCGCAACAGTGATCGATGCTTCCGCCTGGTCTGTGTCCCCGTGGTCATCTGTGACCTTCAGCGACACGCCATAGACGCCAGACTCAGTGTATGTGTGCGACGGAGACTGCACGGCAGACGTGCCTCCATCACCGAACTCCCAGTACCAGCTGACGATCCGTCCATCGCTATCGACTGACTCGTCGAGGAACTTGACGCTTTCCCCCACGGTCGGCTCGATCGGTTCATGAGAGAAGTCGGCAATCGGAGGACTGTTCACGATGACCCGCACGGTTTTTGTAACGTAGTCCGTGACCCCGTCATCGTCCGTGACTTTCAACGTTACGGGAGTGCTTCCGCCTTCGTCGAATGCATACGTTACGGACTGCCCCGTCGCATCCGTCTCGCCGTCACCATCGAAATCCCACTCGAAGAACTCGACTGTCCCATCATGATCCGTGGACGGGCTTCCGTCGAACGTCACGACCTCTCCGACTTCCGGCTCTTCGGGATCATAGGTGAAGTCGGCCGTCGGCCGTGAGAACACAATCGCAACGACTCGCGTAGCGAATCCTGCAGCACCATCGTTGTCCATCACCCGCAGCGTAACGATCTTCGCTCCGCCCGTCTGGTAGATGTGCTGAACCGTCGCTCCGGTTGCATCGTATGCGCCGTCGTTGTCGAAGTCCCACTCATACGCAACGATCGAACCGTCCGGATCGCTCGATCCCTCAGCGCGGAACGTAATCACTTCGTTGATATTGGCTTCCGTACCGTCCGCCGGTTCGAACGTGAACTCAGCTTCGGGCGCCTGGTTGTCTCCGGATGTGCCACCTACTTGGACCGGGACACCCTTTGTCTGTGCGTCGACCGCCCCGTCATCGTCGGTCACCGTCAGGGTAACCGCATACACGCCGGCTGCCGGGTAGGAGTACGTCGACGACATCCCCGTCTTGTCCGTCACGCCGTCGTCATCGAAATCCCACTCATACAGGATGATGGTCCCGTCTGCGTCACTCGAACCGCTTGCATCGAACGCAATCGACTGCCCCGTATTGGGAGTTTCCGGAGTGAACGTGAACGACGCCACCGGCGGTGTGGACTGGACGGGTACGACCTTCGTCTTGTAGTCGACCGCGCCTTCGTTGTCCGTGACTTTCAGCCGGACGGGGTGCGCTCCGACCGTGTCAAACGCGTGCGTTACAGTGGAGCCCGTCATGTCTGTGATCCCGTCGTTGTTCATGTCCCACTCATACGCAACGATGTGACCATCCGGGTCGGACGACCCACCCGCCGAGAAGGTTACGGACTGATCTACGTTGGGCTCCGACGGAGTGAAGGTGAACTCGGCTTCCGGAGCGGAATTCCCGACCACCACGGTCCGCATCGTCGCCGACGTCGCTCCGCCATCGCTGGTAACCGTCAACTGCACGGGATACACACCCGCGGTCGTGAACGTATGAAGCGGATTCTGCAGGCTGCTGTCTCCGCCGTCTCCGAAGTCCCACGCCCACGAGATGATGTCGCCCCCCGGATCGCCGGACTGATCGAAGAACTGAACGGGATCCTGGGTCGTCGGTTGAAGCGGCGTATACGTAAACGCTGCAGACGGGCCTGCCACATCGATCAGTACTGGCACGCTCGTTCGAACCTGTTGGTCGTCATCGGTAATCCGCAGTGTCACGGAGTACGTGCCTCCGTTCAAGTACTGATGCGTCGGATTCTGGAGGGTACTGGTGGCCCCATCCCCGAATGTCCAGTGCCACGCGATGATCTGACCTCCGTCCGGGTCGTATGACGTGTCCTGGAATTGGACCGTGTCGTAGACGGTTGGATCTGTCGGAGCATGTGTAAATTCCGCGACGGGGAGAACCGGCTGAACGGTGACCCACTGCATCTGGCTGTCCCATGCGCCCCCATCATCGTAGACCGTCAAAGTGACAGGATGCTGCCCCGCTGTTGCAAAGGTGTAGCGACTCGTTCGCCCCACCGCATCAACGACTCCATCCGTGTTGAAGTCCCACTCGAAGCGTGTAAGCGTTCCGTCCAGGTCATAGGACGGAGTCGAGTCAAACAGCACGGACTCCCCGGCATCCGGAGGCGCGGGCGCATACGTGAATCCGGCAACCGGTGGATCGTTCGTGACAACGACATTCTTGATGACCGTGTGGAAACCGCCGCGGTCGTCGGTCGCGCGCAACGTCACCGGATACGTTCCTGCGGCAGGAAACTCGTGCACAACCGGGTTCCCAGTATCGTCGTACGTTCCGTCCTGATCGAAATCCCACTCATACAGGATAAACCACGTTGGGTCGCCAGTCACTACCTCCGCCGTGAAGGTGATCTCCTCATTGACCACAGGAGAAACCGGAATGAACGCGAAATCCAACGTCGCCTGTGCCTGAGCAAGGAGAGAGCACCCAAGCAGTACGCCGATAAGCAGGAAATACAGTAGGTAGGATTTTCTCAGCATAGCAGAGCCTCCTCCGCTCGTCTCATGAGTCATCACCCTCATGGCTCGATCGTATCACGGATCACGTCCGTGCTCTTGATGCCGGTCACTCTGCCAAGGAGAATCGGTCCCCCTGGAAGGGGAAATACGTCTTGTCGAACAGATGGAAGCGACACCCGAGGAGTCTAGCCCGCACAAAACATTCGGGCCCCGCAGTCGCGGGGCCCCCACGCGCTGATCGAAAAGCAACCTTCCGAAATCAGAATCGAACGTGCATCGAGAGGAAGTGCGTGGTCCCGAGGTTCTTCCCCGGCACATACGCGTAGTCGATGGCGAAGCGACCGAGCACCTCGATTCCGAGCCCGCCTCTGAACACTCCCGTCCCCTCGAAATCCGTGACCCATCCCGCTCGCACGTACGCGATGTCAAACGCGTTGATCTCCGCGCCCACTCGTGCTTCGCTTTCGCGAGCCGGCCGGCCGACAGCCCAGTCGACCTCACACGCCGCCAACACCAACCCGTCGAGAAACTCCGTAGACGCTCCGAAACGATTAATCCACGAGACGTAGTTGTCCGGCTCCCCTTGAGTTCCCGTCCATCGAATGTTGGTCTCGCCCATGTCTGCTGCCGTCCATCCCAACAGCACGGGGAAATCCCCAATCAACACGGTACCCAGTACGCCGACATCAAAGCCGAACCCACTTCCCAGTCCTTGGAGGATGTTCTGCCGATACAGCTTTGCTGTCACTCCGACTGACCAGTCGTCGGCAACCGGGAAACCCAATGATACGAAGTACAGGGCATCTGTGGCTGTGAACGTCCCGCTGCTGCCCGGGTCATCCTCATCCCACAGCGGGATGCCCGCAACATCCAGTCGGACCATAGACACCGCGATCCCGATGCCTCCACACGACTCCGATTGCGTGGCCGTCAGGCACCCCAGAGCAGTCAGTGTCTGGTACGTGATGCCCAGGTCTTGGCCGTATGGTTGCGAATACAGCCCTTCGACGGCGATCTGCGGGCTGTGAGTCAAAGTCGCGGGGTTGTAGAACGGGATTGGATCGCCCGTTGCGACTGCGACAAACGCTCCTGCCATGGCCAAGGGCCGGGCGTCCACACCGATTCTTGCGAAGGACGCCGCGCCAACGCCGTCCGGAACTTGCCCCCACGCAATGCATGAACCGACAATCAACAGAAGCCCGCCCAGGAAGAGCAAACGCCTCATCTGATTCCCCCCTTGTGCTAGAGTGTCCATTCAAGCCCTATTGAAACGCACAGACCGGTGAAATCCACGAATGGCGTCCCCCGCGCACGGAACGTCTGTCCGGACGAATCCTTCATCTGATAGAATGCCACCCATTGCAGCTGCGCCCCGACTCCGGCGGATAGCTGTCTGGACAGCGCCAGCGTATACTGCACGCCAATCGAAGCGCCGGGAGCCCATCCCGTAAGCCCGACGTACCGTACGGCAGCGAACTCAAACGTCCCGCGGTAGATGCCTGCATCTGCTGTGACTTCTACGGGGCCCCACTCGGTGGACGCTCCGACGGCCACTCCCAGAAAGCCCGCCTCGATCTCCACGTTTTCCTCGCGCGTTTCATCGTGGATCGAAACCGACCCGCTACGGATTGCGAGTACTCCGTCGATGGCGCCGATGACATCCACGAGACCAACGTCAATGCACGCTCCCAGGCCTGTGTGCAGGCTCCCCACCTCGACGCCGGCGCTGTCCTCGTACGTACCGATGATCTCGTTTACGTAGCTCATCGAAGAGGCAATCGCCAGCAAGCTTCCTCCCACGCTGACTGCAGCAGTCGGACAGGCAACAACGATCAAAAGGATGCCGAGAACTCCAAAACGTCGCATCGGGCCCTCCTCCCCTTTGCCGCTTCATACGACACAGCGACACGGCAGAGACTAAGGAAAAGGCCCTGGAGCAGTCTGCCTGCTCCAGGGCCGTCAAACGTCCCTGCTCTACCGCAGGATTACGAGTTTCTCGACTGTTGTTTCGACCCACACCTCATTCATGAGCACATAGGCTCGATAGAGGTAGATGCCGTTAGCCAAGTACTCGCCGTAGTCGTTATCCGTGTGCCAGACGAGTTCATTGCCCGACACTTCTTCCTCGAAGACGAGGTTCTCGGCGAGATCGTAGATCTCGATCCGCATTGCGTCGACATCGACGCTGCGCACCATGAAGGTCGTCGTGTGAACGTCCGTAATCGGGTTCGGCACGTTCATCACTTGCAGTTCTTCCGGCACGCTTCGCGGTTCCGTGTGACTCATGGCCCCCATCGCCGAGAGCGGGTTCGCTCCCGCCGTGGCTGCGGTCTCAACCTTCACGTTGTCGACCAACCAGCCGACGTGGTCGTTGTACCACTTGTCCACGGAATCGAACACAAAGCGGAGCAGCATCGTCGATGCGCCGTCGGTGAGGAACGCTGGGATCGAGTCTTCCTCAATCCACTCCTCCATCGAAGGATTCGAAGAATCGAGCACCCAGATGGTCTCCCAATCGCCGCCGTCGAGCTGCACCTGCACCTCGGCCTTGTCGTATCCGCCGTTGCCGAACGACTCCACTTCACGCCAGTATTCGAACTCGACCTTCACAGCCTCGACGGGCCCGCCGTCGGGACCTTCCGTTAGGTCGATAACCGGTGTGACAAGAGTAAGCATGCCGCTCGTGCGAGCGCCCGTGTTGTAGTCAGGCGTTCCGGCGTCGTCCTTCCCGTAGTACGCTGCGTGGTTCGCCGCGCCCAGGTTGTCGACACCCGCCACGCCACCGTCGCCGGTGAAGTGCCACAGTCCGCCCGGGCTCCAGGACGGGTCGTCCTCGAAGTCCTCAAGCAGGAGCGTGACCTCTTCGCCCACAACGATTCGGCACTCACGGGTCGCGGATTCCGTCCAGTCAGCCGAACGGACGCGGATCGTGAAGTCGTACGTTCCCGGTGTTCGCGGAATTCCTTCGATGTAGACAATCCGCCGGTTCGTAGGTTCAGGCACCAAGCCGAGGCCCGGAGGCAGAGAACCCGCCGCGATCTCCCAGATCGGAACGAGCGCTGTCGTACCGCCCGAGGCTCGGATCTCCTCGTTGTAGTAGTCACTGACGGAGGTTTCCTCGCGCGGGCAGTTGGTGATTCCGAGGTTCGTCGATCCGGCGTACAAACCGATCTCATCGATCAGCCAGCCGTAGCACTCCCCGGTCGCGCTGTTTCCGTAGCTATCGATCGAGTCGAAGCAGAAGCGAACCTGGAACTTGATTCCCTTCTCGAGAATCAAGCCGGTGTTCACTTCCCGCCACGTCCACGAGGCGAGGGAGGCATCCTGAGACGACTTCTCCCATACCGTCTGCCAGTTTCCGCCTTCGAATCGGACGTCCACCCACGTTCGGTCGTATTCGCCGCCGGTGAAGTACTCGACGTTCCGCCACGACTTGAAGCCGATGATCAGCTCCTCGCCGCTGTGATCGTCTTCGGTGACGGCGAACCACTGCGAAAGCAAGCAGCCCTTGGCACGCGAGCAGGCGTAGTTCGGATCCGAGAGTTCGGTAGGAATCCCGGCGTCATCCAAGCCGAAGTACGCCACATCGCCGTACTCGTTCTGCAGCGCCGTCGAATCCAGCGCGTACTTGACGTAGCCCGTTTCGTGCCATAGATTCGGACATCCCGCCGTTGCCGCCGGGAACGTCGTTCCATCCACCGTCCAACTCGATGCACTGACCCCTTCGAAGTCCTCGAAGTGGATCATGCTCTTCGCCTGTGACGGATCCTGCGGCGCGGTGATGTTCAGAACGAGCATCTGCTCGTCCGGCCGTCCGTTCCAGCACTCGAGGAGGAACGTGATTTCGTACGTTCCTTCGGTACCCGGATCCGGTTCGCCGTACAGCCGACCGCACGGATCGAGCGCCAAGCGCCGCGGAAGCTCGCTCAGCCGCTCGCCGTCCTTGGTGATCGACGTGATCGACCAGGATCGCGCACCGACCGTCGAACCCTCGTAGACCTGTGGATCGAGTTCGAGGTAGTAGTCGCCCGGGTGGCCTGTGTCGTCGCCGTACTTCTCGCCGACGTGCGCCTGCGGGAGGTAATCGGTGATGATGCGGCAGCCCGGCGGGTCCGGCGCATGCTGTTTGACGATGTTGTCGATTGCCCAACCGAAGTAATCGTTCGACGCCCCGTCGTACGAGTTGAAGCAGAAGCGGATCCTCATCCGCGTCGCTCCTGCGGGGATCGTGATCCGATACTGCGAATCGGAGTAGGGATCGTTATCCGCGTTCAGGTAGTGGGTAATCGATGCTTCGGTCCACTCGCCTTCGTTCGCGTCGCGTGAGTCCCTGTACCAGACGGTCTTCCAGTCTTCTCCGCCGCAAGCTACCGCATCGCCGGAGTTCTCGTTCCCGGTGTCGAACGGGTTGTACGGGAGACTGGTCAGATCCCAGTCGTCGAACATGATCTGGACGTACGTCCAGTCGTACGCACCCTGCAGGTACGTCTCCACCTCGCGGAAGTAGTCGAACGTGATGCTGACGTACTGATCCGAAGGATTCAGTTCGTTCCACGGCGAGCAGATGCAGCCGATCGCCCGTTCGCCAACTTCGTAGTCACCGGTCGTCGGGTTTCCGAAGTACAGGGCGTAGTCCGGAGACGGGAAGTCGCCCGCGCCCGCGGGAATGTCAAGACCCTGAAGGTCCGACTCGCTGACCAGCGACCACAGGTTCTGGTCATCGATGTCGAGGCAGTGCTCGCACTCGCACCAACGCTGGTATTCGAGCGGCGGATCCTCAACCCCCGGAAGCGGAGTCTGGGTCCAATCGTCGAATCCGACGACCTCATCCCACGCCGGTTCCATGTGGTACGTGCCGCCGTACGTGGTATCCCACTCGAGGAGTACATCGTCGATCACGGCCTGAGCCGGCAAGATCGGGTTCCCGCTTGCACTACCGACGGTGCTCCCAACGACGCCCATCAGCACGAGCACCGCCTGGACTTCGTCGGTTCCGTGTGCAGCTGCCATGGTGGCGAAGTCTGCATACGGCGACCCCAGGTCAGGAACGAACGTGTTGATGTCCTCGCCGTCCCACGTTCCGTACCACCACTCGACGGCAACGTCGAGCGCATCGAAGGTCGTGCAGCTCGCCGTCTGCGGCGGAAGATCCCCAGCGCTGATCGCGAGGTACGGGTCTCCAGTCACCGGATCCGCCAGCGAGAGCGCCGCGCTCGGTGCCACGCTGTCGGTCTGAACGCCCGGCGGGTCCATCAGCTGGTACTCGAACTCCAGCGAATCGATGTCGTCCATGATGAACCGCGCTGCCGCGTACAACGACACGAACGCCCAATCGTCGTCCGAGTACGTCGCAAGCTCGACGGCCCAGTGATCGGCGTAATTGCAGAAGTCCGCGGCACACCCGACGCAGTCCATCTCCGGATGCGCGCCGCAGTACCACCACTGCACCTCGCCGGCCTCGCCTTGCTGTAGGGTGATCTCCCCCATTGCCACAACGGAGACGATACTCGTGGCGATGAGGAGTAGGATCATCCACAGACCAAGCTTCATCGGTCTACGCATACCATTGCCTCCTTACCGTACTCGTCTATTCGTCAGATGCACACTGCGGATGCTGCGTGCTCTCATGACCCAAGTTCGTGCGAGTTTGGTATCGATGCGAAGCGCACCTCCTTGCAGCTGGATACGCTAAAGCACGTTCCAGATTATAGGAAGGGTATGCGATTCAGTCTGTAATCACTGTCACGTTGCATACCAGGCGTTGTTTTGCGCAAATGTAGCAGGCATGCATTCCGCGCCGCCGCGGTATCCTGAGGAACCGTGCGCACGTCGTGTGACGTCCGGCGTGTTTGCTCCTCGTCAGGACTCGCCGACACGAGCGCGGTAGAGGCAAAGCGGAGCGGGATCCGGCGCTACGGAATGTCCACGTCTAGTTTGAATCCGATCGTGACAACCATCCGCTCGCCGTAGCGCCGCGTCCACTCGTTGAACCCTCCCGTAAGGACGTTCAGATTCGTGTACCCGTTCGGCAGTATCTCGTTCTCCGCTAGGGCGGAGGCAACGTCACCATCTTCATCATAGAGAACGATACGAACGTCGAGGGGAAGGTAGGCGATCCACGCGTCCACCTCGCTCGCCGGAAGGTTGATCGCCCCGAGCAGATGCCCGTCCGCGTACGCCTCAGAACTTCGAAGGTCAATGAGGAGAACCAGACTGCCGGACAAATCCTGTGCGTCGAGGAGATACGCGGTCGGCGGAACAACACGCCCTGTTAGACGAATCGTGATTTGTGGACGATCGGGATCGTTCGACGAGAGGGTCACGCTCTTGGTAATCGCCAGGCCTCCGTATCCGGACGTAGAGAGTTCCACGAGGATTCGCCGGACATCACCCGGGTCCAGGTGCGTGTCGGAAAGCGACGTAGCGGTGCACCCACACCCCGCGTAGATCTCAGTGATGACAAGCTCTTCGTCTCCAGCGTTCGTGATCAGGAACGCATGTTCAATCACATCCCCTTCAACAGCGACACCGAAGTCGTACTCCTCATGGTCAAGCTGGAGAATCGGCCCAGCTGCCGCGACGACACCAACCAGCAGAAGCGCCACTCCGACAACCATCAGCATTCGTTTCTTCACAGCAGATCCCACCTCTCACCGAAAAGAAAGATTCAACACCCTACGAGTCTGCTTGAGTCTCCGGCTACACGACAGGACATCTGCGTCCATCGGGGCGGCGCTGTTTCACCAAGGCGGACCCCTGGTGGTCACTTTGTGATGTAGATTACATACGGGATCTACGCTTCGCACGAGGCGCGATGCGCTGTATAATGGACCCGAGTCTGGTAAGGAGGATGTCATGCGCGGGAGAGTATTCGTAGTGCTTGCGATTGTCGCGTTTGCGCTCGGTGGGTGTACGAGTCCATGGTGGAGCAGTCCCAAGGAAGACGACGGCATCATTCGGATCGTGGTCAATCCGGGCGAGACGGAGTCCATGTCCGCCGAACCGAAACTCATCCCTGCGGATGCGGACAGCGTGCGCATTCGCGTCTGGCATCCGATCTCCGGGTACAACACCGTGGCGACCGTTTCCTTGAATGGGACAAGCGAGGGCGTCGACATCCACGTCCCGCAGGATACCGGGTACGTCGTCGATGTCGTGTCGTACGTCTTGAGAGACGGGCGAGCGCTTGCTCTAACGGGAGGCCGAGCGCGCAATGTCGACGTCGAAGCCAAAGTGATCACGACCGTTGCCGTCGCCCTCCAGACCTGGGAGACCGAGAGTGCAGGCGATGAGTCCACCGAGCCCGAGGACACATACACAGTTGGATTCACGCTCACAGACGGCGGCGGCCTCCTAACGGAGCAAACGTTCAACGGCGCGACACTGCATACCTCTGTCGACGACTTCCAGAACTCCAGCGACAGCCTGCCGCTCTTCCCAGGCTCGGCCGGCATTCAGGAGATCAACCGGTTCACGTTCTCCGGTGTCGCCCCAGCCGTGACCGAAGAGACGACGCTCTACATGTGCGGTCTTGTCCAGTTCACGCAGAACTGGAAAGACACGTCGCTTGCCGATCGCGACGAGCATGTCTTGTACATCGAGATCCCGAACCGTCACATGGACGAGGATCTGTACGAGCTGACGGTGGATCCGTCTGCCGGGGGATTGGTCGTAGAGATTTCGGATCTCTAGCCGGTTCCACGCTACGTTCCTCGACACGAAACGCGATAGGACGCCTCTTGCGTTGCCGCATGTCTCGAAGTAGCCTGTTCGATCATGTCCGTCCAAGTCGTTGCGACCAACCGGAAGGCACGCCACGAGTACGAGATCCTCGATTCGATCGAGGCCGGTCTTGTGTTGACGGGGACCGAGGTGAAGAGCCTGCGCACCAACGGGTGTTCCCTGAAAGAGAGCTTTGCGGTGATCCGCGACGGGCAGGCCATACTGAAGGGGATGCACATCGCTCCGTACAAGCAGGGCGCGACCCACAACGTTGATCCGGTTCGCGAACGGCGGCTACTCCTTCACCAGCACGAGATCCGGCGCCTGTCGACGAAGCTGCGGGAACGCGGCTTCACGCTGGTGCCGCTCCGTTTGTACTTCGCCCGCGGGTATGCAAAAGTCGAGCTCGGCATCGGCCGCGGACGCAACACGTACGACAAGCGGCGCAAGCTCCGCGATGACGACGAGAAACGTCGCTCGGATGAAGCAATGAAGCGATTCAACCGCGGCCAAAGCGTCTAGATCCCGCAAGAGCGACTTCCCCTTCATGCGACTATACTATCCGTATCCCGCAGAGGCGCAGAGGCGCAGAAGGGATCAATGATCGAGAACGACATAGGAAAAGCTGTTGTTACAGCGGCCATCCAGGTGCACCGCAATCTCGGACCTGGCCCGTTGGGAACAGTGTATGAAGTGGCGCTTGTGCACGAGCTTACAAGCTCTGGTCTTGCTGTCGAGCGACAAGTTCCGATACCGATTGAGTACAAGGGGATCTCCTTTGAAGAGGGATTCCGAGCCAACATGGCGGTCGAAGGCAGAGTGATCCTGGAACCTAAGTCGGCGCAAGCTGTCTCACAGGCACACGCAAAGCAAGTCCAAACGTATCTTCGATTGACGGGGATGAGAAACTTAGCTACTTGCTGAACTTCGGCACCGCACTGATGAAAGACGGCACCACACGCCGTGTGAATGGGCTTGACGAAGGAGAAGTCAGCAAACAGGACCTTGGCGAGGGCTACATTTCGCCAACGGCACCCCCACCGGTCCCCCATACGAGGTTCTTGCCCTGATTCCGGACCGTCTTCCCCTCTTCATGCCCTTCATGGCGACCGCTTGTGCTCTCCCTCTGCGTCTCAGCGCCTCGGTGGGAGGCTGCAGTTGATGTTTCCCCGTTCACGCCTTTGACGATGACCGGCCTCTCACCAGAAACCGCAGAATGCCAGAGCATTCTCCAACCAACCCGGGGGTTGGCTAGCTCCGGAACAGCACGCTCTCGCGTTTGAACAGCCGCACGGCGGCCGCAATGAGCACGCCGCCGCACGCTACGTTGGAAACGAGCGTGTACAACAGCTCCGTTATCCCCACGTCACCGACGATGATGTCCTGTAGCGCGTACAGCGCGTTGGCCACCGGAATCAGGAATCGAAGCCCCTGGAACGACATGCCTCCGGTCATCGAAATCATCCCGACAAGAACGATGACCATGTAGATCGGAAGGAGGTACGTGCTGGCTTCCTTTTGCGACCGCGCGAAGCTTCCAACGATGATCACGAGCGCCGCGAGGATCACGGCCAACGGTACGAGAACGACGAGCATCCACCCGAACGCCGACAGGTCCAACGCAAAGACAACACCGGACGAGCCGGCCAATCCGGACCCGAAGAAGTGAACGCCGATCAGCAGTCCCACTGCGGATAGAAGCGACGAGACAAGCGATACGGTGAGGACTGCGAGGAACTTCCCGAGCACGATTTCCGTTCTGGACAACTGACTCACCAGCAGCGTGGCGATCGTCGACCGTTCTTTCTCCCCGGCCGTGATCTCCGCTCCGAGCCCCATCGCCCCGGTCAGAATCGCCAGCACCATGAAGTACGGCAGGAGACGACTGATGATCATCCGCCCCAGGGATTCGCCAGTGGTTACGTCTTCCACAACGATGGTAAGGGGCGGCTCGAGGTCCGCATACTCCTGCTCCAGTCCCAAAGCCACCATCTTGTCGCTGACAACCTGTTTCAGGTAGGTCTCGAAGAACGCGCGCACTCGCGCCACAGCGATCGCTGCGTACTGGTCGGTCTGGTCGTACGCCAACGTGACTTCGAGGCCCAACCCCTCGCCGCCGCTCGGCTTGTCCACGATCATCAGCAGGGACCCCAGGTCACTCTGCAGTGCGTCCATCCCCTCGTCTCGGCTGTCCACTCCGTACACGTAGAAGTGCGCTACCGAAGACAACTCCTCTGCGAACACGTCATCGCCCGATCGGTCGAGTACGAGCACAGACGGGATAAACGTGTCAACGCGCGCCTGCTCGACATCAGCGAATTCGCTCATCACGGCAAGTACAAGCGGATAGAAGATCAGCGGGAACAGGACCGTCAGGAATAGCGTGCGTCGATCGCGAACCGCACCCAGGATCTCCTTGCCAAACAGGAGGCGAACGTTCTTCAGCATGATGGATGAGAGTGTACTACGAATCTACGGTTTCACCACACCGGCCCGCTCAACGAGTCGCCACACTACCTGTGCAGCGTCTCCGAATCGGACTGCGTCGACTCCTCCGTGTCCGTCACCGTGGTCGATGTCGTCTGGATCGACTCATCCGTCGTCCCACCGAGCGCAGTTTCCGATTCCCTCCGAACGTCTGCGTCTTCGTCATCCGCAACACCGAACGTTTCCTCCGTCGCACCGTCTTCCTCGGATGCGGACACCTCCGACGATGCTTCTTCGGATGGGGACTGCGTGTCCTCTTCCGTGCCGATCACCAATTCGACACCGCCGTTGTCGGAGGACGTGTCCCCCGACACATCCTCCGGCGCGGACGCCTGCGCCCCCCGCGTCGCGGGAGGCGCGTCGTCCTTAATCACAATTACGCGTTGCGGCTCCTCGGCCACGCCGGACGCGTTCTGCGAATAGAACGTAATCACGTGTGGCCCATCGGCCAGTTGGATCGGGAACGGTGACGAGTACTGCCGCCAGCCTCCGCCGTCGATCTGGTAGTACGTGCGTGCGCGCCCGTACGTGGACTCCTGTACACGAGTGAGCTCGATCAGCGTGGATGACGTAATCCACGTCCCACGACCGTCCTTGTACTGTGGCTCGCCGATCAGGATCTCCGTTACCGGTGAATGGTTGTCGAGGATAAACCGGACCGACGTGGTCGACTCGCTGTTCCCGAGATTGTCGACACCGTAGTACGCGAGCGTTTGCGGCCCGTCCTCGCCCTCCAGGTAGATCGGTCCGCCGTACGTAAGCCACTCGCCCCCATCGATCGAGTAGTGGATCTCCGCCAGCCCGCTTCCGGCATCACCCGAGGTCAGCGTAATCGGCGTTTGCGACGTGACCACCAGTGCGCCATCAGGCGACACGGTGTTGCCGGCGTACGTATATCCGGCCAGCGCTACGTTCGTCTGCTCGACCGGCGGGTCAATCAATGGATACGAATCCCATACCCCGTAGTACGGCTCGTCGCCGATTCCGTCGCCGTCCACGTCCGACCCGCAATAGTCGCTCCAGTAGTTGCCGATGCTGCCGTCGTACCAGCGGTTGAATCGCTGTTGATCCAGCCCCTGCAGTCCATTACCGAAGAAGCTGTTCGCACTGATCACGTTGTCGCGCGAGTTGATCGCCGTTACGAGGCCGACATTGCAGTCGGCAATCACGTTGCCCGAGAACTCGTTGTCGTGCGAGTTAGCGAGGTAGACAGCCGTCTCCGAGAGCGTGATCTGACAGGACTCGACGCGCCCGTTGCTGACGGTATTCAGGTACATTCCGGCCGTCCGGCCTCGCTCGATGACACAATCACGGATTACAAAGTACGCCGTGGTATGGTCGATATAGATCCCATAGTCGGCACGCGGCGCCTCGATTCGCCAGCCTTCGATAACATACGGATCGGACGCTGTACCGCTCCCGGACATCACGCCGTTTGCTACCGTGAACCCGTCGTTCCCATAGATGTAGATCGGTTCGTGGACTCCCCACCACAGGAATCCGCCCGTACTGACCTGCCCCCCCGCCAGGCCGGTCGACATGATGGCTGTCAGAATGCACGCCACCACCCACACGACCCTCCTGCGCATATGTCGCCTCCTTGATCTGATCAGTCATGATTGCAGCATTCACGGCCGGTCAGCGGGAAACCCAAACCCTCTACGCCGATCCGGTCGTTTCAACTGCAGTATAGAATGCTTCTTCGAGGTCGTCCGTGTTGAACGTCACGTTGAGCTCGTCGACCGTACCCAATGCATGAATCCGTCCCCTGTGCAAGATACCCACCCGATCGCACAGTTTCTCGGCCACACGCATGATGTGGGTCGACAGCAGGATCGTTCGCCCTTGTTCTCGGAACAGCCGGATCGTCTCAATAACCGCACGCGCCGCCATAACGTCCAACCCGAACGTCGGCTCGTCGAGAATCAGCACCGGCGGGTCATGCAGCGTGCTTCGTGCAAGCGACAGCTTCTGCTTCTCTCCAGTCGAGAACGTACCCACACGACGGTCGACAAGGGACGTCATCGACAACATCTCGAATATCCGGTCGCTCCGCGCGTCGATCTCCTCATCCAAGAGCCCGTTGATCCGCCCGAAGAAACGAAGCGTTTCGCGCGCAGTGAACCGATCGTATACCCCGGTCTCCGTGGCCAGGAAACCGATCCGCTCGCGGACTGCACCCGGTTCGGTCCGTGTGTCGTGCCCGACAATCGTCGCGCTGCCCGATGTCGGCGTTAGAATCGTCCCGAGCATACGTAGCGTCGTCGTCTTTCCTGCACCGTTCGGCCCGAGCAGCCCAAAGATCTCACCTGCGCCGCAGACAAACGAGACGTCGTCCACTGCACATACCGTACCGTGGCGCGAGCGGAATACCTTGCGCAGGTTCGTCGCCTCAACAAGGACGTCCCTCGTCATAGCCACTCCGCTCCCATCGTTTCCTGCAGCACCGTCGGCACCCGTACCCGCCCATCGGACGTTTGGTTGTGCTCCAGAATCCACGCCATCAGACGGGAGGTAGCCACACCGGACCCGTTCAGCGTGTGAACGAACCGCGGTTTCTCACCCTCCGCCGGGCGGTAGCGGATGTTCCCGCGACGCGCCTGATACGCCTCGCAGTTGCTGCACGATGACACCTCGTAGTACCTAGCCTGCCCGGGCAGGTACACCTCGAGGTCCACCGTCATGCACGATTGTTGTGCCAGATCCTGCGTCGGCAACATGACCGCCCGGTACGGCACCTCGAGTGCCTGCAGCACGGCTTCCGCATCGTGGATCAACGTGTCGAGCGTATCGTACGAGGAGCCTGGATCGGCGAAGTAGAACAACTCCACCTTGTTGAATTGGTGCACGCGAATCAGCCCGCGCTCCTCCTCGCCGTAACTGCCCGCCTCCCGCCTGAAACACGGCGTGTACGCGACGTACTTCTTCGGCAGATCAGCTGCGTCGAGAATCTCCTCCCGATGCAGATTGACCAGCAGGCTCTCCGCCGTCGGGTTCAGATACAGTCCGTCCTTGTCGATCCGATAGATGTCGTCGGCGAATTTCGGCAACTGCGACGATACATAGAAGCTCTCTTCGTTAGCCACGAACGGTGGCAACACCGCAGTATACCCATTCCGGGCATGATGCGAGAACATGAACTGGATCAGCGCCATCTCCAGGAGCGCCGCCGGCCCGACGTACATCGGGAACTTCGATCCCGCGATCGACGCTGCGCGGGTGAAGTCCAGCCACCCGTGCTCTTGGCCAATGTCCAAGTGGTGGCGCACCGCGAGGTTCGGGTCGGGCGTATCGCCGACCTCACGAAGGACAACCTTTGCGTCCTTCGGTCCGACCGGAACGGACGGGTGGGGAAGATTCGGTAGGCCGGAGGCCACGTCGTCGATCGCACCCTCGATCTCCCGCAATTGCCTATCCATTTCGCTGACTTGTTCGGACACCTCGGACAGGTGATCGAGAAGGTCGGACGCATCCTCTCCCGCCTTCTTCCGGCGCCCCACCTCCTGCGACCCGACGTTTCGCTCCGATTTCAGCTCCTCGACCTGGGCGATTAGCTGACGTCGTTTCTCGTCGAGTTCAACGAGCGGCGCTAGATTGATCGATGGATCCCGCGTTTGTAAACGCGCTTCGATCTCGATTGTGTTCTCGCGTATCCGCTTGATGTCCAGCATCACGAATCCTTTCGTCTTCTCGGAGGATTCTAGTCCAGTCACCGCAGGACGGCAATGCGCTGCATCCTCATGCCTTACCCGAACGAAACGGGTATACTCGCGGACAGGACCCGATTCCCGATGGATCGAGTTACGCGGGATTCCAGGCCCGACGGGGGAGAGCATGCGTCTTCTGATCTACTCGAAAGCTCTGTATTCGTCTTTCGTTTACTACGGCCCGGATCGCATTCTGTTCGACGCCGGAGAAGGAGCAAGCTCAATCCTCGGGAACAAGGCGTTCGCCATCCGGCGCGTGTTTCTGTCGCACGGACATGCCGATCATATTGCCGGTCTCGTCGGTTTGATCAATATCCGCAACAACGCCATGGGAGACAAAGAGAAGGAACTGACGATCTACTACCCGAAGGCGAACTACCTGATTACCGAGATGATGGCCTTCCTCGCCCGGACCAATCGCCGATTGAACTACGATCTGCAGTGGGTCCCGCTCGAGCCCGGCGACCGAGTCGACTTGCTCGACGGACAGCTGCCTCGATACATCGAAGCGTTTCCCACCGTACACGTTCACAACGAGACCTCCCTTGGATACAACATCGTCGAGGTTCGCCACCGCCTGAAGGCGGAGCTCGAGGGAGCGTTGCAAGATGAGATTGTCGCCCGCGTGCGAGAGGGCGGGAAGGCGGCAATCACCGAGTACTACGATCAGAAGCTGTTCTCGTACGGTGGAGACTCCGTCGGCATCAAGCCGGAGTACATCCGCGACACCGAGGTTCTCTGCCACGACACAACGTTTCTCGACGAGCGCGACCGCAAGGAGTACAAGCACGCCACGCTGGCGGAGGCAATTGACGCCGCGCGCAAGGCCGGCGTGAAGAAAGAGCTGATCTGCCTCCACATTTCGAGCCGCTACAAGGCGAACCTCAAGGCGATCGAGGCGGCAAGCGGCGTGCACGACGGGCTCGACTTCGCCGTAACGTTCATCCCTCCCGGCCGTATCTACACCGCATCGTAGACCGTATTTCGCCGTTGAAACGGACACACGGCGTCCTGTACCATGCCGCCCCGAGTTGTACGGTTCGCGTTCGCAAGGAGGAACGATGATCGAACGACGTCACACCCGCATCCAAACCGACCTTCCGGGTCCCCAATCGGCCGCCGTGTTCGCCGACAAGGCGAAGTACGTTGCTGCCCCGCTTGAAACATATGCCCCATTCATCGTGAAGAGGAGTGAGGGAGCGATCATCGAAGACCTTGACGGAAACCGGTTCATCGACTTCTCCGGAGGATGGGGCTGTCTCGCAGTCGGCCAGCGCAACGAGCGCGTCGTGGCGGCGCTACGCGATCAGATCGACGAATTCTTGCACACCGACTTCACTGCAGTCCCGTACGCTCCGCTGGTGGAACTTGCGCAAACGTTGTGCGAGCACACGGCGATCGACGGGGACAAGAAGGCCGCGTTCTTCAACAGCGGAGCCGAGGCTGTGGAGAACGCCGTCAAGATCGCTCGGGCGTATACAAAGCGCAAGGCGGTTCTCGTGTTCGAGAACGCGTTTCACGGCCGCACGCTGCTCACGATGACGATGACCCACAAGGCGCGGCCGTACAAGACCGGGTTCGGCCCGTTTGCGTCGGACGTGTACCGACTGCCGTACCCATACGAATACCGCAAACAGGTCACAGCGGAAGAGATCGAAGCCACCCTGCTTTCGATCGTGGATCCGGCCGAAGTTGCCGTGATGGTCGTCGAGCCCGTCATCGGCGAAGGCGGATTCCTCGTACCGCCGGCGTGGTTCCTGCCTTCCTTGCGAACGCTCGCCGACAAGTACGGGTTCGTCTTGGCGTTCGATGAGGTGCAGTCGGGCATCGGCCGCACCGGGCGGTTCTTCGCATTCGAACACTTCGACGTACAGCCGGACTTGGTGTGTGTCGCCAAGTCGCTGGGCTCCGGACTCCCGCTGTCCGGCGTGGTCGGCAGAGCCGAGATCATGGACGCTCCAATCGGGAGTGCCATCGGCGGTACCTACGCCGGGAATCCGCTTGCCTGTCGCGCCGCCCTCGAAGTAATCCGTACCCTTGACGAGGAGCAGCTACTCGACCGTGCAGTGCACGTCGGGACTCGAATCAAGGACGGCTTCACCCGACTCGCCGAGCGGTTCGACTGCGTCGGCGATGTCCGTGGGCTCGGCGCCATGGTGGGAATGGAATTGGTCGTCGACCGAGACACGAAGCGCCCTGCCACGGAACTCACCGGGAAGATCGCTCGCACCGCACTACACAACGGCGCCGTGTTCCCAACCGCCGGCTTGGCGGGAAACGTCTTGCGCGTTCTCGTACCCCTGGTGATCAGCGACGATCAGATCGATGAGGGGCTTGCCATACTCACCGAGGCGTTCGAGGACTCTCTTTCGTAGACCCAAAGGCGGTTTTTTCTCCAGTATCGAATCGTAGGCTCGGCGTGCGCTTGATTCGCCCGTGGGTTGATCTCCACGACCCCGTTCTGTACGACGTTTCGGGGCGGAATCGGCGGAAACTTGCTTGACTACGTATGTTGCCGCCTCGGCACGCCGAAAAGACAGGGCTCTTCTGGACTACCGACTTGGCAAGCAGCGCATTCATCGCTATACTGAGCCCCAGATTCCATACCTCTAGGGGGTACGAAGTGAACAAGGCAGAGCTTGTTGAGAAGCTGGCGAAGGCGACGGGGCTGACGAAGAAAGATGCACGTGCCGCACTGGATGGCGTGGTGGACGTCATCACCAAGGCTCTGGCTTCGAGCGAGCCGGTCATCATTACCGGCTTCGGGAAGTTCGAAACCCGGAAGCGAAAGGCCACGACCCGCATGAATCCGCAGACCGGCGAACGGATCAAGACTCCGGCGAAGGTCGTCCCGGCGTTCAAGGCGGGCAAGAACCTCAAGGACATCGTCGCGAAGAAGGCGAAGAAGTAGCGCCGCCCCAACCGAATCGATTCGAATCATGCAAGCGGGAAGGAGCCAATCTCCTTCCCGCTTCTCTATTCGCTTTACCTGCACTGTGATGACGACGTGCTCGTCGTCTTGTACTCTTCTTTCATGACAACGTTGCTCGACGGATTGAATCCAAGCCAGCGCCGAGCCGTGACGCATACCGACGGCCCCCTGTTGATCCTCGCCGGGGTCGGCACTGGGAAGACCACGGTGATCACACGGCGAATCGCCTGGCTCATTGCGGAGAAGCGGGCGCGCCCGGCGGAGATCCTCGCGCTCACGTTCACCGAGAAGGCTGCCGCCGAGATGGAAGAGCGCGTCGACGTCCTCGTCCCGTACGGGTACGTCGAAGCGCACATCGGTACGTTTCATTCGTTCTGCGACCGCATCCTACGGGAGAATGCCGTTCTGCTCGGCCTGTCGCCGGACTACCGCATTCTGACCGAGCCGGAACAGGCGATCTTCTTCCGCGACCACCTGTTCGACCTCCCCCTCGAGCGGTTTCGCCCCCTTGGGAACCCAATGCGCAACGTCCGCGCCATCCTCGCGCTGTTCAGCCGCGCGAAAGACGAAGATGTGACACCGGCGGACTACGCCGCCTTCGTGGATCGCCTCGCGGCATCCCCTCCCGAAGAGGAGACCGCCCGCAAACAACACGAACTCTTTGTGGCCGAGCAACGTGAACTGGCGGACACGTACGCAGGGTATCAGCGGTTGATGTACGAGAAGGCATACCTCGATTTCGGAGACCTGATCGCGATGACGTTGCGCCTCTTTCGCGAGCACCCACAGGTTCTCGAGCAGTACTGCAAGCGATACCGTCACATCCTCGTCGACGAGTTCCAGGACACCAACCATGCACAGCTGCAACTGCTCCGGCTCCTCGCCTCGCACCGCAACCTCACCGTGTGCGGCGATGACGACCAGTCGATCTACGCGTTCCGCGGCGCAGCAATCAGCAACATCCTGGGGTTTCAGGAGACGTTCCCGGACGCGAAGCTCGTGGTCCTCGACCGCAACTACCGCTCTCCCCAACCGCTGCTCGATGCAGCGTACCGGCTGATTCAGAACAACAACCCCGACCGACTCGAGGTTCGCGCCGGGATTGCAAAGCGTCTGGACGCCGGTGGACGGACCGGCCCCGCGCCCCATCAGCATCATTTCGAAACGCTGGATGATGAATGCGACTTTGTAGCGCAGACGATCGCCACGCGATCCAAGGACGAGGGACGCGCCGTATCCGACTTTGCCGTGCTGGTGCGCAGTAACGCCCAAGCGACTCCGTTTCTGCACGCGCTCAACTTGCTTCAGATTCCGTGGCGCTTCTCGGGCAGCCGCGGTCTGTACGACCAAGAGGACATCAAGACCGCCGTCGCCTTCCTGCGGGTTCTCGCCGATCCGAGGGACAATCTCTCGCTCCACTACGTCGCCGGCTCACCGTTGTACGATGTTCCCGCGGAAACTCTCGCCGTCGCAGCGGCGTTCGCTCGCCGGAAGAACCGCTCGCTGCTCAGCGTTCTACGCATGCTCGACGACAACCCCGGCGCGCTCCAACTGACCTCCGAGGACACCCGCGGTGTGTCGACCGTGGTCGGTGATCTGGGCGCGATGATTCCGATGTCCACCAAGCAGCGCACCGGCGAAGTGCTGTTCCATTACCTTTCCCATCAGACCGATACCATCGAGCACCTCTCCAATTCCAGCGATCCGAGAGATGCCGCACGGCTGCAGAACATCGCCCGGCTGTTCTCAATCATTGATCGATTCGCCCAGGTCGCCCGATACGATCGGGTCGCGTGGTTCGTCGACTACCTGGACGCGTTGATCGAAGCGGGCGACAACCCGCCGGTCGGCGATGCGACATGGGAGGAGGACGCTGTTCACATACTCACCATTCACCAAGCGAAAGGATTGGAGTTCCCCATCGTGTTCCTCGTCGGCCTCATTGCCGGCCGGTTTCCGTCGAACCGTCGCAGCGATCCGATTCCCTTGCCCGAAGACCTTGTACGGACCGCGATCTCCCCGGATGACGCACACCAACAGGAGGAACGACGTTTGTTCTACGTCGGGATGACCCGTGCCAAGGAGGAACTGTACTTGACCGGCGCACGCGACTACGGAGGAAAGCGCCCGCGTAAGCCGAGCCTGTTCGTGTCCGAGGCGCTCGATCTGGACGCGTCGCAGTTTGCTCCCGTGCCGCATTCGCCGCTTCACTCCCTGCGACGGCGCGACACGTCGGTTCCTGCGCAAGGCTCCACCGACAACCAACGGGTCCTGTTCGATCGCGGAGACGCGACCCTGCGTCTCAGCTACCGCCAAGTCGACGATTACAGGACCTGCCCTCTCAAGTACAAGTACGCCCACATCCTTCACGTCCCCGCTCGCCCGCACCATTCCATGATCTACGGCAGCGCAATCCATAACGCCATCCGGATCTACAACATGAACCGACTCGCCGGAGCGGAAACCCCGCTCGCCGTGTTGCACGACGTGTTCCGCCGCCAGTGGATGGCCGATGGATTCCTCACTCGCCAACACGAGGAGCTTCGACTACGGGAAGGGCTGGACGCACTGGAGGCGTTTCACTCGTTCGAGCAGGCGGACGACGCGCCGCCGGCTCACGTCGAGCGGCGCTTCTCGGTCCCCATCGAAGGTTTCCGGCTTATCGGAGTCTTCGACCGCATCGACCGCGCAGGAGACACCGGTACGATCATCGACTACAAGACGGCGGCAATCGAGACGCAGCAGCAGGCACAGAAGCGAACCAAGGAAAGCGGCCAACTCGCGATCTACGCGCTCGCGTATACGAAGCTGTTCGGGCAGCCCCCTTCATTCTTGGAGCTTCGGTTTCTCACGCCGGCGGTCCTCGTCGGTCGGATTCCGTACTCCGATGCGCTCGTCGATCGGGCGATGACCGACTTGCGGGAGACCTCTCGTGGAATCCGAAGCAGCAGCTTTCCTGCAACACCCGCGTATCAAGCATGTCGGTACTGCGCGTACGCCTCGATCTGCCCGAAACGGACGATCGACTAGTCCGCTGCGGCGAGTTGCTCGACGGGCACGATATGGTCCGCCCATAGGGACTCAATGTCGTAGAACGTGCGCGCTTTCGACTGGAACAGATGGACTACCACGTCCCCGTAGTCAAGCACGACCCACGTTCGCTCGTCGGTGCCCTCACTGTGTTCTGGTTTGCGATCCAATCCCTTCCGGAGCGCCGTGACAAGAGCCTTGGCGTGCACCGGATTGTCCGCACTGGCAACGACGAAGTAGCTCGTTGGAAGCGGCACATCGCGAAGATCGATCACCGCGACATCCTCGCCCTTCTTGTCGTCGAGAACCGTCACGATCGATCGGATGAATTGCTCGTCGTTCACTCGGTAAGCTCCATCCCGGCCCCCACAATGACTACGATATCCGTTCCCTGGGGCACAGAGGGTTCCAGATCTTCGTACGTGTCGAGATCGCTCGGGAAAACGATCTCCGTCGGACTCGACAACGTATCCTGCACCAGCCACGCCTTCGCCTCATCGCTCAGGACCACTACGTACGTCGTAGCATACGTGAACCGATCGGCATTCATTGCTTCCGTGATAGCAAACCCGCGTTGCTCGAGATAGGCGGCCGTTCGGCTTGCCATCAATCGCTCCCCGTTTCCGTTGAACACGGCGACTTGCACGTCCGCCGACGTCAGCGCTCGCTCTCCCCGCGCAATCGCCTGCATCAGTTGCTCGATCTCGACGATTCGGGGTTGTTCTACATACACGCCGTCCACTTCATCCTCCACAGTCGGGAGGACATCCCAACGGATGTCGTCGTACCTTTCGGCCAGCTCTTCGACGAGCGAAACGATCTGTTCTTGAGAAAGGTCGACGGAACCATCCAGCGTGAGCTCGGCCATCGTGCCGCTGATCACTCCCTCCGGCGCAGCAAGAACGGCTTGTGCAACATCTTGTTCGCGTCGGATCCGCTCTCGATCCGACGCACCGCGTACGTACGCGATCGCGGTATCCGGATCGAATTGGTGCTCGCCCATCAGGATTTCAATCTCAGACGCCGAATCGGACAATCCGTCGGCATAGAGAACCGAACTTAGGGCTGAGACTGCCAACGGCTGCGCCGCGTCGAGCAACGCGTAGCACGCATCCGCGTTAAGCGTCACCACGCCGGCGATGTCAACGCCGAGGAAGCCCGAGACCGCCTCGGCAACGTCCCCCGCCGTTCCGCCTGCATACAATCCGTCAAGGCGGGCAAACGTTCCGTCCGATTGCTTCAGCCATAGCCCCGGAGGAATCGACACCATCGCCGAATCCCCTCCAGGGACGACGCTCGCAAGCAGGATGGCTTCGCACACGTCTTGATCATTCCACGACGTAGCGAGGACAAGTACGTGCGTGCGAACGCCCTGCTGGAGGAAGTGAGTCGGAGTCATCTGCGACAGCACAATCCACAGCACCACACCGACAGCCAACGCAGTACAGGCTAGCACGGCCAACAGAACAGGCTTACGAACGGATTCACCCCTCATGTTTTCCCTCGCCACCGACGCTATCATACGACCGATGAAATGTCAACTGCCGATCCTTTCTCGATCAACGCACCGTTCTCCGCCTGCCATGCACGGCGCTCTCTTGCCGTGTTCGATGCGGGCCGCTGCAAACGACAAGACGGACTCGGGGAGCCCCCGATGACGGCACTCCGCATCACGTTCACGACGTTCGGCTGCCGCGTCAATCAGTACGAGACAGCGATGATGCGACGTCGATTGATCGAGGCGCACGCCGACCCGTCGCTCGACGTCGCAATCATTAACGCGTGCACGGTTACGCAACTGGCCGAGCGGAAGGCACGACAGGCGGCGCGAAGAGTCCGCCGCCAGCGCCCGGACGCCCGGATCGTCGTAGTCGGCTGCCTAGCCGACGCCGTGGCACGGGGCCTGACCCGATTCGACGAAGCCGACATACTCGCCGGAAATGCTTGGAAACCGCATATCGTCGACGTCGTCTCCGCTGTGCTGAACGGCCGGTGTGGTCTCCTCGATGCACCGGAATTCGGCCGCATCAATTCGGAGCGTTCGTCGGTCGCCCCGGGCCGTGTGCGAGCGTGGCTCAAGATCCAAGACGGTTGCGACAATGCCTGCTCGTACTGCCGTCCGACACAAGTGCGCGGTCCCGTCCGGTGCAAGGAACTCGATGCTGCTTACGAGGAAGCGACGGAACTCGTCGCGTCCGGATGTCGCGAGATCGTTCTCACCGGAATCAGCCTCTCGCAATACAACGGCCGTCAAGGCGAGAACCTCGCAACGCTGATCGATAAGCTTCTCACCATCCGGCAGCTTCTTCGGCTGCGTATCGCCTCGATTAACCCCGAGGGCATCACACTGGATCTGATTGAGGTTGTAGCGTCGGACCCGCGTGTCTGCCCCCATTTCCACGTTCCGCTGCAGAGCGGTGACGATCGCGTGCTGTCGCGTATGCGTCGGTTGTACACGGCAGACGAGTACGTTGAAACCGTCGGTAGGATCCGCCGCCGCATTCCGGAAGCAACGCTGGGGACCGATCTCATCGTCGGATTTCCGAGCGAGGACGAACGCGCGTTCGCGTCGACCTGCTCGATCGTTGAATCCGTCGGATTCTCGAACCTCCACGTTTTTCGCTACTCCGACCGCAACGGGACGGCCGCCGCATCGTTTCCAGACAAGGTGTCCGCTACGGTGGCTCGCGACCGCGCGGCGCGCCTGAGCGATCTCGGCTGCGCAGTACGCGACAGTCTGCTTGACAAGCGCGTTTCTACGCTACAAGATGTCCTCGTTGAGCAGCAACGTGAGCAACGCTGTCGTGGGTACACCCCGGACTATCTCCCCGTGACGTTTTCATCCACTGCGGACGTTGCCCTTGGTACGATCCACCGCGTCCGTATCCTCACGCACGCCGAGGGGGAGCTGAAAGGAGTGAGCGACAATCGGTACGACACAGGTTGAGATGACCCTTCCCGATTCCGTCGAAGCGACGGCGCTGTTCGGTCCGTACAACCGCCACCTCAAAGAGATCGAGAACTCGTTCGCTTCCCGAATCATCGCGCGCGGGGAGACGATTCGGATCGAAGGCGAAGCGGACGAGGTGGAACAGGTGCGAACCCTGTTCGACAAGCTACTGTCGACCATCGAGCGCCGCCACGTGCCCACGCTTGCCGACGTACGCTACCTGATCGAGCAGATCAAGGCGGGTGTCGGCGTCGACGGCGTACTCTCCGATGTTGTTCGTGTAACGCACTGGGGAGAGGAGATCCGAGCCAAGACGGTCGGCCAGCATCGCTACGTGCAGGCCGTTCGGGACAACGACGTGACATTCGCAATCGGCCCTGCCGGCACGGGGAAGACATACCTCGCCGTGGCGATGGCCATCGACTACCTCAAGCGCGAGGAGGTCAAGCGCATCATCCTCACGCGTCCGGCCGTGGAAGCCGGCGAGGAACTCGGTTTTCTGCCCGGCGACATCCAGGCAAAAGTCAGTCCGTATCTCCGGCCGCTTTACGATGCAATCTTTGACATGATCCCGGTCACCGAGTTCGAGAAGCTTACCGAGCACGGACGCATCGAGATGGCACCGCTCGCGTTCATGCGCGGGCGCACGCTGAACAACAGCTTCGTGATTCTCGATGAAGCCCAGAACACGACGTCCATCCAGATGAAGATGTTCCTCACGCGACTCGGCTTCCACTCCAAGGCGGTGATCACCGGCGATATCACGCAGGTCGACCTTGAGAACCATGTCTCCGGCTTGCTCAGCGTTCAGGAGATTCTCAAGGATGTCCGTGGCGTCGCATTTGCCTATCTGGAGAAGGCTGATGTCGTACGGCACGCGCTCGTCGCGCGGATCATCGAAGCGTACGAAAAGCGCGGGCCGCTGAATCGAAACGGCGCGTAGTTCCGCTGATTTGCTTTTGCTTTCTGCAGATCCGATGTGCTATGCTATTGCGAGCCGTGTCCTGATCACAATCACCGGCGTGCTGCGCCGGATCGGGAGGCGAAGATGAACGTGCGCAAGGCAGTCTGCCTGCTCCTCCTCTTAGTGGGATTGTCGATCCCGCTGACCACCACATCCTCCAATTCGTCCTCAGGCTCGCTCGTGATCAACGAGGTGTTCTGGGGGGGAACGGCAAGCGAAGTCGAGATCGAGTGGATCGAGTTGGTGAACACAAGCGGCGCCGTCTTGTCCGTAGACGGGTGGCGCCTGGTGTCGTCGGATGGATACCCAAGCATCGCACTAGCAGGAGAAATCCCGGCGCTGTCCGCTGCTGATCCAGGCGCCGGCTACTACTTGCTTGAGCGCGGAACCGACGATACCGTGCCGGACATCACCGCCGATGTTCTGTACAACGGCGCGCTCAGCGACGGCGGCGAAACGTTGATGCTCATCGACGATACCGGTGCCGTCGTCGACACGGCTAATCTGCCGTCGGAAAGCGCCTCACCGGACGTCTGGCCCGCGTGGCCCGCCGGGTCGAACGGCTGGATCGACTCCTCCTCCCATGCGTCGATGGAACGGACCGACTATCGGGTCGTAGACGTACCCGAGAGTTGGGTCACCAGCACGTCTGCGTACGCCGTCGACGATCGTGTGCTGTTCTACGGAACGCCACGAGCCGAGAACACGTCGCTCAGCATCCCGCCGACTGCAAGGATATCGATCCATCCGGCTCATCCAATACCACAGCAGACGGTCCTGCTCGACGCGTTGGCGTCCACCGGAGTCAACGACCCGCTAGTCTCGTACGTCTGGACGTTTGGTGACGGAACGACAGGCAACGGGCAGACCGCAAACCACACATACGATGCCGCCGGCGAGTACCTCGTCACACTAACGGTCGAGGACCAAGAGGGAGAGACGGCAGCATCCGAGGTCATGCTGCAAATCACCGATCCGCTGCCGCCCATAGCCGATTTCAGCTACCGCTCGGTAGACGGCGTTGCCGGCACGCTGCGCGCCGGCTGCAGCGTGCTGTTCGTCGACGAGTCAGCTGTCGCGCACTTCGGCATCGCAGCGTACAGCTGGTCGTTCGGCGACGGGCAGAGTGCAGAGATCAAGAATCCGTCGCACGTATACGAGTCTCCCGGAACATACACTGTTTGTCTCGCGATCGAGGATGAACTCGGCGAGACGGCGATTCAGACGGCCTCGATTGTCGTCGCCAGCGAACCTCCGATCGCCGAGGTCACCTGGACTCCGGCCGTTCCGATGGTCGGCGAAGACGTCGCGTTCGATGCCTCCGGCTCGCACGATCCCGACGGCGAGATTATCTCATACTCCTGGGACGTCGACGGCGATGGCGTCGCCGAGGAAGTGACAAGCGATCCACTGCTCAGTGTCACCTTCTGCGAGAGCCAGACGCAATCGCTGTCCGTCTTCGCAACGGACGACAACGGAGACGTGTCCGACATCGTGCTGTGTCGGGTCTACGTCGACCAGCCGCCAATCGCACAGTTTGCTCTTTCGTCGTTCTCGGTCGCCGAGAACGAGACGATCGAGTGCAACGACTTGTCGTACGACGTGGATGGATCGATCGTGGCCTGGAACTGGTCGTTCGGCGAAGAAGCGGAA
>Ga0272442_10000740_pt1 | contig 51101 bp, 45 predicted proteins | sample SSMForm2O_FD_200262 | JGI IMG/M metagenome (GOLD analysis project Ga0272442, IMG submission 200262) | Marine sediment archaeal communities from Little Sippewissett salt marsh, Falmouth, MA, United States - SSM-Form-2O | ecosystem: Environmental > Aquatic > Marine > Wetlands > Sediment ... | reverse complement strand
AGATCGTGTTTCTCCTTTGATGTAGTCTACCCAGTTTTGAAGTATTTTTTCTTTATCAGTCTTTATCTCTGTTTTGATTTTGTCTTCAACATCCAAATCCAGTTCTTTTCTCATAGATTGAATTCTTCTTACTATTTCCCTTGCAAAACCTTCCGCTTCTAGTTCTTCGTTTAAATTTGTATCTAAAATCAATGTAATTTCATCGGTCTGTGTTTTTGCAATATTCTCTTTTACTGTTTCAACTATTTCAAAATCCTTTTTTGTAAGCTTGATTTTTTCTCCAGATACATCTAAAGATATTTCGTTTTTAGTTTTAAGATGTTCTGACAAATCCTTCTGATCCATCTTTTCAACTTTATCTACAATCTGTTTTGCTTTATCTTTAAACTTGGGGCCAATCTTTGAGAAATCAGGTTTAAAACTTTTAACCATAAATTTTGAGGTATCTCTAGCAAAATTTATTTTTTTAACATTAATTTCTTCATTTAATAAATCAATCAAAGGTTTAATTTTTTCTTCGGTATTTTTATCACAAACAAGAGTAGCAGACAAAAGAGGATACCTTACTTTTATACCTATCTTTGATCTAAGTGACCTTCCAGCCTCAACTAGTTTACGAATCTCTTCCATTCCTTCTTCAAGATTTTTATCAATATGTTCTTTCTTTGATTTTTCATAGTCACACAGATGTATGCTTTCTTTCATATTTTCAGTTTTAATATTTTGATATATTTCTTCAGTAATAAATGGTATAAAAGGTGCAATAAGTTTTGAAAGACCAATAAATATTTCATACATAGTAGAGTAGGCAGCTTGTTTATCTTTTGTTTTTTCTTCAGCCCATAGTCTTTTACGAGATCTTCTAAGATACCAGTTACTAAAATCTTCTATAACAAAATCCTCTACTTTTCTTGCTGCCTTATGCACTTCAAATTTTTGGATATGTTTTTTTACATTTTTTATTAGTTCATTATATCTACTGACAATCCACTTATCAAGAGGCGTTCTTTTTTCAAGAGGAATCTGATCTTTTTTGATATCAAACTTGTCAAGTTCAGCATATGTTGCAAAAAAATTATATGAATTCCAGTAAGTTAAGATAAATTTCCCAAGGGTTTCTTTTACTACTTCTTCATAAAAACGTGTGCTCATCCAAGGAGCATTCGCTGATACTAGATACCATCTAAGAGCATCAGCACCCTCTTTATTCAATATTATATTTGGATCAACATAGTTACGTTTGCTTTTACTCATTTTTTGATTGTTTTCATCTAATACAAGACCTAATGTCAAAACATTTTTATAAGATCTATCATCAAATAAAAAAGTGGATATGGCAAGAAGAGAATAAAACCATCCTCTAGTCTGATCTAATGCTTCACTTATAAAATCCACTGGAAAATTTTCTTTGAATTCTTTTTTGTTTTCAAATGGATAATGCCACTGTGAAAAAAAAGCCGAGCCTGAATCATACCAGCAGTCTATTACTTCTTCTTCTCTTTTCATAGAGCTTTTACATTTTGGACATTTTATTTTTAGCTCATCTACAAATGGTTTATGTAGATCATAATCTTCTGGAAAATCTTCACTGATTTCTCTTAACTCTTTTACGCTTCCGACACATATTTCATTTTTACATTTTTTATTAGTACAAGTCCAAATTGGAAGAGGTGTACCCCAGTATCTTTTTCTAGAAAGAGCCCAGTCTTTTACATCACTTATGAAATCACCGAATCTGCCTTTTTGAAGATGCTGTGGAAACCAGTTAATGTTATTGTTGTTTCTAATCAAAGAATCCTGAACCTTTGTCATTGCAATAAACCATGATTCCATAGCATAATATAATAAAGGTGAATCACACCTCCAACAAAATGGATATTCATGGGTATGCTCATGAACACCCTCAAGAAGGTTTCTTTCTTCTAAGTGTTTTATAATTTTTGGATCTGCATCTTTTACAAATTCACCTTTCCAGAGTTTTACTTTTTCAGGGAAGGTACCATCTAGTTTTACTAGTTGAACAACAGGTAAATCATATTTTCTCCCGATCTGATAATCATCCTCACCAAAAGCCGGTGCAATATGTACTATTCCCGTACCGTCATCCATAGTTACAAAATCTGCTAAAACTATGTACCAAGCCTTTTTATCTGGATCTGCGTAATCAAATAAAGGTTCGTATTCTATATCTTCAAGTTCTTTTCCTTTGAAACCATCTATTATTTGATATTGTTCTCCTTTCATAAGAGCTGCTGCTCTCTCCTCAGCAAGGATCAATACCTGCCCCTTATATCTAATTTTTATGTAAAATTCATCAGGATGCACAGCAAGTGCTACATTAGAGATAAGTGTCCATGGAGTTGTGGTCCATGCAAGAAAATATTCGTCTTTATTTTTTATTTTGAATTTAACAAAAATCGAAGGATCTTTTACTGTTTTATATCCTTGACTTATTTCATGGGCAGACAATGCTGTCCCACATCTAGGACAATATGGAACTACTTTATGTCCACGGTATAAAAGTTTTTTTTCCCATGCCTGTTTAAGTGACCACCACACAGATTCAATATATTCATTTTTCAATGTCACATATGGATTGTCCATATCAATCCAGAAACCAATTCTCTTGGTCATCTCTACCCATGCATGCTCATATTTAAATACACTTTTTTTACATTCCTCGATAAATTTTTTTATACCATATTCTTCTATAGCTTGCTTATCTTCAAGCCCTAGTTTTTTTTCTACTTCAATTTCAACAGGTAACCCATGTGTATCCCACCCAGCTTTTCTAAGTATATAGCGATTGTTCATAGTTTCATATCTTAGAACTAAATCTTTCATAACCCTGGTTAATATATGACCGGGATGAGGCATTCCATTTGCAGTAGGAGGCCCTTCTAAAAAAATATAGGGTTTACTATCTTTTCTTTGCTCTATTGATTTTTGGAATATTTTATTTTTTTCCCAGAATTTGAGAATTTTTTTCTCTACTTCTACAGGCTTGTATTTCTGTGGCGGAGCCTTAATCATTTTTTCACCGATTTGTCCATAATATTTTTTTTAAGTACCTACTTATGTCGACAACCCTAATAATAAAAGACCGTTAAAATCATTTCTATTGATATTTACTAATAATTTCTTATATTATCTGCTTTCATTATTTCTCTTAAAAAAGACGTAGCATAAATTCCTTTTCTAAGCTCAAAATTAAGCTTTAAAGAATTTTTTCCAGGATTTAGATCATCCTCAGCCAACTCAGAATCCAGATTATATATTTCCGCAGAAATAGGACGTCGGGAGCCATAACTAGAAATAAAGGGAATTTCAGGTATTATAAAATCCCTTGAATCTATTTTTTCTTTTTCAATTATTTTATGTTCTATTTCGCCGATTAAACCATCTGAAAAAAGAGAATCAGATCCAAGAAGTAGCCCACTAACTACAGCTTTCTTTTTAGATATTTGAAGATTTATTTTTTTGATATTGTTTTTATTTACTTTTATCAATTCATTATCAATTTCTGACTTTCTAATAGGCTGTATGTAGTCTCCCACAATTGCTTTATCTATTGGTATATCTTTTTTAATTCTTTCACTTAGAATCTTATTAAAAAGATATGATTGATAAGCATAAACAAACATAGTCAAAAGATTTTTTGGTAATTCTTTAAGCGCTCCAACATAATCTTTAGGATCTACTACCAACTTGTTTAGAATTGCTTTTTCAAAATTTAGTTTATCTGGATAAGTTTTTAGAGCGTCTGAAAAATCGTGAGTTTCTTCTAGTTTTTTTCTAGAGCGATATGTCCCCTCGTCTTCACCATCATAAGGATTGGCTATATAGCTCATAACAGCTCTTTTAATATCTCCCTTAACAAGATACTTTCCAACTATATGGGTAACTGGTCGTATTGTACCAAACCTTTGTATACCAAAAAAATTCGGAAAGAACTTTTTTTCTTTAAAGAAAGTTAAAATGTTTTCGATATCCTTTTCTTTATAATTTTTATCTATATCTCTTATCTTAATCCTAAATTTATTGCCTTTTAGATCACCAATTTTTATTGGTTGATTTGATGTATAAATATTTTTAATTTCTACATTACCAAGTTTTATCTCTTCTAATTTTTTTTTAGGTACTCTATAAAAAGACAACAGTCTTTTTGCATTTGCCCTTTTATCTTTTGTTCCAGCAAAATTTATTCTATTACGGGAAATATGCAAACGATCGGATAAAACATTTATTAATCTATTAGTCTCCCAGTTTATTGTTTCTACTTCAGCTATGGTAAATTTACCTTTTTCTTTTTTTATTGGATATTCCGAAATTTCTTCTACAATAAAGTCTTCTGGTACAGTTCTAAGTTTACCGCAAACTCCACTAAAATTTGTAAAAAAAGTTTCTATCCCAGATTTTTTTTCTGCATCTAAAACAATCATTTATTTTTTACTCTTAGTCTGAGATTTAAAATCTTTACTAAATTTTTTAATTTCAGCTTCTAGATTTTTCACCGATTCTTTTAGAATTTCTACAGGGTCAACTTTTTTACTTTTTTTCACCCTGATGTAAAGTTTTTTTCTTCTTGCCTCAGGATGATCAGAGATATAAGAAGCATAATCTACATCTTCATTTTTTAATAACATTTCATTAATAGGATTAAGAATAGTCGCATCTTCATCTTTAATTTCAAGCTCGAGTTCTTGTTTGGTTTTTTTTATTATTTTTAACTCCATTTAAAATCACTCCTATAGTACTCTATAGATTATTTACACTATATTCCCCATAGTCCATTGCTGTGTTTCTTTTCTCTTTATTTTTACAATTTTCACATTCAAGTATATTTCCATTTTTTTTCAGGGTATGCCTACATTTTGAACATAGCGCCTTTATTACACCTAAATCTTTTCCTTTTGTTGTTAGTTGAATATTTGGTTTAACCTGAATAACTTTAGCTCGTATAATATCACCAGGGGCATACTCTGTAGCTGGGTCTTTAACATATGATTTTGATATTTCAGCAACTCTGAGAGTCCCGTTTGTATCACCAGAAATTGGTCTTTTTTTACCTTTTACATGTATTACTTCAGCAATAACCATATTAGACCTAACAGAGTTAACATTGGACAAAACAATATCCCCTTCTTTAAGCTCTATAGGGGTACTAGTCAAAGGTTTTACTATTGCTTTTCTATTTTTATTATCAACTACATATTCACCATATCTTGATGCTATTATCATTCCTTCTTCCTCAAAAGTACCATCTCCGGGCATTAGTTCCTCTGAGGTTGAAATCTGTTCTCCAGGTAGTACTACTCTATTTTCAGTCATTAATTCACCTTTTATTCTATTTAGGGCAATTAACAAGGTGTTTTAAATTTTGTGGTAGAAATTATTATTGATTCTTTTACAAAGTTTGTATTTAAAAATTTAGGACAAAATTAAAGTAATAAATATAATATTTAGGTTTAACAACTGTTAAGCGGGAGGAAAATATGAATAAAAAAATATTAGCGATAATTTTGACGATTGGTTTTTGTTTAATCAATTTTACAATTGTATCAGGTTTAGAAATCGGAAATCAAGTCTCACAAAATAAAAAAGATGAATCCTTTAAAACATCGAATAACGAATGGTACATACAATGGGTTATGAACTTTGGTTCTAACAGGAACTGGGGCGCACGTTATGAAGGACCACAACCAATCGGCGACTGTGACCAAGATTCTTTAAACGAATGGTTAATAAGTGGTAGAGACGACCTCTTGAGAGTAATGGAATGGAATGAGGATAGACAAACCTATCTTCAAACGCATTGTTTACATAATCCTTTTTATCCTTATGAAAGAATGGATGCCGGCGGTTTTGCTATTGGAGATTTAACTGGCGATGGTAAAAATGAAATAGCCGCTACTTGGGATGCAACATTGTATAAATGGGCAAATGGCAAATATAAAATCATAGGTTTTAACCCATGGATTTTTAAAAACGGGGGAGGAAACCCAGATTGTTACATAGGTGATTATGACAACGACGGTAAAAATGAGCTTATAATGAGCGGTGGACCAGTTACAGAAGAAAGTGATGTACCAGAAATAGTTGTTTATGGTTGGAATGGTGTTGCCCTTGTAAGAGAAGCAGTGTGGAATGACCCTAATGCTAAAGGTTATGTCTTCATGGCTGGAATGGGCGATCCAGATTATGATGGTTTTAATGAAATTGTTCTGGGAACTGATTTTAAAGTTATTGTACTTGATTGGGATAAAGAAAAAAAAGAATTCATTGAAACTATAATAGAAGAAAATCTTTATAACTCAAAAGGTTGGCCTTTTGCATGTGTTTGCAAAGATAGTGATATGGATGGTAAAGAAGAAATTCATGTTGGGTACTATTCACCCTATATCACAATTTTTGAGTATAATGGACAAGAATATGAAAAAAAATTTGAGAGAAACTGGCCTGGCGAATCCGTTTTAATAGAGAGTCTTGACGTTGCAGATGCTGATAATGACGGTATTTCAGAAGTTTGCGCTGGAACAAATCTTGTTCATATACTTCAATGGAACGGAGAAACATATATCGAAGAAGCAGTACTCCCGACCTTTGGTGAGCTTGCTGTTTTGAATATTGGTGATTTTGATAATGATGGCTTAAATGAACTGAATGCTGCATCTGTTGGAATATCTTATGGGGAGGATTATATGTCCTGGGTTTTTAAATATGGTGAGCAAACTTTAGATAAAGAAAAATTAAAAACTCAGGATGGCAAGGGTATATTAGAAGTATCAGTGAAAAATTCTATTGGTAAAAATCTTGGTGGTGGATCTATACTAGCAAGAAATATAGAAACAGGAGTTTGGTATGATATTGAGCCAAAGGAAGAAGAAGCAGCACAATCTGACGAAGAATGGGGTGTATACAAAAGAGAGGATCTACCAGATGGAAATTATCTAATTAGATCTGTCGCTGAAGATTATAAAACACAAGAAATAACTTTATCGATTTCAGGAAATGAAGAAACAACCCACACCTTTAATATGCAGCTCAAAATAAAAAATTTAGGGATAAACAATTTTCAAGCAAAATCATTTATAAATGATATAATTAAAAAAATACCCCTACTTAAAAATATCTTATGGTGAATTATTTGCTTAAAAATAAAACAGCTCTTATAACTGGGGGTTCACGAGGTATAGGAAAAAGTATTGCAACAAGATTTGCAGAAAACGGCTGTTTTGTAGGTATTAACTATGCTTCAAATGATGAAAAAGCAGAGAAAACCCTTAAAACAATTAAAAATAAAGGTGGAAACGGTATTTTATTGAAAGGTGATATATCAAATACAAAAAATTGTGAAAACTGTGTTAAAAAGTTAATTAAGAAAAGAAAAAATATTGATATTCTTGTCAACAACGCAGGTATATATTTTAGAAATAGCTTTGAATCCTTAGATGAGGAAAATTGGAGAAAAGTTTTATCTGTTAATTTAGACGGCTCTTATTATATGACAAAAGAGGTTCTACCATATATGAAAAAAAGAAGTAAAATTATATTTATTTCATCTCAACTTGCTTTCCGCGGTTCTTCTCATGGTTCGGACTATGCAACAAGCAAAGCAGGACAACTAGGTTTAATGAGAAGCCTAGCCTTAGAACTTGCAGATAAACAAATTTGTGTAAATGCTGTTGCACCAGGGACAATTGATACAGATATTATATCTAGTTATTCAGAAAAACAAAAAGAAAAAAGGATAAATGAAATCCCGCTAAAAAGACTTGGAAAAACTGAGGATATTGCTAATGCTTGTTTATTTCTAGCATCTAATATGTCAGATTATATAACAGGTGAAACAATCAATGTTAATGGTGGATTATACATTCATTAAACCAACTGATTTTTTCTATTATTTATATGTTTAGTATTTAGTTTTATATACTAAAAAATTATTTATTTTATTAAGAGAAAAACTTGATTTAAGCAGGGATTAAAAATGGATGATAATGATGTAAAAGTTTTTCTAGAAGATTTCAAGAAAGCTGACGTCTCCAAAAAAATGGACATGTGGTTTTATGCAATAGACCAGCAAGCAATATGGGACGAAATAATGGATGAAATGTCTACAATCGCCAGAATTAATATCTTAAAACAACAAAGAGCAGGAAAAAAATAAAAGGTGTTTAAAATGGATGAAAAACAAAAAAAAGAGATATTAGACGAATTCAAAAAAGCAGACGGCCCAACACGCTTGGATATGTGGGACGTAGCATGTTCTCAACAAGTTCTTTGGGACAATATTATTACTGAAATGCAGAAAATTGCAAGAGAGCAGGGTGTTGACAAAAAATTAGATAAGATGATGCAAGAAGAAATGAAAAAAGCTGAAAAAGAAATTAAAACTTAATAAAATATGGTTTAATTTTTTTAAGAAAAATCTAAAAGTTATAGTTTGAAGTTTTGAGAATATAGAAGCTTTTAAATAATCATAAGATTTGGAAATATAATATGACTATTAATTTTCAATTTGGGTCAGATAACCATTCTGGCATGCATTCTGATATAGCAGAATCGATAGAAAACTCGAACACAGATTATTGTGTTGCCTACGGGGAAGATAAGTATACGAAAGATGCTATCAAAAAATTTAAAGAAATATTTGGAAAAAATATTGATGTTTACTTTGTATGTAATGGTACCGCTGCAAACATTCTAGTTCTAAAGGCGGTTACAAATTCCTTTAACTCAATTTTTTGTGCAAAAACCGCTCATCTAAATGTTCACGAGTGCTGTGGTCCAGAAAAATTTTTAGGCTGTAAACTAGAGACTATCCAAACTAAAGATGGAAAACTAACTGTTGATTTATTAGAACCAAGGATAGTTGGTTTTGGTGACCCACATATGGCTCAACCAAGAATAATATCTATCACCCAGGCAACTGAGATGGGGACAGTCTATAGTCAAAAAGAAATAAAATCTCTTTCAGATTATGCCCATAAAAATAACATGCTACTACATATGGATGGGGCAAGGATTTGTAATGCAGCTGCATTTATGGATGTTGACCTAAAAAGTATTACAACAAATGTAGGAGTAGATGTACTTTCATTTGGCGGTACAAAAAATGGTATGATGTTTGGTGATGCAGTGATATTTTTTGATAAAAAACTTTCAAAAAATTTTGAATTTATTAGAAAACAAGGCATGCAATTAACGTCTAAAATGCGTTTTATTTCCACTCAATTTAATGCTTTTTTTAAAAACGATCTATGGCTTAAAAATGCAAAACATGCAAACAAAATGGCTCAGTTATTGTATGAAAATATTAAAGATATCTCAAAAATTGAAATCACTCAGAAAGTACAAGCAAATGCAGTTTTTGCCAAGTTTGATAGGAAATATAATCAAAAATTATTGAAAAAATATTTTTTCCATGTTTTTGATGAAAAAGAAAATATTGTAAGATGGATGTGTTCTTTTAATACCACAAAAAAAGATATTATAAAATTTGCAGAGACGATTAGAAAAATCATTGTTTAGAAAAGAAAACATGAGTTTTATTGAAAATAAAGGAAAAAATTATACCTTTATGTCTTTTCGATCGAAATAAATAATTGATATTACTATACTTACAATTGTCACTGATAGCAACACGATTACTCCATTAGCATCAACATTTCCAGATTTCAATGCATTATAAGGTTTATAAAAATGAGTTAATGATAAAAAGCCAATATTTTTGTAATCAGAAGTAAAATGACTAATATACTCTAAAAAGAACATACCAACCAAAATAGCGATCATAAAAATACTTGATTTCATTTTTTCATCAATTATTGTTGATATTAAAAGAGCGATCCCAATAACAGCTAAAAAATAAGGTACAGCATATAGATGAGCTATAAACAAATTAAAAAAATCTATGTTTTCACCAATAGCAAAAGTTACACCATAAACTACAAACATAGTTATAAAATTAATAAAAAGAATCATCGGAATCAGACCTATGAACCTCTCGATTATAATCTGCATTCTAGAAACAGGATTAGACATAAGTAGGTCTATTGTCTTTGATTCAATTTCTTTTGAGATAATTGTCGCTGCAATAAAAGCAACTATTATACCAAGTATTAAAACAAAAAATATACTATACAACTCGAGATTCAAAAAACCAACATAAGAAACAAAATCACCAGATTCACCAGAAAACCCTACAAGGAAATTTGCAAATTCTGGATCTTCAGCCATATCAGCTAATAAATCTTTAAACATTGGATAAAAACTTGAATACATCGCAGCCATACAGGAAAAAAGCAAAGTAAAAATTATTGTTGCCTTCATATTTTCCTTAACTGTTTGAACAGCAATTTTAAATCTAAAAATTCTTTTAATAATTGAGAAATCCATTATTCTTCACCTCCAGAATAGTATCTCATAAAAATATCCTCAAGACTGAACTCCTGAATTTCAATATCAAGAACTGTGTATTTTGATATCTTTTTAATCAAAGGATCAATATCGCCTTCGGTTTCAAACTCAATCCATCCATCAACAACTTTAGCATTTTTCATAATAGTAAGTTCCTTGGGTTCACCAACTAATTTTACTCTAATTTTTTTACCTCTTTTATCCTTAAGATTTTCAATACTTTCAAGAGCAACAAGATCACCATCTCTAATTACGGCAACCCTATCACATATCTTATCAACTTCACTTAAGATATGGGAAGAAAAAAACATTGTTCGACCTTTCTTTTTTTCTTCTCTTAAAAATTTATAAAATTTTTGTTGTAGTAAAGGATCCAACCCAAGAGTTGGTTCATCCATAATAACTAAATCAGGATCATCCATAAAAGCTTGAATAATTCCCATTTTTTGTTTCATACCTTTTGAGTAAGTCTTTATTTTTTTATCAAGAGGCAATTCAAAAATTTCTAAAAGATTATCTAATAGCGGTAGATCTGTGTTTCTAAGACTACTAAAATAATCAAGAAATTGTTTTCCAGTTAAATGCTCATAAAGTGCTAATTCTCCAGGGATATATCCAACATTTTTTCTTATATCGACAATATTATCTTTAATATTTTTTCCAAAAATGAACGCTTCACCAGCATTTGGTCTCAAATACCCGAGAAGAACACGTATCGTAGTAGTCTTACCGGCACCATTTGGACCTAGAAAACCAAATATTTCGCCTTTTTTTACATTAAATGATATACTGTTAACCGCTAACACATCTTTGTAGCTTTTTCTTAGATTTCTAACTTCTAATACATTAGAAATTTCAGACGAATAAAAATCAGATTTTTCAAAAATTTCTTCTACAGTCTTAAATCTATAATATCCTTTAAAATCACATTTTTCACAAGTCAAAATTTTTTTTTCACCAGGGCTTCCTTTTATTTCAACAATGTTTCCACATTGAGGACATTTAAGAAACTTAGTTAATTCAGCATCTGAAATATTAAACCCTCCTTTTAATCCTTTTTTAAAACTAATCTGTTGGAAATATAATGAGTATTATGTTTATAAACTATACTAAACAGATGATATAGAATCAAAAAAAAAAAATATTTATAAATTTTTAGCTATCACTAGTATCCTTTTTATCAATTTTTCAATTAATGGATGATTTCTTAAAAACTGTTCAAATATTTTTGATATAAATCTTTGATCATCATCATTATCAGTTTTTGATTTTTCTTTACCGTCTCCCGGTTCTATTGGATCAGGTACCTCCCAATCTGGGCTGTAAACTATAGTTGTAGGATCACCATATATACATTGCACTGTAGAAATTGGATAGGAACCAGTTGAAGATGGACCATACATAGATGTAGGATCATTTGTTGTAAAATCACGATAATGAAGCCAAACTTCTTCAGCATAAGCATGCCCGATAGACTCACCGTATACCATAGTTTTTTGAAAAACTACATCGTCCATGATATCGGCTTCAGGGCAGAGTCCGGACCCAGCATTACCATACCAAAGTAGTGCGCCATGATCAAGATAAACTGTTGGACCAAAATGCTGAGCAGTAGAGCATGACATATAAAAAACAGCCTGACTTTTTAGATTTTGTAACAACTGATCAACCCATTTAAAATGTACTATATCATACAAATTAGGTGGCTCAGGATTATACCATCTTCTACCATTATCTCTAGGGGTTTTCCAATTGTCATACATATATCCACGCCATGCATCATACCACACTTGCCCAGGATAGTTAGAATGTGATGTCTGAACATATTGTGCAGATACACCACTTCCACCAGTTCCATGCCCAGAATAATACATCACACCTGCACCATCATTTATCCTTTTGAGATGAGCATCCCATAAACAATGTCCATCATAAGTTCGCCCATGTGAAGAAAATATGCTTTTAACAATTCTAGAGGAATAAGAACTAACTCTGTCACCATTATTAAGAGTCCATTGCCCCCCATCTGGAAAATTCATGAATTGTGTGGTTGTAACATCTTTATTAGGATTTGCATCAATTAACGCAGGATAAAGGATATTTCTATTTATTATAGCAGATGCATAAGCCGGTGTTTCACCAGGGATATGACCTGAATAAGATTCTCTACCCATCATAATAGAATGAGCCTCAATTCTTATGTCTTTTCTTGGTGCAACAAAAACATAAGCTTCATCACTATTTGTATCTAGACCATAATTGTCTATCCAATCATGAATTCCTGTATACATCTCCATGTTCCATGTTTTTTTAGCATCAAGTCCATCTGGTGGTAACTCACCATCCTCTCCACCAGAAATAAAGTATTTGATAACATTTATGATCATTTGAAAAGTAGAAGGAAGTGGTTGATCGTGTACTGGTAAATGACCTGGTGCCCTAATTCCATGATAATAATCACCTGCCCATAATCTCCAGGTATCAATACGATTTGCCATACCTGCAGGTGTATAGCCCCCTGGTAATAAGATAGGACTTACCCATATTTCTGTATCAGAATTATCAAAAACATGTATCTTGTTATCATCTGGATTAAAATAAACATCTCCAGAAACTCCCATAGATTCAAACTCTAAAACAGGCGAATACCAAATCATCTCTCCATTTGATTTATCCAAACAATAAATGACATCATCTGTAAAACCAAGATATACATATTCTTCAGGTACCCCAGCTGGATGTGGATCATCTGGATTCCATCCACTTGGATAAGTCCAAATAATATTTTTTGTAGAGGCATCAACAATAAACGCATTTTCATCCTTCTGACTTACAAAAACCAGACTATTTTGAGAGTTATCCGGTTTTGCATCACCTATTCTTAAAACAGGGGAACCATGATAAGCTGCAAGCATCGCTGTTGGAGCATAAAAACCTTTACCAGTTTTTAAAGAAGTTATACTTATGAAATTTTCTGAATTACTATTGCTTTTTATGTAGTTTATAATTTTCTTCATAGTATTTAAATCAGATTTAACATTCGGGAGTTTATTTCGAACACCTTGACCGATACTGTTTTTTTCAACAAAAATTACTTGAGTTATTCCAAGGCTAGCAAAAGCAGACGAAGTCTGAGATGGTATGCTGTCTTCTTTGACATATAAAAGAGGAACATGTTCTAAAGAAGCAATAACAGCAGCGTTTGCCGCAGAAAGTGATGCATCGATTCTTTTTCTATTTAGAGTTTTTATTTCTCCTTTTATTGAATATGAAACTGAAGAAGAACCACTGCTATATCTGGGTACAACTATCGCCGTCCAAGTACCTTCTTCAGGATGAAGTACTTCTGCAGAAAACTCAGTGTGGGGGTTTGGTTCCCAGTTTCTCCATGGATTGCTACCTGGATTCTCAAGTCCATTCCATTCATGTATTGGATTTATTGGACCTACCCAGTTAGGTGGATCTGGTGCTCTCAAATGGCCTTTTGGATCGACAAGAAAAACCAATAAATCTGAAGAAGAACCAGTATTAACAGTTACCTTCAAAGTTGAATCAGAGGAATCTACTTTAATTTTATATCTGTCACCAGCAAACTTTGTTATTTTCATATTAGACCAATAACTTTTAGAGAGTCCTGAACTTGCTGACCATATACCTCTTGTGACAATTGGATAATAAATATCTGTTGCATCTCCAGTTCCATCATATGGTACAGGCCAATCATCTGAATCTAAAAATATATACTTTGGAAAAACCTGGGTTAGCACAGCACCGGGATCAGTTGATATTCTTGTAATACCATTTACTTCAACACTTATCGCACACCATTTATCTCCTATATACATGGGATAACCATATTCTTCAGATATTTCTGAGCTAGAAGATTGTATTGTTTTGACGTCTACTTCCCTTTTCAAGCTGCCTGATTTATCAAGTACAGTTTCTGTTGTATCTTCATAACTGCTACCATCAACAGCAACTACAGCTAAATTTGAAGAATCCCATGCTCTTTTTGCAATATCAGCTGCTGCATCAATAGGATTAGATTTAACGTTATATACTTCTGCAGTTTTTCCTTTGTTAGATAAATAAGCGTTCCAATCTTCAACTAAATAATCAGTTGTATCATCAACATCACCATACCAATTAGTTGGTGTTGAGTCTCCCTCATATATAATTGGTGAAACATATCTTTTTCCACCTTGAATGTAGTTACAAGCAGGAATTGCCGCTAAATAACTAAATTCATCTTTATTTGAATTATCATTATTATTTACAACATATGTCTGAGATATCGGAGTAATATCTGGTTGTGGTATTGGATCAGGTGGATTTTGTGCCTGTGAGTCAAAATTAAATTCTAGTCTATATGCTCCTGAACCATAGGAAAAATAATCCCATCCAGATGGATCAGGTGAATCTGAAAAACCTGGAAATACTTTGATTTTTACACGCCATTCCCCGGTTTTATCTGCAATATATTCTAACTTATCATCATAATAATATTTTTCATAGTGTACTAAGTTTTCATCTGGATCATATAGATATATATCAAAATCTGAATATACTGCATAGTCATCCATTTCAAGTATAAATTCTAAACCCTGACCATTAGAGACATCAAATTTATACCAATCTTCTTCATCATTCATATCAAGATAACCAAAATATTCACCAGGCGAAATTTCAGTAGCTGAAGAAAAATCATCACCTGCATCATTACCAGTGTTTGCATCATTCTGATCATCAAGATTGATATCAAGAGTATATTGACCTTCTCCAGACGTCTGAATTGCTATAATTTGAATAAAATAATAACTAGTATAATCAGGTGTAAAAGATAATGACTCCTGGGAACTACCTGAATTAGAAGATTCAGCTATAATTTCTTCATATTCATCCCAAACTGCCAAATCATAATTATTGCTACTAGGTACAGATAGAGTCATTTCAATATTTTGACCTTCACAAGCTGAAAAAAAGTACCAATCTACATCACTTGAGCTACTAATTTTTCCTGTGTTTGATCTACCCGGAAAATAATCGATAATCTCCCCAGGATATAATGGAAATGCACGCCTCATTTCATCTCCTGCATCTCTCTTATAACCCGCATCATCATTATCCTCTTGATTTAACGCTTCTGTATCTTCCTGATAATAAGCTCTATCCAGCCAAATTGGATCTAAATCTTTTTCTTCCCTTTCTAAAAAAGGACAGTTTTTATCATTAAAACTTTCAAACAAATTTTGTTTTTTTTCATTCATTTTTACAGAATCAGCTGGAACAATAAGGGCTGTTCCGATAAATAGCACTGCAATAAAAATAGCTCCAAATTTTGCTAAATTATTCTGGAAAATCTTTTCACCTCCACCAAAAATCGTTAACATCTGTTAAGTTAAATATTTTTTGGTAGAAAAAATTTAAAATAAAATATTACAAAAAAAATAAAAAAATTTTTAGGAATTTTTTATATCCCTAAAAGTTGTTTTAACAATGGAAACCTGTTTAAAATATCTTCAAACAGTAACACAAGTTTCATTTTTGTCTTTGGAGCAGAAAACACTAGTTGCGCCCAATCTGACTCTAGATCATATACATCCTTTGCTTTTACTTTTATAGTATAGTCAGTTTCTTCATTGAAGGTGTGTTTTTTAGTAATTTTGTCTCCAGAATTATATGGGCCATCCCAATCAAGAACTTTTCCATCTCCCCAGTCGATGTAATAATAAACATCATCTCCATCAGGATCTGTGGAAGATACTTCAAATTCTTGCTCTTTACCTACTCCTCCTTTTGAAGGACCATTTATTGTTGGTATTACTGGGGCATCATTATCAAGAGCAGAACCATACCATATGTCAAGATCTGTTGATAGTTCTTCCCACATAACAAGGGATCCACCTTTACAAAGATCAGATGTCTTATATTCTTCTTCAACTGCTCCACTGTTATCGTTTATCTGCCATTCTTCACTCCAAGTTATACCAGCATTTTCTGTCATCTTACCATATAAATTACCGTTTTTTACATATGTACAAATAAATTTATTACCATCCATATGTCTAATATCTGGGTACATCTCATCATCACCAGTTTCAGCAACATAACTAGTTTGTAAATTATCTAAACTAGTTCCATAAAAACATGTTATATCATTGTCACCATCTTCATTTGATTGGGTAACAATTAAAATATTTCCATCATTGGATGTAACTGCAGGATACTTTAGATCTCCATCAGCGGTATAAATATATGCAACACCATCTTTATCCCAATCATCGTAATAATCCATTCTTATAAATAGACCATAGTATGGAGCAGTTTCTTCACTATCATATATATCATAGACTGAATATGCCTCAAGAGTTACTGGATCGATCACATTATCAGTATGTTCACAACCCTCTATCAGATACCAACTTATAGTTGCATAGCCATCTTCTGAGGTTTGATATGATATAAATGGTGCTTTTTCAAGAGGATCATCACCATAATTTGTATCTGATACCATAGAAACAAAACCCCATTCCCAGGTTTCTTTTGAAGGATTACAGGCCATTTCTATATCAATAATATCATGCCATAAGATTTCCCCAGGAAAATCAGGTAGATCAGACCAATCCCAACCAACTAAACTATAAGTTCCTTCAGGATCACTTGGATCAGTTGTCTCAAAAAGATATACTATTCCTCCATGACTATCATCCCAATCAGGAACAAGTGTTGCAAAGAATCTATTTCCATCCCAATTTTTTATGGATGGATAATCTCCACCGATATCAAAATAGACACCTGTTTCAGGAGAATTGGTCCAAAGAATTTGTCCAGAGACTACATCAAAATATGCTGCCATATAACCTGGTTCAGCTTTTCCAAAAGCAGGATGTATCTGATCTCCTTCATAATCAAACTCAGAGTTTGCAAGGGGTCTATAAATTTGGTTTAGATCATAATCCATTTCTTTCATTTTGTTTGACGCAGAAAGTGTTTCTTTTTCAACTTTTGTAATACCAAAAGAATTATCTGCTTTTTCTGTTTCGATGTTTAAGGCAGTTATACTTGCAGTCGTTGAAATTAACAGCCCAGCAATTACTATTGCCAACAAAATATTTTGTTTTATTTTTTTCATAAATTACCTCCACCTAATTTACGGGATGTTAACAGTTGTTAAAATATAAAGATTTTGGAAGAAACCAGTTTATATTAATATATTATATATTATGATTAAATAATTTAAATCCAATTATTAAAAAAAAATAAAGAAAAGAGAAATTTATAGCCCAAATAAATATCTTAATATAGGTAAAATATTTGGGAATTTCTCTAAAAAGTTTAGGAATAATGCCTTGTTTTTTGGTGTACTAAATTTATGGGTTGCCCAATCACTTTCAAATCCTTGATCGTTTTTGGCTTTTGCTCTAATGTTAAATACTTCTTTACTAGTATAAGTATGTTTTACACTTGTTTCAACTCCAGAAGCATATGGTCCAATCCATCCACTATCTGTTTCATCGCCCCATTCAATGAAGTAATATACATCTCCTCCATCTGGGTCGGTTGATTTGAATTTAAAAGTGTATTCTGTGTTTGGGTCACCTTTATTTGGACCAGTAATTGTAGGTATGCTTGGTGCTGAAAATAATGTTGTATAGTATATATTATAAGGCCCGTTTCTTTCATCAACCCATACTATTCCACCAGAATGGACATCTATGCAGTTTTCCTCAGCAACTACAGTTCCTTCTTCATCATTTTTTTGTTGAGGCGTAGTCCAGGTTTGGCCTCCATCATTTGAAGAGACAACATATAGGTTTCCGTTATTTACATATCCAGCAAAAATCATACTTCCCTGTACATAAACATCTGGAAAACCACCAGGACCTATAACAACAGGTTCTGTTGACCAAGTTTCACCATCATCACTACTATACACACATTTTATGTTTTCCTCATGAGCATATACAATTGCTACATTGTTTTCGTATGCGCCAATTGAAGGATTAGTTCCATCTGCAACAGTTGCTTGATAAGGAGTAAACTCATAGTCTGTCTCAACTTCTGGATCTATCTTTTTCCAAACTATTTTTTCAGTATCCACATTGTAAACACAAGTATGTATTCTATCTGGTAAATTCACATAATCTGGATCAGCTGCCGGAGCAGTTTGTTCAAATGATTGAGCATCAAAATAGCCAACTCCACTTGCTGCATCTATACCATTATGGAAGAAAATCGGACAACTCGGTATATCATATACATCATATATTTCATGGTATATATAAAAATTAAAAGGACCTATAACATCATCATAGTATAGATCTTGATACCATCCACCATCTGATATTCCAGCAAATTCTGGCTCAGGTGCTCCTTCTGTCCAAGTATATATCTCCCAAGTTTCATAATCAGTAAGATCTGATATATACATACCACCTGCTTCTTCAGTATCTAATGTAACAAATACATTCATTAGTTCATAATCAGGATGTTCACATGTAGCTGTATCTGGATAATAAATTGTATCCACACCCTGCAATGATAATATCACGCCATTATTAAACCAGGCTTCTGCATCTAACGGATTAGCATTATAAGTAAATCCCGCACTAGAAGTTAATATACCTTCATCATGTTGATAAGTTATAAAAACTTCTCCAGTTGATGCTTTTGTTATCGCAGGTCTGCGGTCATCTCCTTCAGCCCATCCTGAAATCTGTAAGTTTTCCCCAACATTTTGAGGATATGGAGATACTGCTTTATTACAAGTTTTTGCTTCTTCTATCTCAATTCTTTCTTTTCCTATCCATAACGGATCTGTTATTTCATTTACATCCATGTTAATAACTACGGCTGAGCTTGGCAAAACAAACGCCAAGACTACGGCAATTACTACAACTGCTTCTAAAAATACTTTAATTTTTCCTATTTTTTCACCTCCACCAAATTAAAATACGTTAACAGATGTTAACATATAAAGATTTTGGAGATATATCCCTGCTGTAATAAGAAGCATAAATAATTGTTAAGATTTAATGAAATATTAAATAAAAACTAACAATAATAAATATCCCCGCTTAGAATTCTTGTTTCTTTTTTATTATCATCTAATATCAAAAAACCGTTTTTATCAACGCATTTAACGATTCCTTTAATAGTATTTTTGTTTTGTTTTACTAAAACTTTTTTACCAATAATATTTGAATAAGATAACCATTTATCCCTTATTTTATCATGTTTGTTATCTCTTACACACTTGTAATATTTATCAAAATTATTGATAATAGATCTAATTAACTCTATTTTTGAAACTATTTTTCTTGTTTCTTTTTTAAGTGAAGTAGCAGTATTTCTCAAAGATTCATCTATTTCATTATTAACATTTATTCCGACACCAACTATAGCATAATTTATTCTATCTGGTTCAGCATCAAATTCAGTTAGAACACCGCAAATTTTTCTTTTGTTTGATAGAACGTCATTTGGCCATTTTATCTCTGAATTTAATCCCGCTACTATTTTTAAAGATTCAACAATAGAAATTGAGATAGCCATAGTCAGAAGCATTCCTTTTTCAGGCTGAATATTTGGATATAAAATCATGGAAAACCATAGACCACCCTTTTGGGATATCCATTTTCTACCTTTTCTACCTCTCCCCTGGGTCTGAATATCACTAATAATAATTGTACCATCAAGAGATTCTTTCTTAACAAAATCTCTAGCAATATTGTTTGTTGAATTAACTTTTTCAAAATAATGAATTTCTCTACCAACAATATCTGATTTTAAAAAAGGTGTTATTTCTTCAGGTATTGGTTTATCTGGTGTTGAAACTAAAAGATATCCTTTATTTTTTACTGATTCAATTTTATATCCAATTTCTCTTAATTTTTTAATTTGTTTCCAAATTGCTGTGCGACTAACTTTCAGTTTCTGGGCAAGAATCTCACCAGATACAAAATCATTTTCTTTTAATGATTTTAGTAGTTTTTCTCTCATAATTAAGAGTCAACTTCTTTGGCATATGATTTTCTCGGAGTGATCAAACCAGCTATACCCGTGGCAATAAAAGTCTTTATTATATCTGCAACAATAAACGGAAAAACACACAAAATAAAAAGATCAATAAATCCAACAGAAAAACCAGTCCAAACATAAAACCATATCAAACCTGGAAGATATATTAATACAAAAGTTGAAAAAAATAATAATCCAAAAATTCCAAAAAAAGTTCTTGATTTAATGTATCTATCAATAATATATCCAATAAAAAAGGAAGCTAAAACAAAACCAATAAGATATCCCCCAGTTGGACCCATGATATATGTTAAACCACTATTCATGCCTTGGAACCATGGAACACCAAGCATTCCAATAAACAAATACATTAGCTGACTAATTCCTCCATAGTATTCACCAAGAATAATTCCAGCAAATAAAACAGCAAAAACCTGACCAGTTACAGGTACTGGTGTAAATGGAAGATAAAATCTTACCTGAGCAAGTAAACCTGTTAAACAAGCAAAGCTAAAGGTTAGTACGAGCTTATTAATTATATTCAATTCATATCTTTTCTTAAAAAAGTTGTATCTAAAATTTTTGTAATTGTCTATATTTAGATTTATCTCCATATATTAGAACCCCATTGTTAACTATTACCATCTGGATAGTTAACTGTTATTTAACTCTTTTTAATTATACAAAAAAGACCGGACTTTTCGACTAATGTTGTAAAAACTTTAGAAAAGTTTATTTATTTTGCCTAACATCGCCAGGTATCACAATTATAAACCAACACAGGGAGGTAAATAATGAAATACGACACAATTAAAATTACTATTGAAAATAATATTACAACTGTATTTCTTAATCGTCCAGATGTCCATAATGCTATGAATGAAAAAATGATGAAAGAACTGACAATATGTTTCCAAAATTTGAGTAAAGATCAAACAAAAATCATAATATTAACAGGTGAAGGAAAATCATTCTGTGCAGGAGCTGATCTAAACTGGATGAAAAGTATGGCAAAATACTCAAAAAAAGAAAATATTAAAGACAGTAGATTACTCCTAAATCTGTATGAGGCAATATATAACTGCCCTAAACCAGTAATTGGTAGACTAAACGGACACGCATTTGGTGGTGGGATAGGGCTTTTTGCTGCATGTGACATTGTTATATCTGTTCCAAATTGCAAGTTTGCTTTTAGTGAAGTAAAATTAGGTATAATTCCCTCTGTTATATCAACTTACATTGTAAGAAGAATTGGCATTTCAAATATGAGGCGGCTTTTTTTAACAGGTGAAAGATTTGACTCAGAATATGCAAAAGAAATTGGACTTATTGATTATTTAGTAAAAGAAGAAGAGATAGATGAAGTAATTGATAAATATGTAAAAATAATTAATTCTTCAGGATCAAACGCAATAAAAGAAGTAAAAAAACTGGTTGATAAATGCGAAAAAACAGATATAGAACAATACAAAGAACATACCGTTAAAAAAATATCTGAATTAAGAATTTCAGAAGAGGGACAAGAAGGAATAAAAGCATTTTTAGAGAAAAGAAAACCTAAATGGAGAGATTAATATTGTTTAAAAAAGTACTTGTTGCAAACCGTGGAGAAATAGCAGTAAGAATCATAAAAGCATGCCAGGAACTTGGTATAAAAACAGTTTCAATTTATTCCGAAGTAGACAAAGATGCACCCCATGTACATTTATCAGACATTGCCGTAAATCTTGGTGATCCGATCCCTGTTGAAAGCTATCTTAACATTTCAAAAATAATAAAAATTGCTAAAGAGGTAGATGCAGAAGCAATCCACCCTGGTTACGGATTTTTGGCAGAAAATCCTGATTTTGCAAAGTCTTGTGAGGACAGTAATATAAAATTTATTGGCCCAAACCCAAAGGTGATAAGCCTTATGGGTGATAAAATAGCTGCAAAAAAAACTATGGATAAAGCGGGAGTACCAGTAATACCGGGGTATCATGGAACAAAACAAGATAATGATAGCTTAGTAAAAGAAGGAAGCAAAATTGGTTTTCCTCTTCTTGTGAAAGCAGCTGCTGGAGGAGGAGGAAAAGGGATGCATATTGTTCATAAAGAAAAAAATTTAGAGGAAGCAATTGAAGGATCGAAGCGTGAATCAAAATCTTCTTTTGGTGATGATACTGTTTTTCTTGAAAAATATCTTGATAAACCCAGGCATATCGAATTTCAAATACTTGCTGATGAACATAAAAATGTTGTTCATCTTTTTGAGCGTGAGTGCTCAATACAGAGAAGACATCAAAAAATAATTGAAGAAACACCTTCACCAATAATGAACAAAGATTTGCGGAAAAAAATGGGTGAGGCAGCGGTAAAAGCAGCAAGAGCAGTGGGCTACACAAATGCAGGAACAGTAGAATTTATGGTTGATGGTAATTTAAATTTCTATTTTATGGAGATGAACACACGTCTTCAAGTTGAACATCCAGTAACTGAAATGACAACAGGTGTCGATCTAGCTAAATGGCAACTCAAGATTGCTAGCGGTGAAAAATTAACCTTAAATCAAAAAGATATCAGTCAAAGAGGCCATGCTATGGAATGCAGAATTTATGCTGAAGACCCCGAAAATGGTTTTTTACCGAGTATTGGAATGCTTAAAAGAGTTGAAGCGCCAAATGGACCTAACATTAGAGACGACAGTGGAATATACTCTGGAATGGATGTAACACCTTATTACGACCCAATGCTATCAAAACTTGTTACATACGCTGAAAATCGATCTGAAAACATAGATAAAATGATCTGGGCTTTATCTCATTATGTTATTCTTGGTGTAACCACAAATATTTCCTTTCTAAAAAAAGTTTTAGAGCATGATGAATTTAACAAAGGAAACATTACAACTCATTTTATTGATGATTATTTCAAAGATTGGACTATCGCAAAAAAGGGTTTACCAATTGATGCGATAATATCTCTTGCAGTATATGATTCCATGCATAAAAAAACTCAGGATACAGTTAGATACAAAGAAGCAGATCCTCATTCTCCGTGGAGGCATCTTGGAAGATGGAGAGTCGGCGGCGAGAGGGGTGACTAAGATGTTTATAAACTACGAACACGGAAATAATGTATACAAAGTCCATATCGAAAAAAGAGAAAAAAATTATTTTGTTACGTTTGATAATACAGAATACAAGGTTGAAGCCGAAGAGATCAAACCAGGTCATTTGAAAATAAAAATTGGGGAGAGGATTATTAAATCAGTAATAACCGAGGGAAACAAGGAAAAGTTTGTTTTTGTAGATGGAAATGTTTTCAAAGTTACACCTGTTGAGTTAACAGCAAAACCAAAATCCAAATCAAAGAAAAAAGAGGGAGATCTTAATTCACCAATATCTGGAAAAGTAGTAAATGTAAAGGTTAAAAAAGATGATAAAGTAAAAAAAGATGATGTTTTAATTGTTATTGAAGCCATGAAAATGGAGTATTTAATCCGTGCTCCATATAATGGAATAGTAAAAAAAGTAAATTTTAAGGAAAACGATCAAGTAGAAATTGGTCAAGAAACAGTAGTCTTATCAAAAAATAAAAGGTGAAAAATAATGGAAGTTTTGGAAAGTAATATTGATAGCTCAAGTAAAGAATATAAAAAGAATTACAAAAACTATGAAAATTTAGTTAAAGACTTAAAAGGAAAAATTTCTATAGCTCTTAAGGGAGGGGGAAAAGAAAAAATAAAACTGCATAAGTCTCGTAATAAGATGCTTGCAAGAGAAAGAATAGAGGCTCTACTTGATCCAGATACACCTTTTATGGAGTTTAATACTCTTGCAGCTTATGATATGTACAAAGGAAAAGCACCTTGTGCTGGAATAGTCACTGGCATAGGAATTATACATGGTCGCGAGGTTGTAATAGTTGCAAATGATGCAACTGTCACAGGTGGAACATATTTTCCAATGACTGTAAAAAAACATCTTAGAGCACAAGATATAGCTTTGCAGAATAATCTTCCTTGCATATACCTAGTGGATTCCGGAGGAGCATTTTTACCTTTACAGGACGAAGTATTCCCTGATAGAGAACATTTCGGAAGGATTTTTTTTAATCAAGCTCTAATGTCATCATTGGATATTCCTCAGATATCTGCAGTTATGGGTAGTTGTACTGCAGGTGGAGCATATGTACCAGCTATGTCTGATGAGAGCGTAATTGTAAAAGGAACTGGTACGATTTTTTTAGGTGGCCCTCCTCTTGTAAAAGCAGCAACAGGTGAGGAAGTTACCGCCGAAGCACTTGGTGGAGCTGATGTTCATTGCAGAGAGAGTGGTGTATCTGATCATTATGCTCATGATGATATGGAAGCAATACAGATAACTAGAAACATAGTAGAAAACTTTAATAGACCTGAAAAAACAAAACTTGATGTTAAAAAACCTGAAGAACCTATATATGATCTTAAAGAGATCTATGGTATCATTCCAGATGATCCAAGAAGACCTTTTGATGTAAAAGAAATAATTGCTAGAGTTGTAGATGGGTCTAAATTTCATGAGTTTAAGGCACTCTATGGTGAAACTATTGTATGTGGCTTTGCAAGAATAATGGGATACCCTGTTGGTATTCTTGCAAATAACGGGGTTTTATTTTCTGAATCCGCTCTAAAAGGAACTCATTTTATTGAGATGTGCTGTCAACGTAAGATACCACTGGTTTTCCTCCAAAACATTACTGGTTTTATGGTAGGAAAAAAATATGAGTCAGGCGGAATTGCAAAAGATGGCGCAAAAATGGTTAATGCAGTTGCGACAGCTAATGTTCCAAAATTCACTGTGATTATAGCAGGGTCTTTTGGAGCAGGTAATTATGGTATGTGTGGCCGTGCATATGAACCAAGACAGCTTTGGATGTGGCCTAATGCTCGTATTAGTGTAATGGGTGGCCAACAAGCTGCAAATGTTTTACTTACAGTAAAGCGAGATCAATTATGGAGAAAAGGTAAAGAGCTTACAAAAGAACAGGAAAAAGAAATAAAAGAACCCATCCTCAATAAATACGAAAAAGAGGGAAATCCATATTATAGTACCGCAAGAATTTGGGACGATGGAATTATTGATCCATTTGATACTCGTATGGTTCTAGGTCTTGGTATATCTGCTAGTTTAAATGCCCCAATTCCTGACTGGCGCCCTGGCGTTTTCAGAATGTAAAATAACTATTTCTATAAATCTTGTATAAGTCTCTTTAAGGCTTTGTAACCTTTAATCGCATTTTTTTCACTTACTATAAATGTTATTTCCAAGTCTATCGAGATTATATCAACTATGTTAATATTTTCCCAGGCAAAATTTCTTACAATACAAAAAAGTACCCCTGCTGTATCAACCAGTTTTTTATCTATTGAAAAAGATAAAGCAACTAAATTCTCATCTACTTTTATTATTTTTTCATGTAAAAGAAAACTTTCAATTTTTTCTTTATACCTTTCATTTGTTATTATGTTAACTGTGTTTCTTCCATAAATTATATGTAAAAGATCTCCCTGATCAAAATGTATCACATCATATATTTTTTTAAGTTTATCAAATAGACAAAGTGTTTTTTGTATATTAATATCTATAATTTGTGTTTTAAGATTGACCTCTGAATTGTTTGCATCAAAATGTATGTCTTTGAATCTTTTATTTAGTTTCTCTGAATATCTTCTTAGGGCCGCGACTATTGCATAATGAGCTACTTCTTTTCCCAGCTCTTCTTCTATTTCTGGTTTAAGATGCTTTGCAACAGAACCATAAGACGCTATTTTTTTACCGATGGCCTCTTGGATATAGACTTTTTCGTCCACAAGTTTGTGGACGACGTGACTAATAGTAACCATAATATTACCAAGAAGAGCAATTATATTAACTAGCATATATAAAACTTTCTGTATAAATAAGGCTGTATTCTAAAAAATATGGTATAAAATGAAACAAAACAGTATAAAAAAACTGATAATCTTATAAAAACAGTTCAAAAATAAAAAAATCAAAAATTCATGATAGAAAATAAAAAAAATAGGATAAAATAAACAAAAGATAATACAAACGTTTAATAAACGTTTAAATAAAAAAATATGTTTTCTCATAAGACAAAAAATGAATTATGAAACTGTTAAGTACGAAATAAAACAAAATTGTGCATATATAACTCTCAACAGACCCAAAAGACTAAACTCTTTTGATATGAAACTTGGAAAAGAGCTTTACGAAATATTGAAAAAAGCTTCCTCTGACAAAAAAATAAAAGCTGTTGTTATAAGAGGAACTGGAAAAGGTTTTTGCGGAGGAGGCGATGTGAAAGAAATGCATGATGCTAAGGATAAATCCGATTTTTTAAGACAATTAACAAAAGCAATTCATAAATGCGTGATTGAAATTAGAACAATGGAAAAACCTGTAATAGCTGCTGTTAATGGCTACGCGTTTGGAGCTGGTTTTTCACTTGCTCTAGCCTGTGATATAATTATATCTGTGAAAAAAGCGAAATTTGGAACAGCATTTATAGGTATAGGTTTAGCACCAGGATGCGGAACTCAATTATTCACCCAATTAGTTGGATATCAAAAATCATGTGAATACATACTAACTTCAAAAGTCTTTAATGCAGAAGAAGCAGAAAAACTTGGTATAGCAAACAAAATAGTAGATGAAAAGGATCTAGATAAAGAAACAGAAAAATATGTAAACATTTTTCTTAAATTTCCATCTGTTGCCGTTGGTAAAGCAAAGATGCTTATCAATAAAAGCCTTAAAAATGATTTTAAAAAACATTTAGAATTAGAAAGCATAACTGCATCAGAAACAGCCGGTACAGATGATTTCAAAGAAGGGGTATCTGCTTTTGTAAATAAACGTAAACCAAATTTTAAAGGAAAATAATAAAAAAAAAAAATATTATTTTTTCTTAGATTCAACATTAATATCTTCTTTTATATCTGCAAGTCTCTTTGCTAGATTAATAAAATGATCAATATCTGTTCTAGCATTTATCACAAGTTTAGCACCATCAGGGCTTCCACCACCATGCATACATCCCGGAACGCCAGCACCAATAGTTAGCCATTCAATTAAACGGGCGATTTTGGCTCTTGATTCACCTGAACAATTGGCTTTTAAATATTTCTTTAAAAGTTCCCCATATTCAGAATTATTAATATCCTGACAAGATGGAACACAACCAGTCTCACCTATGCCACCAGCGATATCCTGAGTAATTCTTTTAGTATCATAAGGAAGCGTTCCCACATGAACTTTGTTTACATTAGAAAGCAGATGATTAGGAATCCAAACTCCACTAGGATGTTTTTTACCCAAAACACTAGCAGCAATTCCCATACCAAAAGTTGTTTCATTGTTAATTATCATCTGTGTTATTTTTTCTCTAAAAACTTTTTCTTTAAGACCATTAGCCCTTGCCATTAGAGCAGCTGCACCTATCATCAAATCTCCTTGACCAGCAACACATCCACCTATAGCTGCCCTATAAGGTGCAATAAAATTCATAACAGATTTTAAAGCATAACTATATTCTTTACACATAAAAACACGTTCTCTTGGAACAAAAACATCTTCAAACAATAAATATGCCTGAGTTATTCCACCAATACCAACAGGATTGTCAAATCCTTTTTCTGATTCCCTTGAATCACTTGGATGACGAGCCTCCACGATAGTTAGATTTTCAATATCACGAGGTATCACAAAAGAAACAGCGTAATCCTTGTCTGATTCTCTATAACCTGTTCCAGGCATAATAAAAATCTCGTTTGCAGCAGCAACACCGCAAATCATTACTTTTGCACCCCTTATTACTATTCCATCTTTTTTTTCTTCAGCTATATGAAGGTTCATATCAGGATCATTTTGCATTGAAGCTGGTTTTGAACGATCTCCTTTTGGATCTGTTAAAGCTCCAGCAAGTGTTATATCACGTTCCTGTGCATCTTTCAACCATTTTTTTATACGTTTATGATAATCTGTACCATATTCATTATCGATATCATATGTAGCAGCCCACATAGCATTAAGTGCATTAAAACCAGCACAACGACCACCAGTACAAGTACCAGTAAGATTAAACATCAGACGTTTCATTTTTACATTAGATATCATATCATCTGCACTACGTAAAATAGAAAGATAACGAACTACAGTTTTTCCAGTAAGTTTTGACTTAGTAGTAAGAACATCTTTATATTCATCTTTTAAAGCTGCATCAAAAATCTGAGCGTGACCTTCAACAGTTCTTCTTGTTGCAGGATGAGTGGTAACATCTTTAATAAGCTCATTGAATTTATAGATGTTTGGCCTCATTTTTTTAAGGGTTTTTTTATATTCTTTTCCGGTTTTCATAATTATTACTTCTCCTTAATTTTAAATTCCCATTCACACCACAAATCATCAGGGTGTTTATCAGGCGGGCAAACCTTACATTTTACTTCTATATCAGGGTTAAATTCATATGCAAATGCCTTTAAAAAACCCCACCGAACCGGTTTACAACCAAATTCTCTTAAACCTTTTTTAAGACGGGTGTTTTGAACTCGGCATTTAACATTTCGAACTATCCCAACATTATCTTCTATACTAATTTCTTTATCTTCAAGATCCATAGACCAACCAGAATACCTAAGAGCATTTATAACATCAGATACACTTGTACCATTTATACCAAATAATTTTTTAATCTTACGGGCCTCAATTTTTCCCATAACTTCCCATACTTTTCTATCAATTTCTGTTGCAACTTTTGTACCATATTTCTCTTCAATAAATAAATAATAAAGACCATCTACTGCCCACATATCACGTAGATGCATAAAAATAAAATCTGCGAGTTTATCATCTGTTATCTTGTTTATAATTTCTATGTCTTTTTCTCTATTAATAATAAGCCCCCAATTAATTTAGTTTTAAGTTAGAAAAAAGGGAATTATTATCCCATTTTTTCTTTAATTTTTTCAGTTAGTTTTGGTAATACCTCGTATAGATCTCCTACTATCCCATAATCAGCAGAATTAAAAATTAAAGCATCAGGGTCTTTGTTAATTGCTACAACGACTCCACTGTCTCGCATACCTGCAATATGCTGAATTTGTCCGCTTATACCTGCTGCAATATACAACTTTGGTTTAACCTTATGACCAGATAAACCTATCCAATGATCTTCTGAAAGCCATTTTAAATCAGCAGCTATAGGACGACTACATCCAACAGTTTTACCTTTTAAAACATCGGCTAGTTCATCTGCAATTTTTATATCTTCTTTATTTTTAAAACCACGACCGCAAGATACAATTATTTCTGCATCCTCAACATTTGCGCCTTCTGTTTTCATTTCTTGTATTTTTAGATTTTTTGAATTAGATTTTTCTGGATCTATCTTCTTTTTGGTTATATCTCCTTTCCGGTTATCATCTTTTTTTGGTGGATCAAAAGCTTTTGAAGGAATAGTGATTATCGCAGGTTTACTTTTGAATTGTTCGACTGCTATTGATTTACCGCTGTATACAACTCTTTCTGCATTTAATTTACCATCTTTATAATAGATATTACTAGAATCCATTACACAACCAGAATTAATTAAACCACTAAGACGTGCTGCAAGTTCCTTACCATTCTTATCAGACCCAATTAAGATTATTTCTGGTTTTACTTCATCGATAATTTTTGTAAAAATATCAGCATATTCCTCGGCCTTAAAAGTATCAAAATCTGTTTCAGCGATAAATACTTGATCTGCACCATAACTTATGTATTCATTTGCTAGTTTTTCGTCTTGTTTCCCAATGATTACAGCCGTAACTTTATTCTTATTTTCCTTTGCAAGCTCAGTTGCTTTACCAAGCATTTCGATGGTTAATTTTTTATTATCTGAATAAACAAGAACCATCTTTATCATCCTCCCAAAACGCCATCTTTAGCAAGACTATCAACAAGTTTTTCAACTGACTCATCTAAATCATTTTCATAGATAACATTTTTACGATCCATCTTTACTCCTTTTAAATCCAAAGTACTTACGGCCGGTTTTAAACCACTTTTCAGCTCTTCAGCTTTCCATTCTTTTATCGGTTTGTTTGCAGCAGCAAGAATCTCCATAAGACTTGGAAGACGTGGATCGTTTATTTCTTTTGTAACAGTTAAAAGCACAGGGTAACTTGATTCACTAGTAACAATATGCTCACCCATATTTCTCTCGGCAGTAATTTTTTCTTTTTCTGCTGTGATTTTTTGAGTATAAGTTAGCTGTGGTATTTTTAATAAAGCCGCAACCCTAGGACCCATCTGTCCTGAGAAAAGGTCAACAGATGCTTCCCCGCAAAGAATAAGATCGTATTCCCCAATTTTTTTAATTGCTTCTGAAAGGAGTTGAGCAGTCATATGATAATCAGAATCCTCAGGTGATTTTACTATAACTGCTTCATCAGCGCCCATTGCTAAAAGTTCTTTAATTTTTTCTTTTGCATCTTTAGAGCTAACTGTTAGAACAGTTATCTTACCGCCATTTTTTTCTTTTATTTTAATTGCTTCTTCCATTGCATTTTTATCAATTTCATTAATAACATTTGGTGTCCCCTCAACAATTGGTTTGTTTGAACTAGAATCAATTTTCATCTCAGAGACATCAATAATCTGTTTTGCACAAACAATTAGTTTCATATTTTTTTTCCTCCTAATTTTTTCTTTTTTTCTAATTCTCTTAAATTTTTTCTTTTTATTTTCCCACTTTGAGTTTTAGGAAGTTCAGTAACAAATTCTATCTCACGAGGATATTTATATGGTGCTGAAACCATTTTTGTATGTTCCTGGATATCTTTTACCAACTTTTCAGAAGCTTTATTTTGATCATGTAGTATTATATAGGCTTTTACAATAACCCCACGTGTTTCATCTGGACTTGCTACAACTGCTGCCTCATGCACTTCAGGGTGTGAAATAATTGCCGACTCAACTTCAAAAGGAGAAATTCGGTATCCAGCTGCCATAATTAAATCATCATCTCGACCTGAAAACCAGTAGTACCCATCTTCATCTTTATATAAAACATCACCAGTGAGAAACCAATCTCCTTTAAAACTAGCATTAGTTTTACCAGGTTTATTCCAATATTCTCTAAATAAACCAGGATCTGATTTTTTGATTGCAAGTATGCCTGGTTCACCAATTGATTTTAAATTTCCTTTATTATCAACTATTCCACAAATCTTACCGGGTTGAGGTCTTCCACAGCTCCCAGGTTTAATCTTCATTCCTTTAATATTTGAAAGATAAACCATAACCTCAGTCATACCTATACCATCATAAATTTCAAGGCCTAGTTTTTTTCTCCATATATCTATTACTTCAGGATTTAGTGGTTCACCAGCACTTATACAATGACGAAGACTCGATAAGTCATATTTTTTTTCAAAATCATCTACTTTTATAAACAACCGATAGCAGGTTGGAACACTAGCAAGGTTAGTAATTTTATATTTATCTATAAGGTCAAACCATTTCTCAGCTTTAAAACGACCATGATATAAAAAAGTAGTTAGACCATTACGCCATTCATACAAAAAACCATTACCCAATGGAAAAATCCAAGATAAATCCCCGGTATGCGCCACTATATCTTCAGGTTTAGCATCCTGCCAATATAATACACTTGGATCATTACCAGCTACCCATCTATGCAAATGCACTGCACCTTTTGGATTCCCTGTTGTACCAGAGGTATAACAGAAAAAAGCCATATCTTCTTTGGTTGTATCCTCTAAATCAAGGTCCTCTGATGCATTTTTCATTAAATCCTGATATGAAATATCCTCTTTTTTTGGATAATCAACAATAATAATATGTTTAAGTGTGGGACATTTTTCCTTAATTTCTCTTACTTCATTAGCATATTCAGATATTGTAATAACTGCTTTTGAACCGCTGTCTTTTATACGATATTCTACTTCTGAAGCGCGAAACATTACACTACTAGGAATAGGAACTGCGCCTATTTTTACTCCTCCAATAAAAGAAATGTGAAAAGCGGGTATATTCGGTAATCTTATAAGAAAACGATCATTTTTTTTAAAACCTAGTTTTTTAAGGATATTACCAAATTTGTTAGTAAGTTTTTTCATCTCACCATAGGTAAATTTTTCTGTATCCCCGTTCTCATTTTCCCAGATAAGGCATAATTTATTTTTGTTTTTCCCTTCAGCATGTTTATCTACACAATCATAACCAATATTGTATTTCTCTGGTATATTCCATTTCCAGTTATCAAATTCTTTTTTGTAATCAAATTCCCCCATGATATCAAACCTTTATCTCTTCAATCTTAAATTAGAGCAGAGTAATTAAATTAAGATAAAAAAAAATTTATGTTTTTTTATCTGAGTAGACTCCCTGCTATTACCATTTTTTGAACTTCAGATGTTCCTTCATAAATTTCTGTAATTTTTGCGTCTCGGAAAAGACGTTCCACCGTGTATTCTTTTGTATATCCATATCCACCATGGATTTGAACTGCTTTAATTACACAATCCATCGCAGTTTCAGATGCAAAAAGTTTAGCCATTGCTGCTTCTTTCGAAAACCGTCCACCCTTATCTTTTGTAAAGGCTGCATTGTAGACAAGGAATCTGGCTGCTTCAATACGTGTTGCCATATCAGCAATCATCCACTGTATTGCTTGGAATTTGGCGATTGGTCTTCCGAATTGTTGACGTTGTTTAGAATATTCTATACTTTCATCAAGAGCCGCTTGGGCGATCCCTACTGCTTGTGCAGCAATACCAATTCGGCCGCCATCAAGTGTGCTAAGCGCTATTTTGAAACCTTCTCCTTCTTTTCCAAGAAGGTTTTCTTTTGGAACTTCCATATTTTCGAATATTAGTTCTGTTACATGGTTTGCATTAATGCCCATTTTATCAAATAAGCTACCTACCTTGAACCCCGGCGTTTCCTTTTCTACTATAAAAGCGCTAATGCCTTTTGAACCTGCTTCTTTATCAGTAACTGCAAATACTATAAAGATACCCGCTTTATCACCACTAGTAATAAAACATTTGTCCCCATCTATAATATATTTGTTTCCTTTAAGTACTGCTTTTGTTTGCATTGCACCTAGATCAGAGCCAGCATTAGGTTCAGTTCCCGCAAATGCACCTATTTTTTCTCCTTTTGCTAAAATTGGAAGATATTTCTTTTTTTGTTCATCGGTTCCATACTTCACAATCGGATAGGCAACTAACGAGTTATGAACAGATGTAATAACACCTGTTGAAGCACATTTCTTAGATATTTCCTCAATTACAGTTGTGTAACTAATAACGTCAAGCCCAGCTCCGCCATATTCTGTTGGTATAATTATTCCTAAAAGCCCAAGCTTTGCCATTTTTTCAAGAATTTTTGTTGGGTACTCTCCAGTTTTATCAAGGTCTGCAGCAACTGGAGCAATTTCTTTTTCTGCAAACTCTCGCACCATTTTTTGAATCATTTTTTGTTGATCATTAAGTTCTAATTTCATGGAGGTTCGAATAAAATTGGTAAACATAAAGGTTTCTATAATCCAATAGTGGAAAAACTTTCAAATATTAAGAAAAAAATATAAAAAAAAAGCTAATTACACCTTTTTGGGGCTTTTTTATTGAAAAAAGGATATATCCATGTATACACCGGCCCAGGCAAGGGTAAAACCACAGCAGCAATTGGATTAGGAATTCGTGCCGCAGGAGCCGGTTTAAAAGTAAATATGATTCAATTCATGAAAGGTAGGAGATATTCTGAACTAGTGACAATCGATAAAATCGAAAATTTTTCATATTCTCAGCATGGTAGAGACGAATTTGTAAACAAAGAAGATCCAGAGAAGATAGATATTGATCTTGCACAAGAAGGTTTCAAATATGCAGAAGAAATAATAAGATCTAATAAATATGATATAATAATTCTTGATGAAATTAATGTTGCTGTTGATTTTGGTTTGATAAGTTTAAATAAAGTTTTAAATATAATTGAGGAAAAACCTGAAAAACTTGAACTTATCTTAACTGGAAGATATGCTCATCCTGAAATAGTAAAAATTGCAGATTATGTTAGTGAAATCCTTGAAATTAAACATCCTTATCAACAAGGAGTTAAAGCAAGGAAAGGTATTGATTATTAGGGAGAATATAATTTTATGTTTGATAAGAAAAGCATTAAAAAGATAAAAGAAAAAAAAGATGAATGGGAGAAAAATTGCTATAAAAATCTTTTAAAAAAACATCCTGAAAGAAAAGAAAAATTTGAGAATTTATCATCCAATAAAATTAAGAGTTTGTACGCCCCTGAAGATATTAAAAATATAGATTATCTTAAAGACATGGGTTTTCCTGGGAAGTATCCTTTTTTACGCGGGGTACATGCAACCATGCATCGCGGTCGTCTGTGGACAATGCGTCAGTTTGCAGGGTTCGGCTCAGCAGAGGAAACAAACAAGCGTTACAAGTATCTACTTGAGCATGGTGAAACAGGTCTTAGTGTAGCTTTTGATTATCCTACATTGTATGGTTATGACACAGATCATCCTATGTCCCGTGGTGAATTTGGAAAGTGTGGTGTTGCTGTTTCTTCTTTAAAAGATATGGAAATTTTATTTGATGGGATTCCTATTGGTAAGGTTACAACTTCCATGACAATAAACGGCCCTGCAGCTATTGTATGGGCTTTTTATATTGCAAATGCTGAAAACAGGGGAATAAAAAAAGATGTTATAGGTGGAACTATACAAAATGATATTTTAAAGGAATATATCGCACAAAAAAGCTATATTTTTCCACCTGAGCCATCCATGCGTTTAATTGTTGATACGTTTGAATATGGATCAAAATTTGTTCCTCGTTGGAATACAATCAGTATTAGCGGGTATCATATAAGGGAAGCCGGATCGACAGCTGTTCAGGAACTAGCTTTTACCTTAGGCGATGGATTAGAATATGTACGTTGGGCATTGAAACGTGGTCTGAAAATAGATGATTTTGCACCTCGTCTAAGTTTCTTTTTTAATTCTCATAATGATTTTTTTGAAGAAATAGCTAAATATCGAGCAGCTAGGAGAATATGGGCAAAAGAAATGAAAAAGATGGGTGCAAAAAAATCAAGAAGTATGTTAATGCGTTTTCATACCCAAACTGCCGGATGCTCGCTTACTGCTAAACAACCAGAAAATAATATCGTAAGAGTAACACTTCAGGCTCTAGCAGCAGTGCTTGGTGGTACTCAATCGTTACATACAAATTCTATGGATGAAGCACTTGCTCTTCCCTCCGAAAAAGCGGTGCGTATAGCTCTTCGCACTCAGCAAATAATTGCAGAGGAAAGCGGTGCTCCAAACACAGTGGATCCATTAGGTGGTTCTTATTATATAGAATGGCTTACTGATGAAATGGAGGAGCAAACCTACAAATACTGGGATAAAGTAGAGAGACTCGGCGGCGTTATTCCAGCTATCGAAAAAGGATTTTATCAACGTGAAATCGCACATGCTTCATATAAATATCAAAAGGAAATTGATGATAAAAAACGAATTATTGTTGGTGTCAACGAATATCAAATAGATGAACCTGTTGATATTCCACTTTTAAAAATGGATGAAAAAGGTGAAGAAAGACAAATCAATCGACTAAAAAATTTGCGTAAAAATAGAAACAATCAAAAAGTAGAAAGAAATCTTGACCGTTTACGTAAGGCAGCTATAAATGATGAAAACATGATGCCCTATATCCTAGAATGTGTTCACTCTTATGCAACTCTTGGTGAAACATGCCAAGTCTTACGTGATGTTTTTGGCGAATATGAGGAACCTGTTATTTATTGAGGTGAATAAATATATGAATAAAAAAATTAGAGTTTTGATTGCTAAGCCTGGGTTGGATGGACATGACCGTGGTGCAAAAGTTGTAGCACGCGCTCTTCGTGATTCGGGAATGGAAGTTATTTATACCGGTCTTCATCAGACTGCAGATATGATAGTAGAGGCTGCGATACAAGAAGATGTAGATGTAGTAGGGCTTAGTCTTTTATCTGGTGCACATATGACTCTTTTTGTAGATGTAGCAAGATTGTTGAAAAAAAATGATATGGAAGATGTACTTGTTTTAGGTGGAGGAATCATTCCTGAAGAAGATATTCCAAAGCTAAGAAAAGAAGGAATCGCAGGTGTTTTTGGACCAGGCACGCCTTGTGAAGAGATAGTTAGTTTTATTAAGAAGAATGTGAAAAGATGAAAGATATTGCAAAAAAGGTTTTACAGGGCGATCCTCGTTCTATTGCTCGTTTGATTACTCTTTCTGAAAATAATGATCCAAAAGCAATAGATGCTATGAAAAAAATTCATCCCCATACTGGAAAAGCACATGTAATTGGAATAACTGGGGTTATGGGTTCCGGGAAGAGTACACTTATATATGAGTTAACTCGCATATATCGAGAGAAAGGTAAAAAAGTAGGTATAATCGCGATTGATCCTACAAGTCCCTTTTCTGGTGGAGCACTTCTCGGTGACCGGGTGCGTATGACCCAACTTGGTATGGATGAAGATGTTTTCATTCGGAGTATGGGAACCCGTGGTATGCTCGGTGGTCTTACTAGCGCGGTATATGATGTCGTAGAAATTCTTGATGCATCTGGTAAAGATATTATATTTGTTGAAACAGTTGGTGTCGGTCAAGCAGAAGTAGATGTAATAAAGATTGCAGATACCACTCTTGTAATAATAGTCCCGGGTCTTGGTGATTCCATTCAAACTCTTAAAGCAGGTGTCATGGAAATCGCTGATATGTATGTTGTAAACAAGGCTGACCGAGATGGTGTAGATCAAGCTGTCGCAGAAATAGAAAGCCTGGTTGATATCACCTGTGCAAATAAAGATAGGAAAACTCCTGTTTTAACTACAGTTGCTAAAAAAGGTGAAGGAATTAAAGAACTTTCCGATGAAATTGAAGAACATTTGAAATATCTTGAGAAAACAAAAGAGTTTGAAAAACAACGCCGGTTGCGTTATGAAGCAGAACTCATAGAAATTATTCGTAAAAGACTTATGAATCTTATATTTGATGAATCTACATTCAAAGAAAAAATTGAAGATTTAATAGATAAAATAAGAAAAAAAGAAATTGATCCTCATTCCGCTGCTGAAGAAATATTAGGAAAAATTTTAAAATAAAAAAAAAAGAGATAATTTGTTTTTTATAGTTCCAAAAATCGCTGAAGTAACTGTTTTATTAACGGATAGTTATTTAGATATCTTAGAAACTGAATATTTATTGCTTTGTTTTTTGGTGTAGAAAGACTAACTGGTACTACTACAGAATCATCAGGATCATCTAGATTTATAATTTTTACTTGTCCTTCAAACTCTTCGTCTTTTTCTTCTGGAGCTTCTACTTCAACTTCGACTTGTACCGGCCCGTCTTCTGGTTTAAGATTTTGTCCGTTTTCTGGTATAAATGTCCATGTTCCCCAGCTTGGATATTCCGCAATCTTCCAGTTTAACCTAGTATTATCCCCTCCATCATTTATTATCTGAATAAATCCTGTCACATTTCCTCCAGGAGGAACATCTGCCCAAGTTAGATCACTATCTGTGATACCTATTCTACCTGGATCGTATGATCCTACCAAAGGGTGATAATCACCCCCATTCACTATATTTCCAGAGCAGGTATATGGTAGGAGTGTGTCTCCAAGTCCATCAGGTGGAACATCATTGTCAACCCCAGTGTAATCACTCCAATAATTACCACCAAGATATTGCCCACCTATAATGTTCTGACCATTTGTTTTATCGATATTCCAATTATTATTACAATCATCTTTTGCATTAAATGGGTTGTCAAAATAATTGTTGAAAATTAAATTATTATTTGAATCTTGACCAAAGATAATTCCATAATTCAAATTTTGTTGAATTATGTTATCTTTGATAGTGTTGCCAGAGCTTTCAATAAATGTGATTCCATGTTTTAGGTTGTTAGTTACTGTATTATTCGTAATAATATTGTTATTAACATTCCCACCAAAACCACCATTTAGAGAAATTCCAATCTGATAATTTTTCGTTACAATGTTGTTATTTAAAATATTATCGTTAGAAGCAGATAAAAGAGAGATGCCATCTGCACTAAATCCTAAATTGTTTGATACAGTATTATCTTCGATTAAATTGTCTGTTGATTTAACACATAGACAAATTCCATGATAATTGTTTTCTGAAACTGTATTCCCAATAATTCTATTTTCCTTTGATTCTTTAACAAGTATTCCATAACCATTGCCCCAGTGTTCGTAAATAATTTTAGTTATAATATTATTCTTTATAATATTTCCATCAGAGTGATATATTTTGATACCAGCAATACTGTTTGAAGAGGGGCTACCAGTAACAATATTATCAAAGATGTTATTATCGTTTGAATATAGAAGATCTATACCATGGTTAACTACATTAAGTATTAAAATATTGTTTTCTATGTTACAATCGTTTGCACGTAGTTTGATTAAAATATCATTATCATCGCTATTAGTAGTAAATGTAAATCCATTGATATTTACTAAATTATCAGTAACTTTTATTACTGCCCCTATATTATTACCATCAATAATAGTATTAATCTTATCCTCACCTATTAAATTAAGAGACTTATCTATCTCTATATTTTCATGATAGTTACCAGATTTGACATTAACAGTACCATATTCACATACAGCATCTACCCCATCCTGAATAGCATCAAAATGATCTATTTGCCAACCCTGAGTATTACTATTGAAATTATCGTCAACCCATACTTCTTCCCTACAATACTGGCCATATGTTCTAAATTGCATATCACTATCTCTTGGGTATCCCCATGTGTATCCCCCATCTTCGCTAATCTGTAAACATCCTCTTGTATAGCCAGTGTTTTCACCATAACAGATAAATGCATCATCTTGAGGTATTAACACAATATAATATGTCTCATCAGGGGTAACATGTAAATCAGGATCGAAATCAAAAAAACGCCATTCATCTGAGAGAGGATAATCTTCTGTGACACTAGTTAAATCCTGACCAGTCAATTGACTTCTAATTGAACATTTATAATGTCCTGCAACGTTTATTTCAACTCTTGTTAAAATTGGCAATGTTGGTATAAAAGATTGAGCATATGAAATTGAATCACTTGGGATTTTACAGTAGCCACCTTCTTCTTGCACTTGATCAACTTGATCAGGAAGGTTACTATTAATTTTTAAGCTAGTTACTACAGTCAAAACAGAACTTGAAATCAACAGCATGGCTACTAAAATTATCACAATTTTTTTCATGTTTTTAATTTTCCCCCTAAATATATATTTCAGCGAATAAACAAAGCACCTTCTAATAAAATTTCCTAAATTTTTATAAAACATGTTTTGAAAATATATCTAAAAAATCTCAATTTGTTGCAATTAAAAAAGAATAAGAAAAAAAAATAAAATTTAATTCTTATTTACCTCTAAAGTTTGGTTTACGTTTCCCAAGAAAAGCATCCATCCCTTCTTTTTGATCTTCTGTTCCAAACCCTGAAGAAAAATAAGATATTTCTAACGCACAAGCAGAATGCATATCAATATCTGATCCTTTGTTTACAAGCGATTTTATAAAAGCAGTCTGAACAGGGGATTTAGTAGCTATCTTTTTAGCCAATTTCATAGTTTCTTCTTCTAATTTATCATCATCTACAACTTTATTAAGAAGACCGATTCTAAGTGCCTCCTCTGCATTTATGGTTTCCCCGGTAAGCATCAATTCTTTAGCTTTTGACCGTCCAACATGGCGAGGGAGACATTGTGTACCACAAAATCCCGGCGAAATACCAAGATTTATTTCAGGTTGACCAAGTTTTGCATTTCGTCCAGCTACAGTAATATCACAACTCATGAGTAGTTCACAGCCACCACCAAGAGCATAACCATTAACCATCGCAATAAAAGGAATTCGAGACTGACGTATGCAGGATAAAAGGTTATGACCAAGTTCGGAAAAATCTTTTGCTTGTAAAACACTCATATCTTTCATTTCTTTAATATCTGCACCTGCAATGAAAGCTTTATCTCCAGATCCTCTTAAAACTGCAACCTTAATATCTTTATCATTTTCAAGATCATTATTTATAGCATCGGTGAGTTCTTTAATTGTATCTGTGTTAAGTGCATTAAGAACCTTTGGTCTGTTAATAATTATAGTTGCAATTCCCTCTTTTTTTTCAACTTTTATATTTTTGTAAGCCATGTTTTTTCACCTACTTTGAATAATCATAAAACCCTCTTCCAGTTTTACGTCCAAGATATCCTGCTTGCACCATCTTTTTAAGAAGTGGACAAGGCCGATATTTAGAATCATTAAAACCATCATATAAAACTTGCATTATATGAAGTACAACATCTAGACCAATCAGATCAGCAAGAGCAAGTGGCCCCATTGGATGATTCATTCCAAGTTTCATTACTTGATCTATATTTTCAGCAGTACCTATTCCTTCATTCAGACAAAATATTGCTTCATTTATCATAGGCATTAAAAGACGGTTTGATACAAAACCTGGCCCATCATTAACTTCAACAGGTATTTTACCAAGTTTTTCTGAAAGATCATTAATCGCTGCAGCTGTTTTATCATTTGTTCTAAGACCTCTTATAACTTCTACTAGTTTCATTATAGGTACCGGATTCATAAAATGCATACCAATAAACTTCTCTGGTCTCTTTGTTGAAGACGCTAAATCAGTTATCGGAATGGTACTAGTATTGGAAGCAAGGATGCAATCTTTTTTACATACATCATCAAGCTCTTTGAAAAGCTCTTTTTTAACTTTAACATTTTCAAAAATAGCTTCTATAACAATATCAGCATCTCTCATATCAGATATATTTGTTGTACCCTTTATTCTCGAAAGGATTTTCTTCTTTTCATCTTCTTTCATTTTTCCTTTTTCAATACTTTTTGAGAGAAACTTATCTATTTTTGAAATTCCTTTTTCAACATATTCTTTTGTAATATCACGTAATACAACCTCAAAACCAGCTTTCGCAGAAACAAGAGCAATCCCGTGTCCCATCTGTCCTGCACCAACTACACCTATTTTTTTTATACCCATTATCTTCACCTCTCAACAATCATTTGTACAGCATTTCCTCCACCCAAACATATTGTCGCTAGACCACGTTTCTTTTTCATATTTTTCATAGCATTCATAAGTGTTATAAGGATACGTGACCCACTTGAACCGATTGGATGACCGATCGCTACTGCTCCACCATGTACATTGAATTTTTCTTTTGGAATCTTAAAGTGTTTCATAACAGCAACACTTGCAGATGAAAAAGCCTCGTTATGCTCAACCAAATCTATATCTTTAATAGTTAAATTTGTTTTTTTCAAAAGAGCTTCAACACCAGGTAACGGTGCACCCATCACCATCTCTGGTTTCACACCACTAGTATTATAATCCTTTATTGTGACAAGTGGTTTTATTCCCATCTCTTCTGCTTTATCTTTACTCATTACCACAACCGCTGAACTACCATCAGTAATTTGAGATGCGTTACCTGCAGTAACTACACCATCTTTTTTGAAAAACGGTTTTAATTTAGCAAGTTTTTCTTTTGTTGAACCAGGTCTTATTCCTTCGTCTTTATCAAAAATAATTGGATCTTTTTTTCTTTGTGGAACTTCAACCGGGATAATTTCGTCTTTGAAATACCCTTCTTTTGTCGCATGCTCTGCTTTCTGATGGCTCCATGCGGCAAATTCATCAATTTCTTCTCGAGTTAAATTATGTCTTTCTGCAATTACTTCACCAGTTAGACCCATATGAAAATCGTTATAAACATCCCAAAGTCCATCGTTGACCATAAGATCAACAACCTCTCCATTAAACATACGATAACCATATCTCGCCTTGGGAAGCGAATAAGGACAATTACTCATGCTTTCCATACCACCAGCAACAACAATATCTGCATCATCACATTTTATTGCCTGAGCTGCAAGTACTACCGCCTTTAAACCAGATCCACAGACTTTATCAATATGTAAAGCACCAGCCTCATATGGAATGCCAGCACCTATTGCTGCTTGCCTAGCAACATTTTGCCCTAGACCAGCTGGTACAACACAGCCCATTATTACTTCATCAATATCCTTTGGTTTTAAACCTGCTTTTTTAACTGTTTCTTTTATTACCATACTTCCAAGTTCTGGTGCTGAAAAACCTTTTAATGCACCAGAAAATTTACCCTGGGCAGTTCTCACACCAGATACAACTACTACATCTTTCATTGAATTTATGCCTCCTCCAATAATTGTAAAAGTGTAGTGGCCAATAAGATATTAATTTAAAATATTTTCCAAAAAAAAAAATTATAGTTTTATTTTTTTTCGTTTCTGAGTTCTCTTCTAAGAATTTTTCCGGATATAGTTTTTGGTAATTCATCAGTATACTCAATTATCCGCGGATACTTGTATGGAGCAGTTGTATTTTTTACATGTTCCTGAAGTTCTCTTGTTAAAGTCTCTGAGGGTTTATATCCCTTTGATAAAACGATTACCGCTTTTACAACAATGCCTCTTACTCCTTTCGGATCAGTTACACCTATCACTGCACATTCTGCTACTGCATCATGTTCAATTAATGCTGATTCAACTTCAAAAGGACCTATCCTATAACCTGAAGATTTAATAACATCATCATCACGTCCTACAAACCAGAAATAACCATCCTCATCTTTGTATGCCTGATCACCCGTGTAGTAATAATCGCCTCTAAAAGAGTCATTCATTATATCCTCATCCTTCCAATATTCTTTAAATAATCCTGGTGGTCTAACATCACCTAGGCATATAGCAATATTTCCAACCTCACCTGGTTTTAGTTCTTTTCCTTTATCATCGACGATACGAACATCGTGACCTGGTGTAGGTTTTCCAACAGAGCCATACTTCATAGGCATAAAAGAATAATTAGAAAGGACACATACAGTCTCAGTTTGACCATAGAAATCATAAATATCTAGATCAAAAGCTTCTTTCCATGCTCTAATCACCTCAGGGTTAAGTGGTTCACCAGCACTCAGACAGTGACGAAGTTTTAAGTTATATTTAGATAAATCCATCTGAATCAAAAGCCTATATACTGTTGGCGGGGCACAAAAAGTTGTGACACCATATTTTTCCATCGCGCGAAGAAGTCCATCTGCATCAAATCTACCTGGTGTCTCCCATTGAATAACTGCAGCACCAACAATCATCTGACCGAAAAGTTTTCCCCAAGCAGCTTTTGCCCATCCTGTTTCAGATACAGTCCAGTGTAGATCTTTACTTGTCAATGCCTGAGCAAATTTTGCTGTTACCTCATGACCAAGTGGATAACTATGAGTATGAAGAACCATTTTAGGATGACCTGTTGTACCAGATGTAAAATAGATAAGCATAGGATCAGATGATCTAGTTTTCTCAATATTTTTCCTATTTATCTCTCTTGAGACTTCACCCATTTCCTCATCATAGTTGTACCAGTCAGCACGTTTTCCATCAACTAGCATCATATGTTTTAAGGTCGGACACTTTGCTTTTACTGATTCTACAATATCTGCATGATCCATATCAGTGATTACCATGTTCGCCTCAGCACGATTAATACGATATTCAATGTCTTTAGCGGTCAAAAGAACAGTACCAGGCATAGGCACAACACCTAGTTTGAACATACCAATGAGAGATATATACCATTCAGGTATACTCTGCAAAATTACAAGAATTCTATCTCCTTTCTTAACACCGATTTTTTTTAAAAAATTTGTAAACTTATTTGATGCCATGCTAAGATCATAAAAAGTATGATAACGATCATGTTTACCTGTTCGATCAATTGAAATAAGTGCTAGCTTTGTTCTATCTTCTGCCCATTTGTCACATACATCAAAACCAAAGTTGTAATATTCTGGTACTTCCCACTCGAAATTTTTGTATAATTTATCATATTTATCTGTGTTTGTTTTTTTTGCCATAAAAAATTTCCTCCAATAATTATAAACCTAATTGACGAGCTATTACCATTCTTTGAACTTCAGATGTTCCCTCACCTATACAACATAATTTAATATCTCTATAATATCGTTCAAGAGAATACTCTCGTGTATAACCATAACCACCTAGTATTTGAATTCCTTTTATTGTTGCCTGCATTGCCATCTCTGAAGCAAAAAGCTTTGCCATAGCAGCTTCTTTTGTAAAACGTTTATTCTGATCTTCCATATGAGCCGCACGAAAGATGAGTAGTCTTGCAGCATCAATTTCTGTTGCCATATCTGAAAGCATCCACTGAATCGCCTGGAATTTACCAATAGGTCTTCCAAATTGTTTGCGTTGCTTTGCATAGTCAAGTGCATCCTCAAAAGCACCTCGAGCAATACCCACGCTCATAGCACCAATAGCAGTTCTTCCACGATCTAGGATATTCATAGCACCGATAAAGCCATCTCCTTTTTTCCCAATTAGATTTTCTTTTGGAATTCTACAGTCCTCAAGAATAAGTTCAGCTGTTCTGCTTCCTCGGAGTCCTAGTTTATCTTCCAGTTGACCTACTTTAAAACCAGGTGTATCTTTTTCCACAATAAAAGCGCTTATTCCATGGGCACCCTTGTCCTTGTCTGTTTTAGCCATAACAGTTGTTACCCATGCTATATCACCACTTGTAATAAATTGTTTAGTACCATTGATTACCCATTCATCACCATCAAGCTCAGCAGTGGTCTGAGTGGATCCTGCATCTGATCCTGCATTAGGTTCAGTTAAAGCCCAAGCTGCAATTTCGTCCCCACTGCAAAGTTTTGGGAGATATTTTTTTCTCTGTTCGTCTGTACCTTTTTCATATATATGTCCTACACCCAGAGAGTTATGTGCTTCTACCGTCAATCCCGTAGATCCACAATATCGCGATATTTCTTCTAAAGCAATCATATAACTTATTCTATCAATTCCAGCACCGCCATATTTCTGTGGTACTGTCATCCCCATAAGACCCATTTTACCCATTTTTTTATATAGATCTTCTGAGAAAAGTTCTTCTTTATCAATTTTTTCTGCAATAGGTTTAATATTTTTTTCACAAAATTCTCTAACAGTTTTTTTGAATAACTTTTGGGTATCTGTCAGGTTAAAATCCAAATCAAATCACCACACCGTGGATAAACTAATCCGGTAAAAATGTTTAGGTTCTAAATATCGGCATTAACCGTAATTTAAACTAAAAAAATATTGAAAATATATCCTAAAACTAATACTTGTGGTACAGTAATAATTGGTAACCATAATGCTGCTTTTTTTCCGATATTATGCCATATTAATCCAATCTCTGTATAATCAGTAGCAACTCCGGCCATAAGGAAAGTAAAGCTATTTCCAAATGCCCCAGTTTTTTGAAATATCTCAAAAGCTAGTGGAGCACTTCCTTCTGAACATACCTCAATAATTGTTGCAAAAAACAGTGTTACAACTAAACCGATTATCGAGGAACCCATATATTCTTGGAATAAATCGTTAGGAATGTATGCTCTTGCAAACGCAGCCATAAGCATCCCTATTATAAGCCACCACATCACCATTTTTGTAAGGGACCATGAACCTTTGAAAGTACCAATTATAGCATCAAGATTGTTTTTTCTTGTAAGTTTATATTCTTTAATTCTTTTCTTCACATCTTTTCTTATCGAGAAATCTGTATGAAGAGGTTTATCTTCACCAGTTGAACATTTATCACATTCAACCATATTTTTTCTTTCTAATACTTGGAATATTAAACCAGTTGTAAGCGCAATAATTATTGCTGAAACAACTATTAAAAAAGCTTTTGTCCCAAAAAATCCAAAAAGTAACACAGTTATTGGAAGATTAGCCCAGGGCGATGCAAGTAAAAAGGAGATTACTGAGGCTGTACTTGCTCCTTTTTTGTATAGTGCTATTGCAATAGCAAGAATTCCATGTGAACATGCACTCATTAGAAATCCAAATATTATGGAATATAAAATCGTCCTTTTTCTATGCCGAGATAAATATTTTTCTATGTATTTTCTAGGTATAAAATAGTCTATTATCCCTCCAATTAAAAAACCTAGTAGTATAGCCCACCATATCATTTTTAGATAGTCAATAAATGCATCGAAGAAAGTTCTTGTAATTGGATTAAAATATGATACCCCAAGAATTATTGTTGTGAATAATGTTACAATAAAAAGTTTTTGTTTATAAAAGGGTGTACCTTTTTTAACTGCACAGCTAGGGCAGTGTTCTTCCTCTTTAGGAATATTTTTTTCCATTTCATATTTTTTTATACAATGCTCACTACAAAAATATTTTTTATGAGCAGGAATGTTACCTTTCATCCCGCATATAGGACATTTTTTATCCATTCTTATCAAGCAATTTATTTTAATATTTTTCCAGTTTCCATATACCAAAGATATAAATCAAGTTCCGCTAGCGTAAGATTAGTTTTTTCTGCAATTTTTCTTAATTTATTTTCAATTTCTAAATATTTTTTCTTTGTAAGCGTTTTTGGTTTTTTAATTATGTTATATCTTACAAGTATATCTATTATATGAAAATCAATAATAGCATAATCTTCAAAGCCAATATTTCTTAAAAAGTGACTAACTTCTTTATAACCAAGTCCTTTTATATTTTTTACAAACCATTCTCTTATTACTTCTTTATCATGGAAATTAACTATTTTTTTAAGTTTGTTTTTACATTTTTTTGATTCATAAATATATTCCCCTCGTTTATTCGGAAAACGATGACCATATTCTTTTAATTTTTTTGTGATTTCTTTTTTTGAATGAGTAATAAAACATTCACCTATTTCATTTTGAATTTTAATTGATTTTTCTGCACTGAAATTAGCCGTTAGAAGACAAAAACACATCTCATCAAATAATTTATCATTAGATTTTCTCTCAAAATTTTTAAATTCATTTATTCTTGTATCTATCAAATTTCTAATTTCTGTACATTTTAAATTATTAACTTTTTCAATTAATTCAATCATAAATGTCAACCTTAATAAATTAATCTGTATTGAAATTTTTTATTATAAGGAGATAAGAAAGGGGAGCAAAAACATGGAGTTAAATTTTTATAAAAAAGTTCCGAGGAGAGGAGGAAAGGATGGGATTTAGAATGTTTTCTCCACTTATTTTTGCACCCCCAATATAAACCTAATTTAGTATTATCTAAGCAATACCTCCCAAATTATTTTACGATACTTTTGTAACGTATTAACTGTTATTAACATATGTTAATGTATAAGTATTATTTAAATGTATCTATCAAAGAAAAATTTTATGAAACAAACTTAACATATTTATAAATATCAAAAATAAAAAAAATCCCCCCTAGCAAATTAAAAATAAACATACGTTAACTATAAGTAAGAAGAAGAAGATTACAAAATATGAGACGAACCACTTGTGAATATATGATGTGGAATGGACTTCCTGCAATCAGAAAACAGATTGCCTGTAGTATGATTAATGATTACGGGTTAAGCCAAAAGGAAACAGCAGAAAAACTTGGTATGACACCCGCAGCAGTCTGTCAATACGTCTCAAAAAAGAGAGGAAAAACCGAAATTAATGACGAAGAAATAATTTACGAAATAAAAGTTTCTGCAAAGAAAATAATTAACAATGGAAATGGAACATTAATACCAGAGACATGTAGAATATGTAAACTACTTAGAAGGAGTAGCGATTTTCCATTGATATGTAAATTATGTGACATAGACTAAAAAATATCAAAAATAAAATATTATCTTTAGTTTGATAATACATCTATAAACATATGGTGAGGACGATAAGAGAGTTTAGCTCTTCTCAGACCAGGGATGCCCATATCTGATTATATAACAATAAATTTAAAATTATTTAGTAGCAAAATCGATGCTTCTTTATTATTAGATTTATTGATACAGAGTTTTAATACACCATCAAAAAAATTTATCAAATAAACTTATCATAATTGGAATAGTTATTAGTGAAATTACAAAGCTTCCAACCATATATTGACTTACTATAGCTCTATTTCCCCCAGATCTCTCTGTTACTAAAGGAACAGCAGTTACCGGTGGAACAGCTGCCTGGAGAAGAATTATCAATGCAATTGTATAAGAGATATATGATTTTATTAAAATAAGAATTACGATAAATATTAACGGAAAAAAAACATTTTTAATTAATACAAACTTAGATATCTCAAAATAATCAAATTTACCTTGACTTTTATAGTCAACATATATATTTCCACCAAGTATCAACATTAAAAGAGGTAAAGTCATACCACCAAGATAAACAAAAATTGATTTTATAAAATCAGGAATTTTATTTTCTATACCTAAGAAACCTATAATCAAAGCAATTATTGTAGCAATTAGAACTGGGTGGAATATTTTAGTCCAATCAATTGAGATCTTCTCTTTTTTTTCAAAGAAAAATTGATATGTACTAAAAAAGAAAGCAGGATAAAAAATGGTAAAAAGAAAAAGATAAATAAGATACTCAGGGTTATTGCTAAACATACCAGCAAGTATTGCCAAAGGAAAAAATATACCATTTTGATAAAAAAGAGTTACTGCAAACTCTCTTCGGTATTTTTTCTTTGAAGAAAACATAAAGATATATGTTAAAAAAGCAGCGAAAACAGTAAAAAAACCCCACCATAATGGAAGTTGCCACCAATCAGGATAGTTTTCAGGTGTAAAATCTTGGATTATATTTATAAATACCAAGCTTGGAAGTGCAATATCAAGAGCCAATGGTGACAAGAGACTAAGTATATTTCCAGGTAAAATCTTTCTTTTTATGATAAGAAAACCAATTAATCCGATACCAAGTAATATCGCAACTGATTCAAATGTTGTAATAAATATCTCCATTTTTCATTTTTACATATATTATCATGTCTTTTTATTTTTGTGTAAAAAGGGAAGTATTAAAAAAAAGTAGAACATATCTTCCATAAATAGGGAGGCTTTAATATATGGCAGAAAAAACAAGTTTACTTTCTCTAATGATAAAAGATCATTGTAAAATCGAAGAGCTTATTGATGACTTAGAACAAAAATCAAAACAGGATTTTAGTTCTATGGTCAAAGCTTTTAACAAGTTTGAATGGGAACTAGAAAAACATATTTTCACTGAAGAAAAAGCGATTTTTACTGATTACAAACCTGATGATGTATCAAAGGGATACAAGATGCTTCCTGAACTAACTGATCATCATAATTATATTATAAACACCTTAAAAACTTGGAGAGATGATATAAAAAATCATAGAACTTTAAAGGATATTTATAGTTTCAAAGAATTCTTAATAAAACATAAAAATTTTGAGGAAGAAAAGGTCTATCCAAAACTTGACGAAACACTAAAAGAAGATCAAAAAAGAAAGATTATTTCAAAAATAAACGAAATAATACAAAAATAAAGAACATGAGGTGAAAAAATGAGAGATAAAAAAACATGCCCGATTTGCGGCGAAGAGCATGGTCTAGAAGATATGCAATCCGTAGAAATTAAAGGCGAAGAGAAAAAAATTTGTAAAGGATGTATCACCGCAATAAAAGGATTAGCATAAAAAAGAATTATTTTATAAATTTTTCAAATCTTTCCTTATTTACTTTACATATTGGACATATATCTGGTGGATCGTCTCTTGCACATAAGTACCCACATACTTTACATCGCCATATTGGTTTTTTTAGATTATTGACATTGTTAGTATTTTTTTCATCTTTTTTCATTTTATCTCTTTCTTTTTTAGATTTTCTTCTTTCTGGAATTGAGCCCAAAGCTTTTTTTCCTTCTCTTATATTCTTTGATACATATAATCCACAATAGCAAGCACCATATTTATTTAAATCAGGATCGCGATAATCACATGGACATATTATGTCTAAATCTTCTTCTTTTTTACCAGACGCAAGCCGGCAAGGACAAGATTGATAACCATATCTTTTCTGGTTAACAATTAAACCGCGTACTAAATCTTTTGTAAATTTTTCATCTGGATTAAGATGATAACCTGAGGATTCTGCTTCTTTATCTAATTTATTATATAACTTATCCACTTCTGAATCAGATATATGGTTCATTTACCGATCTCCTTTTTAATTTCATCTTCTTTAAAACCAACAATTACTTTTTTATTATTAATTACAAGAGTTGGAAAACTACATCTCGGGTTCCAATTTTCCAACTCATCCATCCTTTTATCTTTTTCTTTACCTTCAAGTTTATCCATAAAAATATAAGAATATTTTACTCCAAGTGAATCCAATAAATTCTTTGTCTTTCTACACCATATACATGTGCTTAAGGCAAATAAAAAAACTTTTCCTTTATTTTCTCCATCAAATTGTTCTACACCGACCATATCTATTTTACTCCATATATATTATAGAAAACAAAATCTTCAATTTTTTTTCTTTTTGGTCTTTTTGTTTCTGCCTTTTTTTGTTTTTCAGAAAGAAAATCATTTATTCTTTTTGAATGTTTACCAACTATCACAAGGGTTATCACATCAAA